>Ga0272442_10000919_pt1 | contig 45745 bp, 27 predicted proteins | sample SSMForm2O_FD_200262 | JGI IMG/M metagenome (GOLD analysis project Ga0272442, IMG submission 200262) | Marine sediment archaeal communities from Little Sippewissett salt marsh, Falmouth, MA, United States - SSM-Form-2O | ecosystem: Environmental > Aquatic > Marine > Wetlands > Sediment ...
TCTCGCTCGATGTCCGGATGTTATAACGCTTTTGGTGGAATATTGGCTGTTGGTCCGCTTATTTTATAGCCGGCAGCGCTGCTGAGCAGAAGCGTTCGCCTGAGGCTACTTCGGGCAACAGCCCGTTTTTTTACAATTTATTTATAGAATTCTCTCACCTTTGAAGATTCTATTAAGCCGCAGTCGCCGATGCTCAATAACGATTCTTCTGCTATTTAGCCGCCGGCTTTCGACGTCGCTTGACTTTTTCCGGAGGCGGCCCTGCCTGGCGTCTAAACTGATCTTCATACTTCTGCCACTGCACCGACATCTGGCGGACCTTATCCGGATGTTGATCCGCGAGGTTTTCGGATTCGCAACGATCCGCCTTCAGATTGTAAAGCTCCCACGGGGCATCCTTTCCCTTGGCCACCAGTTTCCAGTCGCCGATGCGAATAGCCCGGTTTTGCAAATGATGAAAGTAAAGGAATTCGTGCGTGATGGCGCCGTCTTTTGCAAACACTGGAGCGAGGCTCGCGCCCGGAAGGGGCGGCGCCACGTCGCCATTCCATGTTGGGGAGAAATTGCCGGCTCCCGCCACGTCCAGGACCGTCGGCACAATGTCAATAAAATGGCATGGATCATGACGCAGTTCCCCTCGAGCTGTGAGACCTGCCGGCCAATGAACGATCAGCGGTGACGAGATACCCCCTTCGTGCACCCACGACTTATGCAGGCGGAACGGCGCATTGGCCGCACTGGACCAGCCGGGCCCCAGGCACAGATACGAGCAAGCCGAACCGGGCTCCGCCGAGGGATCATGTTTGTCGCCCCGGATGATCTGTTCGGCGCTGGCCCCATTGTCGGAGACGAAAAAGACCACCGTGTTCTCAAAAGCCCCCATCGCTTTAATCTGATCGAGCACCCGCCCGATCTCGCGATCCATGCGGTCAATCATCGCCGCGTGAATCGCCATTTTCACCGCCTGAAAATTCTTTTGTTCCTCGCTCAGATCCTTCCATGATACCGCTCGATCCACCTCACCAGGCCCGATCATGGTCTGCAGGTCGTCCTTGGAAAAATTCCAACTCGGAATCACGTCCGGCTCAAGCGACGAAAGGTTACAGTTCACCACACCCATCTGGCGCAGACGCTTCCATCGTCTATGGCGTATCACATCCCATCCTTCAAGATAACGATCCCGATACCTCGCTATGTCTTTTTGTAAAGCGTGTAGCGGGAAATGGGGCGACGTGAAAGCCAGGTAGCAGTAAAAAGGCTGACGACTGTGCTTGTCGGCATGTTCTTTGAGAAAGTCGCAGGCGTAGCTCGCGATGGCGCTTGTTACGTAAAAATCCGTACCTTCCTCTATCGGCGCAAGTTTTTGGTCATCGAGTTCGTGCTGCTTCGGGGTGAAGAAGCGATTGTGGTCGTGCAGGACGTAGGCGTGGTCGAATCCGCCATCCGCGACAGCCTTGGGCGCCCCACGCAGATGCCATTTGCCGGAGTGATAACACCGGTATCCGAGCGGTTTGAGATAGTGCGGGAGCACCCGGGTCCACGCCGGCAATCGCCCCTGGGGCGGATCCATCCGGATCTGCTGCGCGTAGTAGCCCGTCAGGAGCGAAGCCCGTGACGGCCAACAACGCCCTGTCGAATAGCACTGAGTGAACCGGATGCCGTTAGCCGCCAGACGGTCGAGATTGGGCGTCAGGATTTCGCCGCCATAGCATCCGGCATCCGAATAGCCCATATCGTCGGCTACGATGATTAAAACGTTGGATTTGCGCCCTTGTAACGAACGGGATAGGTCTGTGCCCTGATTGTCCATCGTGAAAGCCAGTTTGTTCAGCGCCGTGACAGAACACCAGGTCATTGTTTGTTTGAGCAATATGCGTCGAGAGACATTCGCCTCCATCATACCAGTACCGCCTTCCGTTCTTAACTTCCACCCATTGGGGTCTTTACCACAACCACTGTGACAATGTTTTCAAGCTATAAAAACATTATAATATCACAACATTCTTTGAATTTCCACAGCGCATAACATGAATCAAAGATATCTTTCTCTGTACGGCCTGCGGCCTGCCCCGACTGGGATCAGGACGGCGTGTACAGCTAAAATCCGGGTTTACTCTGGAGGATTTACTTGATAGACTACCAAATAAGTGAACCGATGGCTTAAGGCTTGAAACTTAACTCTCAATGTATTGAAAGTATTCGCCCGTGTCTGAAACCAGTCAGCAAGTTTTGCCAGCCGAGCGCGTCGTCTCGATCGATGCGCTTCGGGGCTTCGATATGTTCTGGATCATCGGCGGCGGGACCGTGCTCAGCCGGCTCGTCGATGTCTGGGATAATCCCGTTACCCAAACGATCAATGAGCAGCTCGAACATGTCAAATGGGAGGGATTTCGTTTCGAGGATCTGATCTTTCCGTTATTTCTGTTCATCATGGGTGCGGTTTTGCCGTTTTCAATGTCACGCCGGCGTGAAAAAGGACAAAGCTCGGCGATTATCCATCTGCATATTCTCAAGCGCAGCGCCGTACTCATCTTGCTGGGCTTGATATTCAACAATCTAATGAGTTTCGAGTGGTCCGAAATGCGTTGGCCGGGCGTACTTCAACGAATCGGACTGTGCTACTTCTTTGCCGCAATCATAGTCGTTCATACGAAATGGCGGACGCAGGCGATCATTATCGGCACGGTATTGGTCATTTACTGGCTCGCCGCAGCGTTGATTCCCGTGCCCGGCCACGGCGCGGGCGTCATGACAATGGAGGGATGCCTGTCCTCGTACATCGATCAGCAGTTGATTCCCGGAACGCTTTATTACGGTCATGGCGATAACGAAGGACTCATCTCCACGTTCCCGGCGGTTTGCACGGTCCTGATGGGCGCGCTGGCGGGGCACTGGCTTCGATCTGACCGTCCCGGCTCGAAAAAGGCGGCCGGCCTGGCCATCGCCGGTCTGGCGAGCGTTGTGGCCGGCTATGTGTGGAGCTTCGCCTTTCCGATTATTAAGATCATCTGGACCAGCTCCTACACCCTCTTCTCCGGCGGCTGGTGCCTGATGCTCCTGGCCTTGTTTTACTGGATCATCGACGTCAAAAGATACCGACGATGGACGTTCTTCTTCGTTGTGATCGGGGTCAATCCCATCACGATCTACTTCCTGCAACGGTTCGTCGATTTCGGCGGTATTGCCGAGTTCTTCCTTTCGGGCGTAGCCGCGAACGCCGCATTGATCGCGCCGCTGGTTCTGCCCATTGGCGCGCTGGCCGTCAAATGGTTGTTCCTATGGTTTCTCTATCGCCATAAAATATTCTTCAAAGTCTGACGCAGTGGAACGCGACACGGATCTATGATAGAATAAGGCTTTCAGGAGGCAAAAAGATGAAAAAAAGAAATGCCTTCACTCTGATTGAACTGTTAGTCGTGATTGCTGTTATCGCGATTTTGCTGGCGATTCTGATACCGGCGCTCAGGGCGGCGAAGAACCAGGCCAAAAAAACCGTATGTTCGGGACATGTCATAGGACTCGTGCTCGCCACGAGAATGTACACCGATGACTGGGACGGTAAAACGCATAACTCGCCGAACAATGGTCTTTGGGATAACGCATGGCAAAATCCGGCGGTCACGAAGCCTTACGGGCCGAATGATTCGTATGCCTACTGGGGGATTGCCTACTTCCCTTATGCCAAGAATAAAAAGATTTTCCGCTGTCCCGCCACACAGCGTGTGGACGACTGGCCGGAATGGGGCGCACCCTGGGGAAAGGCCTCCCAGCATTATTTCGCCTATTGTTCGTATGGTCTCAACGGCTATATCACAAACAAAAAGCTCGACCATGAATTCAAACGCCACAGCGAAGTCATTGCCTTCCAAGACCATATCGAGCAGAAACTGGACGATAACGGAGACATGTTCCATATTCGGCAAGGAGACAGGGTTAATTTACCCCAATGGCGTCCGAGCAGCCAGGGGGGCAACGGCTTTGTCGATAGCACGTGGTCCGGAGATCAGTGGCATGACACGGTTCAAGAGTGTTTCCGCCATCGTGGTGTATCCATGACCGCCTGGCTGGATGGACATGTGACGGAGATAAAGGAATCCACCGGCGAAGATATTCCCCGTAAATGGTACACCGGCGATCCCAAGGATACGCTCTGATCCAAGTGGAACGGACAGACGTTCTAACGTCCCGTCGAGATTATTTCTTACTAACGGGTGGGGACGGGAACCTCGAATGCAGCGAGCTGATAGCCGCCCCATGTCTGTCGGCCGGCTCGCTTGGTTGCGTGCAGCCGGACATATCGAGCGCGGACCGATCGAAAGCTAACGCGGTACGTCGCTTCCCAGGTAATGTATGGATGGTTCGTTTCGGAGTAGATGGTCGTCCAGCTCGCCGGCCGTTCGGGATGTTCAACAGCCACGTCGATGGAGTAGTCCTGGGCGTGTATCTTCCAGCCCCAGAGCAAATTAATCCGTTCGATGTCATAGGCCCGCCCGAGATCCACATAGATCCATTCATCATCATTCTTGGCACTCGACCACGTCGTATGGTAGTTGCCATCGACGGCCTCCTGAGGTGATTCGCCTGAAGAAGCCACCACGTCCTTGCCCAAAGCAAGGTCGATCATCCCAACGCCCACTCGGACGTTATTCGAGGTGGTCGTGTTACCCGTATTGTCCACCGCTACGGCGGTGAGATCATAACAACCAGGTGCGGCATTGTTCCAGGTGAATGTATAAGGCGGGGAGTCAGCCGTGCCGATCAACGTCTGACCGGCGTAGAACTCAACGCGCTCGATATTACCGCCGCGATCCACGGCATACGCTGTAATGACGGGAGCTTCGCTCCTAAACCACGCCGAGCCGTCATCGAGCGGCTCCAGAATACCGACATGCGGCGCGATGTCACCCTCACCTAGAACGGGAAGCTCATCGAGGGTGATGATATAATCGTGCCTCATCGTATAGAGGGCCCAATCAGCCGGGCGACGTTGACTGGGCGCGCCCCACCAGGGCAGTGCGTACAGCCATTGCGGCAAGCGGCCCCGTTGCGTTTTGTTCGGATCCGGTATGGCATCGCATTCCCCACAGGCCAGCATCTTGTCGGGCGAGACCTGCGACATGACGTTATAATAATCCCAGTATTTCTCGGCGCCGTCCCGGTAGTCAACGCCATAGATATCGATGCCGGAGATATCGACGTACTGAGCTCCCGGATAGAACCTCCGGCGGTATTCGGCGGCCTTATTGCCCACGCCGGCGCTATACACCCAGATCAGGTTATCCAGTTTCCGCTCATGCGTGAAGTAATCGTACATAATCCGCCAGAGCCGGGCCGTATGCTCCGGCGTCTGTTTATCCGTCCACCAGAACCATCCGCCGTCGATCTCGTGCAACGGACGCCATAACACCGGGACATCGGCGTCCTCCAAAAGCTGGAGCGTATCCGCGGCGGCCGCCATCTCGGTGATGGCCTGCCGGTATTCAGCCGTCCCTAGGGTCACGACATTCCCCATGTCCACCGGATTCCGGCGTTTGTCCGTCCAGGCCGAGTCCTCATCAAAAAACCAGTGCCAGTGCAGTGTGAGGATGTAGCCGTGGCGTTTGGCGTGGTCGATGACGACCGACAGCTTATCGAGCCAGCGGATATCGCGACCCCAAATCGCCGCCTGCTTTCCCGTCTGCTCGTAGTCGTCGGGCGTGTGGACATACACATTGTATCCGCAGAGCATCTTCTTTTGGTACACGGACGCCAGGTAGTTGAGAACCTGACGGGCTGTCGGATTAAGATTCGGATTGACCGGCTCAATGCAAAAACAATCAGCCGGAAAATGGAATCCTATGAATAACGCTGCTATCAATAGCTTGCATATACGCATGAGTATCTCCCCTCGAGTTTTATATCGATTAACATCCGGTGTATAAAGTCCTGCCCTCAAGGTTTTGTCGATTTGGTTATATGTTTCACCCGGCGTTTCGTCTCCCTGATAACATTTGGAATACTTTCTTTGGTTACAATATCGACGATCCATCCGGTACCAAAAGGAACCTTGCCGGGATCGGTGTACACGCGATAATAGGCCAAAACCTGATTGTCCGTCCCCGGAACATCTTCAAGAATCCATTGCCCGTAGGTATCGACGATCGTCTGGCTCGGTCTTAGCTCGGGCCAGGGCCATTTTTTCCAGAAGAGCTGAACGCTGTTTGCCTCGCTCTTTGCCCAGTACTTCAGGCGATACTTTTTTAGCACACCCATCGGCAGCGAAAGTGTGTGATCGACGACGAAACCTTCCTCGGCAGAGCTCCTGATGGAAATCTCCCTAACGTTGGGCATAAATTCGGGGTAGCTTACATAGTCAGTCAGGACACCGGAGACTTCACGGAGCGTGCCTTCGATAAGACCCATCGCCTCATATTCTTCTGCATTCCCTCTGTGACCGGAGATTTTCCGAACGATGATCTTGCCTTTGGCCAGGGACGTCTTGTGTTTTTGAAACAGCTTATCCTTATCCGCCGCATTTCTCGTCTGCGAATAAAGGGCATCCATGAAAATATACTCTTTAGAATCTCTCAGCTCACGGATTCGGGCCGAATCGAGTTTCTTCAAGGCGGCCAGGTCTTTTTGAATGAATTGCGTCCGGCCACTTTCTTTGCCAGCCAGCATCCGGTTGAAATAAAAGACGAAGCGATCGGCGTCAGATCCATATTTTTCTTCGATGCAAAACGTGAACTGCTGAAGGGCTTTCCGAAATGCGCCTGTTTTTGCCATCGCCACGCCGAGATTACTGCGAGCGTAGTAATAGCCGGGGTTCAGTTGAACGGACTGCTCAAAGACACGAGTCGCCTCATCATACTTTTCATCGTGATACAAACCATTGCCGTTCAAATAGAAATCGTATGCCGTCTTCGCATTTGTTGTCTCTAAAGAAGCCGCACCGAGTGGGGCCATTTCAAAGACTAATAAACCAACGCATGCGATAAGGACTTGAAGCGTCTTGGTTTTAACGATCATCTTTTCCTCCGTCGATACGGGATTCCTTACACGAGCTCCGAGTCGCCGGACAGGCATTTATCAAGATAGTGACGGGCAAGATTGATGTGTGCGGTCACCTCCTCCACCGTCGGCATAATGGGAATCCCCCGGGGCACCGGGTGCATAAACACCTCGGTCCAGCCGGCATAGTCGATCTTTTTCAAAGCGCCGACAATTGGAACGAAATCCAGATCGCCCCGTCCAGGCAACTGCATTAATTCCTGATGTTTCGGCAATTTCTGATGACACCCCATGCCGTGCTGCCATGCATAGAAATGAACGAGCCGATCCTCAAGGTCCGCGATCAGCTCAGCGATCAATCCCGGATTCTGCGGCAAGTGATAGGGTGCCAACGCGATACCGAGAGACCGGCTGGAGGACAATTCCGCGAACCATCGGATCGAATCCGGCGAATCAATCAGGCTGTTCGCATGATTTTCGATACCGATGGTGACGCCCAATCGTTCAGCAGCACCGACGCGCGGCTTCATCTTCTCAACGAATCCCCGGACCGCCGTCTTGAGCGCCTGCCCTTTGAGATTCTTCGGGCCGCGGGCGCCGCAGATGACCATCGATCCGCCGAGCTTCTTGAGCACCTGCATCTCGTCCTGCAAACCGAACGGACCCAGATCGAAGCGCGTGATGATACCCAGCTCGATTTGATGTCGCCTCAGCATGGCGGCAAACCGCTCATGGCCCATGGCCTCGATTTGCTCTCGTTGATTGGCGTGATGCTCGGGCCAGATGTCGATATGCCGCGATCCCGTTTTGCGAACCTCCGGCAATATCTCGCTGAGTGGCATTTTGCCGTACATACTCGATCCGACGATATATCGCAACCGGAAGTTTTGTGCGGTGTTCGGCAACGCAACCTTCGTGAAGGTTGTCGCTACTGTTGCGCCGAAGTATTTGCAAAACGTACGACGATCCATTTTCCGATCATTTCTTATTCTTTAATAAAGCACACATCTTAGCAATTTATCCGATTTCTGCAAAGCGCTTCACAAAATGATGAATTTTTTCGGACGAAATGATGTTGTGTTTCCGGCGATTTTTTGCGATAATATCTATTTGATGTTTTTTGTCGCGGGCATCCTTCTGAATCGGAAAGGGATACGGATGAAAACGAGAGCCTTTACATTGATCGAGCTGCTGGTCGTCATCGCCATCATCGCCCTGCTGATGGCCATCATCATGCCGGCGTTAAACGCCGTCAAAAGAAAGGCCGCCACCACCGTCTGCCTGAGCAATACCAAAAACCTTTCGCTGGGCTGGTATATGTATATGGGAGATAATGACGGCCGCATCATGAGCTCCGAAGACAATGGCACCGACCAATACGGCAACTTCGTCGGCTGGATCGGCGTGCCGCGCAATATCAATGGAAACACATTGAGCAATACACAAACGGCTCCCCCCGTGACGGACGAGGATGAAATCCGGGGGATCGAAGTGGGTCTTCTGTACCCGTACGTCAAAGAGCCGGACGCCTATCATTGCCCCGCCGACAATATCCGTACGAGCTTGTATGACAGGACCAAAGTTTTTGTTTCCTACGGAGTGCCGATGTGCCTATATGGAAATCCTGGAACCAACAGTCGGGAGCAGATTAGGGCGTTTGGAGAAATTACTCGTCCGGCGACCCGTTACGTCTTCGTTGAGAGCGCGGAAACGCGAAACTGGAATTCGAGCCACCATTTCGTCCTGGGCGCACCGGAATATACGGACAATACCGAATGGGGCTGGTGGGGACCGATGGCGGTCAATCACGGCGACAGCAGTATCCTCGGATTCTGCGACGGCCATTCGGAAGTGCGAAAATGGCGGGACCGCTACACAATAGAACGTGTGGACAAGATTGTTAAGGCAGGGGGCGGAAACTACGGCATCGATTACCCCCCTGCGGACCAAACGCTGGATATCGCTTACATGGCCGAAGGCTGGGCATACCGCCATCTGGGCAACTAACCTCAATGACTATTGACCATTGACGACTGACTATTTGCAGGCAGGCCCAAAACCTCTCCATGCTGACTTTTCATTGGTCAATAGACAATCGTCAATATACAATGGAAACAGTCACTTGAGTCATTTTTAACCTTTAAGGACTTTGGGAATGGCTATGAATCGACGGGATTTTGTGAAGACAAGCGGAATCATGGCGGGCGGTGCTTTGCTCAACACATTCAATGAACGGGCGGTGGGATTGGAGGCGTCGAAAAAACGACCGAACATCTTGATGATTACCACTCATGATCTGGGTCGTCATCTCGGCTGCTACGGGATTCGTGCGGTTCAATCGCCCCACATCGACCGGCTCGCCACCCAAGGCGTGCGATTCGCGAATATGTTCTCGACATCATCGGTGTGCAGCCCGGCACGCGGCGCGTTGCATACAGGGCGGTATCCGCAGAGCAACGGCTTAATGGGCCTGACCCATGCCCCCTGGTGGTGGCGGTTCAATAAGGGAGAGCGACACGTCGCATCTATCTTGCAACAGGCCGGTTACGAAACGGTCCTTTGCGGGTTGCAGCATGTCTTCCTCGCAGGCGAGGAGAAAAAATACGGATACCAAAAGGTGCTGACCGCAAAAACAGATGCGGAAAATACGGTCGAGCTTGCCTCCGGGTTTCTCGAAGAACGACAAGAAGGGAAGCCTCCCTTCTTCTTGAAGGTCGGCTTCTTTGAGGTGCATCGAAAAAGCGGATCCTTTCGGCATCGTGAATACGATCCGGGCAAGCCTGTCTTTGTACCCAAATATCTCGCCGACACGCCGGTCATGCGGGAGGACCTGGGTCGATATCAGGAAGAAATCCGTTATTTCGATTCGTGCGTGGGCCGAATTCTCAATGCTCTGAAGGCCGGGGCTTGTGAGAACAATACATTGGTCATTTTCACCGCCGACCATGGGATACCCTACCCGGGCGCCAAATGGAGCCTCTGGGATCCGGGCATCGAGGTGCCTTTGATTATGTATTGGCCAGCAAGCCGCTTGTCCGGCGGGAAGGTTTATCAGGAGTTGATCAGCCACGTCGATGTGCTACCGACGATGCTGGATCTGATAGGTATTCCCAAGCCGGGCAATCTACAGGGCGTCAGCTTCGCTGATTTTCTGCAGGGCAAAACGACGCAAAAACCACGCCGGGAGATTTACGCCCAATTCACCCCCGCTATGTACCGCGACAACGAGTCGCGGTGCATTCGCACGAAGCGCTACAAATTAAGACGTTACTTCGAGGCGGGACGCTGTATGAAGTTTCCGATTGACGTCGATCCGGTGCGATTCTCACAGCACACGGAACGGGCGGCCAATACCGGCCAAGCCCGGCCTTTTGTTCAGTTGTTCGATATCGCCGAAGATCCTCACGAAATGCACGACATCGCCGATAGGAAAGAGAACGCCGCCATTGTCAAAGAGCTCTCGAAGAAGCTGTACGCCTGGATGGAACTCGTCGGCGATCCCATGCTCAAAGGAGCGGTACAGACCCCCTACTACCGCCAATCCATGCAAGACTTCCGAAAAACCGCCCAATAACAACACGTAACAGGCGAGGTGTGATATTTCACACCCCATGTGCGATTTCAGAAATCGGTGCGATTCACTGAGCTACAGTTAATTTGCCGAACCGAAGCAAACGATCTGTCCGTTCATGAGCGAGAGGTATAGCTTATTGTCGGCGGCGATCATGCCGTCAAAAACGGGCGGGGCTTCGAGATCGAAGGAGGCCCGCCGGCTGCCATCTTTCGTCGAAACAACCCAGAGCGAGCCGCCACGACGCCCGCGCCATGCTTCGGTTTGTTCGACCAGCTTTCGTTGGAGCGCCGTCTCATCCGGGCGGTGCCAAAGATCCACTTCGTCGATCACATCGAGCGGCCCGGCGATGAACAGCGCCTCCTTCGTAAGCACCATCGCCCGGGCCTGAATCGGTAGATCGGGTTTGATCCAATGATAATGGATCGCCGTCAACTGCTTGGGCGTATATAGCTTGCCCCGGCTGAGCCACTGTGTTTGGTTCCACTCTCGGGCGGTATGTTCGGCAGCGTTTTTCTCAACTTGCTCCGGCCCATCGGGCACCGGTCTTTTGTCCGCCTTGTACAGTTGGTATTCGATAGTCGGCGCCTGGGCCAAGAAATTCGGCTTGCGGGCGAAGCCATAGATCGTGTTCTCATCGAAAGAAAGGATTCGGCCCGACGGGGCGTGCTTCGCCCCCTCAAACCACACACGCCAACCATAAACGGATGTCACACCGTACATCCAGTAGCTCCGATGATGCCAATTGTCGTCCAGCAGGCCCACGGGACTGAAAAGGTGGGCCCCTTCGCGATCCTGCCGCTGGACGTCCAGATCGGGCGCGATACGCAGACGGTTGCCGTTCAGATCGAAGGGCTGAGTCCGCATGAATATATGTTTGCCGTTGCTGGAGAGGATATCCGGATTCGCCACGGGCATGGTCAGCCCGCACCATCCACCTTGCAGTTTCTGAATATTCTGGCCGGTTTCAGGAACCTTGTCATCCATCTTCTTGAAAGCGAGCGGCTCGCCGGTCCGGGCGTTGAGCTTATAAAAACGAAGCCCGCCGTCGAGAAACGCGGATCGTCCTGCAACACAATATACGGCATTGTTCATGACGAGCACACTGCCATGAACGGGCCAGACCGACTCGACTTGACCATAAGAAACCAAACGTCGTTCATTCGTCGCCGCGAGGAACCGCCACACCAAGCCGCCGTCATTGGCGCGGAGGCAATAAACATATCCATCATGCGAGCCAAAATAGATGCAGTCGCCAGAAAGGGTCGGCGGCGAATCGACGCGGCCGCCACAGGTATATTTCCAGATTTTCTCACCGTTGTTTGTATCGAACGCATGGACCGTATGAGTTTCCGGCGTCACGGTCACGACAATATCGTCAGCCGACACCAGGCTTGTAAGTTGGTTATTCACGTCCTTCGTCCAGAGCTTTTTGAGATTCGCCGGAAGCGATATCGGCGTGCAGCCGCTTCGTTCGCGATCGTGACGGTACATGGGCCAATCATTGTGATTTGAAATTTGAGATCCCTCGGCTTCGCTCGGGACAAGTTTGAGATTTGAGATCCGGGCATAGGCCGGGCCTTTCTCGAGGCGATCCGAATCCGGGATTTCACGTCCGGCCTCCCCGGCCGGGGCGAGTGCATTAAAGCTCGATGTCTTAGTTTCCAGAAGGCAGGCACAGGAATGTGGCCCTTCGTAGATTAATCCATTCGCCGGCATGATGCCGTATAAGCACGCGCCGCGAGTCCAGTGGTTGATATCGACATTTTGAGTTGCCACATCCACGACTTCGATACCAGTCCGCGAGGCCAGAAGGTAACGAACGGTCCCTTTCGAGCGGTGGCACCGAGGATGGAACCAGGTCATCTTGGGCGGAACAAGCTCGGCTTTCACTTGGCCTGTGTGAATGTCTTTGCCGATGAATTTACCCGCCCCTACCCCAGCGGACCATACCAGGTCGTTGATGACCAACGTATCACCCGGCGAGACGTGACCGGACCGCGGATGATCGGATTCCCATAGCAATTGGCCGGTTTTTCTGGAATGCGCGGCGATTTTCCGATTGTGCGAGCAGAGCAGCACGTCCTCGTAAGAAACCAAGGTCGGCGGGTGACGCGTTGTTAATGAAGTGAATGTGAATACACTTTTTTTTCGCCACCGTTCCTTGCCGGTTTTGCGGTTAAGACTCATGACATGTTTGCCCGTGTGGAAATAGACGCTGTCGGTATCAACCGTGAGCGTTAGACGGGCAATAGGTGAATCCACGCGCCAAAGCTCGCGGCCCGAACGCGCATCGATGGCCGCAACATGCTGCCTTTCACTGGGCGTCCAGACGCCGATCTTCCCCATAGCCCTGGCCGACTCGGTCCAGCAATGCTCGTTTTCCGGCTTGAAAACATCGGGCGTGAAATCTTCGTTCACCCGGAGATAGAGCACGCCGTCGGAGACGAGAATTTCCTCGGTGCCTTCCGTATTCTCATATGTCTTCACTGTCTCGCCCGTTGCAGCATCTAACGCTGTAACGGGTTGGGTCAAACCGAGCGTAGCATAGACCCTGTCGCCGACAGCGACCAGGCGGCGGGGAATCGTCGCGGGACCGGCCTTAAGCGGCCACAGATGGGTGTGCCATAACGGGATGTCCCGCTTCCAGAGAATGACACCATTGAAGGCATCGCGCGCGACAAGTTTCCACTCGGGAAGAAGCTGAACCGAGGCGCTCGGCGCTTCGTCCATAATGTAGAAAATCCGTCCGCCCGCGGAGACCATCGCGTTCATACTGGACATCTTCTCGTGAGAACGCGACCATTTCGGCCCGCCGTTCCATTGCAGGCGGCGCGGCGAATCGATCACGGTATCGTTCGCCACGGCGTTATTGTCCGGACCGTGCATGTAGTGGGTCCACTCGTCGATCTGAGCCGGCCACGGCTTGACGGTCCGGGACCACTGGCCGCCCCGTCGGATATACGCGACGCCCCGAGGACAGAGCACCCGCACGACCTCCTCCATCGAGACGTTACCTAAATCCTCGGCGACTAAAAGATTTACGAGATTATCGATATAGGGCAAATGCACGCCGTCGAACGTATCGGCGGAGACGGCGCCGGAGAGCCCCTTCGCCTCGATCTGCCAGCGGACCCGGTCCACATTCTCGGGATTCGTATCCAAACCTTGCACGAGGTATCGTTCATTGGTGTACAACTCGGTCGTCTGTTTTCCATCGCCGCAACCGAGATGGACAACGAGCCCTCCGCGAACGCCCGATTGTTCGAGGATTTGCCTGGGGGATTGGGCAGAGCAAATATTCAAACTAAGAAACGCCAGACATAAAATCGCAGCAATATTTTTCAACATAAGTGTCCCCTTCATATCCGAACATTATTTCATTGCTGTAAGAATAGCAAAATCTCATTGAAGTTACAACCGTATAAGGATACTCTGCAGAGAATCTCTTGCAGTGAGAACTGCCCGAGGTTACTCTATAATGTGTATTTGTGGAAGATTGCGAATCAATTTAAACCATAAGGAGAACGAGAATGAGAAGTTTAAAAGGAAAGTTGCTGTCGGTCGTAGTGGTGCTGATTGTCTTCTTTTCGGGGCCGATATCAAGGGATTTACAAGCCGAGACGTCCGATCAGGAGCAAGCCACGCCGGTGATTGCTCACTTTCATCTGAGCGGCATGGTAAGCGAGTCCCCCGTCGTCGATCCCTTCGGTCTGACCGCCGGGCAGATGACTTCGCTCAAAACTCTGGTCAGCCGGATCGACGAGGCCGGCGACGACAGCGATGTCAAAGCCATCGTTTTGACGTATGACCAAATGAGTCTTGGTCTCGGTCAATTAGAGGAGATACGATCCGCCATTAAACGGTTCAAAACCGCCGGCAAGAAGGTCTATGTTCATGCGGAAGGTTTATATACCGGTTCATACAGCTTGCTGTGCGTGGCTGATCGCCTTAGTGTCGCACCGCAATCGTCGCTCTGGCTGACCGGCCTTTACGGCGAATCCCTCTATGTCAAGGCTTTGCTGGATAAGATCGGCGTGGAGGCGGATTATATGCACATGGGAGACTATAAAGCCGCCGCCGAGATGCTGACGCGCACGAGCCCCAGCGGCCCGGCCGAGGAAAACATCAATTGGCTGCTGGACGGCATGTACGAGACCTTTGTGGAGATGATCGCCGAATCGCGGGGTAAAAGCATCGACGAGGTGAAAACACTGATCGACGAGGGCCCGTATCTGGCAGATCAGGCCCTGGACAAGAGATTGGTTGACGCGATCGAAACGCGAGAGGAATTTCTGGCCCGGCTTAAAACCGACTTCGGCGAGCAGGTCGATATCGACAATCGCTACGGTCGGGAGAAGGCCAAACAAATCGATCTCGCCAATCCGTTTTCATTCTTCACGATCCTGTCCGAGATGTTCAGTCCCCCGAAGAAGCCGCAGAAAGACGCCGTTGCGATCATCTATGTCGAGGGCGTGATTCTACCGGGCCACAGTCAACCGACGCTGTTCGGAATGACCAGCGCCGCTTTCAGCGGTGACATCCGCAAGGCTCTTGAAGTCGCGGCTAAAGACGAGACTGTCAAGGCGGTGGTCATGCGGATTAATTCGCCGGGCGGCTCGGCCGAAGCCAGCGAAGTTATCCTGAACGCCTCGCGTTTGGTCCAGCTTCGCAAACCGCTTATCGTCTCGATGGGCGACGTCGCAGGCAGCGGCGGCTACTACATCGCCTGTGCCGCGGATATGATCTTCGCTGACAAGATCACCACCACGGCCTCGATCGGCGTCGTGGGCGGCAAGCTCGTCACGACCGCCATGTGGAACAAACTGGGTGTCAACTGGGTCGGCTATAAGCGCGGCGACAACTCGGACCTGCTCAACAGCTCTCGGCGTTTCGACGAGTCCCAGCGAAAGGTGCTTGCCGATTACATGGAGGCCGTTTACGAAGTCTTCAAAGGTCACGTGGAAACAGGCCGGAGCAGCCAGCTTCGCAAGCCCATCGACGAGATCGCCGGCGGCCGGGTTTATACGGGCGGGCAGGCCCTGGAGCTGGGGCTGGTCGATCGGATTGGCGGGCTCAAGGAGGCCATCGACTATGCCGCCTCGAAAGCGTCCATCGAGGACTACGAGGTCCGGACCATTCCGCGACCGAAAGACTTCTTCACGATGCTGATGGGAGATTTGTCAGGGGAAGGCGAAGCACCGTCGGATCTTACAACGTCGGATGCAGCAACTCTGATGTCGGGCATACCCTCCGTCAAGCCGATTTTCGATCTGCTGCGAAAGACCGAGCCGCAGCGCGCCCAAGCCCTCTATCAGGCCCTCCAACGTATCGAACTGATTCGCGCCGAAGGCGTGATTATGATGATGCCTTTTGATATGGTATTCGAAGCAAGCCGATGAAAACGCTGCTTTTGACGTTGGGATTTATTCTGTCCGGTTTGGTGCCGCCTGTGATTGAAGCTTCTCAGGAACGGCAAAGCGAATGGATTCGACCCGACGAAGGAGGCCGGCTGATCTGGGGAATCCAAGGGGGGATCGTCTTAGCGATCTGGCCCGACGGCTTTCACACAAAGGGTACTGGCGGCCCGCGTGGATTGTTCCGTCTGGGATACGAGCGGGACGGCAAAATGACGCTTGTGAACTTCATAGCCGTCGAGCCAATTGTTGCCCACAAGAGAGGTTTCAGTGAATTGGAGCCGAGTTCCATTCCTCAACAAGCCTTCCTTCCTCGTCAAAAACGAGGTAAATTCATCTGGCCCTCCTCCGAATACCCACCGGCAACAATAAGAGAGAAAGCAACCTCGATCGAGCAAATGCGGCGTCTATCGGCGCCGGGGTGGGTCTCGCAACCCTCGCCGGATGTTGAGCAGCTCAATATCACCTTCGATGTCGAGAAATTCACCAACGGGGCCCATCCCCGGATCGTCGCATCCATCCGCAATGATCGGCCGGATGAGGTTATTTTCACAATTCATGCCGCTCCGGATAGCGCTCCAATGCAAAAGTGTATCCTGACGGCCACGATGGGCAATTATATCCGCGCCCGGCAGCTTTGGCTTCGTGATCGCGTCGTCTATAGCAAAAAGCTGTGGCCGGACCCGGCGACAGCCGGCGTCAAAGCGATAGGATTCACGCGACCTGAGTTTTTCGGGGAGAATGCGATGTGCCGCATGAAGGATGGCTCGCTCGTCGCTATGATCACAACCGATGAAGACGATCCGTCGAAAGCCATTCCCAAACCGGCCTTCTGGCACTATAAAGGGCTCAAGGTCACACAATACTGGCGGGCTCATCCCCATAAGGAACATCCGCTACGTATCAAGGTGAACGGCCGCTTCATGTATTGGATGTCCCGCAGCCCTATTCCGAACGGCGTCGCCTATGAGAATTTCGAGCTTATACAGAACTACTTTGACGGGCAACAATTCGTTTTCGGAATAACCGAACGCTCTTCGGATCGGTTTGAATGGACGGCGACCCCTTAAAGACCGATTAAAAGGCGGGGTATTTTTAAAGGCGAGATACAGAAAAAACTCCATAAATCTTTGAAATAATGGTAGTTTATCCGAACGTCTATACGTATAGAACATAAAGATAAATAGAAATCGGTGCCGCGCCTTGACTTAGGTGGACGCAGGCAATCTTAATACACCTTGGTTGGCAAATAGAGATTTGGATGTACGGCAAATCGAGCAGAAGCAGTAAGTGTAAACGTCGCAGAGGGAATCTGCGCCACAACAGGTTTGTATGGACGGTGGCCTGCATCATCTTTATAACAATATCGATCCCAAGCGCCTTCGCTCTGGAGGTCGATGACGTTCGAGAACAACTCCGAATCGGCCAATACGCCGAATGCTTACAGTTGGCCCAAAAAGCCATCAATAACGGAGCCTATTCGGCCCAATGGCGCATCCTCAAGATCAAATCCCTGATGGCGATGGGTTTGTACAACCAGGCCGCGGAGGACATGGACGTCGTCCTGTTCAATTATCCGGTGAGCATTCCCCTGCTGGAGCTTGCCTACACGGCATATGTGCAAGGCGGTTATGCGAACCGTGCCGGCGAGGTGCTCCGAAGGATTGTCCGGGTCGGCACGAACCGCGATATCCGTTACCTCAGTCCCCCGGACTTCGTGGCCCTGGGCCAATCGCTGCTCCGTCTTGACTATGACGCCCGGCTCATTCTGGACGAGTTCTTCACTCGAGCGCTCCGGAACGACCCGAACTGTCTCGAAGCCTATCTGGCCGCGGGAGAGCTGGCCCTGGACAAGCAGGATTACGAGCTCGCCGCCGAGCAGTACCGCAAAGCATTGGAGCGATTCGGCACGGAACCGGACGTCCATCACGGTCTGGCCAAAGCGTTCTATGCAAGCAATCGCCAATCCATGATCAACTCGCTGAACGCGGCGCTTCTCATCAATTCCAGGCATGCGCCGTCTCTGATTCTTTTGGCCGAGCACCAGATCGACTGTGAGGATTACAAAGGTGCGGCTAAATTGCTCGACAAAGTCCTTGCCTTCAACGCCTGGCATCCGCAAGCCTGGGCGTATAAAGTCGTCCTGGCCTATCTGGCCAACGAAAGTGAGGCCGTCAAGGACCATCGCGCCAAGGCGCTCAAGTACTGGAAAACCAATCCGCGAGTGGATTATCTGATCGGCAGAAAACTGTCTCAGAAATACCGCTTCACTGAAGGAGCGGCTTATCAGCGTCGGGCCCTGAAGCTCGATCCCGAGTATCTGCCGGCAAAGATCCAATTAGCCCAGGATTTGCTGCGTCTCGGTGCCGAGAACGAGGGCTGGGCCCTGGCCGGGGAGGTTCACAAAAAGGACGCCTATAATATTCTGGCCTACAATCTCGCGAACCTGCGGGATCACCTGTCCGCGTTCGAGACCCTCCGGGCCGATGGATTCATCCTCCGGATGGACGGACTGGAAGCCGCCGTTTACGGCGACAAAGTCGTAAAGCTCTTGCAGCAGGCCAAAGCCGAGCTCTGCCAAAAGTACGATCTGACACTGGACCATCCGGTGACAGTGGAGCTATTTGACAACCAGCAGGACTTTGCAGTCCGGACGTTCGGATTGCCCGGTGGCGATGGTTTTCTGGGCGTGTGTTTCGGTGACGTCATCACGGCCAACAGTCCGAAGGCGGAAAGACCGACCAACTGGCAGGCGCTCTTGTGGCACGAATTCTGCCACGTCGTGACGCTGAATCTGACACAGAACAAGATGCCCCGATGGCTGAGCGAAGGGATCTCTGTTTATGAAGAATTACAAAGAAATCCCACGTGGGGCCAGCAGATGACGCCGGAGTATCGCCGAATGATCCTCGACGGAGAGCTAACGCCGATCGGCGATCTCAGCGGCGCGTTCTTGAATCCACCCAGCCCGATGCACCTTCAGTTCGCTTACTACGAATCGTCGCTCGTAGTCGAGTTTTTAATCGAGCAGTATGGTCTGGAATCCCTTAGAGCCATTCTCAACGACCTGGCAAAAGATGTCGAGATTAACACCGCCATCTCTTCACGAACCATTCCAATGAAAAGGCTGGAGAAGGAATTCGAGGCTTTCGCCAAAAAGCGTGCCCGAGCGATGGCGCCGAAGGCGGACTGGGAGCAGCCGGAAAAAGATCCGCTCGATCTGACGGACCATGAAGCCTTGACCGGCTGGCTGGCAAAACATCCCAATAACTTCCAGGCTTTGACCCTGTATGCGAAAGCTCTCATAACCGATCGCCAGTGGGAGCAAGCGAAAGAGACGCTCGATAAGCTGATCGCGCTCTACCCACAATACACGGGAGACGACAATGCGTATCAACTTTTAGCCGAGGTGCATCGACACCTTGATGAAACCGACCAGGAACGACAGGTGCTGGAGAAGCTGGCGACGAATTCCTCCGATGCCATTCATGTTTACGGACGGCTGTTGGAAATTGCCGTGGAAAAGGAAGACTGGCGCGGCGTCATCAAGTACGGTCAGAAATACCTGGCGGTCAATCCCCTTTTGACCAAACTGTATTGGCAACTCGGTCGGGCCGGGGAAGCACTCGGTGATGACGAACAGGCCATTGATTCGTATAAACGTCTTCTTCTGCTGGAGCCCACCGATCCGGTCGATGTTCATTGTCGCCTCGGGCGCTTGTTGCAACACAGCGATCCGGCCGAGGCAAAAAAGCACGTCCTGATGGCTCTGGCCGAAGCCCCACGTTTCCGTCAGGCACATCGTCTCTTACTGAAGATCGTCAATGATGCACAGGAGCCATCCGATTCGATATCCAACGATCCAGTTGATTCGCTTGCACATGAGAAGGACGCGCAGTGACAAAATCAAAACGATTGATCCTCATATTCGCCATCATAGCCTTTATGGGCGCCGGCATGGTCCTGGCCCAAAGATATTCCAGTCGAAGGTACGACCAGCGCAGAGGCGTGCCCGAATGGCAACCCGACCGTGAATTTTCCCATGATGTCTTCACCTTCGCGCGAATCCGATATTCGTCGGGATACGGCAGTCGCGGGTACGGTCGCGGCTACGGCCGGGGCCGGGGTCGGGGCTTTAGCGGCGGCGACTGGAGAACGGACTATCCCGATAGCGACCTGAACTTTTCCTATCGCCTGCACCAACTGACCTCGATGGAAGTCGATCCCAGCGGGATTGTGCTCGAGCTGACGGACCCCAGACTCTTTAACTACCCCTTCATCTACATCGTCGAACCGGGGCGGCTGGTTTTCAGCCAGGACGAAGTCAAGCAACTGCGCCGTTACCTCCTGAATGGTGGATTCCTCATGGTCGATGATTTTTGGGGACAGGCGGAATGGGACAACTTTTACTACGAGATTAAGCGGGTGTTTCCCGATCGCGAGCCGCACGAGTTGCCGCTCAGCCATCCGATCTTCCACGCCGTATTCGATCTCAAGGAGAAGCCGCAGATCCCCAGCATCGGCATCGCCATACAGTATGGTATCACCTATGAGCGTGAGGACGCGAAAACACCTCATTACAAGGCTATCTACGACGACAAGGGCCGGATCATGGTGATTATCTGTCATAACACCGATCTCGGCGACGGCTGGGAACGCGAAGGAGAGGATGAATGGTATTTTCGGGAATTTTCGGAAAAGAGTGCCTATCCACTGGGGATTAATATTGTTTTTTACGCGATGACGCATTGAACTTACGATTTTCGATTTATGATTGTTTGGGTGGCGGGATTGTAAACGAGAAAGGAAACGACGATTGGCTACAAAAACGTATGAATTCGAACGATGGGCGGTCCAGCAGATCAACGGCGCGCGGGAGCGCATCGGCAACGAACTCTCGAAGGTCATTATCGGCCAGCAAGACGTGATCGAGCACTTACTGATCGCTGTTCTCTCCGGCGGCCATTGCCTGATCACCGGTGCGCCGGGCCTGGCCAAGACACTGCTGGTCAAAACGCTCGCGGAATTGTTTAACCTGAAATTCCAGCGGATTCAGTTTACGCCAGACCTCATGCCCGCCGACATCACCGGCACTGAAATCCTTCAGCAGACGGCCGAGGGACGAAAAATGGTGTTTGTGGAAGGGCCGATCTTTGCCAACATGCTCCTGGCCGACGAGATCAACCGCACGCCGCCCAAGACGCAGGCGGCTTTGCTCGAAGCGATGCAGGAGCATCATGTGACGACCGCCGGCGTTTGCTATACACTCAGCGAGCCGTTCTTTGTCTTCGCCACGCAAAATCCGATTGAGATGGAAGGCACGTATCCATTGCCCGAGGCGCAGCTCGATCGGTTTATGTTCAACGTCTGGATCGGTTACCTGCCGGAGGATGAGGAGGTCGACGTCGTTCGCCAGACGACGGCGAAAGAGCCCGAACCCCTCCAGCAAATCTTCACGGGCGAGGACCTGATCCGATTCCACCAGGTGGTTCTCAAGGTACCCGTCGCCGAGGACGTTGTCCGATACGCCGTAAGAATCGCCGCCGCCTCGCGCCCGTCTCCGGACAACGCACGCGACTTTATCAACGAATGGGTCACATGGGGAGCCGGGCTGCGCGCCTCGCAGTACATGGTCCTCGGCGCCAAGGCCCGCGCCTTGCTCAACGGCAAATCGCACGTAAGCTTCGAGGATATCCGGGCGTTGGCCCTTCCGGTGCTTCGCCATCGTATCCTGATAAATTACCGCGCCGAGGCTGAGGGTGTGGTGATCGAAGACCTTGTCGATCGTCTATTGAAATCCGTTAAAGAAAGTCACGGCAAATGACAGCGAAAGCGGCACCATCCGGCACAAAGGGCACCGTCAGCGGAATCATCGACCCGGTCTCGCTGATGCGGATTAAATCGCTGGAACTGCGCGCCAAAGTAATCGTCGAAGGCTTCTGGAGAGGCATTCATCGCAGCCCTTATCACGGCTTTTCCGTCGAGTTCAGCGAATATCGTCAGTATTCTCCCGGAGACGATCCCCGTTATATCGACTGGCGATTGTATGCCCGGAGCGATCGATTTTACATCAAGAAGTTCGAAGATGAGACGAACCTGCGCTGTCGCCTGCTCATCGACCACAGCCGGTCCATGGGCTATGGTTCCGGCGAATACACGAAATCGCAATACGCCGGCACGCTGGCCGCAACGTTAGCTTACTTCCTGTTCACTCAGGGGGATGCCGTCGGCCTGGCGACCTTCGACGATCGAATCCGGGAGTATTTGCCGCCTCGAAACCGGCCGGGCTATCTGCGCCGTCTGCTACTGGCCTTGGAAGCGACGCCGAAGGGCAAAAGAACAGACCTGGGACCGCCCTTGCGACGAATCGCCCAAATGATTACCAAACGAGGCCTTATCATATTAGTTTCCGATCTGTTAACCTCGATCAACCGGCTCGAATCGGACTTGGGCTACTTGTGCGCCGGCGGCCACGACGTCGTGCTGTTCCATATCCTGGATCCCACCGAGTTGAACTTTGAATTCGACTCCCCGGCGCTCTTTCAGGACGTGGAAACCGAACGCAATATGTACGTCGATCCGTTCGATGCGCAAACATCGTATAAGCGAAGGCTGGAACGCCACCTGGCGAAAACGGAATCGATATGCCGAAATATCGGGATCGACTACCATCTGTTTGCGACGGATCGGGCCTTCGATCTGGCGCTGCTGGATTTCCTGCACGACCGGATGCATCGAAGGAAACGCCTCCGCCGCAGGGCCGGGCAAAAACACCGGGGGGCTGTCCCAAGCAAAGTTGAGGGGATGGCATGAGTTTTCTTTTTCCATTATTGTTAGCAGGCATCGCGGCGGTGGGCATCCCCATCGTGCTCCACATGATCCGTCGCCACACCCGCAAACGCGTGACGTTCAGCTCACTGATGTTTCTGCATACGACGGTGCCGCGATTCAAAAATCGCAGCCGGATAGAAAACCTGATGCTTTTGATTTTGCGCTGCCTTATCGTCTGCCTGCTGGCGTTCGGATTCGCTCGTCCGTTCTTTCCGCAACAGGTTGAAAACACACGAACGACTTCCGGCAGTCAGATCGTTTTACTCGTCGATACCAGCGCCTCCATGCAACGTGCCGGCATGTGGGATCAGGTCGTCAGTCAGGCGCAGTCGGTTTTAAAAGAGGTGCATCCGACAGACCGCCTGTGCGTGATGAGCTTCGATCGAAACACGCAAACGCTCATCGGATTCGAGCAATCAGCCTCGCTCGATCCGGCCCGTCGAGCGTCCATCATAGACGAACAGATATCGAAGCTATCACCGAGCTGGGCACGAACCGATTTAGGCCAGGCCCTGGTCAACGCGGCTGAAGCGATTGAGGACGATGAGGTCAATGACAAACTCCAATTCGCCCGGACGCACCGGATCGTCCTCATCAGCGACCTCCAGCAAGGCGCCGCCCTCGAAGCGCTGCACGCGTATGAATGGCCGGCGAAAACGGAACTGATGGTCAAACCAATCCAGGCCAAGGGCACGACCAATGCCACATTGCAGCAGCTGGCAAGTCGGGAGAGCGTGAGCCGTCAGGACGGTGAAAACAGGTTACGGATTCGCGTCTCCAATTCACCCGACGCCGCCACAGAACACTTCCGTCTGAACTGGGCGGGTGATGATTCTGGATCGGAGCCCATTGCAGACGTGTACGCCCCGGCGGGTCATAGCGTCGTTGTGCGCGTGCCGGTCCCGGCCGACGAATCGGCGACCAGAACGCTGATATTAAGCGGCGATGATCACGAGTTCGACAACGTCCTTTATTTGGCGCCCCAGTTAACGCAGCAAGCCAACATTCTTTATCTGGGCGGTGATGATCCGAACGATCCCAAGGGCATGTTATTTTATGTTCAGCGGGCCTTTGGAGCCACGGCTACGCTCAATCCTAACATCATTGTCCCCCAGGCGGACGGGCTTACAGATGAAAAGATCGCGACGGCGCATCTTGTCATCATAACCGATGCAATGGATCAGAATAATATCTTTTTGCTAAAACGACACCTCCAATCCGGCGGAACCGTACTCTTAGCGATGACATCTCCCGACGCCGCCGGGCTGGTGGCGAATCTTGCAGGAATCGACCATCTTGGATGCGAAGAGGCGAACATTAGCAACTACGCTATGCTTAGCCAGATTGATTTCGAGCACCCGCTTTTGGCGCCTTTCTCGGAACCCCGTTTCGGCGACTTTACGCAGATTCACTTTTGGAAACATCGACGGATCAATGTCGCCGATCTGCCGGACGCCAGGGTACTGGCCCGATTCGACAATTCCGATCCGGCATGGTTCGAGCTGAACGTCGGCGAGGGGGCACTTCTCGTCTTCACAAGCGGCTGGCACCCGTCGGACAGTCAGCTTGCCCTTTCGACCAAATTTGTCCCGTTGCTCTATTCCATCCTCGAATACAGCGGTGTTCTGACCGGGCAGCAAACACAGTATTTCGTCGGTGACCCGGTGACAGTCCCTCAAGGGATCGCGTCTTCATCGCGAAGCATACAGATACGCAAGCCGGATGGGACGCAAACAAGTCTCCACATGGAAGATAAAGCTTTTACCCAAACGGATATGCCCGGCATTTATGCGGTGGAGTCATCGGCCGGGAACCGGCTTTTTGCAATCAACCTGCCGGCGAAGGAATCCCGAACCGCCGTCATGCCCATCGAAGACCTTGAACAGTATGGCGTTTCACTCAGCCGAACCGCGAGCTTAGCTGCTCAAGAACCTGAACTGTTCTCGAACCTTCAATCCGGACGGGCCAAACATCGCAGCGATGTAGCCGGCCTGGAAAACAAGCAGAAAGTATGGCGGTGGGTGTTTGTCAGTTTGCTTATCGTCTCTTTCATTGAGATTTGGCTGGCGGGGTGGTTGACGCGTGCGCCTTCTGAAACTGAAGGGGAACAGACATGATCGAACAAGCGCTTCAAAAACAATTACAGCCAACCGTGAATCGCCGAAGGCGTCTGTATGTGGCGCTCTGGCTGTCGGCCTGTTGGTTTGTTTCAGTCCTGATCGGTATCGGCCTGATCGGCGCTTATTGGCTCTGGGGATGGAAATCATCGGTGACCACTTGGACGCTTTGCATCTCGACCGGTTTGGCAACGATCCTGATTTTATACAAGTCTCGTCGTCTGCGCGTGGACTACAAAGCCGTTGCCCAAGATATCGAGCATAAGCATCCCGACCTGAAAGCCCTACTCTTGGCGGCAATCGAACAAGAGCCCGAGCGGCCCGGCGGCTCGCTGGGCTACCTTCAGGAGCGGGTCATCGGCGAAGCCATCCGGCACGCGGTCAAATACGACTGGCTTAGAAGCGTCTCATCGACAAAGCTCCTGCTGGCGGAAATCGCCTGGTTCACGACGTTGGCCTTTCTTGTCGGAATGGTATCTCAACTACTTCCACAACGTCCGTTTCTGCTAAGAACAGGCGGCAACGTGCTGGCCCAAAGAGGCTATCACATCACGGTCACTCCGGGAGATACCAAAGTGGAAGCGGGAACGCCTGTAGTCGTTCTGGCGCGATTCGAGGGAAAAGTGCCGCCGGAAGCCACCCTGGTGTATGAAGCCTCCGACGAGGATCCGCAGCAAATCACGCTGACCAAAAACATGGAGGATCCCGTATTCGGCGGCATCCTTCAGGAAGTGACGCGCAATCTGCTCTATCGGATCGAGTATGCGGACCGAACGACGCGTGACTATCACATCAGCGTGTACGAGCAACCGGCCCTGATCCGGGCCGATGCAAAGATCGTGTATCCGTCATATACGAAACTGCCCGAAAAGCTCATTCAAGACACCCGCCGGATCAGTGCGATTGAAGGTTCGCACATCACTCTGACGTTCACTCTGAATAAGGCGGTGTCAACGGCACAGCTCGTCCCCAAAGAAGGCCCCGCTCCGGAACTGATCGTCGATGGCGAGCACCCAAACGTTTATACAACGTCGATCACCGCCACACAAGACCGGCGATACGAACTGAATCTGGTGGACGCCCAGGGATTGACCAACGAGATGCCTCAGCGGTTCTCGATCAACGTTCATAAGAACCTGCCTCCTGAAATCAAGCCGGTTTTCCCCAACCGTGATGTACTTGCGTCTCCTTTGGAGGAATTAAGTTTGGAGGCTGAAGTCTCGGACGATTATGGCGTGACTCACTACGGGCTGAGTTATGCCCTTGCCGGCGTCCAGAGCGCCGACATCACGCTGAGCCCGACCGAGGAATTAAAAAAGAATCAGACGTTTCAGCATTTGCTGACGCTGGAAGACCTCGGCGCACAGCCGGACCAGTTGTTGACGTACTACTTCTGGGCCGACGACGTCGGCCCGGACGGCAAAAGCCGAAGAGCGTCCAGTGACATGTACTTTACGGAAGTGCGTCACTTCGAGGAAATTTTCCGCGAAAGCCAGTCCTCTCAGAATCGCCAAAACCAGCCTAGCGAACAACAACAGCAACAACAGCAGCAAGGCGGCCAACTTGCCGAGCTGCAGAAACAGATAATCATCGCCACCTGGAATATCAAACGCCAGACCGATCAATCGGGCGAGCTCGACGATCACAAGGAAGACCTCGACGTCGTGACGCAATCGCAGGCCGACGTGCTGGAGCAGGCACAATCGGCCCAACCGCAAACACGGGAGCCGTCCGCGATCAGGGCTCTGCAGGCGGCAACAAAGCACATGGCCACAGCGCTGGATCATCTAACGGAGGCCGGAGGATCTTCAATAACGACGGAGCTAACGCCGGCGCTGGCTGCCGAGCAATCGGCTTATCAGGAACTGCTCAAATTAAAGCAGCGCGAACATCAAGTCGGGCAAAGTCGCAGCGCCAACGCAGGCAATACGCCGCGATCGGCCCGTTCCGAGCGACAGCTTCAGCAATTGGAGCTCAGCCAAAGAGAGGATCGGTACGAGACGGAACGACTGGCCCAATCGCAAGACCAGACGATGCAACAGGAGGACCTTCGGGTCCATAACCGCCTTCGCGATCTGGCCCGGCGACAGCGCGAAATGAGTGACAAACTTAAAGAAGCCGAGACGGCCCTTCGGCAAGCCCAAAACGAACGGCAGAGGGAAGAAATCAAACGCCAGCTTAAGCGGCTTAGGGACGAACAGCTTGAAGCGCTTCGGGACGTGGATGAGCTCCAGGAACGAATGGAAAGGCCCGAGAACCGTCAGCGCATGGCCGAGACCAGGCAGCAGCTCGATCAAAGCCGATCCAGAATCCGTCAGTCCGCCGAGCAACTCGAGCGCGGGATGGTCTCGCGGGCGATGACGAACACCACACGCGCTCAGCGCGAATTGGAGCAGATGCGCGACCAATTCCGGCAGAACACCTCCAGCCAGTTTTCCGAGCAGATGCGCCGAATGCGAGAACAGGCCCGGCAGCTCGACGAACAACAGAAAGAAATCGCCAATGAAATGCAGCAACAGGCCGGCCAGGAGCAAAAGACGCTTCGGGATTTAGGCTCGAACCGCGACCTGGCGGATAGAATGGGCCAACAAAAAGAGAGCATGGACAATTTGATCGACCAGATGAAGGACGTGAGCGAGCAGGCGGAAACATCGGAGCCTTTGCTTTCGCGAAAGCTCTACGAAACCGTGCGAGAATCAAGCCAGAAGAATATCGACCGTGACCTTGAGATCACCGGCGAACTGCTCAGGCGCAATTTCCTGACCCAGGCGCAAAAAATCGAACGACGGGCGGGACAGGGGATCGAAGAACTAAGAAAAGGCGTGGAAGAAGCCGCCGAAAGCGTGCTGGGCGACGAGGCCGAATCCCTGCGCCTCGCGCGAGAGCAGCTCGATGAGCTGATCGGAGAGGTCAATGAAGAGGTGGCCCGTGCGAATGCGTCAGAGCAACGGGACGGCGACCCCAATCAGTCGGGGAGCTCGGAAGCGCTTCAGCAACGGCGCGCCGATGCGCAACGCGGAGACGGACGCAGACAAGGGGGAGATCCCAACCGACCGGGGGACATGCAGTCCAATCAGCAACGCCGTGCTGATGCGCAAACCGGAGCCGGCCGCGAGCAAGGGGGGGATCCCAACAGACCGCAGGAATCCCAGGCAGACCAGCGTCGCCTTGCCGACGGTCGAGCCAGATCCCAAGGAACCGGAAGACGACCTGGAGATCGCAGACCGGGCGGAAGAACCGACCCGAGGGGCTGGGGTGGCAATCAGGGGGCGTTTGGGCCGTGGGAACGGGTCGATCCGAACGGCCCGCTCACGGGCAGAGATTTCACACAATGGTCCGACCGCCTGCGCGATGTCGAAGAGATGCTGGAGGAGCCCGAACTGCGAAACGAGGCGGCCGCCGTTCGAGATCGCGCCCGCGCGATACGAGCGGAATTCAAGCGTCACGGCAAAGAACCGCAGTGGGACCTGGTTCAACAAACGATTACAAATCCGTTGTCGGAATTACGGGATCGCATCAGCGAGGAACTGGCCTCACTCGAATCGGATGAAGCGATGGTCCCCATCGATCGCGATCCGGTCCCCGGGCGCTTCGCCGAGCTGGTCCGAAGATATTACGAAAACTTGGGGGGCGAGAAGTAATGCTGCTTGGTTCGGTCGTTATCCCTGCAAGCCCCTGGATCTGGCCGGCCGTGCTGGTCGTCGTCGTGGTCGTCGCATTCATGGTATGGTCGTATCGGCGCTCGCCGGAATTTGGTGTCATTCATGGAATCGCTTTCTTTCTCAGGCTTTTAGGTGTATTGGTGCTGGCTTTGTGTTTAATCGAACCGCTCTGGAGCGGACGGCGCGCCAAGTCCGGCGCGAATTTATTTTTAGTCGTCGCCGACAACAGCCGTGGCATGGGGATCCAGGATCAAGGCCAAAGCGGTAGCCGCGGTGACATTCTTCAAGCCGCATTGCAAGCGGAAGAATCTGATTGGCAGGACACGCTGGCCTATAACTTCCAGGTTCGCCAATATATGTTCGACTCGCGGCTTCGCCGAACGACGGACTTAGCCGAGTTGGCCTTTGACGGCAAGAGCTCCGCCATCGGGGGGGCTTTGCAAACCATTGCACAACGCTATCGCGGCAGGCCGCTGGCCGGCGTGCTTTTGATGACGGACGGCTGCGCGACGGATACGGAGGAGCAATTTTACGATTTGTCGGGCGTCCCGCCCGTCTATCCGGTCGTCATCGGCGACTCCCAATCCCCGAAAGATATCTCGCTGTCAAACGTCACGGCAAGTCAGACGGTTTTTGAGGACGCCCCGGTGACGATCCAGGCCGATATCGAGGCCTCGGAATACGAAGGCAAGACCGTTTCCGTCGAGCTTCTCGAAGCCTCCGGCAGACTCATCGAACGTCAAACGCGCAGGATTCGCAAGAACGACGAGAAGCAGGCGCTTCAATTTCGTCTTCGTCCGGACAGGTCCGGCGTTTTGTTCTATCGTCTTCGAGTGAAGGAAGAAGTCATACAGAATGAGGCCGCCGACTCAATGGAGGTGCCTCTGGAAGCGACACTGGCCAACAATCAACGCTTTCTCGTCGTGGACCGCGGCAAGGGGCCTTACCGGATCCTCTATGTTACCGGTCGGCCTAACTGGGAGTATAAGTTCCTCCGGCGGGCCATGAGCGAGGACGACCAGGTCCAGCTCGTGGGACTCCTTCGCGTCGCCAAGCGCGAACCGAAATACGACTGGCGGGGACGACCCGGCGAGGCGGGCAATCCTCTGTATCGCGGATTCGACACTAAGGACGAAGAACAAACGGAACAGTACGACGAGCCGGTCCTCGTGCGCCTCGGGACGCGCGACGAGGCGGAGCTTCGTGACGGATTCCCCAAAACGGCGGAAGAATTGTTCGGCTATCACGCGGTGATTCTCGACGACGTCGATGCCGAGTTTTTCTCGCACGATCAGATGGAATTGCTCCGGCGGTTCGTGGCCGAGCGAGGCGGCGGCTTTTTGATGCTCGGCGGAAAAGATTCATTCCAACAAGGCAAATTCCATCGCACACCGATCGGGCGGATTCTACCGGTGCATCTGGATCGATTGCACGACGCCGAAAAAGTATCTCGGCCCCAATTGAAATTGACCCGCGAGGGCCGGCTGCAACCCTGGGCCCGGCTGCGCGATAATGAGCAGGACGAACAAGAGCGGCTCTCCAAAATGCCCGAATTCCGCGTGCTCAATTATGTCGGCTCGATCAAAGCCGGTGCGATGGTGGTCGCCACTATCGGCGACGATCAGACCTCTTACGGAGAACAATGTCCGGCTTTAGTCGTGCAGCGCTACGGAAACGGACGGGCCGCCGCCCTGATGATCGGCGATCTATGGCGATGGGGCATGAAACAAGCCGAGATGCGAGAGGACATGAACAAGTTCTGGCGACAGACGCTTCGCTGGCTGGTCGCGGACGTGCCCAATCGCATTACATTACAAGCCCTACAACAGCACGATGAGGTCAACCAGCCGGTGGCCTTCCGTGTGCGTGTGCGGGACAAGGATTTTGAGCCGATGGAGGACGCTTCGGTGGCCATTAACATAGAGACGAGTGCCGCCCGAGATCAGACAATCCAATTAACCGCAGAACCCGTCGTCAGCGAAACCGGAGTATTTGAGGCCGTGTATGTGCCGCGTGAGGACGGCAGCTACGTGGCCAAAGCTGTTGTGACCGACGCGGACGGCCTGAAAATCGGCGAGGCGGAAGCCGGATGGGTCGTCGATCGTGAAGCCCACGAGTTTCGGTCGATCAAAACCAACCGCCCACTATTAGAAGCGATTGCGCGCCAAACCGGAGGCCGGATCGTTGATCTTGACGCTTTGGATAGCTTCGCACGGAGCCTGCCTCACCGTGAAGCGCCCATCTCCGAGGTCTGGATCAAACCCTTGTGGGACTTGCGGGGCATCTTGCCGGCGGTCTTCGTTTTTGTCTTGATGTGCTTTCTCGGTGAATGGGCCCTTCGCCGCTGGAAAGGGATGCCGTGAAAACGAAAACAATCTTTGTCGCCGGCGTTCTGATTCCCTTCATGGCGGCCTCCATCATTTATGGAGCGCGCGGTGAAGATACAGAAAAGCCTACAATCATCGTCGTCGTGGGCGCAGCCGGCAGTCCGGAATATGGTGCACAATTTGCCCAATGGGCTGTCCTTTGGCAAGAGGCGTGCGCTAAGGCGGGAGCAACGTTCGTGCCAATCGGTTTGGATAACGTTGGGGAACCGAACGACCGTACGACATTGCAAAACACCTTGTCGCGTGAATCCCAACAGAGCCCTGCGGCGTTGTGGCTGGTTCTCATCGGGCACGGCACGTTTGACGGCAGGACGGCCAAATTCAATCTGCGCGGTCCCGACGTCTCAACGGATGATCTGTCCGAATGGCTTGAAGCCTCACCCCGCCCTCTCGTAATCATTAACACCGCCTCCTCCAGCGCCCCCTTCCTGAATACGCTCTCCACCGAAGGGCGCGTCGTGATCACCGCAACCAAGAGCGGCTACGAACAAAACTATACACGCTTCGGCCAATATCTTGCCGAGGCGATTGCCCATCCACAAGCCGATCTCGACAAGGACGGTCAGACGTCTTTACTCGAATCCTTTCTGGCCGCCTCAAAACGCACGAATGAATTCTATTCCGCCGCCGGTCGCCTTGTTACCGAGCACGCCCTGCTCGACGATAACGGGGACGGCCTCGGAACGCGCGCCGATTGGTTTCGCGGCATTCGGCCCATGCAGAAGGCCGAGGGCGGCGCCTCCCTGGACGGCTATCGCGCCCACCAGTATCATCTCGTTCCCAGCGAATTTGAGAATAAACTGCCGGCTCAACTAAGAGCCGAGCGCGATCGTCTGGAGCTGGAAGTGGTCAAACTGCGCGATGCAAAGGAGAGCTTTTCCGAAGAGGAGTATTACACTAAGCTCGAAAAACTGCTCGTCGAGATCGCCCAAATTTACGAGCTGACGGATACAACCGACGACAAACTCAAATAAGCTTGCCGATACCTTTACAGTGCCGTAGACAATCTCATCTTCACCGAAATAACGGTTAGAATTGTTGGTGTTGAATCATATGTTGCGTTATGATAGAGACTATAACATTCAAAAGGAGTGTTTATGGAATTAAATGGGAAATCTCGTCTTATACCAAGCCCTCCAACAAATAGTCCAATTCCACCTCGGATGAGCACCTTAAAGAAAGGAGAAATACCTTGAATTCGCGAGACTATAACTCGATACTACCTCTGGTAGGGATGCTTCTGTCAATTGTTGATATTGGCGGTCTGCATGTCCTCACATACGGTCAATCCACACCAGCTAACGCAGCTACCTCATTTGATACGAAGGGCACACCGTTTAAAGGCAGTATCACCGGGCGAGATGGAAAGGATGTTGCCACGATAGAATTCTTTGGCGAAGGCACATCGACAATCTTCTTTGACAGGCAGCAACGCCTGATATTGGAAGATGAGAAGGGGATGATCATCGCGGGATTTCGAGCGATTGCTGTCGATCACGAGAATCCCAGACTTACTCAAGCATACATAGTGGAGGAAAAGAACGGATCCCGATCGATGGCGTTAGAGCATTTCGTTGATCAAGTTGAGTACAAAAGTGGCATATTTAAGATGAAAAATCCTCAACTTCAAATGTTGACCTCTTTCAAAACGCAAGGGGATAAGTTGACCGTTCGTTTTAAAAGTATCGATCAAGTTAACAATGAAGAATCACATATCATCAACAGGCTAACGCTAACATCTGATGGCGATCAAGCATTCGAGTTCGTTATTCAGCCAAGTTCTTCCATGATACACATTTTAAATCCCTTGAAAGGTGATCTTGTCAGGCACCTTACCGAGAAAAAGAAACGGTTAGAAACCGGGCCTCCTAAAGATTCCACAACATTCGGAAAAGTGGCGCCTCGGCCTTTATTTCGAGACCCGGTGTATGACGGTGCAGCAGATCCCGTTGTTATTTGGAATGAAAACGAGAAATGTTGGTTTATGTTCTATACTAATCGGCGTGCAAATCTACCATTGACGGATATTGACGGTGTGAACTGGGTGCATGGCACTCGTATCGGAATTGCACAGTCGAGGGATAGCGGTGCTACATGGCGCTATCGTGGCACGGCAACAATCAATTATGGCAAGGTTGATTATACGCATTGGGCTCCGGAAGTCATAAAGCACAACAAAACCTATCACATGTTTCTGACAGTAGTCCCTGGTATATTTTCCGACTGGCAGCATCCTCGCGAGATTGCTCATTTAACAAGCACTGATTTGTTAAATTGGAATTATTTATCCACGTTGAAGCTTTCTTCCAACCGTGTTATTGATGCCTGTGTATTGCATTTGCCGAATGGAACCTGGCGGTTGTGGTATAACAATGAAACCGACCAGAAATCGATTTATTATGCCGACAGTAACGATCTGTGCACCTGGCAGGACAAGGGGAAAGTAATAAGTGTGGCAGACCGCGCGGGAGAAGGACCAAAGGTCTTTCAGTGGAGAAATTACTATTGGATGGTGGTGGATGTTTGGAAAGGCCTTGGCATCTATCGCTCAGATGACGCTACCAATTGGACAGCACAAGCCGGAAATCTGCTTGAGACACCAGGCACGGGAGCAGATGATCAAGTCAAGGGAGGGCATCCTGATGTTGTGGTGAGCGATGATCGGGCTTTCCTCTTTTATTTTACACATCCAGGCCGGGCGAACCTCGATGTGAATAACGAAGACCTCAACTTTCGACGAAGCTCCATACAAGTCGCGGAACTTGAATACAAGGACGGCTGGCTGTCCTGCGATCGCACCCAACCGACTTACATCTTACTTGAACCGCCAGATGAGCAGAAATAAAAAACCTTAAGGTTGCGCCGCCCTTATAACTAACTGCATAGCCAACGATGATAGCTCAACTCATCCGGATGCATCAACTGTTCTTGGCCATTTCGGAACTTACGGTTGTGTGTCATCAATGCCATCGAATTAACGAGCCGGATACAACCTGATATCGTCGACGAAGATCGAATCCAAATCTTCGTCGGGCTGTCCGGAACGGGTTCCATCGCCTAACCCAATCGATAGCTTACTGACTTGGGTTAGGTCCACACCCCCCGCACTGATTTCCGACAGGGCCACGGTCCAGTCACGCCATGGCCGCGTTTGGCATGCATGTCGGTAAGGATGCTCCATCGTGGCGCTATTACCGGCAGCATCCTCCACCTTCAGATACATCCGTTGTTCGACGTTCTCCACCTCACCGGCGAACGATAACGACAGCGTTTCGACACCGAGCCGCGTCCAGTCTTGCACAACGTCGAAGGTTCGCGTCGCTTCGGTTAAGAACGGCTCGTATTGGTTCTGATAATAGAATCGCATCGACTTGTCGCCCGCGTCGTCCGCTAAAAAGATATAATCGAATCCCTCGATGTTGTGAGGCCAGGCCGCTTGAATGTCCGCATCGGTGCCATACGACTCGAAGTCATCGACCGTCAAATAGTCGGCGGTGGTGAAGGTCCAGGTATGGCCCGTCACGACGCCGGAGGCGCCGACCTGATCGACGCGCCACTCATAGGTTTGGCCGAATTCGAGCGGGCCGGTTGTATAGGTCATTCCCGTCGGCGCCGGATCGACCTTCTCCATCGCTCCGGCTTTGCCGATCCACACCTCGCGCCCCGTCGCAAACTCGGCCTCGAGCCAGCTTAGAGTGGCGTTAACGGGCACTTCCGTCGCCCCAATGACGGGGTTGGGATTGACCGCCGCCGGACCGTCGGAAACGGAGAAGACATCGTCGAAGCTCGCACGATAACCGGGTGGATCAGGATTCTGGTTCATCCCAAACACGGCGCTGATTCCGCTCGGATAGACCGCGTCGTGGACGTTTTCATTCTCCCAGGGATCGTTGCCGTTGGTGTCGATAAACACCGGCGTTCTCGCCAGCAGAGGTCCGCCCTTATATTCATAAAGACTGCCCGTGATGTACACCGGATCAGAGCCGACGACATCCAGCTCCACGTAATAGCTCCTGGCATGACCGAGGCCGGGCACCGCCTCCTCATGATACTTTTTCATAATGTCCGTGAGATTATTGACGGTCTTGAAGACCTCGATTCTAAGATTCGCCGGGCCATCCTGCCAGTGGATGAGCATCAGGTAAGAACTGGCGACGATGCCGGGGGCGCCGCTGACCGAACCATCGTCGATGAAATGCGACACTCTCGCGGCCAGGCCGTGATAATTTCGCAAGCTGCCGGTCACGTTCACGACGGCCCCGACGCGAACGTCCGTGAAGACTTCCTCGGCGCCGAAGGCGACGCCGAACTGCGAGCCGCCGACCGTAGATGGGCTTGTCTCATCCAGAAGCAGATAGTCATTATCGTCCGGGCCGTCCTGTAGCGTTCCACTGAACGAATTGGTCAGGTCCGGATAGGAGTGAAACTGCCAGGTCGATAAATCGAATCCATTACCACCGAAGGTCTCCGACCAGTTCGCCTGTGCCGAGCCGCCTGCCAGGATCATCACTCCCATACATGCATACACTGCTGCTGATTTTGTAATTCGTCCAGACATGAAGTTATTCCTCCGAAAGTGTTAAGATATACAAAGAACACACCCTCTCTTATACCAGATCAGACAACAGAATTCAAGCATAATTTATCTCAGACCGACACCACACCAACGTCTTCAAAAAACCTCAGAAAAACTTTTCTGTCCGGACCTATAAAATCTTTGCTCTATTGTCACAAAATGTAAATTGAGTCCGACGGGAGCCGTTTTGTGTTGTTTTTGATTGAATTCAAGATTCTTTTCTGATATAATAAGTTTATAGGCAGAGAGGGACTCCGCTTAAACACACGAGGATGGTGGAAATCTATAAATTTCAATGATTATCGTGAGGGGGGCGCTCATTGAAAAAGGTAACGGATCACCGTTCGGAAAGTTTTCGTCTCATCCTCATCGTTGCTCTGTGTGTCCTGAGTTTCATCGCAGGCTCAGCCTATACGAAAGCCGATCTGTGGTTAACAATGCGCTGGGCTCCTGCAACTAATACACATATTGCGGCTCCACCCCAGGTAAACGAGCGAGAAACCATAAAGACACCCGAACCATCGGCGCCCATAGAACTGTCAGGCTTGACGTCTCCACGCCCACCAAAAACAATGGCAATTGCACCAAACTCCGGATCGAATCAAGAACCCATCAACAAATGGCAAACCATTCGAATGCGCGTCACGGCCTATTGTCCCTGCTCAAAATGTTGCGGGCCATATGCGGACGGCATGACGGCGTGCGGCCACGTGATACAGCCCGGTGACACGTTCGTAGCGGCCGACAAAAGATACGCTTTCGGCACGGAGATGATCGTCCCCGGCTATAGCCAGGAGCGAACCGTCAAAGTGCTCGACCGAGGCGGAGCCATCCAGGGAAATCGACTTGATGTCTTCTTCCCCTCCCACGAGGAAGCCCTCGAGTGGGGCGTGAAATACCTCGATGTCAAAGTCCACGACACCAAATAACGAGACGTATTTCAAACCGAGAATCATTTTTTGATTCCCCTCTTCCTGATTCGTCACGGCATATCACGACCTTGAAAATCCATTGAAGTTCCACCGGATCCAGCATAAGATGCATGACATGTCTATACGCTAAACTCAATTGATAGTCATAAGATAAGGACATGCCATGACGAACGGAAAAAAGAAAATCTACACGACCCTGGCTTTTGTTTCTGTGATTATGGCCCTTTCCCCCGTTCTCGCCGGTCAGCAGATGAGTCCGGCTGAGCAGGCTGAGAACATTTTAAAAGCATGCGACATCAGAGGTGGGCTCCTCGTCCACATCGGCTGTGGGGACGCTCGCCTCACAGCGGCCTTGTGCGCCGGCCCAAGCTATCTCGTCCATGGATTGGACCGTAGCGCGAAACGCGTTGCACAAGCCCGCCAATACCTTCACTCACGCGGCGTTTATGGGAAGGTGTCCGTCGATCAATTAGAGGGTGACCATCTGCCGTACATCGACAACCTTGTCAACCTCGTTGTATCCGAAGACCTCGGCACGATCCCGATGAGCGAAGTTATGCGTGTCTTATGTCCGAACGGCGTCGCCTATATTCGCAGTAACGGCAAGTGGACCAAAACGTTCAAGTCCCGGCCCAAAGAGATCGACGAGTGGACGCATTACCTGCATGACGCCTCGAATAACGCCGTCTCGCACGATACGGTGGTCGGCCCGCCCCGCCACATGCAGTGGATCGGTAGTCCGAGATACGCGCGCCACCACGACCGCATGTCGAGTGTCAGTGCGGCGGTCGCCACAAACGGACGGGTCTTCTACATTATCGACGAGGCCACGCACGCCTCGATTCTCATCCCCCCCAAGTGGACGCTGATCGCCCGGGACGCCTTTAACGGCACGATTCTATGGAAGCGGCCGCTGGGCGAATGGTTTACACACCTCTGGCCGCTCAAGAGCGGACCCGCTCAGTTGCCGCGACGTCTCGTCGCAGTGGGCGACCGCGTCTATGTGACGCTCGCCCTCGACGCCCCTCTAACCGCCCTCGATGCGGCCACGGGCAAGACGATCCAAACGTATGCCGGAACCCGGGCTACCGAAGAGGTGATCTTCTCCGACGGTGTGTTGTTCGCGCTCGTCAATAACGCGACTGAGAAATCCGACTATCACGGCAATCGCCGCTTCGCCAAGGGCTACAACACGACGTTCTGGGATGAAGCCCCCCGGAACATCATTGCTCTCCGTTCTGAGAGCAGAGAAATTCTGTGGACGGAGAAAAGTCGCATCCTACCGGCAACGTTAGCCGCCAACCGCCGGGGCGTTTTCTTTCATGATGGCAACAGTGTCGTTTGTCTTGATCGTCACACGGGCGAGGATATTTGGCGTTCCAAATCCATCGCCCGCACGGAAAACATCCTTTCTTTCTATCTGCCGATCTTGGTGTTGTATGAAGATGTTGTCCTCTTCTCAGGCGGTGAGACCGCCGGGACACAGACGGGCTCCTGGTACACCAGCGGCAAGGACACCATGACGGCGCTGTCGGCAAAAACCGGCGACGTTCTCTGGACCGCGTACCATCCCCCGTCGGGCTATCGGTCGCCGGAGGACCTGCTCGTTGCCAACGGTCTCGTATGGACCGGGGAGACCACGAGTGGACGCGTCAAAGGGACATTCACCGGCCGCGATCCGCACACCGGCGAGATTAAGAGCGAGTTCGCCCCCAATCTCGATGTCTATTGGTTCCACCATCGCTGTTATCGCGGCAAAGCCACGGATAACTATCTGTTAATGTCGCGGACGGGAACCGAGTTTCTGGATGTCCGCAATGAGCAATGGATTCCGCATCACTGGGCCCGCGGCGCGTGTTTGTACGGTATCATGCCCGCCAACGGCTTGGTGTACAATCCGCCTCACCCGTGTGCGTGCTACCTGGAGACGAAGCTGTATGGTTTCAACGCGTTAGCCCCGAAGCGGAAGTCGGTCAAAGGAATTGCCAGCTCTAACAGGTTGGAAAAAGGCCCCGCATACAATCAAATCATAAATCGAAAATTGAAAATTGAAAATCCCAATGATTGGCCGACGTATCGTCACGATGCGGCGCGCAGCGGCAAAGCGAGCACATTGGTGCCGGCAGACCTCATGCCCGCCTGGCGTGCAAACATCGCAGGCAAGCTGACAAGCCCGGCTATCGCCGGGGGTAAGGTCTTCGTCGCTTCGGTGGATACGCATACGATTCATGCCCTCGATGCCGCTTCCGGCGAGAAACTCTGGCACTATACGGCGGGAGGACGTATCGATTCGCCCCCGACGATCTATCAAGGATGCGTACTGTTTGGATCGGCCGATGGCTGGGTGTACTGTCTTGATGCTTCGAATGGCGCCCTGGCCTGGCGCTTCCGCGCAGCACCGATGGACCAACGGCTGACTTCGTTCGAACAGTTGGAGTCGGTCTGGCCCGTGCCTGGCAACGTGCTGATTCAAGACGGCGTTTTGTACTGCGTGGCGGGCAGGTCAATGTTCTTGGACGGCGGCCTACACTTTTGGCGGCTCGATCCGAAGACGGGCCGAGTCTTATCTCATACCGTGCTCGATGACCGCGATCCGACGACGGGCAAAGATCTCCACGCCTACGTAAGCTGGTTGAACATGCCCGTCGGCCTTCCCGACATCTTGTCGAGCGACGGCAAACGGATCTATATGCGGTCGCAGCCCTTCCATATGGACGGGACGCGCCTGCCGCTGGAGACAATGCCGGCCGGAAGTGACGCGGATCGCGGCGCACCGCCCGCTACGCAACGCGCCGAGCACGCCCATCTGTTCAGCCCAACGGGCTTTCTCGACGACACCTTCTGGCACCGAACATACTGGCTGTACGGCAGTCGATTCGTCAGTGGCTGGTGTGGATATTTTCTGGCCGGCAAAGTTACTCCTTCAGGAAAAATCCTCGTGTTTGATGACTCACGGGTGTACGGATTCGGTCGCAAGCCGCGATACTACAGGTGGACAACGCCGATCGAACATCAGTTATTTGCCGCGAGTAAAGATTTGGACGCTCCGGTGGAGGACGATTCCGAGCGGTCGCTCATCAGTATCGAGAAATCGGAGAGCCTGAACCTTGCCAACAAACCCGTTGCTATCGAAGCATGGATCAAGGCTGAAAAACCGGGCGGTGTGATCCTCGCCCGGGGCGGCGGCGTTCAGGGTTACGCCCTGTACCTACAAGGCGGCAAGCCCAAATTCGCCATCCGAGCCGACAATAAACTAACTTCAGTCGGCGCAAATGTCAGGATCGTTGGAAAATGGGTGCATCTTGCGGGCGTGCTGACAACAAACAAAGAGCTTCAAATCTACGTGGACGGTGAACTTGCCGCTTCGGTCAAAGTGCCTGGACTGATTGCAAACGATCCGGCCGAAGCCATGGAGATTGGCGCCGACGACGGTTCTACAGTCGGCGAGTACACGGGTTCCTTTGGTTTTAAGGGTCTCATCGACGAAGTCAGAGTTTACCACAAAGCGCTCAGTGCCGCCGCGATCAAAAAACATGCCGAAACGAGTCAGCCTGTAGATCAAGAGGGGATGGTCTTGTGTTACTCCTTCGACAGAGGCAATGCCCTGGACGAATCAGGCTATGGGAACCACGGCACGTTAGAGGGCGCTGTACCTGTGAAAGGTCGAGTCGGGCAAGCGATGAAGTTCACCGGCAGTGCCGGCTCGGTGCCGGGATTTGAGGTCCAACACGAGTGGGCGCAAGACATACCCCTTCTGGCTCGTGCGATGGTCCTTGCGGGTGGGATGCTTTTTGTCGCCGGGCCGCCCGATCTGGTCGATGAGCAGCAAGCATTCAGAGAGATAAACGATTCTAAGACCAAGCGAATCCTCGCCGAGCAAGCGGCTGCCATTGAGGGCGACAAAGGCGCTTTACTGCTGGCCATATCAGCAGTCGATGGTAAGACATTGGCACAGTATGATCTGGACAGCCCACCCGTGTTCGACGGTATGGCCGCCGCTGCCGGACGATTGTACATGACCACGGTCAACGGACAGGTCGTATGTTTCCAACCGAATAAATGATTAATCCGGGTGGCCCCAGGCTTTGGGGATTTTGAAGTCTTTGGGCATTCGGTTCGGCGGGATATTCGCCTTCGCAGCTTCGCCGGCGTACGATCTCAGGCGGCGTTTGAGTTCCCTGAGTTTCTGCGGATTCTTCTCGCTCAGGTCGGTCTTTTCGTAAGGGTCTTCCGCCAGATTGAAAAGCTCGAACGTGTCCTCGACGGGTTTGCCGTCCGTGTAATTGGCTCCAAGTATGCCATTGTGAACCAGCTTCCAGTCGCCCCGCCGGAGCGCCCCATTGTAAGGTGTCACGTTTAGCAGGATTTCTTCATGGGGCGATGGTCTGCCCCGGGCGATCGTGGGCCAGGCGTCTTTGCCGTCGATCGGCAGAGCTTGTTCTCCCGTGAGGGACGCCTTACGGCGGAGCCTTGCGCCGGCGAGTCTGAGCAATGTCGGATACATATCAACGATATGGAGCTGCTCATTAACGACAACGCCGGCTTTAAGCACGCCGGGCCAGACGGCAATGGCGGGAACGCGAATGCCCCCTTCATAAAGCTGGGCCTTTTGGCCGCGCAAGAGTCCGTTGTCGGCGACACTCCCGACGCCGCCGTTATCCGAGCAGAAGAAAATCAGGGTATTGCGTGTCAGGCCGCGTTTGTCAATCGCCGAGACGATCCGTCCGACGGCATCATCCATGCACGTCACCATCGCGGCGTAGATGCGATTCCTTTTGTTCTCGATATGCTCATACATGTCGATGTAGGATTGCGGCGCCTGGAACGGCGAGTGCGGGGCATTGAAAGGCACATAAAGAAACAGAGGACGAGAAGTATCATGCTGCTCGATCAACCGGACCGATTCATCGGCGATCAGGTCGGTCGTATAGCCTTCCACACGTAATGGGCGATCGTTGCGATGCCAATCCAGGCCCTTATCACGAATGTGCGTGAAGTAATCCAGCGCGCCGTTGTAATGGCCGTACTGGTGGTCGAAACCGCGGGAGGTTGGCAAGTACTTTGAGTTCAAGTGTCCCAAGTGCCACTTACCACAGATCGCTGTTGCGTATCCGGCTTCCTTGAGGGCTTGGGCTATGGTGCGTTCCTCCAGCGGCAATCCGTGCTGGGCCCACGGTCGCACGACGCCGACTTGCAAACCGTAGCGCATCGGATACCGGCCCGTCATCAGGCTGGAGCGGGTCGGCGAACACACCGGCTGAACGTAAAATTGTTCGAGCCGCGTCCCCTCGGAAGCGAGCTTGTCAATATGGGGCGTCTTGATCGTGCCGCCGCGATAACCCACGTCCTTGAAACCCAAATCGTCCACCAAAATGAAAACGATGTTGGGTTGGCTTCTCGATTTCCGGGCGACGGCAATTTTTTGCGAGGTTATGATCGAAACCCCGCCCGCACCGAGTGTTTTCAGAAAATTGCGACGCGTGTAATTGTGTGGTCCCATAGGTAATGTTCTCCGTTTACTTTCCATATTTCAACATTAGAGATGCCAGGGCGAGCGCCAGGCCCGGCTGAGCATGCGATTGGCTGAATCGTCATTAACAATACGTTCTCGTTTCGGATCCCATCGAATCTTTCGACCCAGGATCATGGCTATATTTCCTAAGTGCGGAACCGTAGCGGAACGGTGCCCGACTTCCGCCGGGGCGATGGGCGTCTTTCGCGTTTTGACGCAATGCAGGAAGTCCCGGCGATGACCCTGGCGATGATCCCCCGTCGGCCGGGGCAGGTGCAATTCATTCGGTCCGATCTTTGCCTGGCGCAGATCGGGCGGATTTGTCTTCAGAGCGCTGCGGATCACGTGAACCCAGCCATCGTCGCCGATGAACCGGACGCCCTGCGGAATATGATTGTTGCTCGCTACCCGCATGACAAGGCCATTGGCGTAGAGACACTCGAAGTCGTAATCGACCGCCGCGTTCCATAAACCGTCTTCGGGGAAAATGCCTTTGCCGTGCACTTCGACCGGGTCGGTGGCGTCACAATCCATGCCCCAATGGGCGATGTCGATATGATGGGCGCCCCAGTCGGTGACCTGGCCGCCGGAGTAATCCAGAATCCAGCGGAAGTTCCAGTGACATCGCTTCTCGGTGTACGCCGCCCAGGGAGCGGGCCCGAGCCACATCTCGTAGTCAAAGCCTTCGGGAACGGGCATAACCGGCTGTGGGTCGATTTTGTAAAGCGTCTCTTTGATTTCTGGTGTTTTAAATCCCGGACCGATGCCCACTTCAACCCTTCTCAACTTGCCGATGCGCTTATTCCGAACCAATTCGCACCCAAAGCGAAAATGGTCCGTCGAACGCTGCCAACTCCCAGTCTGCCAGACGCAATTGGAACGATTGACCGCTTTGACAATCGCCCGGCCTTCGGTGATCGTCAGGGCCAGCGGCTTTTCGCCGTAGATATCCTTGCCGGCGCGGATACCCTCAAGGGCAAGGGCCGCATGCCAGTGGTCCGGTACGGAAATACACAGCGTATCAATATCGTCGCGGGCAATCAGATCGCGAAAGTCATTGTATTGAGAGCAGTCGTTGTTGCCGTACTTTTTGTTAATCTCCTGAACCGCAGCTCGGCGACGTCCCGCATCGACATCACAGACGGCAACGGTCCGGCAGTCGTCTTCTTCCAGGAATCCCTTGACGTGCCGCATCCCCATGCTACCCAGGCCGATCATGCCCATGGTAAGCCGATGGCTCGCACCAAAGACCGAAGAAGGAACAAAATAAGGCGCAATAACGGCCGCAATGCTGCTTTTCAAGAAAGTACGTCGTGCAATGACGTGGTGTTTTCGATTCATAGCTCATGTTCCTTGGAGATCAGGATTTTTCATTCTTTTGTCGGGCTTCGATCAGCATCTTGATCCACACACCGATGTAGTGACCGTGATCGTGGTAGGTCCGGCCGCTGACGAGATTGCCATCGACCACGCACGGCTCGTTCACGAACGTGCCGCCGCACACCTCAAGATCGAATCTGCACTTGGGCACGGTGGCCATCTTTCGCCCTTTCACGCACCCGGCGTAAGCCGGTATCTCGACACCGTGGCATACACAGGCGATCGGCTTGTTCGTCTCGAAGAAGTGCTTCGTGATACGAACCAGGTCGGGATCGTATCGTATATATTCGGGCGCCCGCCCGCCCGAGAAGAAAATCCCAAGATATTCTTCCGGTTTCACATCTTTAAAGGCCACGTCGGCGGCAATCTTATAGCCCTCGAACTCGCGCGTGACCTGACCGTCCCAGTCCGGCGGAATTTCATGCAGAACCATATGATACCGCCGCTTTTCCGGCCCCGCTACCACCGGCTCAAATCCATCCTCCTGCAAACGATAGTATGGATACAGCGTATCCACCGTCTCCGCCGCCTCCCCAACGATAATCAGCACCTTATTCATAAGATTCTCCTTCTGTTCTGCATTTGAGTATAGAACCAGATCAAGACGTTGTCAACGCTGACTAAATAGACTCACAACTTTAAAATAAAGGCCCAAATATAAAAATGTGACAAACAAACTCGAATATGGTAAAAAATAATGGACGTCGTCCTGGGTGTAGTCGGAAGATTGAAGCATTGATCGGTAAAACCTTATGCGAGATAAGAGATATTAAAGAGTGGCAGGAGATTTTTTGCAATCCATGCGATTTTCATAATCAAGGAGTAGTATAATGAAATTATTAATTGATAATGAATTACAGGAAAGAATTAACAAAGGTGAATTAATAATTGAAGGTTTCAAAGAGAGTGATAAGTCTTGCTGGCAGGATAAGAACTCAGCTATCCAACCTTGTTCTCTAGACTTACATATCGGCGAAATATTTATCCCTCAAGAAGAAGACAAATCACTGACTAAACATTGCTTGAAGCCTGGCGAGACAGTTGTCATAAGGACGATAGAAACTTTGCATCTTTCTAATAAATGTGCTGCAATTGGTTTTCCACCCTCCTCTATTTCACAAAATGGTATATTGACAACTAATCCAGGCCATGTTGATCCAGGGTATAGAGGTCCATTCCATATAACATTGATAAATATGGGCCAAAAAGCGTATCCACTGGAAAAGGGAGGACTTATTGTCACATTATTAGTTTTTGAATTAGATTCTTTTTCCAAAGGCTATTTGCAGCGAAGAAACAATTCATGCCAAAAGGAGGAATGTCCTTGCATCGAAATAGGCCAATGTGACAGTGATTATAATAAAACACGAAAAAAACCTAGCGAATTGGATTACCTCGCTTCTGATTTCATGAATTTTGAACCACGAACAAAAGACATAGCAAAAGAGGCAATTCGTGACGCTGAAACAAGCCTAAAGAAAATGAAGATTTTGCTTTCAATTTTAACACCTATCATTGTTGTTTTAATTTCTGGATTCTTTGGTTACTTAAACATGGTTAAAAGTGGTAAAATAGAGGCCTTGGAAAAAATCAATGCTGAAAGTAGGCTTCAGAAAATTGAGAAGAGCATCGACGAATTTGAATATAAAGAAAAAATAGCTAGCATCGAAAAAGAATTAAAAGTCCTAAATGAAAAATTGCACCAATAAGAAAAGTAACAGCATAATCTCACAATTGAAAGAACAGAAAGCGAAGTAATGAAGATTTATACTATCAGTCGTCCCAGCTTTGATGTAAAAGAATTCCTGACTGCTTTGAAAAAGGAAGGTACTTCTTGGAAACGAAGTCCAAATGCAAATGATTCAGAAGAATTAATAGAAGTTGCAGGTCGACTATGTTATTTCTCTTTTGGAGATATCCAATCAAAAAAGAGTAACGCGGATTTCATCAGACATCTTATGAAAATGGGGCACAATAGCGTATTAGAACATGTAAGCTGGACATTCTTAATTACTGGTATATCACGTGCTTTAACTCATCAGTTAGTACGACATCGTGTTGGTGTCTCCTTTAGTCAACTATCACAACAGTTTCATGACGAAACAGATGCGACCTTTATCGAACCAAGCCAATTGAAACATTTTCCTGAGTTACAAACACTCTGGGAAAGTGCTGTTAATTCTTCCAAGCAAGCATATACTGAACTGAAAAATGCTTTTGAATCGTCAGGGACAATAAAAGACAAGAATGTTATACGATCGATTGCGAGAAGCTTATTGCCAAATGCAACAGCAACAAAACTTGTTATGACAGTTAATGCAAGAGAATTGCGGCATTTAATTAAATTAAGAGGTAGTAAATCGTGTGACG
>Ga0272442_10000920_pt1 | contig 45724 bp, 41 predicted proteins | sample SSMForm2O_FD_200262 | JGI IMG/M metagenome (GOLD analysis project Ga0272442, IMG submission 200262) | Marine sediment archaeal communities from Little Sippewissett salt marsh, Falmouth, MA, United States - SSM-Form-2O | ecosystem: Environmental > Aquatic > Marine > Wetlands > Sediment ...
AGACATCGAAGGGAAGCAGGATTACCGCTTAATTGAACGCCTTTGGAGATTGGGAGGAGAGGTAAAACCGTTGAAAGTGTCAAAAAATAAACCGTTGATTCTGTCAAAATTTAAACCGGTGTTGACAAAAGGATTGAAGAGATTGCATTGAGCGAAGAGTATGCTGGCCGAGTGAAGAAGCTCCGGTGTTTGAAGGGCATCGATTACCTGACTGCACTGTCGATAGTGTGTGAGGTGGGAGATTTCAAGCGGTTTGGGCATGCAGAATCGTTCATGTCATTCCTGGGCTTGGTACCTCAGGAAAGATCCAGTGGAGAGAAGCGGAGGCAGGGGGGTATTACCAAATCGGGGAATACCCATATAAGAAAGTTACTGATAGAGTCCAGCTGGCATTATCGATATAAATCGTTGCCGAGCAAACGGCTTACTGAAAGGAGAAGGGGTCAGCCTTCTGAGATTATTGCGTATGCCGATAGGGCGATGAGAAGGCTGCAGGGCAAGTATTTTCATCTGCTCTTAAAAGGAAAGAGGCCTCAGGTAGCCGTGACAGCCGTGGCACGGGAGCTGGCTGGTTTCGTCTGGGGACTGATGGTTGGACAAACGGTGTAATAGATTGTGTAAATACTGCAGGAGGTCGACTCTTCAGGTAGAGAGATGGGTGGAGAAATGACGTCGGTAAAGGAGAATCCTCGATATAACTATAAGGCAACCAAAGGGTTGATCCTTGCCGTTAGACAGAGGCAGCTCCCGATGAACCAATTGTCATGCGGTAGCCAATCCGCGAATATCAGTCTGATCAATCGTCGCGAAAGGATTTCTCTGCCCTTCCCTTTACCTGGAGGGTGAATAAAATATAATTCTAGTATAAAAAATGACTTGATATCGGTCACATCATATCAGTTATAGTCGACAAGACATTGGATTTTGGAACTGGTTCTTTGACATGCCTCAGTTGTGCTTCATACTCTTCAGGAGGAACATAACCGATCGACGAGTGAAGTCGCTTCGTATTGTACACCTCCTGAATGAAATACTTAAACCCTGGCTATAACGTCATCCAGTGTCCGGTAATTCCATAGGTTCACCTCCTCGTATTTCAGGGTTTTGAAGAAGCTCTCTGCTTGCGCATTGTCATAGGGATTTCCTTTTCGGGACATGCTGATGAAACCATGGTCCTTCAGCTCTTTGATATACTCAGTCGAAGCGTACTGTACACCATCTGAATGATGGATACACCCTGCTGCAGGCTTTCTTTCGGCAAGGGCCATCTTCAATGCAGCCAGTGCGTCGGTGTCCAATCGATTCGAGATCGCATACCCGATGACCTTTCTCGAGCAGCTGTCGAGAATCACGGCAAGGTACACGAATGAGGTGGCTATACGGATATAGGTGATGTCAGCCACACAGATCTGGTCAATCAGGGACGTTGTTTTATCTCTGATCAGGTTCGGGTACCGGGGATAGGGATGCTGAGAGTTCGTGGTTCTTTTGTAGGAACGTCTTACAGCACACAGAAGCGAGCGAAGCGAGCTCTCCCGCATGATTCTCAGCACCTTCTTGTGGTTTACCGGCATCACTTCTAGTTGCAGCTGTTTCGTGACCCTGCGATATCCGTATCCGGGGAACCGGCAGACCCGCTGTTCTATGTGATCCTGAAGGTCGGCATCACGTTTTTACTCCCAGAGGGGCTTATCAACGGGTTTGTAATAATAGCTGCTCCGGGTGAGGCCCATCAATTTACACCCCCGCCTGACGCTTCCGAACGCGGGAAGGTGATGGTATATAGAGGTGCGCTTCTGACTTTTTGTGACTGTGTTTGCTTCAATACTTTTTTTAAAACGTCGTTCTCCATGGTGAGCTGACCGACTATACGTTCGAACTCGGCTATCTTTTCCTGGTAGCCCTCGGGGGAGGTTGGCTCATTATCGATCTTGCCCAAAGAATAGTCCTTCTTCCATCGGGCAACTACCGGGTAGGCGACGGCGTATTTTCGACATATGGCGGCAGTGGTGGTACCACCACTGAGGATATCTGTAACTATCTGTCGCTTGAAATCTTTGGTGAATGTTCTCCCTGTGCACATTAGACAAGACCTCCTCAGGTCGTCTTGTCAGTAAGTATAACTTAATCGGTGTCCAGTCGGAAGGGTGCAGTCCATGGAAATATTTATGTAATAATGGTTCTTGGGCTCATTTTAATGGTAATGATTTTTCTGGTATCCTGCTCATCGGGTGTTGATGTTTCAACGGTGGATAGGGTACTTACTTCATTCAGGATTGAATGGCCCAATGATTTTACCGGTACCGCTTATTCTGATGTTCCAATGGAAGTCAGGATTCTTTCCTACGACCAGCTCGAGGAAACTTTTAATTAGAGCGGTGCTCTGGTCATTGAACCTATAAATTCGAATATCATAATTAATCCCTCACCGGTATACCGTCTCAGACGGTTTTATAGAGAGGGACCATACATTCACCAATTCATCTTCTGAAGACAAGGATACAAAACTGCGGTTGAGCGGAGGCAATGTGGTTACCTATCCGGGGGATGAAATCACCATATCGGTCGCGGACACGATAGTTCCATTATTGTTGAACAGATATCCCGATGATGACGCCACGAGCGTGCACGTTAATACGAATATTACTTCGACTTTCAGCGAACCAATGGATCCGAGCACACTTACGGCTGCGACCTTCGAGCTTCTCCGCGGTACGAACAGTATCAATGGACAGGTGGATTATTATGACGCAACAAATACGGCGACCTTTAATCCTGATGCAAACCTCAGTATCAACACCCGGTATTCAGTAAAAGTACATACCGGTATTTCGGACCAGTCAGGAAATAAAATCGCGCGTGAGGAGGTCTGGTCGTTTAAAAAGGATTCTTCATCCGATAATGAAGCTCCGGTCGTTATTACCACAAGTCCGGCGGACGCTACTGCCGATATCTCCCCCAATGTGTTTATTTCAGCCACTTTTAGTGAAGCAATGAATTCAGCCACCATTACAGATGAATCGTTTCTTTTATCCGACGGCGGCGTCCACGTTCCGGTCAGGTAAGCTACAGCGTCACCCATCGTTCTGCCATTTTCAACCCGAATGTGAACCTGTCCGTATCCACGAACTATACGGCGACACTGGCAACCGAAATCGAGGATGTTGCAGGGAATACGCTGGCAGGTGCAAAGGTATGGTCATTCAGCACGGGAACGTCAATCGATACGACTCCGCCCGCGGTTTCCTCGACCAGTCCGTCTGACGGGGAGCAGGGTGCTCCACAAAACATCGTCGTATCCGCAACGTTCAGCGAGGATATGGACCCCTTTACCATAACGAATTCGACTTTCATCCTGTCGGAGAGTAGCGGGGCCGTTGCGGGCCAGGTGAGCAATAACGTTACCGAGAAAAAGGCTTTCTTTAATCCTGAAGATGTGCTGGATGCGTCAACCTCCTATTCCGCCCTGATTACCGCGGGAGTCAGGGATATTTCGTGCAATAACCTTGCTTCCGAAAAGAGCTGGTTTTTTACCACGGCTGCCCAGTCGATAATAACGTTTATAGCTGTGGGCGGGGCAGGCTCAACGGGCGATAAAGGTAGCGTATGGCTGTCGGCCAACGGCGCTCCGGGAAACTGGACCGGCTACGATCTTGGAGAGAAACATTTATACGATATTGCATACGGAAACGGCAGAATTGTCGCGGTCGGTGTTAACGGCGAGTCATGGTGGTCGACGAGCGGAGCCGAGGGAAGCTGGAATGATTCCACACCCGGTAGTCTCTTTTTATATGGTGTTTTATTTGGAGAGGGGAAGTTCGTTTCAGTCGGTGATGACGGGCAGGTGTGGTGGTCCTCCGACGGAACCCCGGAGAGCTGGACCTATGCCTATACGGGTGGATATCAGTTATTTGGAATAGGCTACGGAGAGGATAGGTTCATTGCTGCCGACCGATACGGAAAATTGTGGTGGTCGTCCGACGCCGTACAGGACAGCTGGGCGGCCTGCGGTGTCGGGGGAGCCTATGAGATATAATTAGGGATGTGTCTTACAATGGAGATTATTTCGTGGCTGTCGGTAATGATACTGACAACCACTGCTATATGTGGTGTTCACCGACCGGCGCATCGGAAACCTGGGAAGACTGCGTTGTTACTGACAACGATTTTCCGTCAGCGATAATCTATGTTCCTTGAAAAACCAATTGATATGAAGTTCGTCGATGGAGTCTGTTTTTAAGGTATATCCCTGCTTCCCGCATTATTCAGAAATACGTACAGCTTATATGCCCCTATTTCCCCTGCTCCCGTTTCACTCAGCTCTCCGCGATCAGGCTTTTCACCTCGTCGCGTATACGTTCGGGCTGGGGTACGTAGAACCGTTCCATGACCGGCGAGAAGGGTGCCGGTGTATTGGGTGCGGCGACACGGGTGATCGGCGCCAGCAGGTAATCCGGGATCCGCTCCGAAACCTGCATACCGATCTCGGCGCCGAGACCTCCCTGCTTCGGCGATTCCTCCGCGATGACGAGCCTGCCTGTTTTTCGTACCGAACCCGTAATAAGCTCGATATCCAGGGGCCACAACGTCCTGGGGTCCAGCACTTCGCAGGATATGCCCTCTTCTTCGAGCATCCGGGCGGCGGCGAGGCTGAAATGCATCATTAAAAGACTCGCCACGATCGTACAGTCGCTTCCCGCGCGCCTCACCACACCCTTCCCGATGGGGACGACATAATCCTCTTCCGGAATTTCGGAGGTGACATCGAAGGTCCCGGACTCCTGCCGCGGACCTTTCGAACCGTAGAGCAGCTTGTGCTCGAATATGAGAACGGGATCGTCGTCGCGTACGGCCGCACGGAGCAGCCCCGCCGCGTCATAAGCGGTTGCCGGCGCCACGATCTTGATTCCGGGACAGCATAGAAAATAGGGTTCGAGGTTCTGGGCGTGCTGCGACCCGCGCCCCGTTACACCGACCGGGGCCCGCATTACGACCGGCATCTTGAGCTTTCCGCCCGACATGTAGCGCAGCTTCGCGATCTGGTTCACGATCTGGTCCATGGCGCAGAGCAGGAAATCTCCGTACTGAACGTCCGCGATGGGCCGCATACCCATCAGGGCCGCTCCGCATGCGGCTCCGAATATACCTGTCTCGGATATGGGCGTATCGATGATCCGGTCCCGGAAATCCTTCTCCAGACCGAGCGTTACGGTAAACGCACCGCCGAATCCTCCGGTTATTCCGATATCCTCGCCGATGCAGAACACGTTCTCATCGCGTGTCATTTCGTCGTGGATCGCTTTTCGCAGCGCCTCGGCTATTCCCATTTTCATTTCGGGACCTCCATGCCGACATACAGGTCGTTATAGGTGTCCTCGGGGTCGGGGTCGGGGCAGTGCCGCGCATACTCGATCGCTTCTGAAATGGAGTCTTCCACCTCTTTCTTCAACACATCGAGTTTCTCTTTGGTGATGATTCCCCTCTCCAGCATGAGGGATCGAAAACGGGCGATGGAGTCTTTCTTTTTCCACCGTTTCTTCTCCTCTTCGGGCTGGTAGTTTGAGGGGTCCCTCCTGCTGTGACCGCAGAAGCGATAGGTCAGGAGCTCCAGCAGCGTCGGCCCTTTTCCGCTCCTGGCCGTGTGCAGAGCCTCACGCGCATGCGCGTACACGTCCAGCACGTCCATTCCGTCCGCGAGGTCTCCCCGCATACCGTAGCAGGCAGCCCGGTCCGATATATGTTCAATGGCCGTGGTCAGTTTGATACTCGTGGAAGCGCCGTACTGGTTGTTTTCGCACACGAAAACCGCGGGTACGCGGTAAACGGCCGCCATGTTGAGCGCTTCATGGAATGCGCCCTCGTTTGATGCGCCGTCCCCGAAAAAGCTCACCGCGACACGGGGTTCTTTTCGAAGCTTGAACGCGAGCGCCGCGCCGAGTACAACAGGCATGTTTGCGCCCACAATGGCGATCGCGGGTATCATGCCCCGCTCGAGATCGCCGATGTGCATGGCGCCTCCCTTCCCGCGGCAGACACCGTTCGCCTTTCCATAGAGCTCGGCAACGATGTCCTTCATCGGTATGCCCATCGCGAGTGCATGGCCGTTGGGGCGATGCGTCGACCCGATCACGTCGTTTACCTCGAGCGCCGAGCATACCCCCACGGCACATGCCTCCATGCCTATGTACTGGTGGATCGTACCCGGCATCTTGCCCTCGAGAAAGAGGTACCTGATCCGCTCCTCGAACTCCCTGATAATTACCATTCGGCGGTACATATCGATGATCCGGCTGTCGCCGAGTTCGGAAATGGCCGTTTCCTTATCCATTCGATTTCCATCCTTCCTCTATGGATTTCCTGACAGCCCCCAGGAATTGCGACGCAAGGGCGCCGTTCACGAACCGATGGTCGAAGCTTCCCGTGGCAATGCAGACCGTACACGGGCTGACCCGGTCCTCCCCGTCTACGGCGATGTCCCTGCGAATCCTTCCCACGGCCAGTACCCCGGCCTGTGGAGGGTTGATGATCGCGCAGAACTCCTCGATGCCGAACATACCGAGGTTCGTAACGGTAAAGGTGCCGCCTGTCGTTTCCGCGGTCTTTATTTGTCCGTTTTTCACAAGCTCAGCCAGCCGTTTCACCTCTTTGTCGATTTCATCGATGCTCAATCCGTCCGCTTTTCTGATAACGGGCACATGGAGGTCTTCTCCGGCGGCCGCGGCAAACCCGACATTAATAGCGTTCGCGGTACGGATACCGGTATCGCGAAAGCTCGCATTGAGACGCGGATAGAGACGGAGCGCCCTTGATACGGCATATACAAAGAGGGCGTCTATGGCGATCTTCGTGCCTTCACGGTTATATTTTTCGGAACGCCAAGACAGGAACCGGTCCATATGCAGCCGGATTTTGAGATAGTAGTGGGGGATTTCTCTCTTGCTTCTCAGCATATTCCGCCCAACGGCGACTTGAAGCGGCGAGAGCGGAATGTCCTCTCTGCGGAGTTTTATTCCGTCTTTCTCGCCGTTCCGCATGTACTCCTCCAGGTTCGCCTTCGTAATGCGGCCGGCGGGCCCCGTACCGCGCACCTGTTCGAGTCTGATGCCCCGCTTCAGCGCGATCTGCTTTACAATGGAGGATGCATTCACCTCCGCGCCGAATGTATTTCTGAGCGGAAGGACGGCATCGTCCGGTCTTTCTTCTCCGGTTTCCCTGCCCGTCCGGGGAGCCGGTTCCGCCGAGTCCGGTTTAATGCGTTTCGATGCTGTTTCGCTCCCGGCCTCCGGTGCCACTTCCCCGGGCGTACCTATATAGGCGATTATGTTTCCGGCCTCGACCGTTGTGTCATTCCCCGCAACAAGGCCGAGCACGGTACCGTTTTCGAAACTCTCCACCTCCATCGTCGTCTTGTCGGTTTCGACCTCGCAGAGCGGGGTACCCCTCATAACTTCATCACCCTCTTTGACGAGCCACCTGACCAACCTGACCTCGTCGGTCGTCTGGCTGACCTGCGGCATTTTTATTGCAACCATATCGCCACTCCTGATCGAATACGATTATATCAAGTTTTCTCTATTGGAGGTGAGAATGGGGTACCATTCACGAGCGTCCCCATAAATGGTTTCACCCGCTCCTATAAAATATCCTTTACCCGCTGAAGCTCCTTTTCAGCGTCTGTTACGAGCTCGTTCATGATTTCATCAACTGTCTGGATCTTATCGACGAGGCCCACGCTCTGGCCCGCCATGAGGGAGCCGTGCACCACGTCGCCCTCGATCACCGCGCGCCGCAAAGAGCCGATCCAGAAGCTCTCGACGCGGTACTGTGCCTCCTCACGTGTCACCTCCTTACTATCCAGCTCGCGCAGGAGCTCCAGCTGGAGCTTTCCGAACTCCTGCATGCCGCTGTTCCGTATGGCGCGGACCGCGACGACCGGGAGCCGTGAATCGTACTGGGGTGTGGCCATGGCCTGTCGCGCGCGGGCCCTTAAGAGGGCCTTCTTGAAATCCCCGTGCGCGGTGCTTTCGGCACTTACGGCGAACCGCGTGCCGAGCTGGCATCCCGCCGCTCCCATGAGGAGGAGGTGGGCTATCATTCCGCCCCGCGCGATGCCGCCCGCCGCGAAAACCGGGACTTCGCTGACGTCGAAGAGCACCTGCTGTACGAGTATGGCAAGGGACACATAACCGATATGGCCTCCGGCTTCGCTCCCTTCGAGTATGAGCGCGTCGATGCCGAAGCCGATCATCTGGCGTGCTATGGATTTCGTGGACGCGAAGGACATAGTTTTCTTCCCTGATTTTTTCACGACATCCACGTGCTGTTTCTTGGGGAAATTCCCGGCAAAGATGACGATCGGGACGTCGCTGTCTTTCACTATCTCGAGATGTTTTTTGAAGTTGGGAGCGATGGTTATAAGGTTTACTCCGAAGGGGCCCCCCAGCTCTTCGGAACAACGGCGCACCGTTTCTTCGAACAGACCGGGATCCATGTTGCCGCCGGCCATGACGGGAAATCCGCCGCTTTTACTCACGGCTTTCATGAGATCGAGGGTGCTTACCCAGGTCATGCCCCCGCACATAATCGGATACCGGGTACCGAGAAAGGTTTTACCGCGCTTCCAGAGTTTCTCTATAAGGCTCATGCATCCCCCTTGGTCTCTTGCCGTAAGAGTACATAGTATACCATAATGCGGCCCGTACGAAAACCTCCGCCGCTGTACCCCGGCCTGGGAGGAGAACGTACGCTTTCCGGCTTTTTAACCGGCTGATATGTGAACGGTTGACATGCGATCTTTTGGGTAATACACTATCCACAAACCTTCAAGGAGGCAGACCATGCGCATATTTGCCATCATTCTGGTTCCCCTTTTATCATTCTTTTTTCTCTTCGGATGCTCAACCGACGACGGATCCTCCCTGACCGGGGGCGATATCGTGCCGGATGCCGATGCTCCGACCGTGTCGATCGACTCCTATTTCGGCGACGGCGATCTCTCGATTTCGGGTACGGTTCAGCTCCCTGACAGCGCCTCGGCGGCCCGTTCAATCATGTTCGGTATCAACAAGACGTCTTTTGATCCCTATCCCTTTTCCGAGTTCGACGCGACACAGGTGACCACCACATCGAAGTACGTTAATTACGTGGTAACCGGCCTCTCAACGGGAGACTATACGCTGAGGATGCAGGTCGATCAGTCCGGCGATCTCGAGTACGGCACAACCGGGGATTTCGACGGCTATTACAACGGAACCGTGTCGGCCCCCATACAGTCCTCCGGTTCAGCGACCACGATTACGCTTTCCGAATCCATGTCAAACGTGGATTTCGGCATCGGCACCCTCGACTGAGGCCCGGACGTGGCGAACTGGCTGAAAGTGTTGACGTTCGAAAACGAGGTGGAGGCCCGAATACTCCAGTCCCTGCTTGAAGAGCGGGGTATACCCCATGTCGTTTCCTCTTATCACGATACCGCGTACGACGGGCTCTATCAGTTGCAGAAGGGGTGGGGATTTCTGCGGGCCCCCCGGGAGTCGGCGGAGGAGATCAGATCGCTCTATGAGAATCTGGGACAGGCCGAACCGAAGTGTGAAACCCCTCCGCCCGAATATAAAAAGAAGATTATCAATCCGGGAGGGGACTGCCCCCTCTCCCGATGGTTTTCTCCCGAGCAGATAGCGCGCAGGATAACGTTCTACGAAGATCTCAACCGAAAACGGGACGGGCTGTGCCGGAAAGGGCCATGGGTGCGCCGGCGCGTTCGTTTATACGGATGGGACGACACGACCACGGTCAGGGTATATATGAGGGAAACGGTCGGGAGGATCTGCAGGGAGCTCTTCTTCTCCGATTACGGTCTTGAAGTCACGAACGTCTATCCCGACAGGGCGGACCGCGATCACGGACATGTGGAGTTCACCGTTCATGCGACCGCAGGGGAGGTGGACATGCTTCTGTCGTATCTCGCTCCGGGAGCGTCCTATTTCGTGTATGACGGCGAGGAGGCGCGCTACGTTCCGGGGGACACCGCGTCGTCTGATTTCATCATAGCCGGGGCGGACGATCCGGTCCGGCCCCTCCGGTACTGGAGGAGAAGCCAGTCCTTTATCGGCCGGGTGGAGGTCGAGGATGAGCCCGGCCGCCGATACGCCCGGGACTCCGAACGCGAGGCCCCGAACTGATATGCAGAAGTCCGCCGCTGTTTTTCTTTTATCAGTCGTCATCATCGGTGCCGGGTACCTGCTGAAAAGAACAAAGATCATACGCGAGCAGGACGGCGATATACTCGCCCGTATTATCCTCAACGTAACCATGCCGGCGGTAATTATCAAAACCATGGTCGAGGTGAAGCTCGATTCCTCCCTCATGCTTTTCCCCCTTATCTGCGTTCTCTACTGCGCGTTTAATCTATGCCTATCTCTCCGTATTTTTAAAAACGCGGAACCCGGAATGCGCGGCCTGGCCGCCATGTGCTCGCAGGGTTTCAATAACGGGTTCTTCATTTTCCCCATTGTGGAGGCGATGTGGGGGGCGGAGGGTTTGAAGCACTTCGCAATATTTGATATTGGAAATGTGGTGGTGCTCCTCGGGGTCAACTACATCATCGGTGCGTATTTTTCCGCCCGGGGCAGGGGAGAGAGGACCCGGCTGAGCTTCAGGTTCATCGTGCGGAGCCTCCTCAAGTCGACCCCCCTTCTGGGGTATATAGTCGGGCTCGGCATCAACCTTTCGGGTCTGCGTATTCCGGTATTGGCCTATACCGTGATTTCGGCTCTTTCGCGCGCCAATATGCCCCTCGTTTTCCTCCTCATCGGCATATACCTCAACTTCAGGATCGAAAAGGACGCCGGGATCATCATACGGGTCCTTCTCCTCCGCTACCTCGCGGGAGGCTCCATCGGCCTTATCCTTTTTTTCCTGCTGCCCTACGGCGTGTTCTTCAGGGGCCTTCTGCTCATCGCGCTCATATTACCCGTGGGGATGACGGTTGTTCCCTTTTCCGCAGAGTTCGGCATGAATTACAAGGTAGGGGTCGCGCTCGTAAATATTTCCATGATCATCAGCTATGTTCTTGTGTGGACGATTATGAGTTTCATTTTGATGTAGCCGCAGGAACGGGGATCCCGGCGGTCGGTTATGGAGTTATATGGAAGATTCTACGCCATATTCTCTTCCAGGTAGGTAAAGACCTCCATAAGATCGCCGTACCGGAGTTCCGCATCGTCGTCGAGCGGAGTGGCCATGTCATTGACGATAACGACACTGCCGCCGTTTTGCCGCGTGTAGAGCGGCAGGGAAGCCGCGGGCTGGACGATGAGCGTGGACCCGAGCACGAGCATGAGGTCCGCCTCCGAGGCGCAGCGGATCGCGGAGTTTATTGCTCCGGCCGGCAGCGGCTCCCCGAAAAACGTGATATCGGGTTTGATAATCCCGTTGCATACCGTGCAGCGCGGGACACGGTTTTCGTGAACGATCCCCGTGATATACTCGTAGGTGTATGTTTTATCGCAGTTCAGGCAGCGGTGAACGAGGGGAGATCCATGTACCTCTATGACGTTTTTTGAGCCGGCCTTCTGATGGAGGAGGTCTATGTTCTGGGTTATGACCGCCCTGACGATACCCTTCCGCTCGAGACGCGCGAGAACGCGGTGTACGATTCCCGGCTCATACCCGTCCACGCTGTATATGAAATCCTTTGTATTCCGGTAGTAATACTCCGGGTCCGTGTGGAAGTAGTCTATGTCGAATATTTTTTCGGCATCGAACGACTTGTAGAGGCCATTTTTTCCACGGAAGTCCCTGATCCCGGAAAGTGTTGAAACCCCCGCGCCCGTAAATGCGACGCAGCTTTTCGATTCCCGCAGGAGTGCCGCCAGTCTTTCCATGACCGTTCCTCCCCGATATCCATAGTATAACAGGGGAAGTGGGAGGATTCCAGGAATTTGGACGGACATGAAGGTTACTCGAAATTCGACTTTTTTTCATTGGTGTTATACTATCAAACAATCAAACTATTCGGCATAGGTCCTGCCGCGGTGCCGGGCAGGGGAGGGAGTGAAAGTGACGAACGGTGAAAATCTCCTGATAGCTCTCAGTGCGTTTATCGAGGACAGGAAAGAGGGGATCAAGGCCGGTGTATACTCGATCGAGATCGCGAACGTCGAAGACGGCGTTATCCTCGACCTGGATTCCTTCGGTATCAGCGTTTCAGGAGAGGGGAAATTCAAGATAAATATCGATCTCGTGCCGAAATCATGAGTCCACGCAGGCAGGGTGAAAGGTTTCGCCACTGCTGAATCTGAAAGAAGGAGGAGAAGATGATTGGTAAGCTGCCCGATGATGTTCTGGATATTTTTATGGAGACCATTCCTATCGAGTTTTCAGTAGTTGATAAAGACGACAAAGTACTGGCCTGGAACAAACATGAAACGAGGATTTTCAAACGGCCGGAATCGGTCGTGGGAAGGGACGTCAGGAATTGTCATCCCAAGAAAAGCGTACACATGGTGGAGGAAATCATCAGGGACATGAAAGCGGGAAAGAGGGACAGTGCGCGTTTCTGGATTGATCTGCCCCTGGGTCCCGACGGAGAGAAACAGAAGGTATTGATCGAGTACTACGCATTGCGAGACCGGGAAGGCAAGCATCTCGGCATTCTCGAGGCAAGCAGGAACATAAGCGATATTCAGGCTCTGAAAGGTGAAAAGAGGCTCCTCGACTTCAGAGGCCGTTAAGTGAATTTGAAAGATGGATTCATATGAGGTGGTCATTGTCGGCGCGGGGCCGGCGGGCCTGGCATGTGCGCGTAAACTGGCGGTATCGGGCGCCAGGGTCCTGGTCCTCGAAAAAAACAAATCGGTAGGGCCCAAGATCTGCGCGGGCGGACTGACCGGAAAAACCATGGAGAAAATCCGTCTACCGCAGTCGCTTGTCGGGCGCAGCTTCAGGGAGATAACCTTCTCGACACCTCTGCAGACCCTGCACCTCTCCTCGGATGAAACACTCATACATACCGTCGAACGCCGGGCTCTTGGACAGTACCAGCTCGGACTCGTGAAGGAGGCCGGCGGAACCGTCCTTACCGGTATGCGGGTCACCGGTTTCGGGGAAAACAGGGTGTGCACCGACTCGAAGACCTACCGGTTTTCGCGTCTCGTAGGTGCGGACGGTTCCCTCTCCTTCGTACGAAGGGCCCTCGGGCTCAAAAAGGTCAAACCTTCCTATGCATTTCACTACCTCCTTCCCTTTCATGATGATGAAGAGCTCTGTATCTCATACGATTCGGGACGGTTTAACTCGTGGTATGCATGGCTGTTTCCCCACGAGGGGTATACCTCGACCGGATGCGGCTGCGGTCCCGGTATACGGTCCCCCGGGGAGCTCAGGCGAATATTCGGCCGATGGCTGAAGAGGAGAGGCATCGATGTCTCCGGCTGCAGGTTTGAGGCGTGGCCCCTGTGCTGCGATTACGGGGGTTACCGGTTCGGAAATGTCTTTCTCGCCGGAGACGCAGCCGGCCTGGCATCCGCGCTGACAGGGGAGGGGATCTATCAGGCGCTCGTGTCCGGGGAGGAGGTCGCGAAGCACATACTCCTTTCCGGCTATCATTCCGGTCCCATGGATGAGCTCCTGGAGGAAAAAAGCCTGCACGACAGGGTACTCCGTGGACTGGTGGGATCGGGCCCCTTTCGTGCTCCGATCCTGGAGCTCGCCGCACTTCTGATGCGGGTGCGCGGCGTTAAAAAACGCGTGCTGCGTACCGCCTGCGGAACGTCATAGTGCGGTCTTCCCCGAAATTCCCCCTTATCTAATTATAATTTCTTCCGAAACTTAAGTTGAGACCACGAATAGGAAAATGCCCATGGAAGAGGAATATTTCAAGCTTCTCTCCGTGCTCGACATGCTCATTACCTTTCACAGGGAGCTGATCGGGGTGGAGCGGGAAAAGCTCCAGCTCATCATAAACCAGGATTGGCGAAACCTTGAAAGGGAAGTCGACAGGAGCAGGGAGATACTGACCAATATCGAGAGCGCGGAGACGACCCGCCTCGATATTATAGAGAAGATCTCGGGACGGCGCGACCTCTCCCTCTCCGATCTCGAACAGACCGTCCCCAGGCAGATGAGGGAGGACCTCCTCGAAAGCGGTTCCAGGCTGCAGGTCCTGGTCGACAGGCTGAAAGACGTTATCCGCAGGAGTGAGCAGCTTCTGTCCTCCAGCCTCGAGGTCATCGATTTTACACTTTCGATGTTCTCCGGCGACGGCTCGAACGTCAAGACCTACGGAGTCAGGGGAGAAGAGAAGAAAGGATTGGGGCGACCCACATCGCTCGTCTTCGATGTGAAAGCCTGAGGAGAATCGGATGATATCGACTTTCACCGGCATAGAAATCGGCAAGAAGGGGATTGTAACCCATCAGGCGGCGATAAACGTCACGGGTCACAATATCGCGAACGCCGAGACAGAGGGATACTCGCGGCAGAAGGTCTCCCTCGAGGTGTTCGACCCTCTCTACGTTCCCGGACTCACACGGGAGAACGGGCCGGGCCAGATAGGACAGGGGGTGCAGGTCGAGAAGATACTGCGCGCCCGTGACATGCTTCTCGAGGACAGGATTCTGAGTGAGAAGAACGGCCTGGAATACTGGAAGGCGATGAGTGGCTGGCTTCATCAGGCGGAGCTCGTTCACAATGAACCAACCGACAGGAGCATCATGAATGTTCTCGATAAATTCTGGTCTTCATGGCAGGAGCTCGCAAACAATCCGGAAGAGATGGGTCCCCGTGAAGCGGTGCTTGAATACGGCTGGTCTCTGTCAAAGCACCTCAACCACAATTACCAGGCCCTGAAAGCGGTTAGGAACAATATAGAAAAATCGATTGAGATACGCGTCGAAGAGATAAACGGGCTGGCGAAACAGATCGCCCATTTGAACGGAGAAATACTTCGGGCCGAGTCCGTGGGAGACAATCCGAACGATCTCTGGGACAAGCGTGACCTCCTCGTGGAAAAGCTCTCCGGCATGGTGGACGTTCACATCGGCCGCAGCGACCGCGACGAGTTCATGGTCTACATCGGCGGCAAGCACCTCGTTCAGGGAAGCCATTACGAGGGGCTCATGCTCCTGAAGAACCCCGAAAACGAGGGGTATTCGAACATCCTGTGGGAGGTGGACGGTTCTCCCCTCGCCCTGCGCTCGGGAGAGCTGAAGGCCATGCTCGACGCCCGGGATGTGGAGATCAAGAGCCAGATAGACACGCTCGACACGTTCGCAGTCACACTTATGGACCTCGTAAACTCGGTGCACCGCAGGGGCTTCGGTCTGAACCTCCGTACGGGCATCGATTTCTTCGCAGAAAAAACCGCGACGCTGAACGGGACGGGGGATCATGACTTCAGCGGGGACGGACGTATCGACGGAACGGCGATCTTCCGTATGACGGGCACGAACAGGCTGGATCCCGACGGTGCTGTCGGGCTTGCAGGCCGGGTAACCCTGGAGAATGGAATCGCGGTCGATTACGGTGAAACCGATACCCTGTCGGAGATTATGACACGGCTGAATCTCGCCGGAAGCGGCGTCAAAGCCACGCTCGACCCGGACGGCCGGCTCGTCATCAGGTCGGATTCACCGTCGCAGCATATTTCGCATCTCGAGGATTCCGGCGACTTGCTGGTCAGGTTCGGCGGACTGCTCCGGAACAGCGGGGAGGACGGGGCGTTCGATTCCGGGTCCGGGGGAATGGGAGCCCGGATCGCCGGGGATTTCATGGTCATGCAGGAATCACATCCCGCCTCATGGATCGGGATAAACGAATCCGTATCGAACGAGCCCGAATCGGTTGCGGCGGCGGCCGGAACGGATACGGACGGAAACCGTATGCCGGACCTGAGCGACGGAGCGGGCAGCGGGGATAACGCCCTGCGTATAGCCGGCATTCGTTTTCACAAGGCGATGGTGGGCGGCAGCGGGACGCTCGGCGAATATTACAGCGCCCTGATCGCGCGTACCGGATTGAAAGGCGAGACGGCCGAGGGCGAGAGCTCCAACAGGGATCTCATCGTGGAAAACCTCGTCAACCTTCGAAAATCCATATCAGGCGTCAATATAGACGAAGAGCTCGTCAACCTCGTAAAGTTTCAGCATGGATACGCGGCGGCCGCCCGTTTCATAGCCGAGGTCGACAAAATGCTCGACGTTCTTATAAACAGAATATAGGAACAGCTTTAAGGGGAAAAGACAATGTTTCGTGTTTCTTCAAACATGATGGGTGACAATCTCATCAATATAACGAAGCGAAACGCCGAGAAGATGCTGAAAATTCAGAACAACGTATCGACCGGGATGAAAAACCGTCTGCCGCGGGAGAATCCGCTCGAGGTGAGCAATGCGATCGAATACCGGAGGATCCTTTTCGAGCTGGAGAGATTCGAGAAGAACGTGGATGACGGCAAGTCCCGCATCGACATGGCGGAAAACGCTCTTTCGAGCGCAACCGATATCCTGCAGCGAATACGGGAGCTCGGGGTGCAGGGTTCTAACGGCATTTATACGAAGGAGGACCGTGCGAAGATCGCGTCAGAGATAAACGAGTTCCTCGAGGAACTCGTGGATATCGCCAACTCGAAATACAAGGGAAAGGCGCTTTTCGGCGGGAACGAAACGCTCTCGGATCCCTTCAGGCCCATCTATTCCTTTTCAAAAGAGTCGGGCAGCCAGATCATTGTCGGGGTCGAGTATCTGGGCGATATGGGATCGGCAAATCGGGAAATCGGGCGGGGTAATATTGTCTCGGTCGATGTACCCGGGAACGAGGTCTTCTGGGCGGAAACGTCGAGCCTCTTCTCATCGGTCGACGCAACGGACTACGTTCTTGGAACGGATGCACGCGTTCGGATCAACGGGGTGAACGTGGATTTCAAGGCGGGTGACAACGTCGAAATGATCGTCAACCGCATTAACGATGCTCCGGTACCGATTCGCGCATCGGTGAACAGGATGAACGGCGGAATAATACTCGAAACCTCATCGGCCCGCGATATCTGGATAGAGGATATTGAGGGCGGTACGCTCATGCGTGATCTCGGCGTTATCTCGGGGAAGAATCCGCCTAAAAACCTCTCTCCGTCGGCCCGATTTTTCGGCGGGACCATGTTCGATATGGTTATGCGGATCAGGGATTCTCTCTACTTGAACGACGCTCAGGATGCGGGAACCAGGTCTCTCGGCGGAATGGACCTTGCCATCGACAACATGCTCAAATACAGAACGGAGCTCGGCGCCAGGTCGAACAGACTCGATATGGTCAGGGCGCGAATCGTACAGGACAGGACGAGCATGGAGGAGATCCTCTCGAAGAATGAGGACATAGATATAGCGGAAACCATAACTAAGCTGAAAATGCTTGAAGTCGCCCACAATGCGGCGCTCGGCGTTACAGCACGGGTGATTCAGCCCACCCTCTTAGATTTCTTAAGGTAAGGAGTGAAAAGTATGAAGATCAAGACAAAGCCCTACGGTGAGATCGAAGTCAGTGAAAAACAGAAGATCCTCTTCCCTGACGGGATCATAGGGTTCGAAGGCATCACGAGTTATTTCCTCATCGACTCGAAAGAGGGGCCCTACTACTGGCTTCAGTCCGAGGAGCATCCCGAGCTCGCCTTCATCCTCATCAATCCCAGAATTTTCATGACCGGTTACAAACTCATGGTCCAGAGCGAGGACCTGGAGGCGATCGGTGTGGAGGAACAGTCGGACCCGCTCGATTTCGCCATCGTCACCGTACCCGAGGATCATAAAAAGATCTCGGCGAACCTGATGGGACCTATTATTATTAATAAAAAGACAAGGGTCGCACGGCAGGTCATCTCTGAGAATGATGAGTACGGCGTGAAACATTATATTATGGAGGAGGCTGAAAAGCAGGCCCAGCTCGTGGAGTCGACGTAATGCTTGTTCTCACCCGGAAGACGAATGAAAGTATCATGATCGGGGAAGATGTCGAGATCTCCGTTGTTGAAGTCAAGGGTGATCAGGTTAAGCTCGGCATTACGGCCCCGAGGAATATTAAGGTACACCGTAAGGAAGTCTTTCTCGCCATTCAAAGGGAAAATATCAGCGCATCACAGGCCGCGGTCGACAAGGTGGGTGGCCTTTTGAGAAGGAAGGAAGAGGGATAGATCGCCCTCGTCTCATTTTCCCGTGAATTCATCAAAAAGATCGAACTGCAGACCGGATTTATTCGGTTTCCTCTGATACGCCGAGTGCCGGATCTCTACGAGCTCTTCCTCTATCTGTTTTATAAACGGGCTTTTTTCGCGACGACGCATCCTGCCGAATATCCTCCGGGAACGGGCCCCGGTCAGAAAGAGGTCGTTTTTCGCCCTGGTCATGCCGACGTAGAAGAGCCGGCGCTCCTCTTCGAGGTCATTTTCTTTCCCCGAAAGAGTGTAGGGAATGAGGCCTTCCTCGCACCCCACAATGAAAACACAGGAGAACTCGAGACCCTTGGCCGCGTGCAGGGTCATCAGCGAGACGTTTTCCGTTCCCGGTTCGTAGAGATCATGGACCGTCCTGAGCGCTGCGTCCGTGATGAAGGTGCCGAGGGAAGTGGAGCGCGTTCCGGCGGAGCAAAGCTTCCGCAGCACGGCGTCTTCGAGAGAACCGGGGAAATACTCGCCGGCTATGCGGTCCATGAGGTCTTGAAGCGATATTTTCCCGGCAAGCAGCCGCAGCTCCTCAATCCCCTTTTTTTTAATTCCGAGCTTTCCGGCCTTTCCGAGGAGGTACGGATTGTCCGGGCCCCGTATGATTCTGAGCACATCAATGATTTTTCCGGCAGGACCGGAGTGCGATTCCCCGATTCTGTTATAGGGAACGGCATGGTCTTTCAGCGCCTTTTCGACGGGCCCCATCTGCAGGGCCGTTCGGCACAGCACGGCAAAATCGGAAAGGCTCTCGATTTCTCCGTTTTTCTGCCCTTCCGTTATACTGCTGTCCATGGAAAAAAATCTCAGTCCCCCGATCATGCTCTCGATCGTCCGCGCCACGAACTCCGCCTCGCTCCGCTCCGTCGGGTGCTCGCTGATTTGAATTCGAATCCCGGGACCCGTGCCCTGAAGCATTGTGGCGTTTGATCGGATGCCTGGACCCGTGCCCTGAAGCAGGGCGGCGTTTGATCGGATGCCAGGACCCGTCCCCTTGAGCGGGACGGCGCTTGAAACGACCTGCCTCGACGCCTTCAGTATCCTGTCCGTACACCGGTAGCACCTTGCCAGGGTATAGACAGCGGATTTCGGGTAGTCATCGGTGAACCGCTCTATGAACCGCACGTCGGAACCTCGAAAGCCGTATATCGCCTGATTGGGGTCTCCGATAACGCAGATATCAGCGTCTTCCCCGGGCATGAGCTTCCTCACTATCCGGTACTGCGCTTCATTGATGTCCTGGTACTCGTCCACGAGAAGATGCGTGAACCGGCTGCGGTATGTCGCGAGCATGCGCCCGTCATTGAACAGCTCGAGCGGTAAAAGAAGAAGATCGTCGAGATCGACGATGTTGTGTTTCTCCTTATAAGCCGCATACGTGTCGGCATCATGGCCGGATTCGGCGAGAAGGGCCTCCCTGTCTCTCGAATCGATTATGGTGAAACCGGGGCGGGGCCGGCCGAGCCCCTTCATCGTACCGCAGCTCTCTTCGAGAACGGAAAGCCCGAACCTGTGAAAGGTGCAGGCACGCACATCTTTCGCCTTTTCTCCCAGGGTTTTTTCAAGCCGCTGTGTTATTGCTTGAGCAGCCTTGTTCGTGAAGGTGAGGGCGAGTATGCTCCCGGGATTCACGCCGCACCTGTCGATAATATGGGCTATGCGGAAGGTGAGCGTCATCGTCTTCCCCGTTCCCGGCCCGGCGATAATGAGGGCCGGACCGCCGGGGTGATGCACGGCCTCCAGCTGCTTGCTGTTGAGCGAGTGTGCTTTTCGGCCCGTTCCCGGACTTCCCTTCGGTTCCGAAGAACCCTCCCTGCCTCCACTGCTGCAGCCGAAGCCGCTCAGCCGTTTGTACTCCCCGAGATTGAACCGGATAAGCCGGACCGGATCGGCTTCGGCCGAAGCCGATGTGGCGGCCGCTCCTGATGAATAAACCGGGGAACCGGCCGTGTCCCCGGCACCGTTTTTCACCGGAGTGAAGAGCGACGGCCCGGCCGAAGCCGCAGATTTTTCCGGGAAGAGACAGATTTTCCCGAATTCCCCGTCGAACCCCTCCTCTATGACAACCTCGCGCCTGCGCATTCTCGAAACGGCGGCCCCGACCATTTCCCCGCCGAGCTTCTCGACCTCCTCCTCCGGAAGGTTCAGGAGCAGGTCAAACTCGGAGCCGGCTTTCATGATGAGCGCGTTGTACTCCAGCCCGACCTTTTTCGATGAAGGTCCGGTCCCGCAAAGCTCGGAGAGAATTTCCTTCAGTGGTATGAGGGAGTAATAGGGAGAACGGTTTTCACGGCTCAAGGGATTGTCCCTGTCCGCGAGCCGGGCCACGCGGTTCATGACGCCGACGGTCACCTTTTTTCCGCACACCGGGCATATACCGTCATTCCTGACCGTCTGGAGGGGGTCCCACCGGACGCCGCACTTCCTGTGACCGTCGTAATGGTACTTGCCCTCCTGGGGGAAGAATTCGACCGTGCCTCTGAAACCGGCCTGTTTTCCCCCGCTCAAAGCCCCTGTCAATCCACCGTAGGAGAGATCGGCGTCGAAGAGATTCGCCTCGCGGCCCAGTTTTTCCGGCGAGTGGGCGTCGGAATTGGATATTATGGTGAACGGATCGAGAAACGAGCATATCCAGTTCATGGGAGGATCGCTCGAGAGCCCGGTTTCAATCGCGTGTATGTACGGGGTCATGTCCCGGTAGCATGCGCGTATGCTTTCAAATCCCGATTTATGACCGAGCGCGGAAAACCACGGGGTCCATATATGGGCGGGCACGAAGAAGGCCCGCGGAGCGGCTTCGAGTGCCAGTTCGAGGAGGTCACGCGAGTCTATCCCCAGTATGGGCCGTCCGTCCGAGCGTATGTTGCCGACTCGTTCCAGCCGGTCCTGTATCTTACGGGCACTCTCGAAATCGGGAACGAACAGGAGATTGTGGACCTTGCGGACGCGGCCGTCCCGTTTGTATATAGAGCTGATCTCGGCGGTGAGAAGGAAACGGGTTTTTTTTGTCCGCGCCTGCGGGGGGAGGGGAGGATCGAGGATTTTATCCCCCGCTTCCTCCTTCAGCACGTAAAGCCCCTCCTCAGCGGGCTCCAGTTTCTCCCCGAGCTCGGACAGCCAGCCGGGATGGGTGAAGTCCCCGGTTCCGACAACGGTTATTCCCTTGATGCGTGCGTACCGGTCCAGGTACTCGGGAACGAGCTTTTTACTCGTTGCAATGGAATAGTGGGAGTGGATGTGAAAATCGCCGATGAAGCGCATTGTATGTGTACCATAATAAAAGGGGTCAATCTCTTTCAGTCACGAACGATGGCGTCAAAGGGGCAGGCCTGGGCGCAGACCGAGCACCCCGTGCACAGGGACTGCGTAATGACGGCCTTCCACTCGCCGTTTTCATCCGTTTCCTTTGCCAGCGCCGGGCAGCCCAGCTTGAAGCAGATTCCGCACGCTTTGCACCCATCGGCGTCCACGTGAAAGGGAGGAGCCGTTTTCCCGCCGCTGAGCAGGCAGGGCCGCCGTGAAATGAGAAGTGAGGGCTCGGGACATTCGATTTCCTCTTCCAGTACTGCCGCCGTTTCCTCGAGGTCGTACGGATCGAACACCCTGATTCGCCCTATTCCCGCGGCCTCGCCGAACCGCTCTATGCTTGCCCTGAACGTATCCTCGCCCGAAAGCGTTTTTCCCGTACCTGGATGGTTCTGGTGGCCCGTCATTGCCGTAATCCGGTTGTCCAGTACGATGATGGTGACATTACCCCTGTTGTAGCCGATATCGAGAAGTCCCGTGATGCCGGAGTGGAAGAAGGTGGAATCACCGACGATGCCGACAACGGGCCTGTCGATGCCGCTCTTCGATACGCCCATCGCCGCGCTGATGCCGGCGCCCATGCAGATTATGGCGTCCATGGACTCGAGGGGCGGAAGGCCGCCCAGGCTGTAGCATCCGATATCTCCGATCACGATGGGCTTGTGCTTCTTCAAACCGTAGAACACGGTCCTGTGCGGGCAGCCCGGGCAGAGCACGGGCGGACGGGCCGGGGGATCGGCCGGGGATTGGGTCTCTTCATGCGCGGAACCAACGGTGTTATCCCCTTCACCGGTAAGGGTCCGGCGCGCCTTGAGAAGTATATCGGGATTGAGCTCTCCGATACGGGGCGTGAGGTTCTCTTCCGCATGAAGGCCGAGTGACTTAACATGTTCCAGGATAAAGGGGTCCAGCTCCTCGACCACGATGAGCTTTTCGACCTTTGAGGCGAACGTACGTATGAGGTCGTCGGGAAAGGGATAGCTCATGGAGAGCTTCAGAATCGAGAAATCCCCGAACACCTCCATGACGTACTGATAGGATATGCTCGACGTGATAATGCCGATATCGGTGTTGCCGTAATCGGCCCGGTTCCCCTCGAATCCGTTGCAGAATTCCGTAAGCCGCCCGGTCCTTTCCTCCAGTGCCACGCGCCTGTTTCGGGCGTTTCCGGGAACCATGAGATACTTGGACGGGTCCTTTTCGTATTCCGGCGCCGGCCCTTCCTTCCGTTCGCCGAGCTCGACGATCCCTTTTGAATGTGATATCCTCGTCGTGGATCTGAATATGACGGGCGTGTCGAACCGCTCCGACACCTCGAAAGCCGTCCCGAGCAGGGCTTTCGCCTCCTGTGCGTCCGACGGTTCGAAGAGCGGTACCTTGGCGAACCGCGCGTAGTTCCGTGAATCCTGCTCGTTCTGGGAGGAATGCATGCCCGGATCGTCGGCTACCACGACCACGAACCCTCCCCGTACGCCCGTATAAGACGATGTCATGAGCGGGTCGGAAGCGACGTTGAGACCTACATGTTTCATGACCGCCATGGACCTCGTTCCCGCGAGGCAGGCCCCGAAGGCGACCTCATAGGCAACTTTTTCGTTCGGCGCCCATTCCGTGTAGACGCCGTCGTAGGTCGAGAGGTTTTCCAGTATCTCGGTGCTCGGTGTCCCTGGATAGGCGGCCGCGACCCGGACGCCGTGTTCGAACGCACCGCGGGCAATGGCCTCGTTTCCGGAGAGAAGCTCTTTCATTATAAGGGGTATCCTTCTTATGGGTTGGGAATAAATGTACTTCAAATTAATGGTAATTGGAATAAAAAAGACCGCTGATGGTAAGGGTGGAGTGGGGGAAGCGGTTCGCGGTCTCCGATGAAAAATCTTTTCATTCCGGTTCAGCACTATATAATTGAAAACCGGGGGATTCCAGGATTTTTATGATTGGAGGAAGCTATGACTGTTGAAGAGGCGATTGAACTCCGGCGGAGCGTCAGGCATTATGAGGACAAGCCGGTGGAAAAAGAAAAGATATCGGCCCTGCTCGAGGCGGCCCGCCTCGCACCGTCGGCGTCTAACCGGCAGGAGGGCAGGTACGTGGCCGTCACCGATCCGGATACGCGAAGGAGCCTCGTGCCGGCCGCCGCGAACCAGTCGTTTGTAGGCGAGGGGGGGTGCGTTATCGCGTGCTGCGCGGATACGGACGGCCACGTCATGCGCTGCGGTCAGCTCTCATATCCCATAGACGTGGCGATCGCAATCGACCACATGACCCTGCGCGCGGTCGAGCTCGGACTCGGGACCTGCTGGATCGGGGCCTTCAGCGAGGATGGGGTCAGGGAGGTCCTCGGCATACCGGAGGAGATCAGGGTCGTTGAGCTCCTGGTCGTGGGATATCCGAAGGACTCTTCCGTTAAGAATAAGAACAGGCTCGATCTCGAGGAAATCGTGCACTGGGATAAATGGTAGGGACGCGGGAGCACCTGTTTTAAAATACCTTCATTACTCCGGGTCCGTATACCCGCTATCCCTGATATAAAACCCGAAACGCAGTATATAGTCCGTCTCTTCCTCTTCATCGTCGAAGAGCGTGAAACCGCCGAACCTTCCATCCGGGTCGATCAGGGCGGTGACGATTACGTCATCCTCTTCGTCATGCGCTATGAAAGCACCCCTGCACTTATGGGCATTATTTACCGCGCTCGAAACGGCTTCATCGTTTCCTGAAACGGTGCCAAAGGTGTCCTCGATCCGCTCGTCGTTCGGTCCCTCATTGAAATTCTCGAACGCGATAAGCTGCTGGTTGAACACGGGCGTTCCCGAAGCAATCGAATCATTGTACTGATACACCTTGACCCTGCCGGTGTCCGTTATCACGAGCTTCATGGGATTAACGCTCGATTCACCGTCACCCTTGTCGAGCTCGTACATCATGGCAAAGTACGTTCCCGCGCCGCTGCTCCACCACTCGGAGTCGGCCGGATCATCCATCTGCGGTACCGCGAGCCCCATTCCGCCGCCCATGTCGGGTCCGAAGTCGAGAATGATGCTGCCCGAATCGGTTCCCGTGAGCGTGATTGCCTCATCCCAGTTCTCGACCGCGGAGCCCCACATGATGCAGGACTCGGTCTCCTCGTCATAGGTGAAATCGTCGAGCTTCGTCACGTCGCCCTCATTGATATCGCTGACTCCGCTGCCTTCGTACCCTTCCTCGAAAACGTTCTCACGCTTGCTGTAAGCGGCGCCGTACACGAGTCCCTCCTCGGACTGCGCATCGAAACCGCAGAATCCGGCGCTCATATCGGAGTCCTCGAGGTCCCCGTCTATGTAGAATTTCATCCAGTTGTAGGCCTTTTCGTAGAGCTCCGTCTTGTCGAGCTCCTCCCTGTACACAACGTAGGATGGATTTCCTATGTCGTCTCCGGATTCGTCGAAAACCTGGTATATGAGCGCGACCTCCGGAAACTCGGCGAATAGAACAAAGGTGTCCGAGTCGATTTCGGCTCTATTCAGCATCGAGAACCCGCTCGCAAACTCGTCGTCCGGCTCTACCGCCGTATAGTCGTACCACTCCATAGAGTCCTCAGTTTCACCTGCGGTGTAATCGATCCGCTTTACCCTGGAATTGTCCACGTCGTTTATTATGACGACGAAGTCGCCCTCCGGATCGCTGCCTCCGTAGCTCCTGATTACGGGCGAAACGACCGTATCGTCGTCGTCCGTATCGTCGGTTCCGTCAGTATCGCCCGTATCGGTATCGCCGTCTGTCGTATCACCGGTGTCGGCTGCGGTATCCGACCCGGATGAGCCGGTCGAGCATCCCGTGTACACCATGAGGGAAAAGGCAAAAAGCCCGATAAGAATGATGAAAAGCCAGTGTTTTCTCCGCATTCTGCAACCTCCCGGATAGTTGATGTCTTATTATACGGGAAACGGTAAAAGAAGTAAATTAAAAATGCCGAGAAGCCATAAACAGTTAAGAAATATTAATATTATCGTTATGCAGGCCGCCTTCGGGCCGCTACTTCTTTCGGTTGCTTCGGTGGTCCCGATGGCGTATACTAGTATGACCGCGGCAGGAGCCCGGAATCAGGTCCCGCACGCGGGGTTATAACGGGAGGGGAACATGGCCGAACAGCTCATCCTGAAGCACCTGCCCTTCATTCGCATCCTGCCCGGCTGGGCCCAGGAGCTCTCCTACAAGTACTGCTCCAAAACGGCGAACCTCTACATCGTGTACGGCAATATCAGGGATTTTCTGCCCCACAAGATGAACGAGGGCGAGTTCATGTTCGTCAAGATACAGAATTACATAAGCGAGGTGCTTTTCGGAAACCGCGATATCATTACCTATTTCGACCGCTCCTCAGGCATCACCTTCGGCTCGAACGAGATGAAGCAGGACTTCCTCAATGAGATGCGGGGGCTCGGCGGCAACCGTCCCGTTTCCGAGTTCCTTTCGACCGATCCGGTTTCCGCCTTGAAGAATCTCGAGTTCTACTTCTATAGAAACGTGAGGCACAAGTACAGGATCGTTCTCCTTATCGACTACGCGGAAACACTCATCCCGAATACGAATTTTTCCTCCTATACGGACGAGGACCGCTACTGCCTCGTCACGTTGAACCGGTGGGCCACGGACCCGCTCTTCAATGAGAACGACATCTCGATCATTCTCCTCACCGAGAACCTGGCCGATCTCAGCCCCAAGATCGTGCGCTCTCCGAGCACGGTAAAGGTCGAAATTCCCATACCCGACGCGTCCGTTCGCGGGAGTTTTTTCGAATACCTCCAGCGCAGGAACAAGCTCCTGCTCGAGCCCAGGCTGACGCCCTCCCGGCTCGCGGGTACAACGGGCGGGCTCAACCTCGTGAACATCAACCAGCTCGCGGCCGAGTCGTTTCAGGAGGACAGGAAGATTTCGCTCGATTACCTCACAAAGAAGAAGAGAGAGATCATAGAGGGAGAGGCCATCGGCCTCCTCGGGTTCGTGGACACGGACCATGACCTCTCCATGGTTTCAGGCCACGAATTCGTCAAGCGGCGATTCAAGAGCGCGGCGCGGGCCATAAAGCAGGGGAGGCTCGACGTTCTTCCCATGGGATATCTCATATCGGGACCCGTGGGTACGGGCAAGTCCTTCATGGTCACGGCATTCGCGGGTGAGATCGGTATTCCCATGGTCCGGTTCCTCAATTTCAGGAGCAAGTGGCAGGGTGTGACCGAGGCGAACCTGGAAAAGACGCTGAACATTCTGAAAGCCATGGCCCCGGTGGGAGTCATGATTGACGAGGCGGACGCGTTTCTGGGGCACCGCCATCAGCAGGGAGATTCGGGTACGAGCAACCGTATCTTCGCACAGATCGCGTCATTCATGGGAAACACGGAGTACAGGGGTAGGATTATCTGGTTTCTCATTACGTGCAGGCCCGATCTGCTCCCCATCGACCTCAAACGGCAGGGGAGGGCGGAGGAGCACCTGGCGCTTTTCTATCCGGAGACCTTTGAGGAGAAGCAGGACCTCTACGCAACGCTCATCAGGAAGCTGAAACTCAAGGTGCAGAAGGTCGACATCGTCGCGCTTTTCAAGAAATACCATTTCGATTTCTCCGGCGCCGATCTCGAATCAATACTCATACGCGCCAAGTTCGCGGCTGCGGTGCGGAACCACGTCATCATAACAGAGGAGGACCTCGAGGAAACGATAAAGGATTTCGTTCCTCCTGCCTATCCGCATGAGATCGCACTTCAGAACCTCGTTGCGGTACTCGAATGCACGAGCAGGCGGATGATCCCGAAGCGTTTCGAGAATCTCGAGCGGGCCTCCATTGTCGAGGAGATCAAGCAGCTCAAGACCCTCATAGGCGAGCGGGATTTTCCGGAGTAGGACGGGGCTAAAGACTGTTATAAAAAAACGAGGCTGCGGCACGTGGAAAAGGAAGCGGATCTTAAGAAAACGCTCGGCACGAAAGAGATATTCTGTATAGCCGCGGGCGCCATGATCAGCTCGGGACTCTTCGTTCTTCCGTCCGTCGTCTATTCAAAGGCCGGTCCGTCCATCATACTTGCCTATTTTTTCGCCTCCCTGCTCGTGGTGCCCGCCATGCTCTCCAAGGTCGAGCTCGCCACTGCCATGCCGAAATCCGGCGGTACCTATTTCTTCGTTCACCGGAGCCTCGGACCGCTCCTGGGCACCTTCGCCGGTTTCGCTAACTGGTTTTCCATAAGCATGAAGGGGGCATTCGCCCTCGTCGGTGTCGGCATCATACTCGAACCGTGGGTCGGCGCGGCCGGGACCTCGGTGAAGCTCGTCGCGGTGGGCTTTACCGTCCTCTTTACGGTCGTCAATCTTCTCAGTGTGAAGGAGAGCGGAACTTTTCAGGTCGTTCTTGTTTTCGGGCTCATCGCGATACTGCTCTTCTATATCTTCGGCGGCATGCGGTTTATTGACATACACCGGTATGTACCCTTCAAACCCGGGGGCTGGGGCCCCACTATCACGGCCACGGGCACGGTGTTCATCGCTTTCGGAGGTCTTACCAAGGCGGCCTCCGTTGCGGAGGAGGTTGACGATCCGGGGAAGACCATACCGCGGGGCATGTTTTCCGCCTTTCTGGTGGTGTCCCTTCTCTACGTGCTCGCCGTTTTTGTAACCGTGGGACTGCTCGATGCCCCGGCATTCTCGCTGTCCCTCACACCGCTTTCGTCGGGCGCGGGTGTCTTCTCGGGCCGGGTCGGATCACTCCTGCTCCTCGCAGCCGCGGTCGCCGCTTTCCTCACAACTGCCAACGCGGGACTCATGGCGGCGTCACGGGTCCCCCTTGCGATGGCAAAGGACAATCTCATTCCCTCCTTTTTCTCAAAAGTGAGCGTACGCTTCAAAACACCCGTTGTATCGATACTCGTTACCATGTTCTTTATGGTTCTCGTCATACTGGTCCTCGATCTCGAGGCACTCGTCAAGGTCGCGTCCACCATGATGCTGCTGCTCTTCATGTTCGTCAACCTCTCCGTCATCATCATGAGAGAAAGCGGCATCGTCTCATACCGGCCCGAATTCCGTGCCCCGTTCTATCCGGCCATGCAGATCGCCGGTATCGTCGCCTACGCCGTATTAATCCTCAGAATGGGGACGCTGCCCCTCCTGATCACGGGCGGTTTCTTCACGCTCTCCCTTGCGTGGTACGTAGTCTATTCGAAGCGAAGGGGGAACCGTGAGTCCGCGCTCATACGTGTCGTCCAGCGCGTGACCTCCAGCCAGATGCAGTCAAATACCCTTTCGGACGAGCTGCGCGAGATACTGAGGGTCCGCGACAATATCGTCGAGGACCGCTTCGACCGGATAATACGCAACGCGGCCATCATCGATATGAACGCGACCACCCGGGACGATCTCTTCCGCAGAATCGCCGATGTCTATTCCGAGCGGCTCGACATACCCGCGGACAGGATATTCGATCTGCTCAACAGCCGTGAAAGGGAATCGACAACGGTTATACACAGCGGTCTCGCGATTCCGCACATTATCATCGAAGGGCGGGGCCTCTTCGATATCGTCGCCGTCAGGGTGCGAAGCGGCGTGCCTTTCGAGCCGAACGGCGAGCCCGTGCATATCGTGTTCGCGCTCGCCGGATCGGCGGACGAGCGGACCTTCCACCTGCAGGCGCTCATGGCCATAGCCCAGATAGTCAGGGATACGGATTTTGCCGGAAACTGGAACAGGGCGCGAAACGTGGAAGATCTCAGAAACCTCATCCTGCTCGCGGAACGGGTGCGAAAGGGCATGCTCTAAGTCGCTGTCGCAACGCTAGCGCGTTGCTTACGGCAATGCTGGCGCATTGCTATCGCATTGCATACGGCCGATAATACCCTTGACAGATAGTTGGATTAAATATACTCTATTGAATCAATTACATGACGAGGAGGGAATCGCATGAAGAAACTTGTTTTTTCATTGCTGTGTCTTTTTTTTATAGTGGGAACGGTTGGATTGATTTCTGCGGCGGGCTCGAAGGAGGAAGCGGGTGACGGACTGCATATCGTTATCGCGACCGATGCAACGTGGCCTCCCATGGAGTTCGTGGACGAGGGAAGCAAGGAAATCATAGGATTCGATATCGACCTCATGGCTGCAATCGCGAAAGCCGGAGGATTCACCTACGAGTTCAAGAATACCGCGTGGGACGGCATTTTCGCCGGTCTCAGGGCGGGCAAGTACGACGCTGTTATGTCTTCCGTTACCATAACGGAGGAACGGCAGAAAGAAATGGATTTTTCCAAGCCCTATATCAACGCGGGACAGATACTCGTTGTTCCCGAAAAGACGAAGGGCGTTTCCACGCTGCAAGACATGAAGGGTATGACGGTCGCCGCTCAGATCGGAACGACCGGAGCGTTTGAGATCGAAAAGATAGACGGCGTCGAGCTCAAGACCTATGACGAGATCGGCCTCGCCTTTGAGGACTTGGTAAATGGAAGAATTGACGGAGTCGTGGCCGATACGCCGGTGGCCGCGGATTTCGCCCTGCAGAGCGATAATTACAAGGGAAAGCTGAAGATAGTCGGGGAGCCCTTTACGGAAGAGTACTACGGAATAGCCGTGCAGAAGGGCAATACGAAAGTGCTCGATGCGATCAATGCGGGACTGGACGGGGTGATCGGAACGGACGCATATGCGAAGGTGGAGAAGGAATGGCTTCGCTAGCGGCTTCGCTACGGGATATGATCGCGTTTCCGATTGATATCCTGTCATTAGATTCGAAACATACAACGAGTGCCGGGGACGACCCCCCTGGGAGGGTGGGTCCCCGGTATACGTAAAACAATTATTCATGGCGAAAGATAAGATTACAACCGATGACGGGACCCTGATCCCCACTAAGGAGGATAAACAGATCCTCTCGGCGTGGAAGATCGCCTTCTTCGGGGCCATCGGCATACTGATTTTTCTCACGCTCTATTCCCCCGATCCCTACGGACGGATTCTGCTCTTCATTCCAGACGGCATACTCAGGACTTTTCAGGTAACGATTCTGGCCATACTCCTCGCGCTCCTGATCGGACTCATCGCGGGGCTGGGAAGGATTTCGAGGATAAAAATAATAAATCGGATTGCTACCGTTTATGTCGAGGTGGTACGCGGAATTCCCCTGCTCGTACAGATATTCTACATCTACTATGCACTCGGAAGGGTTGTCAAGATACCGGATATTGCATCCGCCATAATCGCCATGGCGGTTTGTTACGGCGCCTATCTGGCGGAAATCATTCGTGCCGGAATACAGTCCGTACCGGTCGGCCAGACGGAGGCGGCCCTGGCGCTCGGGCTGTCCCGGAGACAGGCGATGCGATATATCATTCTTCCTCAAACCTTCAAAATCATCCTGCCGCCGGTCGGGAATGAGTTCATAGCGCTGTTGAAAGACAGCTCACTCGTCTCAATCCTGGCGGTATCCGACCTTTTGAGACGGGGACGGGAGTTCGCCTCCCATACCTTTCAGTATTTCGAGACGCTCACGGTGGTGGCGCTCGTATACCTCATTTTAACTCTCTTTTTCTCATGGCTCGTGGGAAAGATGGAGGCCAGGCTGAGCCGGGATGTCAAATAAAGAAAAGATAAGAATAGAAAACGCAACAAAGGTGTTCCGCGTTTACAAACGGGAGGAGGAACCTGAGGGTGCTCCCGTAAATAACGACAGCGGGCAGACGCGGGGTAAAGTCCCACGGGGTAAAATTCCCCGGGGTCTTCTCCCTCGCCGCGGTATGTCCTCATCGACGGGCGGGATGTTCGGAAAGGAGCGCGAAAAGAAGCTCTCGGTTACGCAATCGACCCTCTATGCGCTGAGAAACGTATCCATGGAGGTGGATACGGGCGAGGTTGTCCTTATCATCGGTCCCTCCGGAAGCGGAAAATCCACGCTTCTCCGCTGTATTAACCGCCTCGAAGACCTTACCGGGGGGGCGATCTGGATAGACGGTAAATGTGTTACGGAGGAAAAAACCGATATCCGACAGGTGCGTGAGGAAGTCGGTATGGTTTTCCAGAGCTTCAACCTCTTTCCCCATCTTTCCGCGATCCAGAACATTGCGCTTTCACCGGTCGTGGTCAGGGGTATGTCGAAGAAAGAGGCGAACAGGAACGCGCGGGCCCTGCTCGATCGTGTCGGCCTCGGGGACAAGGAACATTCGTACCCCGCGCAGCTTTCCGGAGGTCAGCAGCAGAGGGTGGCCATTGCCCGGGCGCTGGCCATGGATCCCCACGTCATGCTCTTCGACGAGCCCACATCGGCCCTCGATCCGGAAATGATCAAAGAAGTCCTCGACGTCATGCTTGGGCTGGCCGAGGACGGCATGACGATGCTCGTGGTATCGCACGAAATGGGTTTTGCTCGTGCGGCCGCCAGGAGGGTCATCTTCATGGACGAAGGCGAAATTATCGAGCAGGGAGATCCCGCCAAGCTGTTCAACAACCCGGATGAAGAACGGACTCAGCGTTTCCTTCGCCATATACTGTAAAGTTCTGTTATTTATTCCCGTTTTTATACGCGGCAGCGACTTGCCTTCTATAATCGGCACAAAAAAAGCGATGTATATTCGCACCGTCTATTCATAAACGAAACGGATGTGGTATTGTTACTTTGTAAACGGTACGATATTCGGATCGGGTAGTAATCCCACAGGTGCCGGACCCCGACATCGTACCACCGGACCTGTAAAGCGCATCGATAGGAGAGGTGCCTGAATGAATATTCTTCTGGTAAAACCGCCGCTCAATCCTCATATACTCAGTACGACGCTCTACGAACCCCTGGACCTCGAGTACCTCGCCGCAGCGGTAAGAGGCCATAACGTGGCCATACTCGACATGCGAATCGACAGGAACCTTGAGAGGAAGCTTCGGACATTCAAGCCCGGCCTCGTGGGCGTACCCTCCTACACCTGCGACGTGAAAACGGTAAAGTCGATACTGGCTGAGGTCAAAACATACGACGGATCCATCAATACCGTGGTCGGCGGAATACATACCACGTTCGCGCCCCATGATTTCCGGGATGCTTCGGCGGATGCCCTGTTCCAGGGTTACGCGGACCGGACTTTCAGAGCCTACGTTGAAGCACTTGAAGGAGGAACCGTCGAGGATGTCCCGAACATAGCACTGGTCCGGGAAAACGTCCTTCATTTTACCGAAAAAGAGGCCCCTTCCGGCGACCTCGACGCGCTTCCCTTCCCCGCCCGGGACCTGACCCGGGATTACAGGAGGAAGTACCACGATTCCATAAGGAACAATCTAGCGCTCCTCATGACCTCACGCGGATGTCCCTTCCGCTGTACCTTCTGCGCGTGCTGGAAACTTATGGACGGGCGGTACGTGACCAGGAGCGTTTCGTCCATTATCGAGGAGATGCGGGCCCTCCCGGAGGAGGTCGATATCGTCTACTTCTCCGATGATAATACCGTTCACAACGTTAAGAGGGCCAGGGAGCTCGCTCGGGCGATTCGTGAGAACAACATAGAAAAGAAATTCCAGATGTACGCGAGGGCCGATCTCATCGTCAGACACCCCGATCTCTTCGAGGACCTGCGGGAGGCGGGTGTCGAGTACCTGACCGTGGGGTTCGAAGCCGTACAGGACCGGGACCTGGACAAGTATCACAAGAAGACCACGGTCCATATGAACAGCGAGGCCATAAGGATACTGAAGCGGATCGGTATATTCATCAACGCCCACTTCATCGTTGACCCTGATTACACGAGGGATGACTTCGAGCATATACTCAGGTACGTCAGGGAGAAATCGCTGTTCCGTCCCGCCTTTCCGGTGCTCACCCCGCTGCCGGGAACGGAGCTCTACGAGGAAACGAAAAACAAGCTCGTCATAAGGGATTATGATTACTACGATTTCGCCCACTCGGTATTACCCACCCGACTGAGACGAAAAGAATTCTACAAAATGCTTGGACGTCTCTATAACAAGAGCTACGCGCTCGGCCGGTATTTCCGGTTCAGGAAGGACAGGAGGAACAGCGGAGGAAAGGATTTCTACGCGTATAACATGGACGGCATATCACTGGGACTCCTGATACTCATCCGTTTCTTCGCGCTGCCCGCTTTCCTGAGATTGAGGCGCGCATACCGTGATGAGCCTGGGGGGACGTCCGCGGGCAAATAAAAAACCCGCTTGTGCCGTGTGCATGATTTGATTTGAGACCTTTCGTTAAGTGGGTTGTCTCACATCCGCTTCGTGAGCTCTGAAACCTCAGGGGCGAACGCACTTCACGGATAAATATCGACGTCCCGTTTCCAATAGGTGTTGGCTCAAATACGAATATCCTGCATCACGGACACAGCAGGTATCTATAGTATACCGCGGCAGGTACACTTTGTAAATAGGATATCGAGCGGATGTATTTTCACTCCTCTTCCCTCGGTTTCATGAGGGGAAAAAGCACGACATCACGCAGATTTTCCTGTCCCGCCAGGAGGCTTATGAAGCGGTCCACCCCCATGCCGAGCCCCGATATGGGAGGCATACCATGCTCCATGGCGGTGAGGTAGTCTTCATCCATAACCATGGCCTCCGCATCTCCGCTGCTGTGAAGCCGTGCCTGTGCTTCCAGCCGCGCCCGCTGATCGAGCGGATCGATGAGCTCGCTGTACGCGTTGATGAGCTCCCATCCGTTTGCAACGAGCTGGAACCGGTCGGTTATCCTTCCGTCTTCATCGTTCGTTCTTGCGAGCGGAGAGAGCTCCCTCGGATGATGGACGATGAACACGGGGTCGATAATTGCCGGCCGTGATACCTTCTTGAAGAGGTTGTCGATGAGCTGACCGAGCCCCATGGTTTCAAAACCCTGAATCTCGATTTTGTCCGTCTCGATCCTTTTCCTCAAAGCGGTATCGTCTTCGTACGCGTATATGTCTATGCCGGTGTCCGCGAGAATGATTTCGCGCATGGTTATACGCTTCCACGCGCCGCTGAAATCGATTTCTCTTTCTCCGTACCGAAGCACGAGTGAACCGTTTATCTCCCGGAGAACGTGTTTTACGAACCGCTGGGTGAACTCCATGTTGTTTTCGTAGCTCCAGTACGCCGCGTACCACTCGAGGAGAGTAAAATCCTGCAGGTGAGACGGGTCCATCCCCTCGTTCCTGAAGCTCCTGGCGAATTCGTAGACCCTGTCGAATCCGCCGGCTATGCAACGTTTGAGGTAGGTTTCAGGGGCTATCCTGAGATAGAGGGGCATGTCGAGCGCGTTGTGATGGGTGGTGAAGGGAGTGGCGATCGCGCCTGACGGCTTGGTCTGGAGTACCGGCGTGTCGACCTCTGTAAAACCGGAGGAGTCCAGGAATTCGCGCATCGTTCTGATGATCCCGGTTCGGATCAGAAACTTCTTCATCGTGTCGTCGTTCATGGTCAGGTCGAGGTAACGCTGCCTGTAGAGCAGTTCCCGGTCCTGGACGCCGTGCCACTTTTCGGGAAGGGGACGAAGGGTTTTTGAGAGGATCTCGAAGCGGAGCGTGTTCAGCGTGGTTTCCCCCTTCTTCGTAATAAAGATGTCCCCCTCGGTACCGATGAAATCACCGATATCCACGTATTTCTTGAAAAACCCGAACTCGTCTCCGAGCGTCTTCTCCTGGAGCGCGATCTGCATGCGGCCCGATCCGTCCTTGAGCGTGGCGAATATGAGCCTGCCGAACATTCTGATCGCCATGACACGTCCGGCAATACGTACATCGCGGGTTTCCGGCTGAAGGCTCCGCGCCTCGCTCAGGAGGTGCGTTCGCTCGTATTTGTCGCGGTACGGGTTTATGCCCCGTTCCCTGAGCTCCCGCAGTTTCTGTATGCGAACATCTCTCTGGTCGTTATCCATCTTTTTTTCTCTTTCCCTTTTTAATACCCGTAATCCTGGACCGGGGTTCGAAATCGAGATCACTGCGCTCCCCGCGCACGAGCCTGTGATAGGCGGCTCCCGCCACCATCGCGGCATTGTCCTGCGTCAGCGATTTCGCGGGAAGGTAGGTCTGGAGCTCTTCATCTTCCGAAAAGAGGTTCCTGACGCGCGCGTTGTTCGAGACGCCTCCGGCCAGGGCGATACGTTTTATTCCGAGGTCCCCGCACAGCATCTTCGACTTTGTCAGGAGCACATCCGTGGCGGCGGCCTGAAAGGATGCGGCCACATTTTCGACCGTGTCATCGAAACCGGGGGACTGAAAGCGGCTCCTCTGGTTAATAACGGCGTTTTTCAGTCCGCTGTAACTGAAATTGTAACGGTTGGCTTTCCGGTCGAGTACGACGCGCGGAAACGCGAATGCCTGCTCGCTTCCGTTCTCCGCGGCACTCTGGATTGCCGGTCCTCCCGGGTAGCCGAGCCCGAGATGCTTTGCGACCTTGTCGAAGGCCTCGCCAACGGCGTCGTCTATGGTGCTCCCCCTGATTTCGTAATGGTCGGGCCGCTCCGAATAGAGGAGGAGGGTATGCCCGCCTGAAATGACGAGTCCCACAATAGGATAGACGACGTCGTTGTCGAAGTGTACCGAGTAGAGATGGGCTTCGATGTGATCTATTCCGATAATCGGAATGCCGAGCGCCAGGCTGATCGTTTTTGCCGATATTACGCCGACAAGCAGGGACCCGATGAGTCCGGGATGGGAGGTCACCGCAACCGCGTCTATGTGTTCAAATGCCTTGGCCGCTTTTCGGAGGGCCTCTTCGATCACGTAATTGATGGTTTCGGAATGGCGTCTTGAAGCGATCTCTGGAACGACGCCCGCGTACCGCCTGTGAAACTCGAACTGTGTCGCGACGACGTTTGAGAGAATGGTCGTTCCGTCCTTCACGACAGCGGCGGACGTTTCGTCGCACGACGTCTCTATACCGAGCACCAGCACCTCTATTCGGCCTCCCCTCAGTTGCTGGTGAAAAAGGTATCCTTTCGTATCGTGCAAAGTCAAGTTCATCCGGGGCATCCGGTCCGTTATTCCCGGGTCACCCGCACAAGGCGGGTGATTACAGACAGAAGGAGGCTTGTCGCCTCATTCTAGTTAAGGCTCATACGGGGCGTCCGGTCTTTTATTCCCGGGTCACCCGCACAAGCTCCGAAGCGAATACGAGCTCAATTCCCTCGCTGCGGAGCATGGGGAGCTGGTGGTTCAGCACCTTGACCGTGTTTTCGTTCTGGAAGTGACCGATCGCGACAGCCGAGCCCTCTTCAAGCGCGATTGCTTTCAATTTTTCGAATTGTCCATTAATGGAGGAAAAATTGTTCTCGTTGTCGAGGAAAATATCCCTCCTCCCGGTTTTCATCGCCATATTTACCGCTTTTTCATACGCAACCGAATCCGCCGTAGTGAAGCTGTCGATGAAGTAGAGGTCACGGCTTTTTAAATATGACAGCGTCCAGCCCATGAGCTCTTCGTCGCCGGTGGCTTTCGATCCCATATGATTGTTTGCGCCCCTGATGTGAGGCGTATCGGAAACCATGGTATCGAGTTTGGCCAGAACGTCCTCCCGCCTGTCCCATGTGTAGAGCGCACCCTCTCCGGGGTCGTGATCGGGGTAGTCCAGGGGTTCCATGGGAATATGGAGCATGATTTCGAAACCCCTGTCGTACAGTATTTCGGCGTATTCCCTGGAATGCGTCATGAAGGGAAGTACGGAAAAGGTCAGTTTCCCCTCGAACCTGCTGAATTCGTTCATCGTGTCGGATTCATACCCGACATCGTCGATGATCACCGCGATTCGGGCAGCCGTCGTTGGTTTAACGGCCGCTGATTTAGCGATAGTTGTATCAACGTCCTGAGGTTTTACGGCTGGGGCTGGTACCTTCTCGTCCTCAATCGTGCGTTTATCCCCCACTTTTTCCTCTATTGGAGGCGGGGAGGGCGGGCCCGGCTCGTCCGGTTTGAAAAGAGGCCTCAGCAGAAAAAGAACGGCGGCCGCCCCGATACCGGCCGCCAGAAGGGCGGCCGCCTTTTTCTTTTTCCCTCCTGTTTTAACCAATCCCCGCTTCCCCCTGGTGGTTTTGTCTCTTCAACGCATCCTGTTCTTATATTCGACAAAATACGACGAAATATTCTTGCAATCCAATTATATTCCTATATATTAGGGTGAAAGTGTTTTGGCTTGGGAGGGGACTGTACAACTATGGTTGATGATATCAGGAATACTTTGAACTACAATTACAAGATTACGGCTCAGAAGTTCAGGGACACATCGATCAACGCCGAGCGTTTCGGAAACCCCCAGCCCCTCTACGATTCACCCGAAAGGTGCTTGAAAACCCTGGAGGACCTGGTCTCCATAATAAAAGAGCTGAAGAAGGACAGGAAGTACGGTCTTGTGGACTCATACTCGGAAAACGGTGCCATCGTCAAGATAGAGAGCAAATCGGTTAACCTGCTTCGTGAGATCCACTCAGGACTGCAGATTATTGAGCTGTCTCCTGAATTCATTAAGAAGGCTCGGGATATATTCGATATCTACGACGAGGTCATGTCCGGGAATTCCTCCTGAATTTTTCTCTCCCTGTATTATGCCTGAAAGCATACCTTTTCACCCGTTGCAACGCCCAACGCGGGAAGATTCAATTTCATCTCCGACTAGTAACAATTTTTTCTTTTCATCTTCGAAAAACCACCTCTTTTGTAGTACATTGAATGGGCAGGGTGACCTCTATGCTCTCAATCCTTCATACGCTGAGAAAGCGGTTTTCGGAAGACTACGGGATCGATCCGGGAGATATTCTCGCTCCGGGGATCTCCGAATTCAACGGACTCCACGGGTCCGCCAGAGCTCTCCTGACGGCTTCGCTCTACGCGGGCGGTACGATTATTGTCGTAACACAGAACAACCGGGATGCGGGCGATTTCTGCTCGGATCTCGGGCTCTTCATGAAACCGGAGGATATTTTTCTCTTTCCCGCCCAGGAAACCCTTCCCTATGATGACTCGCCTCCCTTTACCGAGATTACTGAGAAGCGTATAATCGCGCTTACGGGACTTCTCAGCGGACGAAGCGGGGTCTATGTGCTGCCGGTCAGGAGTTTCACCGGTTACTACCCGACCCGCGGAACACTGAAAGAATCCATGGTCGACGTTGAGTGCTCCATGGTTCTGTCCCTGGATGCCGTTGTTCGAAAATTGACGCGTATCGGGTTCAGCCGCGAGGACAGGGTGAGCGAAAGGGGTATGTTCGCCCTGAGGGGTGATATTCTCGATATCTACTCGTTCGGATGGACAAATCCCTGCAGGATCGAACTTTTCGATGATACCGTCGAATCGATCAGGACATTCTCAGCCGGCACACAGCGGTCACTGTCCGAGATCGAACGCTGCACCGTTCTTCCGGCGCGGGAGGACCTGCCTGAAGAGGGTGTGCGTGAACGGGTTAAAACTGAAACGATCTCGCATTACGCGGCGCATGATGCGCCGCATCATGCGGGTGATGATTGTTATCTCCTCGTTGATTCCCTCCAACAGTGCAGGCGGACGTACGAGTTTTTCAGGTCCGAGTCCCACAGAATATATGAGGAGAAGAAGGGGGAACACATCCTCCCGGTTCCCGGAGACCTGATGGCTGATTTCGACGGGCTTCTCGATTCTTTCGGCCGTTACGGAGTCGTGTCGTTGCTTCCGGAGACAAACGGCCGAAAATACGGTTTTTCAACGAAGGAGCGAGTGGGATACAGCGGACGGATCGAGCAGTTCAAGAAGGATGTGGGACGCATGCTCGACGAGGGCTATACCGTAGTGGTCGGAGCGGGTTATGAGGGCCAGACCGAACGGCTGCGGGAGCTTCTTCCTGATCTGCTTCAGCGTTATGAAAACCTGTACATCCATACCCTGAACCTTTCGGAAGGTTTTACGGATGAAAACATGAAGTTCGCCGTGATACTTGACAGGGAGATATTCAACAGAAAAAAGAGGTATGGGGCGGCGTCTCTCGCAGCCCGTTCGCAGCCCGTGGACACCCTGCGCACGATCACGAAGGGCGATTATATCGTACACGTGGAGCATGGCATCGGGGTATACAGGGGGATCGAAAAACTGACCTCGGGCGGGGCGGAAAAGGACTTCATAAAGATTGAGTACAGGGACGGCGACGAGGTTTTTATTCCGGTCGACCAGATCAATCTCCTTCAGAAGTATATAGGCCAGGAGGGGCGAAGGCCCCGAATAGACAGGATAGGATCTTCCACCTGGAAGAAGGTTAAGAGCCATGTGAAGAAATCGGTTAAGACCATGGCAGCCGAATTGCTGGAGCTCTACGCGTCGCGTGCGAGTCTCAGGGGGCATGGTTTCTCTTCCGATTCCCAGTGGCAGTACGAGTTCGAGTCGGGATTCAGGTACGAGGAGACACCCGACCAGTTGAGAACCATCGAAGAGGTAAAGGGCGACATGGAGGACCCTCACCCCATGGACCGGCTCATATGCGGGGATGTGGGTTTCGGGAAGACGGAGGTCGCTGTTCGGGCCGCATTCAAGGCGGTTATGGACGGTAAACAGGTCGCCGTACTCGTGCCGACCACCATTCTGGCTGAACAGCACCTCAACACCTTCGGTGAGCGTTTTTCCCTCTACCCCGTTACCGTGGAGATGCTTTCAAGGTTCAAAACGCCGGCACAGCAGCGCACCATCATCCGGAACCTGAATGAGGGGCTCATCGACGTGATAATAGGAACCCACAGGCTTATCCAGAAGGATATCTTCTTCAAGGATCTGGGGCTCGTGATAATCGACGAGGAACAGCGTTTCGGGGTCGAACACAAGGAAAAACTCAAGCAGTTGAGAAAGCTCGTGGATGTCATCACCATGACCGCCACTCCTATTCCGCGCACGCTCTACATGTCGATGACGAATATAAGGGACATGAGCCTGATCGAAACCCCTCCCGCCGAGCGCGTACCCATAGAAACCTATGTGATGGAGTACAACCGGGAAATCGTCGTGCACGCGATACAGCGGGAGGTGGAGCGGGGGGGGCAGGTTTACTATGTCCATAACCGCGTTAAAACCATCGACCGGAAGGTGGAGGAGCTGAGAAATGTCCTTCCGGGAGTAACCGTTGAGCGGGCGCACGGCCAGATGGAGGAGCGCGAGCTCGAAGAGATCATGCAGGATTTTTTCGAAATGGAGTTCCAGGTACTCGTGACCACTACCATCATTGAATCGGGTCTTGATATACCGAACGTCAATACCATCATCATAGAGCGCGCGGACCGCTTCGGGCTCTCCCAGCTCTACCAGCTCCGCGGGAGGGTGGGGCGGGGCAAAAGAAAGGCATATGCCTACCTGCTCTATCCTGAGGGCAGGATCATTTCGGAGCAGGCGCAGAAACGGCTGACGGTCATCAACGACCACACGGCTCTCGGTTCCGGGTTTGCCATTGCCCTGAAGGACCTCGAGCTGAGGGGAGCGGGCAACGTGCTGGGAAGGCAGCAGCATGGTGAAATACTCACCGTCGGGTTCGAGATGTACGTGAAACTTCTCGACGAGGCCGTAAGGGAGCTCCGGGGTACGGAGGAAGCCGCAGAACTCGAAGTGACCCTTGACCTCAAGTACAAGGGGTATATTCCCCTCTCCTACATAGAGGGCGAGAGCGGCAGGATAGAGATGTACAAGCGCCTGAACGGTGTGCATGGCGACGAGGAGCTGGCGGACCTGCGTGAGGAGATGTCCGACCGCTTCGGGAAGCTTCCTTCCGAGCTCGAGGAGCTCTTCGAGAACGTAAAATTGAAAATTCTATGCAGCAGGGTCGGAATCCGGGGCCTGCGGGAACGCGAGAACGAGCTTCAGGTAACATTCGAAAAGAGCAGGGTCGATATACTGACCCTTATCAGGAAGATTGAAGAAAACAGGAGCATTTTCGGATTTTCTCCCCATGACCCGAATATCCTGCACGTGTACCGGACATTCGGCACTACCCGTGAAAAGTACGGTTTTTTAAAGGAGCTCTTCGAATACGATGACGTCTAAAATGACGTCTGAAATGAAGACTGAAAAGATGAATGAGAAGAGGGCTGAAAAGAAGACTGAAATGGTGATTAAAAAGGAGATTGATAACCGTATCGACCTGCTTGTCCGCAGACTCGGGGAAGAGGGTGTGGATACGGCCCTGCTCTTCCAGAACACGGAACGATACTATTATTCCGGTACGGTACAGGATGGCGCGCTCCTCGTGGGTCCGGACGAAGGACCCGTTCTCTTTGTCAGGCGGACGCTCCGGAGGGCCAGGGAGGAGTCGCCGCTTAGGAACATAACCGGAATGAAGGGGCTGCGTGATATCGAGTCCTTCATGAAGGACAGGGGGCTTCATGCGGGAGTCGTGGGTTTATCGATGGATGTACTGCCCGCGTACCTCTACGAGCGGCTGAAGGCCCTTCTTCCGGAGTGCCGGTTTGTCGATATTTCCGCCGTTGTTCGCAGGCAGAGAACCCGTAAATCACCTCATGAGCTTTCCCTCATGTCGGAAGCGGGTGCGCGTTTCGACCGTGTTCTCGATCGCATGGCCCATGAAGTGAAACCCGGGATGTCGGAGTACAAGCTCTATACGCGTTTAACGCTCCTGCTCCAGCAGGAAGGTTCCAGCCTTTTCATACGGACGCGGACCTTTAACATGGAGGCTGAGCCGAAATACGTGCTGAGCGGGGGGAGCGCGGCGCTTTTCTCCGCGCTCGACTCGCCTTCGGGGGGCGGCGCCGGTATCAGCACCGCGTTTCCAAGCGGAGCTTCCTTTAATATAATTAAGAAAAATGAACCCGTGCTCATCGATTCGGCTTTCGTATATGAGGGATACATGGTTGATTGCACGAGAATATACTGTGCCGGGAAGCCGGACGGAAAGCTAACGGAGGCGCACGCTCTCTCCGGGGTTCTTCATGACATCTTCAGGGAGCGCGCGCGCCCCGGTGTGTTGATCAGGGATATTTACGATGAGGTGACGACGATGGTCGAGGAGCGGGGTCTTTCAAACCGGTTTATGGGCGGCGTGGGATTTATCGGCCACGGCGTCGGCCTCGAGCTGGACGAGCTTCCCGTCATCTCAGGCCGATACGAAGGGGTGATAGAGGAAGACATGACCATAGCATTCGAGCCGAAGTTCGTTTTCGAAAACGGCACGGTCGGATTCGAGGACACGTACGCCATAGGAAAGGAATCGGTTAAGCCTTTTACGGTGAACGATACGGGGATCAGGTATGTGTAGAGGTGTAAATGTATTGTCCCCGTTTTGAATAAACGTTAGATTTAGACTGACTTAAAAGAGGATGGCACCATGAAAAAGCCGCTCATTGTTTTTTTAACTTTGTTGTTCCTGACCGGTTTCGTCCAACTGGGATTTTTCCTGGCAGGCGGGACGGACGCACGGGAGTACAGGCCGCTGTATATACTGGCGGATACGCACCAAAACGGGTGGGTCGCCAAGATCGACTCCAAAACCATAACCGTTGATGAGTTCAACAAGGAGTTCGCTGTACACGTCTTCTCCCTCCCCATAGTGGAGGAGGAGAAGAAGAAATACGAACAGGAAGACGTAAACAGGAAGAAATTCCTCACCAATCTCATCAATGAATATCTTATCTACAATGAAGCCCGGGAAGCGGGCTATGAAAAGCGTGAGGATATACAGGACCTTCTCCGGGCGGTTGAGCGAAGGGCGATTATCCAGGTTTTTCTGGCGGAGAAGATCGAGCCTCTCCTGAACGATGTTTCAGACGAGCAGATAGAGGCGATTTACAACCAGAACAAGAAACTCTTTGCCGGTGTCGATATCGATGTGGCGCGGCAGCAGATCGAGATGCAGCTTCTTCAAAAGCAGTACAACGATCGGCTCAACGAGCTCATTGACGAGCTCAAGGGAGAAGCGAAGGTTGTCCGGAACGACAATATTAAGTTTTAACCGTAATCCGCGATGAGCATCGATATAAAAGGTCAACTGGCATCCCGGCTTGCAGAACCGTTTAATACGGAAAAAGAACGGGTCCTCCCTCTCATCGAGATTCCTCCCAATCCAGACTTCGGTGATTTCGCAGTTCCCTGTTTTTTCTTTGCAAAGACGATGAAGAAGAAGCCGGCTGATATCGCGATAGAGGTTTCCAGGCGGATCGCATCTCCCTCAAAGGATGAAATCATCGCGCGCACGGAAGCGGTCGGACCGTACCTGAATATATTCATAGACCGCGGCCACATCGCCGGACGGATACTGGGATGGCTCCTGGAAACGGATTTCGATGCGGTTCGAGGATACGGCGCCGGGGAAACGGTGCTCATAGACTATTCATCCCCCAATATCGCAAAACCTTTCGGTATCGGGCATTTACGGTCAACCGTAATCGGAAGCGCGCTGAAGAAAATATACGGGTTTCTCGGTTATAATGCGGTCGGTATCAATCATCTAGGCGATTGGGGCACGCAGTTCGGAAACCTCATAAGCGCCTTTAAGAGGTGGGGGTCCGTCCGGACGCTGGAGGCGTCCAATCCCGTCAAATATCTTTACGAGCTCTATGTCAGGTTTCACAGGGAGGCCGAAAGCGACCCCGAACTGGAGAAGGAGGGGCGCGACTGGTTCAGCAGGCTCGAAAAGGGCGATCCCGAGGCCCGGGAGCTGTGGGGACTCTTCACACGGCTGAGTATCGAGGAGTTCACCCGTGTGTACGAGCGTCTCGGTGTGACGTTCGAGCATTACACGGGAGAGAGCTTTTACGAGGACAAGCTCGACGGGGCCGTTGAAGAAGTCGTCGAATCGGGAATTACGGAAATAAGCGACGGGGCGCTCATTGTACCTTTCGGGGATGATGATACGCCGGCCCTGCTCAGGAAAAACGACGGCTCCACCCTCTATCTGACGCGAGACATAGCCGCCGCTCTCTATCGTTACGTCGAGTATCAATTCGGCAAGGTCCTCTATGTAGTCGGTTCTCCGCAGATTTTACACTTCAAACAGCTCGTCTCCATTCTCGAAAGGATGGGCAAGCCCTGGGCCTCCAGTTGCGTGCATGTCCCGTTCGGCCAGATTCGTTTCCGCGAGGAGGCCATGAGCACGCGAAAGGGGAATATCGTTTTCCTCGAGGATGTTCTGGACAGGGCCGTCGACCTCGCACTCAGGACCATCGAAGAGAAGAATCCGGAGCTTGAAAACAAGCGGTCGGTTGCGGAGGCGGTCGGTGTCGGATCGGTCATATTCAACGATCTGAAGAATTACAGGACCAGAGACATTACCTTTGACTGGGACGAAATCCTCAACTTCAACGGAGAAACGGGTGTATACGTGCAGTATACGTACGCCCGTGCATGCAGTCTCCTGAAAAAGTATGAAGAACGCTACGGAGCGGCGGTATGCGGGGAGGGTGTGGAATTTCCGGAAGAGGTATTCGATGTTTCTCTCGTGCTGAACAATTTTGAAGATACGGTGCTTCGGGCCGCCGGGGAATACGAGCCCTCCGTCATAGCCAGGTACCTGCTCGATCTCGCATCACTCTTCAACGGGTTTTACAATACACACAGGGTTATTACCGATGATCCCGAGCTTTCCCTGTCGAGAGCGCTTCTGGTTTCCGGAGTTAGGAAGATACTGGAAACCGGTTTGCAGCTGATAGGAATAGAACCCGTTGAAAAGATGTGATAATCCGCTCCCTGTTTTTTCTGACGAAGCCCCCGAGGTTTTCACCCGTGTAGCGCACCCTTCCGGATTTCAGCGACATAGACACCTCCGTACTCCACGAATTTCGATAAAAATAAAACCGCCGGGTTAAGAACGGGTGGATGGTCGGTTGAGAGTCTATTAATACAGTGCGGGTATTATCAGTTGTCCGGGAGTGTTGTCATGAAGGTGGTCCCTCCCTGCGGCACACTCGAGACGTCTATGACTCCCCTGTGCAGAAGTACGATGTGCTTGACGATTGAGAGGCCGAGGCCCGTTCCGCCCATCTCCCGTGAGTGGGACTTGTCGACCGTATAGAACCGTTCGAAGAGCCTCGGCAAATGGGTTTCCGGTATTTCAATGCCCGTATCCCGGAAGTCGATGAATATTTCGCTCTCCTTCCGACCGGTGCGGATGGTTATCGTGCCTGCTTCCGTATACTTAATGGCATTGTCAATGAGGTTGATAAACGCCTGTTCGAGCTTCCAGCCGTCTCCCCGGATAAGGGGAATGTTTTCGAGCTCGAGGAGGAGTGACAGGCCCTTTTCCCGGACCCGCTGCTCGAATATCCTGGCTTATCTGGCG
>Ga0272442_10000922_pt1 | contig 45659 bp, 56 predicted proteins | sample SSMForm2O_FD_200262 | JGI IMG/M metagenome (GOLD analysis project Ga0272442, IMG submission 200262) | Marine sediment archaeal communities from Little Sippewissett salt marsh, Falmouth, MA, United States - SSM-Form-2O | ecosystem: Environmental > Aquatic > Marine > Wetlands > Sediment ...
CCTTTCGCACCTCTTATCCTTTGATATAGGGTAGTACCTTTTTTTCAAAACAAACCCAGAAATTTCTTTTTTTCAGCCTGTTTTGCTGGTTTCACGCCATCCCCCTCATAATCAGGGCATATATCATCCCGATGCGCCTTCTTAGGCCCGTTGTGGTTACAGATACCGACATCCAATGGGTTTCCATATGCCCATAACTCATCCCAGGATACGCAATTACCGCAGCATGCTTTCTCTTTGGCCATTTGTTCCCGCCTTTCTTTTGTTTATTTGCGCTTGTCCACCCATTCCCCGCATATCTTCTGATACTGCTCCGGCAATCGTCCAGTAATTACAAAATGGCAAGCAGCTATCAATTGCTCACGAGTTGCCATAGACTCACCGATGATTGTTGCAAGTGGCTCATGTTGACTCTGTATCTCCGCATACCGGCACATTATAGTCTTGTTTTCAAGCAGCTGCGCCGCATAATTATACTGCTGATATGCCGCGTCTTTTTCCGCTTTCGCTTGCATGTACCTTCCAAAATCTGATACTGCCATTTGTTCCCGCCTTTCTTTTGTTTACTTGCGTTTGTCCACCCATTCCCCACACCATTCGTCCCGGGCTACCCGCGGGCGCATGGCCTGGTATGATTGCGCGTCCATATCCAGGGAAGGCTTTAAGATACTGGGCGGGAAGCGATGGCAATGCATATCTGTGTAGTATATACATGTAGCACAATGCTGGTCTTTGCTTATTGGCCCCGCCTCTACTGTTGTGGATTGCTGTTTAGGTTGCTGGTATGCTCTCTTGTTGACCTTAGCCATGTGGCCCCCCTTTGGAAGTTGATATTGTACTTATATTCAAAAGCCTTTTTGCCTATTATATGTACCTCTTGGTGATGGTATCTACATAATGGTATAGTCTGGTAGTCGCTACATTTCTGGCCTATGCCGCGCCGCCCAAAATGATGCGGTTCCGAATAATCGGATAATGGGCGCATGATACTGTTGCAAGCATAGCACTTCTGCTTTCTTATCCATACCAAATATTCCGGGTCGCGGGCCGGTTTTGTTTTAGGGAATGATTTCAATTCGCTCATATTTATTTATTCGAATAAGGTTGTTTGGTCTATATCATTTTTAATAGGCTTTCTGTTTACCCACCAATTCCAATATGCCTCACCATCTTTGAACAAACGCTTTGCTGATTTAGATTTTGAATAAGTTTCAATAACTGCCCGATGCCAAGCTCTTTCAATTTTCGGCCATCTTGCCCTGTGTCGCATCAACTCAACGCCACCAATAATCGGGCACATCACACACCCGATTCTTTTGAACCCTTCATCATATAGTGAGCAATACGGCAACTTTTTTGAATTTATATATTCCCAAACGTCATTGTCTGACCAATCAAGAATAGGGTGTATATAGGTTTTTCTGTAATACTTGGTGCATTCCTCAACCATCTTACGTGAAGCCCTTTTATGGCTTTCTGCACTTCTTATTCCTGTAACTACCCGCCTATCAACCCCACCGCACTCTTTGTAATATTTACAGCACCATCGTTTTTGGTGTGTTGGAACACACCTCTGCTTCTCTATCATCATTTTCAAAAGCGGCATTTTGGGTGGATGAATAACAACATCTGGTTGATGCTTCCGAATATGCCAAACAACTTCTGGTGGATCAATTGTTGTTAAATTATGGTGAAACGTTGCTTTTACACCAGATCGCTTTACAAGGTCATAAATTACGGTCGAATCTTTCCCGCCAGATACCGCAACCCAATATCCTTCTGGTGGCTCAAATGTCTTTAGCCGTTCAATAGATATGGCTACCTTATCACGTTCACCAAAAAGCGTCAGGTCTTTTAATGGCATTTCATCCCCATATCCTTTTTAGCGTTCCCGCCTCACGGTCCCACATCAAACCCTTAACATTTTCCCGCGGCCGCCGCAGCCACCATTGGCAAAGCATCAAACCCCGGACCTCTGGCCATAAGCGCCCATGGATAACATAAACCGAACTTTCGCGCCAGGCCGGGATCTGGTTGCGGTCGCTGCTTAATGGCCATATTGATATGATTTTAACATCCCAGTCCTTTTGCTCTTTGCATTTGCGGATAAACCGGGTCAAATGGCGGAAGGGCGGATTTAACCAACACCATCCATCCAATGGCCAATCGATACTTAAAGCGTTCTGCCGTTCCGTATAATACCGGCTGCATTTGGCATTGTCAGAATTGGCCGCCATATCATACTTAAACTTAATGCAAAAGTATTCTTCAACGGCTTTTATAAATGAATCGGGCGTTTCGATGTTCTGGTTACTGTTAGCCATTTTCCTTTATTGCCCTTTCCAATAATTCCCGCACCCTGTCCGGCCCAAGGGCGATAACCTTTTCCTTCACATCCACCGGCAACTTGATCACATACTGATCCATCGGCTTACGGAATTTCACCGGCCGCCCGGCTTTGCGCTTATTCATTCAGTCCCCCTTTTTATTTTCATCAGCTCAAATAATTCGTTCACCAATATTATGTCTTGTTCCGGCCTGGATGAGATATTCAGGCTTTCACTTAAACCATAGCATTTCCCATCCTTATAAAAGCCCGCGCTAATAACATACAAACCAAGCGCCGCATTTTTATGGCTTACCATGGGCGAAAACAAAACCACTTGCTCCATTCCCAGGGTTTCCACAATCAAGTATTTGATAGGCATTTTGCCCTTCCTTAAAAAAGGTTGATAATCCGCGCCGCCATTCGGCAAATCGCATATAAAGCAATTCCAGATATAACCCATGAACCAAACACCAATCCTATTGCGTATAAAGCATATTTATTCACCCCGCCCCCTTCCTTCTTACTATACCATGTAATTCGTCACTCCAATTCCGAACATCTTTAATAGTTTGGATTTTTAAACATTCATCAATATCTGTTTTTGTATAATTTTTTAATAATTTCCTTTTTTTCCTGTAACAATTCTTAATAGCTTCCAAAGCTGGGTACTTTATTGGATACCAATCGATAAAATTTGTGCGTTGAAATATTTTTGGATAAACATCAATAGTTTCAACTATGCAAAAACTATCTAATACCCTTTTATATTCAATCTCATCTAACAAATTATCTATTAGTCTATCTACTGGTGGGCGACCAATTTTCGAATATAGATTTCTGCTATTTGGGTGAATCTTCATTTTTCAATACCGATTTATTCCATCCCGCCAACTATGCGGCCGCATTGAAATGCAAAACTGAAATCATGCCATATTCGCGCAATCGCCCCCAACGCCATCCCGGTTGCCAGCAAAAAACCGTACCATAACCAACGCCCCGGCCATATGATTGAAACAATTTTCTTTCGCTCTTTCCTTATCCACCGAATGCGCTTGATAACCTCAAGCTTGCCCGATAACCAGCTTATGGCTAAATTCCTGTGCGCCCGCTTCATTCTTTAACCCCTTCTGTATACTCAAAGCTTATCACATTTACAATATCATCGGGATTGCATTTATAATGGTCGACAATCATTTGAACAAAGTCTTTCGGCTCCATACACCAAAAACCTTCAAATAAACAACCCATAGTATTTATTGCATTCAACGGTTCCCGGCGCGTTGCCATGATTCTAATGGGGCCGCCGATTTTTTCTATCCGTTCCCCCTTTTTTAACCCCATGGCTTTTTTAACAGGCTGAACCAAATCACCAGGTTTCAAAAACCACCAGCCAAAACGCCGCGTTTCCAATTTCTGTTGGTTTTTAATCTGTTCCGTTGTCATAGCAAAAGACATATTTCGCATTTTTAACCACCTCAACGCATTTCTTTGCAAACTGAAATTAAAAAGTTATTCCATGCAATTCTAAAATTTAAGCTTTGAGCAATAATCGTATTCTCTGGATATTTGCCGTAAATCATCTGTTGTTCAAGATGGTATTTTACAATTTGATTGTTTTCTCGTATCCATTTTTCAGTCAATGCCAGAAGTATTTTAAATATCAATTTTCTCATTTTATTTATCGCCATTATGCACCCCTTCCCAATTGTCCTTTGTATTTATGCAAAATCTTTTTCCCCAGGGCCGCTTGCATTTTCGTCAAACATCCCATGCCCGCCAGGTCATGGCCAATTCGCGCATCGATTTTATTGAAGCCAACCCCATTCCGGATATTCGCAAAGTCCGTATCGTCCCCGGCCAGGGTTTTAAGGTCAATATGAATCTGCCGGATTTCTTCGGGCGTTAAATCTTCGGCCATGGCCTTTAGTTGCGATCTGGTCGATGTTTCCCGCTTTTCCTTCATTGGCAAAATCGGTTCTTTGCGTATCATCACATCCAAAGCCTGGTCAATTATAGCCTGTTTGGATACAATCGTTTTCGCCATTACCGCATCAATTGAACCTTCCAACACCAGATGTTGCACCAAAACGCTTTCTTCCTGGCCTATTCTATGCAAGCGATCTTCGGCCTGGCTAACATTCCCTGGAACCCAATCCAGTTCCGCAAATACCACGGTCGAAGCCTTGGTCAACGTTATACCAACGCCCGCCGCCCGGATTGTGCCGATGAATACCCGGACCTGGCCGCTTTGGAAGTCATCAACCGCTTTTTGCCTATCTTCCATTTTTGTTTCGCCGGTCAAAACCGCGCTTTTGATTTTCTTCTGCGCCAGCCCCGCCCGGATGCTTGCCACAACATCGTGATGGTGCGCCATAATGACCAGGCTTTCCACATCGTCCAGAACATCCAAAACGTGTTCAATCACTTTCGGAACCTTGGCCATGGCCGTTTCATGCCGGATTCTGGATATTTCGCTAAAAGCCGCGCTTGATGCTTCCCCCAGGTTTTCAACCGCCGCCGCATACTCATCATCCGAACCAGCCCGGGCCAATTCCAGGGCCGCTTGCAATCCTGAAATTCGGTCTTGCATGGCCGCATATGCCCGCGCCTCTTTCTCAACCAACCCCGAACATCCATTGGCCGGAATCTCGATCACTTGCCGCCTTTTTTCCGGTAATTCCTTTAAAACGTCCTTTTTTAGCCTTCGGATCATCACGGTGGACCTCAGGCTTTCCTGGAGTTCGTCCAGATTCCGCGCGCCGCTGAAATCCCATCCGTACCCGTTATTGTGAGCATCGCAATATCTTTTTGCGTACCAAAAGAAATTGCCCCAGGTTTGCGGGTCCAGATATGAAATAAGGGAATGCAGTTCGATGGGGCGGTTTACAATGGGCGTGCCGGTCAAAAGCATGCGCCGTTTAGCTTTTATTGGTTCAATGGCCCATTCCGATTTCCGCGGTTCCCGGTATCCCATTATCTGCTTTGTGCGAAGCGCCTTTTTGTTTTTCATATAATGGGCCTCATCGCAAACAACCAAATCCCATTCCCGGCTTTTGTCGATGCGCCCGATTATATCGTAATTCACAATATTGATCCCATCCATGGTTTTAACCCATTTCGATGTGATAACATTTATTCCCATTTTTCGCACAATCCATTTTTCCGCTTCCCTGGCCCAATTCAGCCGCAAGGAAGCCGGGCATATAATCAAAACGTTTTCGATTTCAGGTATCGCGTTTATCACACCAAGCGCCTGGATCGTTTTTCCCAGGCCCATCTCATCCCCTATTAAAACGCCTTGCCGCTTAATGGCGTATGCAATCCCGGCCTTTTGATAACCCAGGTATTCGCAGCCTTCGGGGGCGGGGATCTCAATATCAATATCCGCCTTTTTGCTTAACTCGATTTCTTTGTTCGTTTCCGCCAGTTGCGCCTTGGCCTCATCATCGGCCCATCGTTCAAGCTTCCGCGCAACCGCCCCACGGTCGGTCCACCAGGCCCGCAGTTTCGGATCCCAACGAAAACCCGCTTCCTTCGGAACCATGCGCTCCACATAAGATGAAAGCAGAATGAAGCGTTCGTTTTTATATGTCAAAGTCATTTGCGCCGCTTTCTCCAAAACCGGTTGCCGTTCCACAAAACCAAGCGAATGAAAAGATTGGTCATTTTATACCCTTTGAAGCCCGTATTCTAACGGAAAACAAGTTGGAAGCGTTGATTGTATTATCATATCCACATCAACCGTTTCGCCATCATCACAATAATCGGTTGCCGGTTCTTCGTTTTCACGATCTAAAAAATAAACCCGCTCTGAACTGCCGTTTTCATTTGATACAACAATAAGCCTGTAAGATTTCATCCTTCCCCCTTGCCCTGCCGGGCGGTTATTGTTTGTTTCTACTATTATTATATAATATAATTAATTAAAATGCAAGCAATTTATTAAAAAAAACCCCCCGGGCCGAAACCCAGGGGATCGCGCAAAGGAAGAATGAAGAAGTACTTTCAATTTACCTTTTTTCTAAGCTATTTGCAAAGTCTGCATTTTCCTTATGTCAGTCCTCAAAAATTCATCCAGGTTAAAAGGTTCCTTTATGGCATCCGCAAAGGTCACTTCCGGGCCGGTCATTTCGTAGCATTGGCCATTATAAATCATTGCGTATTTTTCACATCCAATCAAGCCCATAACGAACTTTTTCCCTTTTTCCGTTATCCGGTAATATCCCGCGCCGCGCCGCCCGTTTTCCGTTCGTTCCAACAATCCCCAAAAGCACAAAAGCCCGTGTTTGTTCCCCTTCGGCCGGTTCTTCCCGAATATGGACAAATAGGAATCCACATGGATAGGCTTCGAATCCGGGTATCGGTGGAAATGCCGGTATATGATGGCCAAAGCGTGCGCCATGCTCTTGCTTATCGTATAGGCATATATTTGAACGTGCTGCTTGCACAAAGGGCATCGACAGCCGCCCGGTTCGGCCGCCTTGCTCCTTATCCACGCGTTTTCAATACCGAAATCTTTAATTGCCTTTTGTTCAATATTCAATGGTAATGAAATATCGAATTCCTTTTTCCATTCCCCTTCCTTCTGGCATTGGTAGGAACAATAATTCGGATTCGTATATTTGTTTTCCGATCGGCCATCGTAATATTGCCGGGAACAATTAAGGCAAGTCCGCTTCATTTTTTTGCGCCTTTCTCTTTCGCTGGTTTCTTTTCAGGTTTCTTATCCTGTTTTGGCGGCCTTTCATCCATCTTCATGGTTGTTTGCTGCCGATGGCCGTTCAAATATTTGATGGCCTCATCCTGTAGCTTGTCCACCATTTCGCGCAATTCTTCGGATATGTCCCGCTTCGGGTTTTCCTTGTCCTCGCGTTCCAAGCGTAAGGGCGAATTGATAACCATAACCCCGGTTGAATGCAAAAGCTTTTTAAAGCCGCTCAAAATGATTCCCATTCGGTTGTGATCGCCATGGTAGGATATGGAAACGCCTTGCATGGTTATTCGTTCGGCATCTTGTTTTGATAGTTCGCAAAGTTCGGACATAACCGGCGCAAGGTTATCCAGGGCCGCCCGGAAGCTTGGGGCCGGTTCCTCATCGCATTTCATTGATATGGAATCATGCGTTCCCATGGAATTGACGTTATCATAAGCCAAATTCACTTTGTTTTTTTTAATTGCAATATATCGGAATAGCATCTTCATCCTTTCTTTTTGTTATTAAACCAGGCCCGCGCCAGTTTCGGGCCTGGCTGCCCAAAATAACCATAACATTTAAATGACTGGCATCAGCGGTTTATTACCATCGGCCCCCCTTTCATATCTTGATTTCCTCGATTTTGGTTCCTTCCTTTTTATACCAATACCGATAAAACATAAACCAGGGAAAGGCCGCGGCCGCCACCTTAACCTTTACGTTGCTATCTTCTTCGGACCATCCCCCCTTTATTTCGTGAATTTCAAAATGGCTTGATTTAACAACCAGGAAATCCGGATGGTAAAACGTATTCGCCGCCAGCCTTAATCCGAAAGGTTCATATTTCCAATCGATAATTTTTCCGGCCGCCTTCAACGCTTCCAACATTTCAGCATGCCGCCCTTCTGTTTTGTTCATCTTCCTTTGCCGGTCCATGGGGGCGGGCCTTTCCTTTGGCTTTTCCGGCTTTTGCTCCGGGCCTTTTAGCTGTTCCTGGATTTGCCGTTGATAACGTTCCGGCAATTCATCAATCGATATTCCGCGCATCCGGCTTTTCACTTTGAATACCTTTCCTGAATTAACCGCATCCCCAATTCCGGCATCGCGTCCGGATTCGTTCTTTTCCTTACCAAAAAATCAACTTCGTAAATCGAATAGATTTCCTGATAGGTGATTCTCGAAGGCCGCAACATTATTATTTCCTGGCTGAATGGAAATTGGTGGTTGTCCCGATATTTATTGTAATACGATTCCGCCGATGGCCAGCGTTTACCGGCCGGGCAATCGCAAGCCATAAGCCTGGTTTCCCATATTGTGCCGGTCCTGAACTGGATTTCGCGCAAGTCCTGTACTACCCCGGTTCCGCTGCATCGGTAGCATAACCCATTTATGATATACCACCGATCCGGTATTTCTACATCTTGTTTTTTCCGCGCCCGAACCTCGATATATCGAATCAAGTTTTTCGGGCAAGATTCCTCTTTCAGTATTTGGCCGATTATTTCATCCGCCCGGCCAGCCGGAACCCAGGATAGCCGGTTGCATATTTCTTCCACATCCTTTTTTTGAAAGCGCCGCAACCCGGCCGCCTGGATTAACCGCAACCCATCTACCAATCCCATTTCGAACCTTCCTTTTTAAGCTTGTTAAGGGGATCCATTTCCGGCATGAATTTCAAATATGGGGCCGGTTTCTGTTTACCCGGCCGGAAGAAGTCCTCGAATGTATGCGGGTACTTCCCAAAGAAATCATCCTGGGAACCCATTATCTGGTCATAGGCGTCCAAACAGGCCCGCAGCTCGTCCATAGTATGCTCTTTCAGCGTTCGGGCCTCTGCTGCCCGCATACTGGCCGTACAAGCCCGATGCTTGGGTAAGTTCGGCTTTGAAATCCAGTATTGGAAAAGGGGCGGAAGTGGACATTCTTCTTCTTCTTCTTTTTTATAATTCTTTATTCTTGTATTAATGGTGTCCCGCTTTTTGATCATGGGGTGTCCCGTTGCTGTCCCGTTTTCATTTTCTTGGCTGTCCCGGTCAGTTTCGCAAGTTGGTGTATTACAATTACTTGCCTGTCCCGTTTTTTCGTTTTCAGGTGTCCCGCTTTTTTGATCATGGGTGTCCCGTTGCTGTCCCGCTCTCAAATCTGTATCAGATGAACCTTGATAAATGTCGTATTCACATATCTTTATATGCGTGCAATCGGCCCCAGATTCAAGAATTACGATTGAACCGATTTCTTGTAAACTGCAAAAAAATCTGGATACTTTACTCTTTGACCATCCCCATTTTCCTGCCCAAAATCTTAGCGATTTCACAACCTCGCCCCGGTCAACTTTCCGGCTTTTGGATCCGATAATAATTGTGTTCATTTTGTAGCTTGCCCCCATTAATAGATCAATCCAGGCTTCGGCTTTTGAATAAACCCGTTTCTCATTCCACCATCTGGAATCCTGAATTTTACGGTATAGCTTTATGTAGCCTCTGTGCATGGTAAAAAAGATTCCAGGGTCATGGAATGGGCCACAATAGCCGTGTTAGGACAACTATTGCTTTGTTCCTGTTTCCCTGGAATTAAAGGTTCATTATTAGAATTCCTAACACTTGAAGTTTTACCGGATCCCAACCCGGTATCTCAACAATAATATTTTCGTTATCCGCGCATCAACATTCTTTCCATAGGTTTAAAAAGCCAATAGGTTCAAAGTCATCATCCACATCTGGTGGGTTTACAGTTAAACCAACATTGGCCGCTTGAATCATTGCCGAAAACTGATTAAGCATACGCACCTCTTTATCTATGCGTTCATACTCAATAGTTCCTTTATCATAAGACATCATTACACCTGCAATGGCCCCACGCAATCGCGAATCTTCATCTATAACAAGCCAATGCGATTTAGTAACTTTCATGGCCTCTTTGAACCTATCAACAATAGAACCACCATTTGATTCAGCCGCAGATTTAGCTTCATTTGCTAAAATCATAAAACAATTATCCATCACAATTTCCTTTCTTATGTACGCATCAACTTTTGTTTTTTGCTTTCCCCCATCCTTTTCAGTTCTTCCCATTCCGCCAGGGTAATTTTCCGGGCATCTGCCGCATCTGTGAATGATTTTCCCCAATCCCGTAAAGCCCCCATGGTATTTACGCCAATCAAAGCATCGGCCAAGGCAATATAAGCGTCCGTATAGGCCGGTTTGTCTTGGGGCGGCCCAAACTCCGGCGGGGGCGCGTTGTCCTGTCTGGGGGCGCTCTGGTGCTGCCCTGGCCCTATTTGCGGGCCTTGGTTCGGATCCTGGTATGCTTGCCAGTCATATTCCTTTTGTGCGTTCCGGCGCAAAAAGAAGGTATCCGGCGAATCCTTGCGCTGGCCGAATGTCAGCCGCGCCCGGCAATCGTCACAATTAACATGGACATATTTATATTTGCCCTGGGCGATATGCGCCCCAAGCGAAAGGTTTTTGGAACCGCATATTCCGCAACATGGTACGCCCTTAAAAGACAGGTTTTGGGCTTCCATAACCGCGTCAAAAAGGTTCTTCCCTTCCGCCACGAAGGTATAAGATATGTCCCCGAATATTTTTTTTAGGTAGATTTGCATTATTTCTTTCCCCCGGCTTTTAATGCTTTGTTGATTTCGTAAATTTTCCGGCAAGCCTTGAACCGTTCCCAATGAAGATCGATATTGCCAACTTTGACAACCTCGAAACCTTCTTCCTCATTCCGGCCAACCCGAACAATCTTAATTTCATCAACCGGGCAACCATCATCTTTCAGGGCTTTGGCATAGGCAACGGCCTGTGTATGCATTTCGTCATAAACGCCCTTACAGGTTTTTATGTCGATCACCGTTTTCTTGCCATCGATTTCACAATAAATATCAACGGTCCCGCCATACAAAAGAGTTTCAGAAACCACGCCCTTTTCAGATGCGATTTGCTTATAATCCTTTTGTTCGTCTTGCCATTGAATAAATTTGATTGCGGAATTTTCGGCCAGGTCGATTTGATTTGCCGTATAATTTTTCAGGTCCGGCTTATGGCCTTTTAGATGGCATTCAATTAGGTAATGCGAAAGCGTCCCGATCCTGGCCAGTTCATCAACGTATTTTGAAACATCGATTCCTTCCAAGCCTAACCGGTTCGCCCATCGGACCAGGGCGGGTTTGTTCAAAACGGATAGAACCGTTGTTACCCCTGGAACTAATACGCCGGATTTTGTGTAATATCTGGTGTGTGCCCTTCCAACTCTCGATGCATGTTTTTTATCGTTCATCCCGCTTTTTCTCCTTCTTCTTTCTTTCTTTTGCGTTTTCTGTTGCCTTGAACCCTTGCCTCAAAAGCCCAACCAGGCTATATCCCCGGTCAGTTCTTTCTTTCAGCATTGCTTCATCTTCTTCGTTCAGCGATAAGCTATGCGGAAACCGCGCCATTTTCCCCCCTTTCTTTGCGCTTTTTTTCCAGGCGATCCATGGTAGTGGAAAGCTTGGCTAATTGTTCCTCCGTGATTCTTTCGCCGGTATCCTGTAACCAGGCGATAAAATCCATGATTTTCATTTCGTTTACCAATTCAATGTCGCACATGTATTTAATATAATATGAAATATTATTATTTCAAATATATTTATATAATTTTATTAAGGCTTACTTTGCGGGCATTTGGGAAGCGGGAACGGATAAGATCGGATGCGGATTTGTGGGGCGCAATTGAAACCATTGAACCGGCCGCGGTTATGGCTCTGAATCCATCCTCAAATTTAACTATGCGAAGCTTCAGGATACCATAACCGCGATCGGTGATAAAACAATCTCCGGCCTTCCAGGTTATCGGTTTTTCCACCAATTTGAAAGCCCGCGGATTGCTCCGGCAACCAGGCCCGGAATGATGGATATGGCCGCGATTTGGTCAGCATCCAGGTCCACACCAACCAACGCGCAAATGGCCGCAATCGCAGCCGCAACTTTCCCGGCCTCTACCGCGCCCTTGCGTACCGAAACCGAAGGTTTATAATCTGCCATTTCTTCCCCCTTTTCTTCCGGCTGATATACCGGAACCGGATGATTAATGTAAAGCATAATCTGGTCTTGCATTTTCAAGGCCGTATCCAGCAAATGGATTATCTCTTCTGTTTCTTCGGCATCTTGCACGCCGATGCATCCCTTGGTTCCATCGTTGCGTTCGTCATAATGGATAAGGTAATGCGTGAACGTTCCATCCTCTCTGTAAAGCCGGATCTTGCGGCCGCTTTCCCCATCATACCGCATGCCGGATTCAATGGTATCAACCGAAGGATCAATGATTTTCCATATACCGGCATCGATGGCGTTTAAAAGGTGGAGTTCGTCATTATCATAATTCAGGCTTCCGGTCCTGGCAAGGGCGGAATTTAATTCCTTGCCATCTTCGCATAAATTCAATAACCCGAAGCCGCGTTCATTGTACTGGAAGTTTAAGCTAATCTCTTTTTTCATTTGGCCATCTCCAATGGTGAAAGATCCGTTTGCGGTCAGCCTTTGGATCGGGATAGACATAAATCCCCGGCCCCATAACGTGCCGCTTTGCTTTTCCCTGTTTGTGCAATTCGCCGTATCTTCGGGAAAAGTCCGTATCATCCCCGCCATATTTTCCGCAAAACTTCGGGTCGTATCCTTTCAATTCATGGAATACGCTGGCCCGAATTGCGAAGGTGTTATAATGGATATTCCAATCCGCCGCGTTTTTCTTTTTACCGTATTCGTCCAGAACCTTTTCATCCAGGACCAGGCCCCCGCGTTCATCCAGAACCCCAAGCCGCCGCGGGAACATCATTTTATCGCCATCAAATTTCCGGACCGCGTTAATTGCTTCTTCGCTAAAGAAATGATCAATGTCGGTCATAAGCAGAAATTCGCCCTTGGCCATTAACGCACCCCGGTTCCGGGCGCAGGGTTGTGTCCACGGCCTTTTATCCTTTGTTCGAACTATCATTAATGGAAAGTCAATGTTTTCTGGAATAGGGATTTCTGGATCCGAACCATCATCCACCAGGATAAATTCAACATCCGGGTATTTTGGAAGGAATCGGTTATAATAAGCCATTTCGCGCTTTACTACTTCGTATGATTCCAGAACCGCGATCACAACCGAAACCTTCATTTCGTACCCCCAAACATGATATTTCTACCTTTTAAAATTTCCTTTATTTCCATCATAAATTCTGGCCATGCAACCCGATTGTCAACCCGTCCAGATGGTAAACCGATCACCCAATTGTTTACATACTTGGCCATTGAATGCGCCACTCCCAGGGCTTCTTCCGTATCGATAACCGGTTCAAGATATATCCTTTGCCTAATTCCAATCATTGCAGCCGCGATAATGGCCTTCATTCTCAGAAATGGCAAATCCGCCCCAGGTTCATATTCCAAGGATTTTTTATAATCCATCCAAACAAGCGAAGTGCAAAACTCCCAATTGTTGGCTTCCATTATATCAAAATCAGCCATGGCCCGGCTTCCGCCCTTTGTCATTATCCGAAGATTCATTTTGTATTCCGCGAATATTTCCATGGCTTTTCTGGTGATGTTTTCTTCCTTTGGCATCGGCATATATGGATCCGAATTGAACCCCAAAAGGATAGGGCCTTTTTCTTTCGGATTTTCATCGCACCATTTCCGGATTCTTGCCAGCGTATTATTGCCATGGTTCGCGCCGCTGAAATTAAACCGCCGCTTCTCATCCTGGCAGTAAATACAACCGATGGAGCAATAATGGTATAACTCGCAGATAAAGCCATCCGCGGCCCCGGGTTTCGATTCGGCCCAACGCATGGCCCGGCTGTTTGGTTTAACCACGCTTCCCATATACCCCGCGCCTTCCATGAATGAATTCTGGCATGTAAACCTTAACATCCGCATCCATTTTTACCGGCTTGCCTTGATGAACAATTCCGCTTCTGCAGCGTTTGGCGAACATGGCGAAATGGTAAATGCCATCGTTATAATGCCGAAGCCCCAGGGGAACTTTGCCGCGGGCATGCCGCCCATCATTCCATGGATCGAACCAAAACCCCTTATGCGGCCCGCAACCACGCAGCATAAGCCCGATATGCTTTTCATCAAGTTTCTTTCGGCATATGGTACAATAGGCATTGTTTTTCCTGGTCACTTCAACCGGCCGCGCTTCCACAACGCTTTCCATTGTCACATCATAAGCATTAAAGCATTTCAGGGAACAAAACATATTATGATGGCCATCAACATAGGTTTTTGTTTGGGAGCATGTGCAAACGTAATCCAGGGCAAACCGGATAAATTTGGCGGATCCGTATATCATCCGGCCATGGAAGTTCTGGTTTTGCTTGGCTATTGCTTCGGATTCAAAGATAAAAGCCTGGTCATGTTTCAATTCTGCAATCCGGTCAAAGGCTTTAATGTCCTTGCAGATTATATCATCATGCATGAAAAGGACATTTTCACCATCCCAAATGTTCTTTATGTAATGGTCGTATTTGGCGAATTCAAGCCCGGCAATCGGCAAAGCATAGCTGTCCAGCCCAATATCTTCCGGGATTTTGTCTTTGGCGTTAAAGCTTGTTAGGAAGGTTACAGGATATTTGGAGTTGATTTGCTTTAATTGTTCGATTAATTCCTTTTCGAAATACCAACCGGCAACGCATATTTTCAAAACTCAACCCCTTTCCATGGATCAAATTTAACTTTGGTTACATCTTCCTCGAAATGATTATTCATAAAATAATCGGTCAGTTCGGCATCCGATAATTTCCCAAGTTTTACGCTATGCCGGTTTGCGTTTGCCTTGATTGCTTTTTGGTTCTTTTCCATAGCGGCCGCGTTGTTCCGAATCTTGCGGATGAATTGCTCCGGGGACCTGGCCGGATAATGGCGGAAAACAAGCTCCCTTGCCGTTGCCTCGATATGATGAATCAAAGGCCCGCGCCGCCCCCCATCTTCCCTTATGGTGTCCATGTTGGCCATACGGGTCCTATGCGCGCCAAGTTCAAGCCAAACATCCTTTCCGTACCTATAAATAACCTTGCAACGTGAAATCTCATCCCGCGGATCGCCCGGCGCAAGGAAATGGCGGATTCTCTTTGTAGGATTCGGCCCCCGCTTTTCGTCCCGGCTCGTGCAAATCATGGTTCGCATGCCGGTCCACCAGAAATCAATCGGGGAACCCCTCAACAAATCCCCAAGCGCCATGGTCGGACAAGTCCATAATTCATCCGCATCGAACGGTTGAATCATCATCCGGAATTCGGATTTGTGGTTTCCGGCGCATTTCTCATATGCCATTTTTGCCATGCCGTTAAACTTGATCGCCTGGAAATACCCGAATTGCCGTTCATCGATTATGGTATAATCAACATTTTGTGCGCTGAATCGCTTTCGGTAATATTCCAGAATATCGCGGGATCCATCCTCGCTCATTATATCGGATATAATCAAGCCATCAAGCTTATTGTTTAGGCAATTTTCAAGCTGGTATTGCAGAAAGTCGGCCTCATCCTTCATCAAGCAAATACCGTAAACGTATGTTCTCAAAGAAGCCCCTTTCCCATAAGTCCGATATAATACTTTTCCATATCGCCGTTGTGGTTTCCGGTTTTCCTTTGATCGTCACAATAATGATGCTTTTCTTTTTTGCTGAAATGTGAAAACCCATAAAGCGAATTCACATCCAGGCCGCCGGTTTCCTTGTAAAACCAATAAAGAAAAGCAAATCCGGATGATGGGGATTGGATAAGCTTCCAGGCTTGATCGTGAATCTTCCCTGGTTGAAAGATTGCGCCGTAATAATTGGCCATTGCGCCGTTTATGCTTCCATAATGCGCCCGCCATTTTTCGGTGTCAACCGGCAAAGGGCAATAAACCTCTTTGAATACTCCGGGATTCATGGTATAAACCGTATCGCTCCAAAAGGTGCATACCCAGGCATCCACCTTAATTCCGTAATCAACCGAATAATCCAGGGAAAAGTTATTAAAACGAACAACAATATCGCGGGAATCGATTTCGCGGCCGCGGCCCCGGCCTAATTCGCATGGTCCGTTTCCAATAATGGCGTATGATTTGCCTTTAAAAAAGCTTTTCATCTTCGCCCTTTTTTGCAATCCATACCCGGTTATCAAGCCTTCCGAATTCGCCGAAGCTGTCATTTACCGCCCGCCTAACTTCCGGCCAGCCCTGGCCATAGTCATGGCCGCTTATGTATCCGCCCGGCTTTACCTTTGGATACCAAACCTTTATATCGGCCCTAACCGAACCATAAGAATGATCCGCATCGATATAAACCAGATCAAAAAAATTATCCTTAAAAAGCTGAAACGCAACCAAGGAAGGAAGGCGAATCAAACAGGTTTTCGGAAATGCCACGGCCAGCCGGTAAGCCCGAAAAGCTGTTTCATCCCATTGCGCCCTTGCTTTATCGGCTTGCTGCCGGTCGCAACTTTCACCCTGGCCAAGATCCGAATATGGCATATAAGGATCCACCAGGAAAAAGCGTTCTACCCCGGGGGCCTCTCTTAAAATCTGGCCAGCATGATTTCCGCCCAAAACCCCAACCTCGCAAATAACCTTTAAATCCTTTTCCCGGATGAATTCTTTTATAAGCATTCCTTATCAGCCTTTCGAATGGTTTCGATAACGTGAATAAGATCAAAATCGATTATTGAATGAAGCGGAATGGTCAGGATTTGATCCTTGATTTGATTTGTTTTTTGAAGTCCGGAAGATCGGAACCGCTGGAAAGCAGTAAAAGTATTGCAGGGGATGTAATTAACCCCGGTTCCTATTCCAGCCCCCTTTAAATAATCCATTGCCTTGCGCCGGTTATCACACAACAAAACGTAAATAAAAGGGGATGTGTTATTCCAATCGGCCGGAATAACCTTAAAATGATCAAGGTTCTCGAATGCCTTATCATAAGCCAAACAGATTTCGCGCCGCGCCGCAATGAAATCATCCACCTTTTTAAGTTGCTGCAAACCAACGGCCGCATTTACATTCGGCATATGATACCGGTATCCTTCCCCATATATATCATAATACCATCCATTGCCCCGGTCCTTGGCTGCATACCGGTCAATACCAAGCATCCGCGTCCGTTTCAAGGTGTTTGACATACCGCAAAAATCATATGGGAAAACAACGCCGCCGCCTTCAATGCATGTTATCATTTTGATTGGGTCGAACGAATAACAAACCGCATTCCCGAAGGTATTTATATTTTCGCCTTTCCAGGTTGAACCGAAAGCATGGGCCGCATCCTGAACAATCTTGATTCCATGCCCGGCCAATGCAGCTATCTTGTCCAGGTCGCAAGCATTCCCGCGGAAATGAACCGGCATGATTGCGGCCGTTTTCTTTGTGATAAGCCTTTCCACATCTTCGCAATCCATATTTAAATCTTCGCCAACATCACAAAAGACAGGTTCCGCACCGGTCATTGTGATTGCCCTAATGCTGGCCGCGAAGGTCAACGCCGGTACAATAACCTCATGCCCTGGCCCGATATTCAACGCCCGAAGCGCCAAATGCAAAGCGGAAGTTCCGGTATTAACCGCCACGAAGTTTTCCGCTTTTAAATACTCCATGCATTGATCTTCAAATTCGGCCGTTTTGTTTCCCTGCCCAAGCCATCCAATTTCAAAAATGTTCCTTATGGCCTGTATCTCTTCATCCCCAACCATCGGTTTTGATACTGGAATCATTATGGGCCTCGCCTTTCTAAGTAATGGCTAATAGTTGCCGCCCGCAGTATGGACAGAACGTAAAGTACTTTACAAAAAGGTTAGCGTTTATTTTATCTCCACAATGCGCGCATGATTGTTTTTTGGGCGGCCCATCCACCCCTGCCGCTTTTAGAGCTTTGGCAAGATCGTCTCTTGAAATGAGAGCATATCCAAGGGCTTTTTGCCCAACAAAACCACCTGTCGCTCTATCCAAAAAATGTTTCCATACCTTGTCGGCCAGACTTTGATCGTTAAGCTCTTTCTCCATGTATGTTATTGCTCTTTCTATATCAATAGAAGAAATGCAGCCTCCCGAATTTTTTGCATCGCGATTAATACTCTCAATCCATTCACGGATTACACTTTTCTGTTTGTCCGTAAATCCATTTTCCATTCTTCCCCGCCTTTCTCTTCCATTATATTTATTTAAAAACATCCCCCAAAACCTGAACCCATTTTTTCGGGTCAAGGTTTTTGTTTGCCCATTCTTTGGCATGAAGCCCCATGGCCATTCTATAATCTTCTTTCCGATGAAGCTTTTTAATGGCTTCCAAAAACTGGTCATAATCAACGCAATGGAAGCCGGTATCCCCATGAATTACCCGGTCCATGGTTCCATCCCTTGGTTCGGTAAGAACCGGCATTCCAACGGCCAGGGCTTCGGCAACGCAACGCGGGTATTGATCCCGCCACAAATTTGACGTTCGATAAAGGTAAACATGGCCGCGCTTCAAAAAGTCCGTTACTTTCATTGAATCCCATTTGTGGAATACCATGCGCCGTTCGGATGAAAATTCTTTTATCAATTCCGGATGCGCTTCCATGAATTCGAATTGAATATCAAACTTGCAATCCTCAAGCAACCTTTTATAAAAGGCCACATCCTTTTCCTTGAATACCCGCCGTTGCCAAACATGAATCTTCTGGCCATTGCCGAAGCTTTGATCCGTGACATACTTCCGGTAGTCCGGCATGCAATGTTTCAGAATAACCAACGGTTCTTTCTTGCCGCGCCTGGATGGGGCGGTTTCATAGAACCGGTCCAGGCTTATGGCCCCGAATAGGGTAACAACCTTTGTATTCTCGAAACCGATTGCATCCCGGATAAACTCTGCGCTCTTTTCCTCGTTTTGGGTTATAACGCCTTTAAGCTTCCTGGTCTTGGCCAGCCATCCGCATCTTGGCAAATCACCATTTACAAAGTTAATACCGATGGCAACCGCTGAACTTTTATCCACAACCCACCGGCTTGATTCCTTGCAGAATTCGTTTACCTGGTCATTTCCATAAAACAACAAAGGAAGCCCGGGTTTCATGGATTCTTGCATGCCGCTTTTAAAGCTGGCCATTTCAACCCCGGCCCCTTCGTGCTTTTTATGTACCTTATCCCATGGAAAGAAGTTGACCTTCCAACCGGCATTGCGAAGAATTTTCGCAATCATGCACGCCGATTGTTCGCCGCCCCCAGGCCCTTGAAGGGATGCAAGGAAGTTGATTTCGCGCTTTTCCGATTGTACCACATCCGGCCGCGCCAGCTTTTCCTTTTTCAGATAAACCGATTTGTATGTGTTTTTGGTCCGGTTATCGTATTTGTAAATATTCCCTTCGTAATACTTTTCGATTGCCCGGATAACATCTTCCGCCTTGATGGAATCCATACAACCCTGAATCGTGCGGCCTTCCCTTTCAACCGGACAATGGCACATCCGGTTGTTTGCTTCCGGATCCTTATGGATAGGAACAATCCTCGATTGCCAGCATCCGCCCGAATCGCAGCAATCCCAGGCCCCGTTCGTATGTAAGATTTGATGGTTACAATACCAGGTAAATGAAGTAGGTTCCCGGCCGCCATATATGGCAACGCATGGCTTTCTTCCCTTACCTGATCCAACCATTGGATTGGGGGGCATGGCCGCCGCCAAATGCATGGGGAAGGATACCCCACTAATAACGCCGGTTGCATGATAAAACAGGGGAACAAGGTCCCGCATGTTGGTTGTTTTATCGGTCATATCGATCACATTATCAAGCTTTTCCAAAAGGTGATCGGATCGGCCAATGCTTACAAAGGTAATTCGGCCCTTGAAATAATCGGTCACAGCCTGGAATTTCCGCCAGTCCCATATCTTGCATGTGCAATCCCTTTTACCGCCCGGCGCAACAATCCAATAATGCCCAACGCCATATAGTTCTTTTATTGGATTATAATTCCTTTCGGTTTCGGTCAAATGCAAATCGCCATATTGCCGGTAAACTGTTTTGGTAAAGTCTTTGTATTTTTTGCGCCAGGTTATGAACGGTTCGCGGGCGTTTGAATCTTCCTTTTTAACTTCGCCCCATTCTTTGGCCCCGCCGCCGGACCAGGTAGAAGCGAATTCCCCAATGCTCATTCCAAGCTTTTTATGATAAGCATCCGCATGGCTTATCATATCGAAAAGAAAAGCTTGCGTAAAATGAATAGAACCATCATTGCAGCCCTGGATTTGCGGATACCCAACATCGTAAACATCCACATCCGGATCGCCTTTTTTGATGCTCCGGTCCAGATATGGATTATTGTCAAATATCCAATCGAAGGTTTTATTGCATTCAACGTTGATAAGGATTTCAGGAAAAAGATGCTTGAAGTCGCGGATACCGCATGTCATCATTAAGACATCACCGGGCGCGCGCATGTGCCGGAATAAGATTTTACGTGCCATTGATCCCCGCTTGAATCAATTAATATGAAGGGTTAATTTACGGTTTTAACGATTGGTATATTTTCCCAAGTATCGAATAATGAAAGCATGCGTTTCCTGGCGTTTCTCGTAGCCATTAAGCCGGATGCGGATTCAAGCATTTTGGTAATTGTGGAATAGATTTTTTCATCAAAAATTATATAATCATCCATAAATTTATCACCAACAATCAAGCTATCCCGCCCGTTGATTATTTTCATTTCGCCGGTTTTCTCAAGGGCATCCAGAAATGAATCCATATCCTTCAATTGGTTCCTGGTAAGCCCGCGGCCGCTATTGCTCGAAACAAGCTGATATAATGCCTCGATTTCCCCGCCGCTCCATCCTTCAATCTTTCGCGCCATTTCCCCCGCCTTTCATTTGGTTTAATTATAATGCAAAATATATGCTTTTATTTAATGTTTAGCAAAGAATTTTGATTTCCTGAAGTGCTTTTGCTTTTAGCCTTATACGTGCGCCGAATGGCTAACATCATACCAGGAACTTCCATCGCATACCATTATCCATCCGCCATATTCCGATGTTCGCGTTTCATCGGATCCAGAGTGCATATAAAAATCTTGGTTGCCCGTACCTTCAATATTCTCTAGGGTAGTATCATTTGTTGCATCAACCACGGCAAAGAAAACCACCTGTCCGGCCACGCCACCAACCGCGCCACCAATGGTTACATTATTACTGTTTGTATTAATTAATACGGTTCTAACTCCCGTTAAATCTAAGTTGTCGGTCGGCCCCGCCGCTGTTACTGTAATAACGCGCCCCATAATAACTTCATCGTTCCCGGTATCGTCTGTAAACATTAATACGTTTGGTGTTGTATTTTTAACCCAAAGCTGGCCATATCCGGCATAATCACCCGCCGCCGCCGGTTCTTCCAAAAGATAAAACTGCCCGCGAACTCTTGCACCACCATTAACATCTAATGTTGCGACTGGCGATATATTGCCGATTGCCAATTTTGATTGAGATGAACCACCTTCACCATCATCACCATAAGCCATGATTTTAGAACCAGCATCAGCATCTAAAACAACAAAACTCAAATAGTCTAACGCATCATATTGAAGCCTTAAACATTCCGTTGTATTAAGGATTGTAACTTGTGCATCGGTCATCGTATTGGTGTTGAATCCGGTATATCCAGTATCGCCATCAACAAAGATCGAATGCGCGCTTCCGCTTGTTTTAATATCCAGATCAACATCAGCCTGGCCAGCGTTTATATAAATAATGTCCTGGGCCGCCTCGACTATATCGATCATCTGCACGCCGCCAGCATAAAGCAATATTTCATCGGTATCGAATTTGATGTATGTATTCGCATCCCCATAATGGAAGATGTATTCACCAACGGTAAGATTTGAATAAGCTGTTACCTCATCAAAATATTCATGGGTATAAACCCAAGCCGCGCCATCCCAATATCTGCTTGTTGCCGCCCAAAAGTAATCCGTACCAACGCGCCATACAAAATGGTTTTCATTGTCCGTTAAAACCGCGCATTGCCCATCGTCAAGGTTCGCCAGAACATTCACCCAGGATTTATTGATTTCGGTAATATGCTTATCAGCCATTTTAAATTCCTTTGTTTCTGTTAATAAACCTTTTGAATGGGCGTATCGCCATCGTTATAAGTCTTTTGCCATTTCGGATCATCATCGTTATAGGTCTTTTGGATCCATGCCGCATCCGGTATTTCACCAATAAGACAAAGTTTTAATTGCGTCAAATTCCGGTTTTTGTCCTTCCGCATGTTTTCAACAAAGCAACCGATTGTTTCACCATTCGTTTGGTGCGGAAGATTAAGGCTTACAAATTTGCCAACATGGTAAAGCCGGGCCTTTTCATAATAAACCGGGACCGTTATCCGGCTCAAGCCCTGCCATCGAACCCAGGTTTCCAGATACCAAACCGCATCCGTATAATTTTTGATCATCCATTTATCGGTCAAATAGGATGGGGCCTCATTAACCTTCCTCGATTTTTTCCATAGTTCATAACACAAATCGTATATCGTTTCACCTATTCCATCGGATATACCCGGCGTGAATGAAGATTGCCATGCGCCAACATGGATATTTTTAACTTCAATCGCGTCTTGCGGTTCCCCGTTTGCCCAATTATAATTATACCGAACAATCGGTTCCGCAAAGATATTATCCGGGTTTGGCGGTTCATAATCGCCTATTGTTTCACCTTCCGGCACATCGGCCAGGGTTATGGCATCGGTCACAACAATATCGCCGGATTCCGGCGCAAGGAATTCAACCGATTCCGCGCCCCCGATGTTTTGCCAATTCACCAGAAAGAAAGTCCGGCAAAGTTCAAGCTTTAAAGCATCAGTCCAGCAATCCGCATATTGAAGGCATTGGAAGGCCGTTGTTATGCTCCGGACAGGATTAACACTTGCATTGTCGAATCCGCCTGGTTCCGCTTTCAGATTGATAAGCGCATTTGGTGAATAAGCTTTCCCGAACTCCGTTGTCGTATCCCCGTTATCCGCGAAGTTTTGAAGTCTGCAAACGTGTTCCAGTATATCGATCGGATTTTCAATAAGGGCCAAATGCGATTTCCGGCCATCCATATCCGAATTGAATATTCGGCCTTTGAATGGTGAATAGATTTCCTTATCAACGGAAGCTTGCTTTTTAAACATCAAACAAGCTTCGTAAAATTTAACAACCGTTTCCCTTGTTGTTCCGCCTTCCATTTTAATGAATACAGCAAATTTTTCAATGCTGTTATATTCTTCTTCGGAAACCACATCGGACAATTTGAAGGTTGCAAATCCTGTATGCCAAAACTCCGTTCCAACGTCAACGCCATCAAAAGCGGGAAAGAAATATTTGTTGTCACTATCCAGGGCCACCGGCAATTCGAAGTATTCATCTTGAATATCCTGGATTCGCCATTGATCGTCACCATCGGATGATTCATGCGTGCAAACTTTTATTGTGGTTGCGTCACCTAAAAAGCGCCGGTATTTGATAACAACTTTATGGGTAATGCTTGGCGCTGTTGTGAAATTGATAAGCATCTGCAATCCCATATAAACATCTTTGAAAGATAACCCTGCTGGAACTGTTGGCCGATCAAATTCATACGCTAAATAGGCGTTATAATAAACTTGGTTTCCATCGCTGAAATTCAATTGGTGATACGTTTCATAGTCTTTATCGGAAATTGCCGCAACCGTGTTTGTTTCGTAAAAGTTGAAATTACCACTTGGGAAAAGAGTATATAATCCGCTTGCCCGCCGCGTTGCCGCTTCAATATGCCCATCGGTATCAACCCACGCGTTCAAGTTTCCATCTTCCATCAATGACGGAACCGCGCGCGCAAAAGCAAAACCAAGCAATCGATCCGGATCATCTTCAAAAACGCTTGTTTTAATTTCGATGGCGTTATTGCTTCCGGATGCATTATCCTTATAAGCATTTTCTGGAAGTCGTTTAAAGTTTTTCGGCTTTTCATCTAATTGTACCGTTTCCGCGTCCCCTGTTACTGTTACCGTTTTTTCTCTCTCGAATGAATAAAGTTCAAGGTTTTGCGTTATTTCTGATCCGTTCGAATCCATATATGCTTTGCATGGCCAGGTATCAGCCTCAAAAAGCCTTTGGATTGATTCAATCACAACCCAGGATTGATTTGTACCGGATGTGACCAGGGCCGTTTCAAATGCATGGGTTATTGTTATATCGAAATTATAATCTGCCGATGCATTGGCAATTGTCACGCTAACGGATTCGATGGCCCGTAATTGGCCTTTGCCGGTTCCTTTGACAACCCGCAATATGTAGCCGTTCCATTCTGTTGGATAATAGGTTCCGTTTGCAAGCCCGGACCAAATGCCAATACTGGAAACCCTTATAGTGAATTGAACTGGCGTTGTAGTTGAATCATCTGCCGTAACCGGGAAATAAGAATTCCTAAAAGGTTCGGTAAATAAGCCAAATGCGCTTATGGATGGAAATTCATTATAAGACATAACCACTTTTTCGGCCGCCCTCGCAGTTCGAACAAATTTTGCATATTCTATTTGGCCGAATGATGCCGGAATTATAGCCCCGCGATCTTCCTGGCTACTATCTTCCCGGTTCCCCTCGCTAATCACGGTCGCAATATTGGATCGCCTTGCGCTGAAAATCGGATCAACGTTTATTTGGTATTCGGTTTCGGTCCACCGTGGGATTGAAGTAATGCCGCGCATCAAAATGCGTTCATCGTATGCGCTGGTATCTGTAAAAACCTCAACGCCATCTAATGACCAGATTTCGGCTTGGTTGTTTTGTGACCGAAATTGTAAATAATCTATTGAAGTGTTCACCGTTCTAAAATCATAAGCGCCTATATATTCCCCATTAACCCATAGTGAATTTTTTTGCGTTGCACAATCTACCAACCATTCTAATTTCGTCCATGTGTCGTCAGGAAGTGTATATATATTGCTCCACGAACCAACATACACGGCAAGGTTTAGACTATCATCTGTTCTGGTTGTTAATATCCAATCGCTGTTCCCTTGAATTGACGGCACACCTCCTGAAAACCCATATTCGCCATCTTCGATTTTAACCCAATAAACAACCCTGCAACGAGTAGTTCCGGCAGGTACAGATTTTTTTATATTTAATTCTGTACCGATAGAACCTTCAACATGAACGCATTGCGCCCCGGAATACCCCGCCGGAAAAGTTACTGTGCTTGTTGCTGTGTTCACCGTCCAGGCCGCGGCCATTTCCGCCGCCGCCGCATAGCTTTCCATTTCATCCCTGAACCATGGAACATCACCATCCCATCTTGTAGCCTTTGAAATGAATTCCACCCGTTCACATCTTAAACCGTTCAGGTCGATATTGTTATCTGAAAGCGTTTTATATAAAAGGTCAGAATTCTTAACCATAAAAGAGAATCCGCGAAGTTCCGCCAGGCCCCCGGACCGCTGAAGTTCGGCCCCTTCCTCAATCGGCCCAAGATCATCATTCAGGATAAGCCCGGTTTTGTAAATCCCCGGCGCAATGCCACCGTTTTCAATCCAATAGAAAACGCCATTTTCTAATCCAATGGCTGAAACGGTTTCGCCGCCCAGGGTATAAATTCGGATGCCGTGAACTATTTTCATGATTTGAAAAATACCTGTAAGTTGATTTCCCATTGATTATGTACGATATGGGAAACGGTTATAATGTTATCCAAAAGGCCGCAAGTAAATGTCCCGGCCCCAGGGTATCCGCCGTTCTTATCCCTTCCAAACGGCCAATAACCCCGCGTTGTGGTTAAGGTTATGTCCCCGCCCCGGCCGGTCCTTTGAAGGTAATTGATCAGCCTGGCCGCCTGTGAATGCTGTTCCCGCAAGGTAAAGCTGGATTGGTATGCATCCCCTTCCACCGCGTTTAAGGCCGCCCCTGTGCCTCGCAAAACGGCCGTATTAACCTTATATTCCGTTATCGGCTGAAAACCGGATTCGGGGAAATGCAAATCCAATACGGATCCGATTTGAAAATTCCCGGTTTTGCTGGTTACATCCGGGATCACATTTGGGGGGGCGGAAATCAAAAGAAGTTCGATATTCGTTTTAAAAAGCTGATAAGGCGAATTTAGGGAACCGCTAAAATCATGGTTTAACGCCCGGACCACATAACGCCGGTTGTCCCCATAATCCGGCCCAAATGGATAAATGCCTTTTGGAACCTTCAATTGAAACGTGTTCCCGCGCCCCAGGTCAGAATCCGAAAGAAAGTCCTGCAGGGCCTTTTGCTGATCCTCCGGCAAAAGGAAGTCCAGGAAACAAACCCGGTTATCATACGCCACGCCCGGATCGTACCAATCAAATTGGCCATTTCCCAGTTTTTCGGTCCTTTTCATGGAAAGGCGGATTTCGGTTCGATACCGCATTTGCGGGTTCCGGACAGAAACCGCCGTTGAACTTCTTTTGAATTCTGTGTTACTCAAGTTTAATCCTTTAAGAAAGCCTGTTTAAACACTTAGAAAACGCCGCGCCGGTCAAACCTTAATATCTTGCCATTTGATGTATCCGGCTCTGCTGGCGGCCTTTATTTCGCGCCCAAGCCTTTCCAGCGAATTGGTCACTTCCCCAACGTTCGATTTATCGATATTCCCGGCCACGTTCAGGTTTACGGACATCGGGCCGCCCTGGTTTTGGCTTGCCGGTACAACCTGGGAACCGCGGGGAAGGTAGATTTGCTCATTTCGGTGGACATACGCCGGGCCGCCGGGGGCGAACCTGGTTCCGGATGCGAAGCTTTGGGATGATATTTGAATGGCGTTTGCGATACCGGCTGCAATCGCGCCGCCCATGGCCACATAATTGAAAGGGGGCGGATATGATGCCAGGGCCTTATTAGCCGCAACATACGTATTCCATACAGCTTCCGCATATGCAACGGCCTTTGCAGCCCGCGCGAAAGCCTTGTTTTTTTCACCGGCCGCAGCCAGCATCGAAGAAATCCCGGAAAGGGCAACCCCAATCGCTTGCATTTTCGAATCCCTTTCGGCCTTTGCAAGTTCTACCCTTTCCTTTGAATATTTGGCTTCCAGTTCGGTTTTGCGCTTTTCAAAGTTTTCCTTAGTCACCAATTGCATATCATAAGCCAATTGGTTTTCCATCAGGTCGTTTTCGTAATTGGTTTTTGCTTCCGCCCTGGCCTGGACAAACTGGTTTTTGATTGTAGCCACATATTGGGCGGATTTTGCCCGGACCATTGCCATTTGCGCGTCCAGGTTCTTTTTTAATTGCGCCAGCTTATCCTTTCCGCCTTCCTCGTCAACGTTGGCGCCGGTTGCGCCGGTCCCTGGTAGTCCGGGCGTTGCCTTGCTTGTTGAACGGCCAAGGGAACCAGTCATGGCTTTCCAGGCATCCGCTATCCCTTGCGCGTCCTGTTTTGTCATTTGCGCCCATGCGGATCCAACGGCTTGCATTTCGGAAAAAGAATCGGACCAGGCCGTTTTCATCGAATCAACCCGGCTTGTTATGAATTCGCCAAAGCCGGAAAAAACATCCTTGGCTTCGCCGAAGTTCAATGTTACCGCGGCCTTGATACCCTTTCCTATCCGGATAAAAAACTCATTGAATATTTGGGAAGCTTGGTACATGGTTTTTACCAAAGCCTTCAAAGCGATAATGGCCTGGCCGGTTCCGGCGATAAAAGGGGAATAGATGATTTTTAAAGCATTCCATAAAATCCGAAGTGTGCTGATTAATACAACGATTGTTTTCCGGACAATCCCAAAACGTTCCATCATTGTATCCGAAAAATCCTTTATGCCATCCGTTGCGCCATGAACCCCGGGCATCAAATCATCCATCAAAGCCGCTTGCATTTCCCAAATGTTGGATTTGATAATGGCCACTTTTGCCGCGAATGTACCCGAAGCCTTGTTAATGGCATCCGGAAACCTTTGTTCCCATACCTGTAATAATCCTTGGCGGATGCTGGCCGCGTCCTTGGCTGTTTCAATGCGTATTTTACCGCTGGCAATAACCGCTTGTTTCCCGGTCCGGTCGATTTCAATACCGTATTGCCGAAGCGTTCTTTTGTTCATTCCAATAAAAGCATTCAGCATATCCGATAATTCAGTATTGAACAAAAGCGCCACGCCGCCCAGGGTTTTCATTTGCTCAATTGTCGGATCAATACCAACAGCCCGAAGCCGGACATATGCTTTAACCACATCTTCTGTTTCAAGCGGGGAAGTCCGGGCGAACTCGCGGATTGCTGCCAGGGCTTGGTCGGCTTGCTTTGCATCATCGGAAACCATCATCAATTGCGTTCTGAATTTTTCAATGCTCGAAGCAACATCGATAAATGATTTACCAATTCTGAACATGAAATAAACGCCGATCGCATTGCGAAGGCTTAAAAGGGAATTGAACGTTTTGCTTACGGTTTTACCGAACCGCTGGATTCGGCCTTCCATCTTGGCAAGCGTTTTTGTTCCCAGGTCCCGAACCCGAAGTTTAATCAACAGTTCTCTACCCATTTTGATCCTTCCCGGCATTTTCGACAATCTTAGCGTATTCGGGAATCATTATATCAAATGCCTTTCTGAGTTTTACCGGCTGAAACAATGTCCCGCGGCCATCCGGCCAGATAACCCGGCCGTTTTGAATACCTGAATAATACTGGAAAAAATAGGGCAATAACGCGAACTCCAAATTTCCAACCATCGAGCGGGGACAACGGTTGACAGGTATCCGGTTATTGCCCTTGCATATTGGGCATCTTTCGTTTTTCCCGCCACAAACCCAACATTCATCTATTCGCCAAACCCCTTCCGGACAAAGCTTTTGAGAAAGCGGCCGCTTGCATCCCCGGTTTTTTCTTTCTTCTTTGCTGCAATCGTCACAATCAAAATAAGTCGCAAAGAGTTTATCACCGGCCAGATGAAGGGCCGCAATCAGTTTTTTGCCTCATCCTCCCTTATATGCAATTGGTTGTGATACCACTCAAACAGCCTGGATTTTAATTCCATAACCATATAATTTGATGGCCGCCCATCTTCCGGAAACGCCGGAACATCCTTGTTTTCGGAAGTCCAACCTGTTAAGGTTTCATCAATCAACCGGTTGATTTTGGGAATCTCTTTTTTCCAGTCGTTCCCATGCTCGATCCGATGGATTTCTAAAATCCTATCCTGAATCATTTTCTGCTGTGCTTTTTGGCTTGGAATTCGCCTCCCTTTTAAAGAAGCTTTAATTTCTTTTTCCGCCCGGTCATAATATTCTTTTAAGGATGTATCTCCAGGATCCATTATTTCCAGAATAAGGATTTCGGTATCCCCAACCGGCGGTTTGAAATGATAAGCCACGCCATCGATTTCATGCGTTATTCGCTGTTTGTCTGAAATTGGTATCAACATTTAATCCCCCGCTGGAATGGGGGCCTTCCGGTTAAGGAAAGCCCCCAATTTGAAATTAAGCAGAAATGCTGCTTATGCTGCTGGAGCTATCCGAAGCACTTGAGGAACTCCGGGATAATGAACTGGAACTGGAGCTGGTATAGCTCGCGGATTCGGAACTATTCGAATCGCTGCTATCCGAAGCAACGCTGGAAGAATAGCTTGATTCGTTGCCATTGTAAATCCGCAAATCCAGTTCGTTGTCCTCAATAACGCCGGTTATTTCCCAGGTCAAAACGCCGTTATTGTCCCCGGGTTTCACGTTATCGATAACGCATTTTGAACTGAAAATCTGCAAATCCGGATATTCGAAAATCCGGCCCCATTTCAAATCCAGGTTCCCGCGGGTTCCGGCTTCAATGTCCGGATGCGGAATCAAGGAATTGTCGGCCTTCTGGAAAACCGTTGCATCGAAACGAACCATGCGGTTTGTCATTTCGGTTTCCCCGGCCCCATACTTGGCAGTCGGATCCGGTCGGCTTGTTACTTCCTGGCCGCCGTTAATGGTGATTTTAACAAGCTTGTATTCCTTGCCGTTAATCGTTGCTTCACCATTTCGGAAAGCGGGCGCAATGGCGTTTTCCCGATATGATTCCACATCCGGGAAGGTGGAAACCGAAGGCCGCGCAACATATTGGCCTTTGCCGTTAAAATTCATCTTGGCCGCCATGCCGGTTTCGATCTCGATCGTCCAGTCGAACATCAGGTTTCCGATTTTCTCAAGCAACGCCTTGTTTGTGCCGGTTGTTCCATCATATCCCCAAAGCGTTCCGGCATCCGCTATATCGTTGCGAAGGCGAAGGATGATATATGGATCGCTCAAGATACGCCGGAACCCGGCGCAACGCGCAACCCGGACCATGGAAGGCTGAACCGAAGGCCCGCGGGCGTAAAGCTTAAATGGAATCATCACTTCCGGTGCCCAAATACCGATTGTCGGCCGGTTATTCGAAAACCGCCCGTTCCCGCGTTCATCGGCTTCCGGGTTCGAATCAACGGTTATGGTTACAGGTTCGGAAGTATCCAGAAAGTCATTCGCGCCCAATGCGCTGGATGGCGAATCGATTTCTTCCTGGCATTCGAACAATACAAGTTTTTTCTTTTTGACCATTTCGGCCCCCTTGGTTTACCGTATTCGATACGGATTGGTTATATCTATCTTCGTTGAAACTAAAAGCTTGCTCCAAATTCCAATAAGAATCGCATTTGCGGAAGTGTATAAATCATACGTTCCATGCATCAACTCGCATTTTTCAGCCAAGCCGCCCATGTTAAAATCCTGGTCGATTGCCTTGGCCATATCCGCCATTACGTTCCGCAAATAATTTGCCATTTCCGTATCCGCATCAGCCGTTGCAACGCCCTCAACTCGATCGCACCAGGAAGGAAACCACCAAAGATCGTATTCCAACCGTTCAATATTCTGGTAATTCCCAGCGGTCGGTTCATCCTCTAAAATAAGAATAAATGGGAACCGGCCGTTAATCTGCAGAAAGCGCCTTTCTTCCTCAACGGCTGAAACCGTGTTTTTGTAGCCCGCGCCGCCAATTGCTGCCAGGGCGGTTTTTAGGCTTGCGGTTATTTGGGCCTGTATGCAATCGGTCGGATCAACTATGGGGCCAACGCTCAAGCTTGAAACGCTAACGCTTTGGCTGCTGCTTACGGATGCGCTCAAACTCGATTCGCTCGAACTTTCGGAAGATTCGCTGCTTGGGCTTAAATTGCTTGATTCCGAAGATTCGCTGGATGTTGATTCGCTGGAATTACTAGATTGCGATGAACTCGAACCCGTATCCCATGTGCCGCAACTAAGAAAAGAATCAGGGTCATTCTGATTGCTATATTCTGTTGTAATCCAGCTCGCGGTAAGCGTATTCGTATTAACCCTATATTCATCAATCTTCCCGTCTAAACTTGCAGATGTATATCCAATATAGGAATCCGCAGAAGATAAATTAGGAAGCACCGCCGGTATTGTGCCAGAATCCTCATCAGCCATTTGTACTCCATTAATATAAATTGGAGCCTTGAGTAAATTTGTTGCAAGCGAACCATTATATGGGATAGTTAAATGAAATAATGATCCAGCGGATATATAGGAATTAATAGACTTAACTTTTGTTAAGTTCGTTGCAGCCGAAAAAGCAAATCTCAAAGAATTGGAAGTATCAAAATTTATTTGAATTCTGTTTATTCCATCAATTCTTAACTTTGGATTATCTCCTTGGTTTAAAACATCCTGTGAAAGCCACATGCTATATGTGATGTTTTCAGCCCCATTTTCTTCCACAACATTTCCATGATTTACACTTGAATTGTTCCCATTAAAATCAAAAGCATTTCCTATTTTCCCGTTTGCACCATAAGAAACATTTGCAGCCGTTCCAATATAGTTTCCAGTTGAATCAGATGGGTTTCCAGATGCTTCTTGGAAATGATTTACTAAAGCATACCCTCCATTTGTCCAAACCCCAGTATCGTTTGCACGGCTTCCATCCTCAACGCGAATGTAAAATGTATTGTCGGTTGCGCTGGACAATAAAGGAACCCGAATCCATAATTCAAGCAGTTCTGAACCTTCGTTGAAATTTACTATTTCCCTGTCGTATTCGGTATCTTCATCCCCATTCCAAACCTTGATATAACTTGAACCGCCCGCCGCTGTTACCGCCGCCCAAAAATCGGAAGGGATGTCCGTAACTCTGGAATCCACCAGAACGGGGAAATGTGAATGCGGCCCTCCTGTTACAGAACTGGAAGGCACGGTCACAAGAAATTTACCAATTACAGCCATTTTTAATAATTCACTATATCGCTTGCCGCGCTATTCAATGCAACAACGGATGGTTGTGCTGCCGTTATCGCATCAAGAATTCCCTGAACCTGGGCGCGATCATCATCCGTAAAATCTTCGGTTGCCATTGCCGCCTTTAATGCGGTTATGCTCGATTTAACGGATGATAAAGTTGAAATTGAACTCACTATTGATTGACAATAGCTTTTGAAATTCGTTGCGAAGCGATCGCGTTTTTCGTCTTTTAAAAATGTTGCCATAAAGCCCCCTTGTTTTTTGTGTTTTTATCTCATCCCGTATGGATTTAATTGGTCAATATCGGTTGTTACAATCACCCTGCACCATGTACCGAAAAGCGTTAAACTCTCATCTTCGTATATTTCCGGGTTCCCGGGTCGAACTTCCAAATGCTCCGCCAGCCCTTCCAAGGTTTCATCTTGCGCCAGGCATTTGGCAATATCCGCGTTTACATTCCGGACCATATAAGCGGATTCTGTGTTGGCATCGGCCGCGGTCCCGGTCAAGGTATCATCGTAGTTTATCAGCGTCCAAATGATGTATTCCAATTCCCGCACAAATAAATTTTCCTGGTTAATCGGATCGTTCTCCAGAATCAAAAGCAATGGCCAGCGGTTATTCACTTGAACCATCTGGCGGGATTCCTCGATCGCGCCGGGCGTGAAGCTATACCCGCCCGCAATCGATATTTCCGCAAGCTTGGCTTTTATCTTGGCCGTTATTTGGGCCTTAATACAATCATCGGACAAATAAAGGCTGCTGCTCGAATAACTCCGAGTACTGGAATAGGATCCCGAACTGGATGATGTGCTGTCTTTGCTAACGCTTGTTGAATCCGAAGATATGGATCCGCTGGATGATGAATTGCTGGATACGCTCAAAGAACTGGATTCCGAAGAATTTGACGATACCGAATCCGAAGAAGAAGAATCGCTCGATTGTGATGATTCCGAAGATGCGCTGGAATTTGACGAACTCGAACCGCTTGATGATGAATTGCTCGAAGTGCTTGATTGGCTCGATGCGGAAGATTCGCTGGAATTGGATGATACCGAACTGCTGCTTTGTGAAGAATTGGAAGATGAACTTCCGGAAGATTCCGAACTGCTGGATCCCGAACTTTCAGAACTTCCCGAAGATGATGAAAAACTCGAACCGCTCGAACTTGAATTGCTCGAACTGGATCCGGATGATACCGATTCGCTCGACAAACTGCTTTTGCTTTGGCTGCTGGATTCGGATGATGAACTCAAAGAAGAAATGGATTCGCTGGAATCCGAAGATGTGCTGGAATCGGAAGATGCACTTGATTCCGATATGGAAGAACTGGATACGGCTTCCCATCCACCCTGCCAAGCTCCCTGATTAAGAGAGTCAGCGGGTAGCGGCCCACCTTGCCATGCCCCTTGGTTCAACGCCATTAGCCAACCCCCAACTCAATAGACATACCATTGTCCAGATTAGGTGACGTAGCCTGTAGTGAGTGGTCAACTCCTGGATTTGTAAACAACGGATTACCTGTGCTTACAAGGTAATCCTGAAATACGGTTGTCACATCCACGTTCACCCACATATCGGTACATCGCGCATCATCCCCATGGTTGTTCCAAAAGAAGTTAACGTCGGTTTGAGTATCCCAATCAAATCCGCTTGTCGTTGAGCCTTCTATAATGTTATTAATGCAAATCGCACACTCTGCTCCTACTCCATACACATCTGTAGAGTTGCCATAAAAAGTATTGTTGATTATTTTGACGTCATCCTCATTTGTGAGATAAATGGCAATAGCAGCACAAGCATCAAAAATATTTCCAAATATCACCTCACCGTCACCCGGTATCATGGCAAAATCATCCGTAAAATCATGGATATAGCAAAACAAACAAGCGGTATTAACACCGAAAACAATGCCTCTTGCATTAGTTGACGTAACCTCGCAATTAATTAATGCACCCGATGCGCCAATAATTGCCGTATAATTATTTGACGAAGCCGCTGCGTCATTTTCTATTTTACAATTTTCCACAACGCAATTATTCCCACATTGCAGCACGTAATTAACATCACCTTGAAAGGAGATGTTTCGGATTATATTGTAATTAGATGTTCTGATTTGAAAAGTTGCCGTATCAAAAAACGGCCTATTAGCAGAATCCCTTGCCCAATCAGAATAAACGATTGCTGCACCAACGTTTGTAGTTGTGGCTTTTACTCCAATCAACGCAATAGGGGCCGTTTCTGTTCCATTTACTGCGCTCCAATCAATACTTGAATCAAGCGTATAATCTCCCTCCATAATAAATATCACATCACCAGCAGCCAACCCACCACCTTCCATGAAGGTTTCAAAGGCTGGTTCGTCAAAAGCGTTATCCCAGTCGTTGCCATTCTTGAGTCCTGCGCCGCCAGCCTTCAAATGGTAGTACGCGTTGATAGCCATTACAGCCCCCTTTCCGTAACATCAGCCAAGGCTGCCGCTTTTACTTTTTCAGGGTCGGCAAGAAAAGCATCTATCTTCCGTTGTTCAATCACCTTCGGGTCGTTGGTAATAAGAATCGGTTCGTCAAGCTGCTCTGCTGGTAGGTCAGCGGGTTTTATGCTCAACCCCAATTCAACGTATCTTGCTTTATCCCTTGGCTCAACCGGATTCCCGCTTTTGTCCACTATCCAATACTGCCCGTCTTTCTGCGCCTTAATGTGCTTGTTCGTGCCTCTGGTTACTGTTGCGCCTGCCGGGATGTTGCAGTTATCAAGGTTACAGTCGATAAATTCAACGTCCTCGATATTGGCAGGGAATACGTCTGTGTATGGCTCATCCTGATAAAAGCACGCTCCAACAATTTTTGCACCATTAAAAACCTTTGGGTCTGCCGTTGTGAAAGTCTGCCGTTTCCATGAATGATGGCTCCAATCCCCTGGTTTCATTGTTCCAATATCAATTTGTTCTGGCATAATATCCCCCGTTTCATATTAATCATTTCAGCCATTCCCAGGTTGTAACATTTTCCTGCTTAACTTCCCTAACCTTTGGTTGCCATTCCCTTTTCTTTTCGCTTTCACCGATAAAAAACCAAACAGATGCGCCCGATAAAATAATGGCCGATATTGCCGCAGCAATCAGCCATTTTATTTCGTCCCGCCAATCAAACCATAATTTCATTGCATTTTGCCCTTATTCACTTGCGCCGTTGCCCGGTCAACATCCTTTTGCAACCGCCGCATGGCCCCGGCTTCGCGGTTCATCCAGCCCTGGATAAATTTGAATTGTGGCCTTATATTGATTGCTTTAACGCCGATGAATAAAAGCGCCCTGCCGTAATCACCGGTTTCGGCAGTTTTCTTGTCAAACCATCGCATAACACCACCGGCCCGGATACTAAAAACGTCCCGTTCCTTGCTTATCCGCCGCAATAATTTTCCGCTATGGAAATAGCCTTCTTTATCGGATTTTAATGTATAACCCAAATTCACCAAATTTCTATAAATAGGAATTACAAGGTGTTTTCCATGGCCAGATATATGGCCGCCATGCTCCAAAAATTTTAAAATTTTATGAATTGGATGATCGCCAGCCATTCCCATCGTTAATGTCAAATTGTCAATTTTTGCCGGTCCCCATGGTTTTATAAATCCTTTAAATTGCGCTCTTACTTGTGGGGTCCATATCCTGTATCCTCCACCCGCATGCCGCCCGCCCCATAACTCTTTCCTGGCCAGCCGTTCCCTGAATACGCCCTGCCGCCCCACTTTCCCGGGCTTTCCGATATACCTATTGCGTTCCCGGCCGAAGCCTCTACGCAAATTCCGCAAATATACCTTTGGAGCATAAGCCATTAACCGCGCTAACTCATATTGGCCGGTCATGGTTCCTTCCATGCTCATTAGCCGTTCGCTCATTCGACAAGCCCCAATCTCCAAACCGCATATTCCGGGTTTGCGCTCATTACCGTTAAGGTCTTATTATGGGTATCCCCGGGATTGATTTTCATTGTTACCGTATCCTTGCCGATTGTCACATTGGCCACACCATCGGCCGCCTTTTGGGAAACCAAAAGTTCAATAGCCATTCGTGCCGGCCGAAAGTTCGCCGGCCCAAGATTAACCGAAGCGTTTTTTGTCTTGTAGATTATCGCAAGGATGGTTTTTGATGTGCCGCCATATGGATTATAAACAACGCTTTCCCCGAATTCATCCAGGGAAATATCCGCGAAATCCTCTTTTGCATTGTCTGTATCCCATGCCATTCATTTTCGCCAATCATTATGGAATGATTTTATCGCCATACCGGAAAAGAACTTGGACCACAATAACAATTGCAGTATATACCGCAACCTGTTTAATCTGCATTTTATGCAACATTTCTTTCATAATTTCAATCGCTGTTTTTAATTCCGGCAAACATAATTCGCATTGTTTCAACCGCTCATCATGCCGCGCAATTGTTTGTTCATCATCGTTAAGCCGCTGCCCGAATCCATTTAGTTGTTTTATTATTTCGTCCATAATTTAAAAGCGGGGGCCTGGTTGCCCAAGCCCCCAATCCTTTAAGCTTCGTGGCTTTCAGAACTTGCCGAACTGTCGGATTCGCTCGATTCGCTCGATTCGCTGATCGAACTGCTCGAATCGCTATTGGATGAAATCGAAAGCGAACTATTTGAACTATCGCTGTTCGATGAAATCGATTCCGAACTTTCCGAACTGCTCGAAGTCGATTCGCTCGATTCGCTCGATTCGCTCGAAGTCGAACTTTCCGAACTGCTCGAATCGCTCGATTCGCTCGATGCGCTGGAAGTCGAACTTTCAGAACTGCTCGAATCCGATTCACTCGATGCGCTCGATTCCGAACTATGCGATCCGGATTCGCTCGAACTTGAACTGTTCGAACTGTCGCTGTTCGAAGAAACGGATTCAGAACCAGAACTCACGGAATCCGAACCGGAACTTAGCGATCTGCTCGATTGCTCCGAAAGAGAAGAAACCGATTTCGAAGTCTTGCTTTCGCTCAAACTCGACAAACTCGAAACGGATACGCTCGTAGAAACGGATGAACTGGAAATGCTTCCGCTTGAACTGGAAACGGAAACCGAAATCGAATCGGCCGCAGCCTTCCGGCCATTCAAAAAAAGGTGAACGTGATTATCGGTCGCATCCGCGGCCAAGCTACATTCACCAATATAAAAATCGCCGGTTTTTGCTTCGGACCTTGCAACGGCTACGTTGTGACCAACCGCCCAATAAACATCATCGTCCGTATTGAATACCGATGTAGAACGTTTTTGAACACTTATTTCGCCGCGAACCAGGTTTTCGCCGCTGCTGCCATTGGCGATCGATTCCCTGGCCATGTGCGCCGTATAAAGCCCAGAAGCGTTTGCACGCTGCCAGATTTCATTTGGGGCAAGGGCGGATCCGCTGTTGTTCAAAACCGTAACTTGCTCATGTTCATCAATCGAACCAAGCATGTAAGATTCTGCTAATGGATCAGCCATGCCAAAACCCTTTCTTTGATAAAAGTCTGTGGGGGGCCGGTTAAGGCCGCCCCACCTTGTTTATTTCCAATGTTTAGGCATTGGAAGAAATGGAATTGGATGAACTGGAAACAGAATCACTATTCGAACTAAGCGATTCGCTCGAAGCTTCGGAAAGCGAAGAAATCGATTTCGAAGTCTTGCTTTCGCTCGAACTCGAACTTGTGCTTGTCGATGTACTGCTGCTGGAAATGCTGGTCGAAATGGAACTGGATACCGAAATGGTATCAGCCGCATCCTTCCGGGCATTCAAAAACAGCCGCACCCGCGCATCACCGGAAGCTGCCACTTTGGAGCATTCCCCAAGGTAACGATCGCCGGTTTTTGCTTCGGACCTGGCTACCGCATCGTTATGACCAACGCGCCAGTAAACATCATCGTCCGTATTGAAGGTGGATCCGGATTTCTTGGCCACGCTGATTTCTCCGCGAACCAAGTTTTCGCCGGTTGCGTTTGCCGCGATTGTTTCGCGCGCAACATGGGCAACATACAAACCGGATGCATTCGCCCGGAACCAAACCTCATTGGGGGCAAGGGCCGCCCCGCTGTTGTTTGCTACCGAAACCTGTTCTTGCTGATCCATGGCTCCGGCAAGATAGGCTTCATTCAAAGGATCTGCCATTTTTAAAACCTCCGTTAATGGTTACTTTTTCTGTTCAAAATTTCAATTCTTCCTTTGATTGCCTTACTTCTTACGCACCGGCATTCTTGTAAAGGCCCCGGTAATCCGGAATCTTCGGGATGAAGAAATGCTCGACATCGTAAATAATGCCCTTCACCTCGGCCGCTCCACCAACCCGGCTTGCGGTTTTGGGAGTTTCGCGCCCGGCCAGGGTAATCATCAGGGCATAATCCACATCCATCGGATTCGCCATAACGTACCAGGGATAGTTCGTATCGAAGGCATCGATCAGCGGTTCAACCAATGGCTGAATCGTCATGCGGCCTTGAGGTCCAAACTGATTCGGTTCCGGGTTCGTTCCGCCGGGAAGATAGGCCGAACTCGTGTATTGATTCGCGATGTATTCGCGCGAAGGGCCAACGGCCAGGAACATGGGAACGATGTTCAGGTATTGATCGGCTGATTCGCCGCCATCCGGCTGCAACCCCTTGAAGTTGCGGAAAGCCAAATAAGCCGCTGTTAAGGTATCCGCCGTAATCTGTCCACCGGCTCCAACAGCCACCAAGTTTGCGTGCGCTGCTGCGAAAACAGCGGTCGAATCTTCGGTCAGGGTCGGATTGGAATAAAGCAGATTCCAGAACTCATAATTCATCTTCCTGGCGATCGCCCGGCCCCATTTGGCGGGCATATCCGTAAAAACGGAAAGATCGTCATTGATGATGGCTTCTTCCGTAATGGAATGCGCCCGGCCCCACTTTTTCAGCTTCGCCGTTTCCTTTTTGTCCGAAATCTTCCCAAGCTTGGGGGCCTGGCCTTCCGGAATTTCCAGAACATCCGGGCCTTCCGAAGTCTTGTAAAGTTCCCCGGTTTTCAGGTCAGAAAAGGATTTCATGCGCGTAACAAGCTGAAAGGTCGTGTTCGCGTTTTCGTAACCTTTCAAAAGGCTTTTGTTCGCCACGGTTGAAACCACGCTCAAAAGGTCATTGGTGTTGATACCCATGGCCATATTGGGCGAAAACCGGCCGCTTCCGTAAAGCATTTCCAGGAACATGGAACCCACATCCTGGCTGTTTGCTGTATAGGCGCGATTGCCGATGGTCATTCCGGCGCAATGCCGAACCAGGGCTTGAAGGCCGCAATGCGCGAATTCGGAACCATGGGCTTCCTGAATTTTCTCCTTGTCGGTTTCGATCCCTGCCCGAACCATGATGGCATTCGTCAAACCTTCAATTTTCTTGCTTTTTTCGTCCCCGGTCACTTTGGCATCGGCCACGCTCTGGTTGCCTTCCAAATGGGCGTCCAGCATTGCCGCGCGCGCTTCATCGACTGTTTTGTTTTCATCGATAAGCTTTTGCGTGAATTCCTTTTTCAACTTTAGGCTTTCACCGATTGAGTTGATTTCGGAAATCCGCGTGCGTTCGGCCGTTGCCGCTTCCTCGCGGGCTTTCTTAGCCGCTTCCTCGATTTCCTTTTGGTGCGCTGCTTTGGCGGGATCCGCCATCTTCTCCGCATCAAGCTGGGCTTTGGTTTTCAGAATTTCGCCCTTCTCGTTTACAAGGTTTCCGTTTTTGTCGTAGAATTCCATCCCCGACACTCCTTTGGTTTTTGGTTTACCCGCAGATTTGAAAAATTTATTCGAATCGTCTTCATTTGCAAATTCTTGTTTTACAAAACCGTTTTTCCTTGCGTGCGCCCTGGCTTCGCTTTCGGACCAAGTTCCCTTTTTGTACCGGCATTCTTGATTTTCCCATTCGCCGGTTTCTTTCCGTTTTCCAGCGATAATCGAAAATGTCTTTTTCGATGATTCGTCCCGTTTTGTCATTCGGGCAAACTCCGAATATTCTTCCGGGTCATTCAGAATAAAACAATGTTCGTTTTGTACCTCGCCATCGTATTTCATAACGGCCGCGAAAACATTTTCAGGAATTTGAAGCTTGCCAAAATGGTTTTCCGGTTCCTCAACGTCAACCGGATCAATCATTTCATCCGCCAGGCCCCATTCCACGGCTTCCTCTGCAGAAAGCCACGTTTCCTCGTCCATGGCCGCCGCAATTTCTTCTTCGGTCTTATCCACCGCATGCCGCTGATAGGCTTTTACCGCGCTTTTTTTGATTTTGTCCAGCAAATCAGCATCTTTCCGAAGCGCCTTTGAATCGCCCGCGGTCATGATTTGCGGATTGTGAATCATCAAAAAGGTGTTTTCCGGCATCACAATGTGATCGCCGGTCATGGCAATGATGGAACCCATGCTGGCCGCCCAACCATCGATAAAAACCGTGATTGTAGCATCCTGGGCTTCCAGAAAATTATAAATCGCGTTCCCCTCAAATACGGATCCGCCAGGTGTGTTCAAATGCAAATCAATGTGTTTCGGGTTTTTCGCTTTCACCTCATCGATGAAGCTTCGGGCCGTGATTCCCCATCCGCCGATCTGGTCATGAATCATGATTTCCAGGGTATCACCCTTTTTTTGCATTTTGAACCATTTTTTCATGGTCTTTTTTCCCCTTCTTTATAATCGGCTGATTGCCCTTTTTAAGCAATTCGAACCTTACGGCCGATGCTCTTTTATTCTTGATTACTTCCATCGTTTACCATTTCATCAAGCTTTTCCTCAATCATTTGTTCAACCTGTTGCTGGCCGCTTTGCATACCACCCTGCATACCTTCATTCATTGAAATTTCGAATTTTTCTTCCAGGGCCTTGATTCTGCTTTTCTCAACCGCGATTTGCTCCAACTCCGCTTCCCAGTTTTTGCCCTTATTTGCATAATGCTCTTTCAAGGTAAGCATGTTGTTTTTGCGAAGCTCGATTTCCGCCCGGGCATCTTTATATGGGTCAACCCAATCGAACCCAGGGGGCATCCAATGGCATTCCTGAAACATCCACGGATCCGCAAGGTAGTCATTGAAGGTATAGGGGGCCATTTTACCGGATAAAAACATCCAATAAACGAACCGGCTCCAATCAACTTGGCAAAATTCCTTTATAAACCAAGCTTGGGTCATGCGGAAGATGCGCCGGTCCTCGATCACGTTCGCCCGCGATGCCGCGAAATTCATTCCTTCCAAATCCTTTGTAGTAATCTGGTAGGAAAGCCCGGTTCCCATGGCAATCATGCGCTGTAAAAGCCGCATAAACGGATTAAAGTTTTCGCTTATTTTATCATCCGATTGGATAACTTCGGGCTTTGTTTTGGTGGAAATGATGCGGGCCGGTTCCCATTTTATGCGGTTCGAAGAATCTTTGCCTTTCCAAAGCGTTGCGCCATCTTCCGGCTTTACCCACATGGCAATCATGGCCTGGATGCGGGATGCAATCGATTTATCTTCCATCGCATTGTCGGTATTCCATAAATATTTTAGAACGGGGGCCTTCCAGGGAACCCCGATATATTGCTGCAGCCGTTCGCGCGCAAAGCGAATATCCATTTTGTCGGCTGATACCGGGCGATCCATACCGCCAACCCAGAACTGGCGAACCGCGCCGTATTTGTCAAGGTCAATACCAAATTGCCTTTCACCGCTTTTCGGCACGCTTTCCATGGTCGAAATATTCCAGTCTTTTGACCAGTCCAAACGGTCCGGTTCAATCATCTGGAAAGCAACCGGCAAATAATCGCCTTTTTTGGATTTTACGGTATTGCACAAAACCGAACCGGAATTGATAATGGTTTTAAACCCAAGTTTTTGGGCCTCATAATACGTGCCGCGGCCATCCCGGGACCATTGGTCGTTGTGCCGCTTCCAGCCTTCCGCAAGCTTTTGGTTCAATTCCTTTGCCAGTTCGCCGTTAATCCGGATAACCGGTTCCGGCCGGATACCCTGTCCGATAACGTTTGAAATATAAACCCGGTCGATCGCATTTGAAAGGCCCTGGTTCGCAAGCGAAAGCCTGGACCTGGAAATCATGCGCTTTAAATCGTTTTTGGTGTTATTGTAAAAGGTATCGGTTGTGGTTGACCAATCATTGTAAAGCCTGGTCGAACTTGCCGCATCGTAATAAAGCCCGATGTTTTTCTGGAAGGAATTGAACATCTGGCCAATATCCGGTATAAAGGCCGGATCCGCGCCCAGGCCGAAGCCTATCTTTGCCATTGCCGTTCCGATGCGCTGGAAAAGTCCCATTAAGATGGCTCCATAAAGATTATGTCAAGCATGCCGCCATGCGTATCCGATGCGTTTTCCGATTCCATCCATTGCGCGAATTCCATTAAAGCCTTTACGCTTTCGAAGCGATGCTGCCGGTCCCCAACCTGGACATAAGTCACACCCCGCGCCGCTATCTCTTGCGCTTTTGCCTTAACCGCCAGTATTTCTGCACTTGTAAAAGCCATAATAAAAAAAAATAGGGGATCAGTTTTTAGGCTGATCCCCCAACGGAATGGGGGGCAAGGCAATTAAGCCCGCCCCCGAAATGCAAACTTTGTGACTGGCAAAGTTTGGCACAAATTACCCCTTTAAAAAGATAATGCCGCTTTGCCAGTCTTTTTTATTATACGTTATTTTTTTGAAACTGTCAAACTTTTGTCTAATCGCCTATTTAAAGCCTGAAAGAATCTTAACTCGAAAAGTTCTTTATTTGCAGTCCAAAGGTCCGGATATTTCCTTGCTATTTCGAAAATAGCCATCCATTTATGCCACAAAAACCGGATCGGAAATAAGCTTTTATAGAATTTTGCAAAAATAGTTTTAATCATCATTTCCGCCAACGTGCCGCTAAACGGCTGACAGTTCGCGCAATTTTTCATACAATGACATGACGGCATAATGTTCGTGATGTGTTTCACAAGCAAGTATAAACTTATCTAACAATGCGCGAATTTCAGCCTTCGGTTGTTTGGTGATAGTTGGGGGCGATACCTTTTTTTCCGTTGGCGTGAACCATTCATCAACCTCGTTCTTAAAAACACATACGCTGTCAGTTGAGCATGAATAATTACCGCAAGAGTGAAATATTTGGACCTCGCCGTCCCTATCATCGTACTCAACCCACCAGCCTGTTTTTATTAAGTGCCTGTGTATCACGCCAACCTCCTATAAATTTTCCTCGCCCCTGGCTTTCACCAAACTACCCAAATGATGAACAACATCTTCACGTAGAAATATTTTCCATGCTTCTTGCCCACGGCTTCAATGGCTCCGGTCGGTTTTTATTCTCTGCCACCAGAATAACTCTATCCGCTGGCCGCTCAACGTGCAACCGACCTTCATCAACCCACTTCCGGGCAGTGGAAATTGACACCCCCCGCAGCCTCGCCCATTCCGATAATCGAACCATTTTTGTTTTCATATTTCTATATATAACTTGTTAGATTAATAATGTCAACGCAAAAAATGAATTTATCCATCAAAACCCCCCGCGTAAAAAGTAATTTGGCCTATCCGGTTCGTCTATGCATGAAATCGAACTGGATGATTTCGGTTTTTCTTTGCTTATCGAATTCGTTTCCTTGTTCAGCCATGCCATGGCCTTTTTGTGCGCCGTTTTGGAAAGAATGCCCTTTTCGAAAAGGGTTTCAACGGTTTCGGCTTCATTCATATCAAAAACCGCGCCTTGCGAAATAGTCACTATCCGGCCCATTTTCATCTTGTTCAATTTCAACCTGTCTTTGGCTTTTCGCCGGAACCGGCTGCTCGATTTCGCGAATAGTCGATTCATCAAATAGCGCCCGGTCAAGTTCAAGCATCTTCGCGGCCGCGTGCGCGTAATTTTCACAACTCCGATAATGGTTCGGGTTCACCTTCACCCAAACAAGCTTCGTTCCCCCGGACCTTTTCGGTTGCGGTTCAAAATATTCATTTTTCACTTGCTCCAAATAATCCGCATCTATATTATCCGGCAACCAAAACGTTTTCGAACCCATTATCTTTCCAAATTCTTTAGAAAGTCTTTCGCTTTGGCCCTGGTAATGATCCCCGGTTTTGGATTCCTCAACGAACGGCTTTGTATAATCAAGCCGCGGGCTTCCAACATACGCCCGAAGCGCCGGGATTTGGGCCGTGATATAATCCACATCTTCTGCCCTATGCCCGCCCCTATCCATGAATCCCAAGGTTATTTCCAGCTTTCGGCCATCTTCCCGCTTCCATTCCGCATTCCAAGCGCCATTCATAAATCGCTCAAAAGCCAATTGCCGCGGGTCAATGCTGGTCCCGGAATCGGTTTGGCTTTGCTTTATGGCGGATTTTATAAAGCCATTCTTTATCAAATAGGTTGCCATGCCGCGCCCATATCCTCGCACAACGTAATAAAAGCCATCGTCCTGGACATCAACGCCCATGGTAAGCACCAGAACCGCCTTGGGGATGGATCCGGCCTTATATCCGCCTATTCTGGTCAAAAGGTATTCGGAAGAAAGCTGTTTAGACATTTCTTCCCAAAATTCCGCCCGGTCCTCATTAACGAAAAGCTGGTAGGTATCGGATCCGGCCCGCCGCGCCTCATAAAACGCCGCCAGCCGGTCAGCGAATGGGATGCCGAAGTCCAAAAGCCTATCCCAATGGAAAGCCACGCTTTTACGGTTTGCCCGGCCTGTAATTTCGCCATTTCGGGAAATTTTCTCATTTTCTGCAGCCCAAACGCCTTTTTTGTCCAATTCCGGCCGAATTTCTTCCGGAATCGGCCGTTTGCACTTCGGGCAACGGTAAAAAGCCGCTTTTTCCCGGGCGATTCTTTCCGGATTATGGTCCAAAACACCTTTCCGGTTCGGCTTTTCGATAATATTTTTGTCCTGCAGTCTGTGATATTCACCGCATGATGGGCAAGGCAAATATCTTTCCAGGCGCAAAACATCGGCCCGCCGTTCTTCCAGGTTCAAACAATCGCCTTTTGTAAGCGGTGAAGATTCGAAAATGGCCTTATGCCGCCCGATTATCCGATAAGCGGATTGCCGCCGTTTCAGGGCCTCAAGCGGATTCCAACCCTTTTTAATCTTCCATTTGCTAACTTCGGATGCATAAATCAACCCATAACCGAAAGAAGCAATATCGGACCGCGCTTCGGCCGAAGCCACGCGCATATAAAGGTGATTAAGCTTGATTCGCTTCCTGGTTAAATCATCATCGAACCCGGACCAGTATTTGCGGATGCATGGTGTTTCCCGGATAAACGGCTTTACCCTGGATTCGAAAACTTCCTGGACAACTTCCCTTTTTGAATAGCAAAAAATGGTATTCATCGGAAGATTGTCGATGGAATAAGCCACCATAACCTCAGCCAATAGGCTTTTGCCGAATTGCGTTGGCCCGCGAAGGATAATGGTATCGTATTTGAG
>Ga0272442_10000923_pt1 | contig 45657 bp, 46 predicted proteins | sample SSMForm2O_FD_200262 | JGI IMG/M metagenome (GOLD analysis project Ga0272442, IMG submission 200262) | Marine sediment archaeal communities from Little Sippewissett salt marsh, Falmouth, MA, United States - SSM-Form-2O | ecosystem: Environmental > Aquatic > Marine > Wetlands > Sediment ...
AATTTTTATGGAGATGTAAAGGTTGTTGCAAGTTCGGAGGATAAGAATTTTTCATATATACCCAAAGATATCAATTTCAGTGATAATGCATCTTATGCTCATATAACAAGTAATAATACAATTTTTGGAACTGAATATAAGGAATTTCCAAAAGTTTCAGATGATGTTCCTTTAGTTAGCGACATGTCATCCCATATTATGGATAAAGAAATTGATGTTAAAAAATTTGGAGTAATATATGCAGGTGCACAAAAAAATATTGGACCTGCAGGTGTTACGCTTGTAATTGTTAGGGAAGACTTAATGAAAAGAGTTCCTGAAGATACTCCTACTTTGCAAAAATGGCAAACTCATGCAAAGAAAGATTCATTATTTAATACAGGCCCTTGCTTTGCAATATATATGTGTAAGCTATCACTTGATTATCTTAAAGAACTAGGTGGAGTCTCTGAGATAGAGAAGATAAATAGAAAGAAAGCTAAGATTCTTTATGACACTTTAGATAATTCAGATGGTTTTTATAAGGGTCATGCAGAAAAGGAAAGCCGCTCTCTTATGAACGTAACATTTAATCTTAAGAATCCAGAACTTGAAACTAAATGTGTAGAAGAGGCAAAAAAACATGATCTTATTGGTCTTAAAGGTCATAGGTCAGTAGGTGGAATGAGAGCTTCTATTTATAATGCAATGCCTCTAGAAGGAGTTAAGGCGCTATCTGAATTTTTAAAAGAATTTAAAGAAAAAAACCAATAATTTTTTCTTTTTTTTTATTTTTTCAAATTTCACAAATTGACATTTTTTCCAGTTAATTTTAAATATGATAATTGATAAAGTTTATCATGCTATAATTTAGCAATAAGGGTGGAAAAAAGATGGAAAAAAGGATTATGATTGTTGATGACGAGCCAGACATTTTAATATCATTAAAGATTGTTTTAGAAAAAGAAAATTACGACGTAATAACAGTATCAAATGGAATAGAGTGTTTAAAGGAAATTGAAAAAGGATTCAAAGGTCTAATTTTAATGGATCTGATGATGCCAAAAATGGATGGTTGGGAAACAATACAGGAGATAGTTAATAGAGGCTTATTAAAAAATGTGGCAATTTCAATTATTACAGGAAAAGGAACTAAAGATTTTCAAAAGTTAAGTTCTCTTGGCCCTTATATTGTAGATTACTTACCAAAACCACTAGATATCAAACAACTAATATCAAGTATTGAAAGGAGTAAAAAATATTTTTACACAAGATATAACTAATTTTCATCTAACTTTTTTATTTGACAAAATGTCATTTTGACATTTTTACAGAGCAATTTAATATATAAAAAAAACTGTTCAGAGTTTTATAACATCCCATCCTATAAAAGGACCTGGAAAAATATCTCAAGATAAAATCTTGATATATTCATCAATTCCTGCTTTTATATTCCAGGTCCGTACCTCTATTTTTATTCATAAAATTTGAATATTAATAATCATCTAAACTTTTTAGATTTTTTTTATTAATTAGATTTTTTGCTGTCTTCCATGATTTTCTTGTATGAGGGGGAAGATTTCCAAATTTATCAACCCACTTTTTTAGGAATCTTTGGGTTACAACGTCTGCTGGATAACCACTTCCTAAAGGAATATTTAATTTTTTTCTTAGTTTTTGTTCAATTTTTATTACTTCTTCATCCCTTCTAGTCTTTGCAAGAATTGATGCAGCACTTACTATTGGATAAATATCATCTGCTTTGTGTTTTGAAATAATCTCAGGTTTAATATTCAAACCCGATAAAATATCCTGTTTGAATCTTTCATCGTTTACATCTGCTGAATCTACATAACAAATCTCAGCCTTTAATTTCTTAATTACTTTCCTAAAAGCGTTAACTTCAATTTCGTTTAGAGTCATAACTCTACGCATATCATCAATATCTGATGCAGAAATAACAAGTATCTCATAATCAATGGCAATGGACTTGATAATTTTTTCAAGAATATTTCTTCTTTTAGGACTTAGTTTTTTAGAGTCTTTAACTCTGTTTTTTATCAATTCATCCTCGGATTTAATCTTAACTCCTGCAACTACTAAGGGACCTAATACAGGTCCACGACCTGCTTCATCAACTCCACATATCATTTAATTCTTATAACAGTTATAGGTAAAAAGATGTTACGGAAAATAATAAATCTATAGGCAATTTTTTATTATTCAAATTTATTCAAAGGTGAAATGCCACTGTAGCTTAGATGGTGGAGCGGCTGATTCGTAATCAGCAGGCCGAGGGTTCAAATCCCTCCGGTGGCTCTCTTTAGTATTCATTTTTATGTAAAATTAATTTTTGTTGATGTTCTTATAGATATAATTTAAGTATTTGGAATAGTAAACTATTAATACTTACATTATAATATAAATAAAAAGATAATTGACTATATATCGGTAAGTTTTAGGGAGGAAAATATATGAAAAAATATAGAAATTTATTAATTTCGTTTATTATGGTAAGCATGCTAATTTCAATGAGTGTGATATCTGTAAATATTACAAAATCAGATGATTATAAATATGTCCCCCAACCTGAAATATTTATTAAAAAAGAGGTCTGGAATGGATCTACTTGGGCCGATTATGCTGAAGTTGATATTAATGATACAGTGGAGTTTAGAGTAGAAATTTACAATCCAAATGAAAACGATGTGCGTTTCAGTGGCTATATTTTAGATACATTTTCTGCTAATTTTGAATATAATGAAGGTAGTGTTGTTGTAATAGATGATAGCGAATATTCATATAATCCATGGGATGAATTTGTTGATTTAGAAAAAAATACAGTTAATTGGTCAACAATTCCTGAAATAAAACCTTATGACTATCTTAATTTTACTTTTAGTGCTAAGGCAGTTGGTTGTGGACTTGGTTATAATAATGTTTTTGTCCGCTCATATACATTAGTTGAACCTGGAGAAGTTGTAACACTTACTGGTTCAGATATTGTAGATGTATATGTACACTGTCCTGATGAATATATTATACCTGTAAATAAGATGATCTGGAATGGATCTGCTTGGGCCGATTATGCTGAAGTAAAAAAAGATGAAATAGTAAATTTCAGAGTTGAAATCTATAACCCAACTATATATGAGCTTTCTTTTAGTGGATATATTCTAGATACTTTTCCTGACAATCTAAGATATATTAACAAAAGTTTGATTGTATTAAGAGAAGACACTGAGTGGATTGAGGGATATGATTGGAATAAGAACCAAGTAAAATGGGGGGGAATGTTACCTATATTGCCTGGGAATTATCTAAATTTTACTTTTAATGCAACCCCTAATGATTGTGGGATTGGAATTAATAATATATTTGTTTTAACTCACGCTGAAATAGAACCTCATGTGGTTATTGATTATACTGGTTCAGATAATGCAACTGTTGATATTGACTGTACACCGCCTGAAATACCTGAAATATCTGTTGAAAAAAAAGTAAAAGAGAATTGCTGTGGGCAATATGCTGATGATGTTACAATTGATATTGATGCTTGGGTAAGATTTAAGATTATTATAACTAACACAGGTGAAACTGAATTAGATATTACTGTCAAGGATATTTTACCTCTTGATCTAAATTATGCAAACTCTGCAACTCCAAGAGAAGCAGATTATATTGAAAATAATAATTATTATTGGTATTTTTATAATGTTCTACCTAAACAAGAAATAGTTATCACCTTTAAGTCAACTGCATGTAATTATGGCAAACATGAAAATATTGCAAACGTAACTGGTATCTCTGACTGTGGACAAACAGTCTATGATGAGGATACAGCAATTGTTAATGTAAGCTGTGAGGAATGGGATAATTCAAATATTGAACTTACTGGAGAATGTGTCTGTCCAAATGCTGTATTTACAATAACAAATACTGCAAATGCAGGCGAAGGTGATATGCAAGGACCTAGCCAATATAGAGTATTTAGAAATGGAGTTTTAGAAGATTATGAAGATTTCCAGTTAGATGGTGGAGAAAGCACAGTTGTAACAGTATTAGCAAACTGTGATGAAATCAGACTGGTGGCAAACCAAAGACCTGGACATCCTGGTGGTACTCAAGTTGAAAAAACTATCAAAGATTGTGGTTGTGAAGAGCCTACGGATTATGAAATAGGTGTAGATAAAGGTCTAAAGATAAGAAAAATTTCTACTTACATTGAAAACAAAGATGATATAGATATAAATAACATCGATGTAGAAATTAATGTTTCAAGTCTTTGGTCCTTTAAAGAAATTGATCTTTTAATATCTGATAATATTGAATTGATTAAAGCAGGAGAAACAAAAAACCTTGTAATGAATAAAATAAAGGGTTTTGGTCCTCTAGAAATCAATATCAAAACAAAAATCCCAAAACAAGCAGCTATAACAATAACTGAAAAGGGTTTTATTATTGGCAGCTTTGTAATAATTTTGTAATAAATATCTAAAAAATAATTTCATTCTTTCAGTGATTGACATCTGGGACAATAACCAAGTTTAACACTCCAAAAGTTAATACCGATCTGACCGTATCTTTTCTTACATTTTTTACATATCAATTTTATTCACCCTAGTTGTCAATAAAAATATTTATTAAGATTCTAATTTAATAGCACTTATTGTACAAGTCTTATCAAAAAGGTTTTTTTTATTGTGCAAGTATGCTTTTTATCCTCTGGATGAGGTCTTTTACATCAAAGGGTTTTACAATATAATCAACTGATGCCATTCCACCCATACCAATGCTCATAGTATCCCCTTTTGCAGTTAGAAAAACAATGGGTATATTCTTCCAATTAGGGTTTTCTTTTATCTTTGCAGCAACATCCCAACCACTAACCTCAGGCATCATTATATCAAGAACAATAAGGTCAGGGTTATTTGATAGCTCATCGAGTTTATCTAAGCATTCCTTACCATTTGTTGCACTAATTACATCAAAACCACTCATTTCTAACATCTGGCCAACAGTAGTAAGAATATCTGCCTCATCATCAACTACCATAATTTTTTTATTCATTTTCAACCATTTTCTCTTCTTCTTCTTCTTTTTCTTTTAATATTTTATCAACTCTATCAAGGAGAGTGTCTTTATCAAAAGGTTTCATGATATAATCAGCAAGTCCCTCTTCAATTAGGACTTGTTTTCTTCTATCAGAAATTTCTAAAACACTCATGAAAGCAACCTTTACATTATGACTCTTTTTATTTATCCTATTAAAAACATCCCAGCCACTCATACCAGGCATCATTATATCAAGTAAAACCAGATCTACTTTTTCTTTTTCTAGTAATCTTAGACATTCTTCTCCACTATGGGCTGCTACAACATTATACCCGCCTAATTCAAGAACTGTTCTTGTTAAATCAACAATATCTGGTTCATTATCAACAACCATGATTTTCTTCATTTTTTATCTCACCTTACAGAATTATGTAATATTTTCCAACATCTGTATATCAATAAGAGGTTTTTAAATTAACGCATTATTAAAAAAATATATATTATGTAAAAAGTTTAAATCTTATTAGCTTAATTACGGTGCAAATAAAGGAGTCGTTACTATTGAAAGCAGGTAAAAATAAAAAAATAAATATTAGATCAAAATTATTTGCTCATTTAGAAACATGGAGACCTTATACTGTTATATGGTGCGGCCTGGTTAGTTTATCAGGGGCATCTATAGTTTATAATGGTCTACCTCCCTTAAAAATTTCGCTTTTAACATTATTTATCCCAATGATGGGATGGACGGCAGGACTCTATTTATCAGATTTTCTTGATAGAAAACTAGACAGAATTCAAAAACCTCATAGGCCAATTCCTTCTGGAAGAATCAAACCAAAAGAGGCATTATTTATTGGTGGAATATTTGCATTACTTGGTTTTTTATTATCTTTTCTTTTATCTATTTACAATATATTGCTAGTATTTGCAGTTGCAGCAATTGTATTTCTTTACGCAAAGATATCTAAATCAAGAGGTTTATTAGGTAATATTAATAGAGGAATTGCAACGGCAGCTGCATATTTTTTTGGAGTATTTTCAATTGGTCAAGAAATCCAATCTATACCATTTTACATCTGGATTTTATCATTAGTTTTTCTAATTCATGATACAAACAGCAATCTAGTTGGTGCAATAAGAGATATTGAAGGTGACAAGAAGGGAGGTTATGATACATACCCTGTAAGATATGGTCTTAAAAAATCAATAATATTTTCGTCTATATTGACAACTATATGGTTATCTTTGACTCTTTACTTGCCTTATTATTATAATTTCATGAAAAATGGATATAATTTTTATATCTTCATGATTCTTGATGTTTTGATTCTATCAATTTTCTATATATATTTAATTAGCTCATTAAAAAATTATTCAAGAAAAAAGGCACTAAATTTTCATGAATTTTTTGTAATAGAGAGAATCACTCTTGCAAGTGCTTTTTTATTTGGTTTTATTAATGTATCAATTGCAATTACATTATATTTTACAGCAATAATTATTACAGCTCTATCACAAATAATATTAAGAAAAAGATATGAATTTTCGGAGTAAATATGAAATATGCAATAATTGGAATTGGGGCAATAGGTACTGTTGTAGGTGCAATCCTGCGAAAATCTGGAAATGATGTTTTATTAATAGTTAAAGAAAATCAGATAGAAACAATAAGTAAAAAAGGTCTAAAAGTAACTGGATTAAAAAAATCAATAAATGTAAATGATATTAAGACAACTAGTGATTTATCAAGCCTTAAAGATACTGATGTAATAATTGTATGTGTAAAATCTCAAGATACAAAAAAACTTGCAAATGATATTAAAAAATATATCAATAAATCTTCTTTATTTATCTCTTTACAAAATGGTACAAGAAACTCAGAGATATTAGAAGAAGAAACAGGTCACAATGCCATTTCTGGTGTTGTTATGTTAAATGCCTTAAACCTAAATACTGGTGAGGCAAGAATTACAATAAAAGGAGGGGTTTTATTAGGATATAAAAACAAATATGAAACTGAAATAAAAATTATAATTGATTCATTTAAAAAATTTGGGCTTACTTCTTACTCTAAAAGAGATATTAAATCTTATCAGTATAGTAAGTTAATTGTAAATCTCCAAAATGCTGTAACAGCACTTACCGGTCAGACAGTCAAAGAATCAATAATTGATTCAAATTCAAGAAGAATCCTTACTGAAACTATGAAGGAAGGTATGGATGTATTAGAAAAATCAAAAATTCCTATAAAAACTCTACCTGAAATGGATCCAATAAAAATTATTAAAAGACTTAGTTTTTTTAATTCTATTTTTCTTAAGTTAGGAAGTAGATTAATGAAAATAGACAATGCTAAAACTTCAATGTTACAAAGTATTTTAAGAGGAAAACCTACTGAAATTGACTATATCAATGGAGAAATTGTAAGAATTGCAAAAGAAAATAATCTAAAAGCACCTATTAATAATAAACTTGTAGAATTAGTAAAAGAAATTGAAAAAAAGGATAAAAAAATTAAATATAATCCTTATGAACTTAGAAAAATATTAAAGCTTTAATAATAATATGGCAAATATATAGAGCGATTAGAAATGATAAACATAATTTACTTTCTTATTGAAAAAATAAGCATCAAACTTGATCCTCATAAAACAAAAGGTTTGGTTGATATTGGATTTATTATTGCTGAGAAGATAATAATAAATCTAGAAAAATTACATTTTATTTATTTTAATTTTTATGAAGAAATGACAAACAAAGAAATATTGATGGCGGATATAAAAGAAGATGAAAAGGTTTTACATATTGGTTGTGGACCGGTTCCTGCAACATGTATATTGATATCAAAAAATACAGATGCAAATGTTGTTGGAATTGACAAAAATATGCATTCTGTAAAACAAGCAAGGAAATGTGTAGATAAGTATAATCAATCAGATAAAATTAAGATCATACATTCTTCCTTAAAAGGATTTATATTAAATGATTTTAATTTGATAATTATTTCACAAGGAATTAAACCTTATAATAAAAGCATTATTTATATTGCAGAAAATATGAATAAAGATGCCCAAATTATTTTCAGAACATCTTCTGTTGATAAAAAGGAAATTGCAAAGATAGATAGGTTTTTGAAAAAAATATTTGAAATAGAAAAAAGAGTAAATCATGAAGAACATGGTCTTCTAACTTCTCTTCTCTTAACAAAGAAATAGAAAATTATCTTGAATTCGCTTTTAATACATCTAGTCCATTATATAAAAGTTTTAGATTTCTTCTTTTAAGCGATCTGTAAATTTCGCCAAACATATATTTTGGTCTCATGTAGAAGCGTCTAGATCCTTCATTTGAGAAATCAACAAGTTCTTTTGTGCTAAATTGACTAAGGCCTCTACTTTTATCTGCAGGAGGATTATATTCATCAGCTCTAATCTTCCCTTCTTTTACAGCTTCCCTCCATATTTGTGAATGCATTTGGTAATAAAGAGGTAGGAAAAAAGCTACATCTAGTGGAATTGAACAAGCAAAGTTAATTGTATTTTCTATATGTTGTCTTGTCTCAATTGGTGCGCCTAGAATAAAAGTTGCCAGTGTGATAAATCCCATTTCACTTCCAAGTTTTACTGCCTTTCTAGCTTGCTCAAGTTTAAATCCCTTATTATAGTAATCTAAAACATCCTGGTTTCCTGATTCAATTCCATATCCAACAAGTTTTACATTTGCCTTTTTCATCTTTTTATAAAGCTCTCTACTTGCAGAGTCGACCCTTGCTCCTTCAACAAGAATGTTTAACTTTAATTTTGAATCAATAATTGTATCAAGAATTTTATTTGCTCTTTTTAAATCTACCAAAAAGTTATCATCAACAATAGTTACAGAACGATGGTCTTTTGTGATTTTAAATATTTCTTCAATTATATTCTCAGCAGATCTTTGTCTAAAACCCCATCCATCTATAACATTTCCATATCTTGCGCAAAATTTACATTTGAAAGGGCATCCTCTACTAGTAATCATTGAAGTTAACTTTGGTTTGAAAGGATATAAATTGTTTACTTTTCCATAATCATATTTTTGAACAAGATGTCTTGCTGGAAAATGAATCGAATCTAAATCCTTAATTATTTCGATCGGTTTTCCTTTTTTGATTTTACCGTTTTCTCTATAATGGATACCAGGAATGTCTGCTAATTGCTTTTGTCCTTGGAAATACTTAAGAATATCAATAATTACTTTTTCTCCCTCACCTGCAACACTTATCTCAGCTCGTGGAATATCTGCAAGTGCTCGTTCTCTTAGAAATGTACAATGTGGCCCACCTATAAACATTGGGATATCAGAATCTTCTTTATGGATGATGTCAGTTAGATCTGCAACACATTGATAATCGTTATAATAAACACTCATCCCAATTACATCAGCTGAAGGAATAGCATTTTTTATATTATTAAATGGGTCAGGGTCCACACTTATATCAATGATTTCGGCTTGGTGGCCGGCATGTTCCAAAGATGATGCTATATATTGTAGACCTAAAGGTGGATAAAATGAGGGTGTCATAAAATCACTTAGATCTTCTGTTATAAAAGGCCTTGATTCATCGTAATGTTGCCATATTGTTGATCTTAGAAGAAGAAATTTCATTAGATTGTGTTCCTCCTATTATTTTTATTAGATTTTACTTCATAAAGAGCTACTATTTAATAATTTTTCCCATAGAATAAGAAAAAATAGAGAATTTTATTAGAAAATATGCAAAATATTTAAGTTAAAAAAGATATAACAATGAAATAATTCATAAATAAAATTCCTTGAGGGATATATCATAATTGAAAAACTTGCACCTTTGGTTAAATCTACTCTAAAAAATAAAGAACCAGATAAAAATAGTATATTAAGACCTTCGTTTAATAAATTCTCAAGATATACTTTAGATAAATATCAATGGCATAAATTAAAAAAATGTTTGAGGCATGCATATAATAATTCTCCTTATTATCATAAACTTTTTAAAGAAAATAATCTCAGGCCAAGTGATATTAAGTCATTTAAAGATTTAATAAAAATCCCTTATACAAAAACAGAAGATTTACAAAAAAACCCCAAAGATTTTTTTGCGGTTCCTGAAAGTAAATTTATTAAAGTATTTACAACTGCAGGAACAACTGGTAAACCAAAAAAAGCATATTTCACAAAAAAAGACATTGATAGAATTGTGCTATCAACTGCAAATGGCGCAAATCTTATGTATGGGATTACAGAAAAGGACGTTATAAGGATTACTTTTGAAGTTGGTTATGGCACAGAAATTTGGGGAAATAATTATTGTCTGGACAAAGCCTATGGTTATGAGATTGGTGCATTAACAATTGCGACAGGCAGGCTGTCAGTTGAAGAGGAACTAGAGATTATAAAAGACTATAAACCCAATGTTTTCAGCGATGTTTCCTCAAGAGTTAACTTTCTTACAAATGAAATGAAAAAATTATGTGATTTAAAATCACTTGGTGTAAAAAAGATACTCATTGGTGCTGAACCAACCCCAAATTCCATGAGAAGGTATATTGAAAGTGAATGGGATGCAGATGTCTATGTAGGTTATGGTATAACAGAGATTGGACTATTAATGGCAGGAGAATGTGAGAAAAAAGCGGGCATGCATTTAAGTGAAATTAATTTTCATACCGAGGTTGTAGACCCAAAAACAGGTGAGCAGCTTGAAGATGGAGAAGTAGGAGAATTGATATTTACAACATTTGATAGACAAGGTATGCCCCTAATTAGATATAATTCTCATGATCTTGGCAGGATAATCCCGGGTCTTTGTGATTGTGGCCTGCCACTTAAAAGAATAGAGATTAAAGGTAGGTCTGATGATTTAATTCCAATTGGTGCTGGTGACAATCTTTATACAAAAATGTTTGATGAAATAATATTTAGATTAACTGAAGTTCTTGATTATCAAGTTATATTTGATAAAAGAGAAGGAAGAGATTTAATTACAATAGTTGCAGAGGTAGAAAGTCCAAGTGAAGAGTTAAAGAATAAGATAATTGCAGGGATTATGAATATGCCTGAAGTAAAGAATGGCGTTGAATTCTCAAGAACAGTTGATATTCCTGAAGTTAAATTTGTAAAACCTCATACTTTTAAGAGAAATTCAATTAAAACAAGAAGGCTTATTGACAAAAGAGGACTTTATGATTGATCAATGACGTAACTTGTTTTTGTTGATTTTTTTATTTTTTATTTTTTTGATATTGAAATTTACTTTTGGAATTGGTGCAAGTTGTATATTTGTAAACATTTTTCTTCTAAGAAAATGTGATTCAAAATCAAAGCTTACTCCTACTCCTACTGGCGGTTTTGTAATATTTATTTTTAATGAATTATGTCCAATTACTGATGCTTGTCTTTGCGGTTCTATTTTACAGTTACCTGATAAATCTACCTTATTTTCCCCGTCAAAATAGTATCCTTTAATTTTTCCAGGGGCTTCAACTATTACAAAACCAATAAAATATTTTCCTCCTGAAAATTTCGAGTTGTATTCTCTTGGATCTGTTGTCATTGTAAATCTTAGATGTAATATTTCTTCATTCTTTCTTGCAATTATCTCATAATCTGTTGGATAATAAAAATCGTACTCTTTTGAATAACTCATTTTATTATATTTAAAAGAAATATCTCCAAATTCTTCGTAGTTTAATCCATCTTTTGTAAGAATTAGCGTACCTGCAACTGGACCTTTTGTAAGCCAAAACAATATATTGCCATAAAATAATGCCCAACCGTTATCAAGTACTCCCCATGTCCAGTCATAACCAAAGGGATTATTTTCAGTTGAAAAAGCAAGTGATTTCGGTATTTTGATCCTATGATTTCTTATCCACCATCCTATTAGCTTTGAATAAGTCCTAATTGTCCTTCTAAAATCTGAAAACCCTGAGAAAGGATTGTCATACCAAAAATCTCCCCAAACATGCTCGTAATAACCTTTTCCTTTGATATGATATGTCTTTCCACCCTTTTCCATTGTCCCAGTTACTTTACATTTTGGGATAAATCCATATCTATAAAATCCCATTCCCATAGGAAGAAGACCATCGGTTACTTCTTGTGCAACCCATCTTGGAAGAGATTCAGCATGATAAAAGATTTTTAATTTTATTTTATTTTGTTTGTCATTAAAATACAATTCATAATCAGGGTATGATCCTTTGATGTAACATTCATCAAATTGGACATGTAAAAGATCCTTTTTTGATATCAATTGGCTTTCTTCATTTCTAATATAACCAACAATATGTTTATTTTCATCTTCATCAAATAATGTTTGATTAAAAATTGAGCCTATTTCATTACCCATATCCCATTCATTTAAACCTGTCTTTAAACTCCAATTCTTATTATCTTCTACAGTTTTAAAGAAGCATTCAATGCACCACCATTCTAAAACGCTTTCGGGGTGTTCCTTTTCATCATTTTTTGACCAGGGGTTTTTATTTATGTCTAGTTTCATTTTTCTTACTCTAAATAGTGTTATCTTATTTTAATAATTTTATGAAAAAAACATATAATTTTACTTGTCAAAAACCTTATAACCTTCTTTTAAACTTACATTAGATATTACAATAGGTGCAGGTTTTCTAGGATTTTTTACATTTTTTATTTCGTCAACTTCTTTAATATTGATGTTTACATCTTTACCTACTTTTTCTTTATAAATATCAAGGATTTCTTTTTTTATTGTTTTTAATTTAACTTTTTTATCTCTTAAATCCTCATCTATTACAATCAAAATATCGATATTATCAATTTTATTTTGAATTATTTGATATTTTTTAATTACAAATGATTTGTATTTTGTTAAAACAGGTTCAATAAAACAGAACGCCCCTGGTGGAAATACCTTTCCATCTGGTAAAACTATATTTGCCTTCTTTCTTCCAACAACACCGCCATCAATAATAGGTGTTCTAAGTCCGCATTTACATTTTTTTATTGAAAGGATCTTAACCCAATCATCCATTCCAGTATACCTTATCATAGGTGTTCCTCTACCCCACAATCTTGTCATAACCATATGGCCGATTTCACCATATGGAACAACATTGTTTTCTTTGTCTATTGCCTCTACATTAAAAAAATCGGTATGTATATGCCAGTTTCCTTCTGGGCATTCTGAAGCAATAATTCCATGGGCTTCAACGGATTGATAAGAATTTAGTAATCTACAATCAAATATATCTTCTACATATTTTCTAGTATATTCATCAAGCATCGAGCCTGCTGCAAACATTACCTTTGGATTAAGATTTTTTCCAAAACCTTTTTTCTTGAGATATGCAAGATGAGTGTAAACTGCAGGATATGATAAAATTACGTCAGGTCTGAATCTGTCTAATTTATCAATTAATTCTTTTGTTGGAATGTTTACATCAATATCAAGCTCTTCATTTAAGTTAACAAATTTACTCATCGGCTTTCTAAAATGTTCTATTTGAACTTGATCAACTCTATTTGTATTGTAATTTCCGATATTTGCAAGTCTCATTTTCTTCCAGTTTATATCAAATGCTTTTATCTCTCTAAAAAAAGGTATTGCAGATACTCCCATAGTATAAAAATCAGTGTAAATTGAAATCGATTTGCCTGTTGTACCACCAGTACTAATAATATGTGCATTTTTTTTGTTATAACCAGTTGGAAGCAAGCCGTCAGGGAAATTTTTCCTCATATCCTCTTTTGATACCAAGGGTAACTTTGATATGTCTTTTATTCCATTTATTTGATTTGGGTGAATTCCTGCTTTTTTATATTTATTATGATAAAGCGGAACCTTATATGCATATTTTAGAACTCTTTTAAATGCCTTATCTCTGTATTTCTCTATTTTTTCGTGATTAAATTTATGCAATCTATCAATATCAAAACTATACTTCAATAATAATGGAATTGTATTTGTTGGTTTTAATAAGGGATTTATCATAAACTATCAACTTTAAATTAACAATTGTTATTTTTATCTATATTATAAGACAATTTAAATAAATTTCTATTTTTCTTCAGGTTCAGGATATTTGTCTCCCTTTTGCATATATATAGGTATTGCATCATAGACAATATTTGGGAATAAATCCCCTGCTCTAGTCATAAAAACTTGCGAAAATGGAAATTGAATTACTTTCCTTTTTCTCCTAATTCCCTTTAGTATGATTTCTGCTGCTTTCTCTGATGTTAACGCACCAGGTCTATGATAATCAGCAATCATTGGAGTTTCAACAGATCCCGGCTTAACTGTAAGAATGTTAATATTATATTTCTGTTTTGCTTCAGGTCTTAGACTTTCCATAAACCAACTTATTGCAGCTTTACTTGCACCATATGCTCCCCATCCAGCAAGTCCTCGCCTGTCAGGTAATGTTGATGTAACTGAAATAGTTGATTCTTTTTGTTTTTTCATTATTGGAAAGAGTTGCTCTAAGAAATATAAAGTACCAAAGAAATTGATTTCCATTGATTTTACTACAACACTACTCTCCATTTTTTCAATTGGGTTTGGAACTAACACTCCAGCATTTAAAATTGCTATATCAATTCTATTAAATTTCTCTTTAGTATATTTTACGGCTTCTTCAACATCTTTTTTATTTGTTACATCACATTTTTTGTAAATTATTTCTGAATTTTTACTACTAAGTTCTTCAGCCATTTTTTTGAGTTTTTCAACTCTTCTGGCAAAGATTGCAATTTTACAATTATATTTTGCTAATTTTTTTACTATTTCTTCACCCATTCCGCCAGTGGCACCTGATACTAAAACGACTTTACCATCATAATACATTTAATCACCATATTTTTATATTAATATCTTTATGAAGCTTTATTATGATTTTTATCTTATATATTACTTTCCAATTATTACAGTAATTTAGTAATATTTTTATATCTTACTATTTAATATCTTATAATTTGGTATGATATCATTAGTATAAAAATCAAGACCAAAGTCAGACACAATAGATAGGATATTTTCAATCTGCTTTTTTGATAAAGATTTTTTCCATTTAGATAATTGAATATTTGAATCTTCTATTGTTTTCCTATCTTTTTTCATTGTAAGCATACTCGGTTCCCTTAAATGTTTATATGCTGAATCTGGGATTTTTTCATTAATGCTATTAAAAACTCTTTTTATTTCATTTCTTCCATCATCAACCATTTTTTCATAAATTACGCTTGTCCATTTATGTGGTTTAGGACTTGTCAGTGGAACTAGGTTATCTAAACACCAAACCGCTGCAAGTATTTCTTCACGAGTTTTGATCTTTTGTAACCTTTTTATTAAAGGCTCTTCTAAAAAATCGATTTTTTTTGCTTCATCAACTACTTGTTTAAGATTTGGAAAGATACCTGAATAAGGGGGGTTAATAGGATGATAACCAAAAACATTTGTTTTTAGTTGTGATGCAATAACTGAACAAGGATGTCTGATTAAATAAAATATTCCTCTTAACTGAAATCTAGATTCAACCCATGGAAGAAGTCTTGTGAGTCTAATAAATTTCACGATTAATTTCTTTGCAAGAATTCTATTCATTATTACTTCCATTTTATATTCATATGGCCTAATGAAGCCAAATGCTTGAGCTGTAAATACCTTTTTTAGATATTCTTCTCCTTCTGCCCATTCTTTATTTGGTGGGAGATAAGTCCTTGAATAAAAACCTGCCTTAAATGAATCTGGTGAATAGGTTGGATTTAATGGTTCAAAAATATATGTATAGTTTGGTATACTTGATAAAATTTCCATAAACCAAGTTGACCCTGATCTTGGAGTTCCAACAATTATTATAGTATCTCTTATGTCAACCTTATTTTTATTAACAAATAACAAACGATCGATTTTTTTTATTATTTTTGCACTTTGTTTTTCAAGTTCTGACATATCGCCCTCAGTTTTTTATTATCTTTCTTGATAAAGACCTGATATAAAGAATTTAAATGTATCAAAGGTCCAACCCGGAGAAATCCTTCCAAGTTCAAATAAATTTGTCTTTGAATCAACAGTATTTGGGATTGCAGTTACAGCACATTTGAATTTATTTTCTTTTAAAATCTTTATTATTTCATTGTTATAATCAGCTCTAAGGCCATTTGGATAACTAAAAGTAGATATTTTTTTACCTAATCTTTTTTCAATCTCTTTTTTAGATTCAAGAATTTCACTTTTTGCTTTTTTAATAGATAGATTTGTAAGTATCAAATGATTAACTGTATGAGCTCCAAAATCAATATTTTCTTTTGACATTTCATTAATCTCATCCCAAGATAATGATATGTTTTTAAATATATCATTTGGAATTTTTACGTTTAATTTTTTTATTAATTTGATTAAAATTTCATTTCTTTTCTCTTCTGGTAAAACCTTAAATTTTTCGATGATTTTATCAAAATACTTTTGATTTTCTTTAACATAGGAAATATCTATTTCGCCGATTTTTTCAATTTTTACCTTTTTTGACTTTGAATGAAATAAAGTATATCCAATTTGGTCCCACCAAAAAATCTTATCTTTTTCAATAAAGCTGCTTGTTAAAAAAATTGTTGCAGGAATTTTATATTTCTTAAGAATAGGATATGCTTCTTTATAGTTGTCTTTATATCCATCATCAAAAGTTATTACAACTGATCTTTTAGGCAATCTTTCTTTCTTTTTAATTTTGTCAGCTAGATCTTCAAGTGATAAAAAATTATATGTTCTCTTTAGATATTTCATTTCTTTTTCAAAGAGTTTTGTGTCTGTTGTATCAATTGACCAGTTATCTCTATTTGAATTAACCCTGTGATACATAAGTATTGTTGCTTGAGGATTTGAATAATTCTTATAAATATTATATAAATCAAAAAAACCTAGTTTATTTGATAAAGAAATAAACTTGTTTGCAAGTGGAGGTATATAATCTTCATACACTTTTAATCCCAAACCTTCTTTTCTTAATCATTCTTATATTTTTTAAATACCTCGATTAATTTATCTGTTGTATTTTTCCATGTAAGATGATTTACACTTTTTGCTGCTTTATCCCCCATCTTTTGCCTTAATTCTTTGTTTTTGATTAGTTTTTCTAGTAGATTTTCAAGTTCATTATTTGTGTTAAAAAGATAGCCATTTTCTCCACTTTTAAGATAATCCTTAATTGCTCCAACATCACGTATTAAACAGCATGTGCCTGATTTTAAGGCTTCAAGAGTTGAAAGAGAGTTTGCTTCGGTAATACTTGGTAATACAAAAATATCCATTGCCTTAAAGTATTCAGCAACCTCATTTTGATTTACAAAACCTGTTACAATAATATCTTTTTTCCCTTCAAACATATTTCTAATAGGCCCTTCCCCAACAATTACTAATAATAAATTTTTGTATTTTGACTTTAGTTTCAAAAACTTTTCAAGTAAAATATCAAGACCTTTTTCTCTACCTATTCGTCCTACATAACCAATTACAATTTTTTCTTTAAATGGATATTTGCTAGTCCCGGCTTTAAAACAATCTGAAATACCTATTGGAACAATTTCAATTTTTCCTCTTAAATTAATATCTATCAGCATTTTTTTAATTGTTGGAAAAGAAACTAAATTTACATTATTTTTATTACTTAAAAACCATCTGACAAATATCTTTAAGAAAAATTTTGCAGAGTTTCTAATGAATTTTGGAATTTTAACTGATGCAGGGAATAACTCCCAATCAATTGAATGTACATAGGTGAAGAAGGGTTTCTTATATCTTCTTGCATATTTTAATGCATAAAATGATGGTGCGAGTGGAGATGCTGATTCATGGTTAAATACTATGTCACAATTTTTAACTTCATTTTTTAATATCCTTTTATTTGTTTTTGCAGTTCCATAACCCGAATCTCCTATCTTTTGTAAAGGAAAAGTAATTAATTTTGCACCTTCATAGCGTTCATCACTGTAATGCGGTGCAATTATTGTTATATCAAATTTTTTTTTTAGAAAAGGCAGAGTTTTTTCTAAAAAAATTGATACTCCATCAATCATTGGTTTCATTGTATCAATTAAAATCAACAGCTTTTGTTTCATTTTTTTACACTCTTATGTTTTATTATTAAATCATATAGTTGGAATGGTTTATCAATTGTCTCCCCATTATTGCTGCTGAAGAAAGCATGGTCGCTGTGGTTTCCCCATGAAGTTTTTTTATTATTCATTGCTTCCATTCCATGATCAGATATAATATAGATTATGGATTTGGGACATATTTCTTTTATTATACCAACAAAATTGTTTACTTCAAGATAATGTTTCATCATATGTGTTAATGGTCTTCCGATATCCATATGTCCAATATTATCAAGAATCGGTGTGTACCAAAATATGAAATCGTATTTTTTTTCGCCAAGTGCGTTTAACAATTTCAACTTATCCTCTGTATATTGTTTTAAAATATATTTTCTATAAGGTTTTTTATCTCCTTCTATTGCTTTTTCGGTTAACTTTCTTTGTTCAGGAGCACTTACATTTCTTCCATAGCTTGGGATTCCATTATCCCATGGCCTTTCAAAGAAATCAAAAACTGTTGTGTATTTCTTATCTTTTACAAAATTCGCGGTCGTGTCAAATGGGTCTCCTCCTAAAGTTGGTGTAAATAGATTATCCCATATCCATGTACCTATTTTCTTTGGTATTACTTTTTTTAATACTTCTGCCCATTTTTTCTCTTCAAGTTTTTCGTTATCTCCAATTAATTTTCCATATTTAATCCAAAGATTCATTATTTCTTTGTCAATTTTTCCTGTGATCATACTACCCCATATTGGAGGAGTTACAACAATCTTATAATCAGATAGATCAAGTTTAGAATATTTTTTCTGCATCATATTTTTCAATCGCCATTTTTTTGCAAGGTTGTATTCAAGACCATCAATTCCTAGGACTATTATCTTTGGCTGCTCTGTTTCTTTCATTTTTTCTCCTTTTGTTCTTAATTATTATCCTGTAGGATATAAAAATAATATTTAACGTTTATCATAGTTAAATCTTTCTATTATTATAATTTTTAACAATATTTTAAAAGATAACCAATTTTATTAAATAATAATTGTTCTCAAATATTGTGTAAAACTATGATAAAAAAGGTACTAGTAACTGGTAGTTTAGGACAATTGGGTTCTTATCTATGTGAAGATTTATTTAAAGATGATATAGAAGTTATTGGACTTGATAACGAAATAAACAAATGTATAGAAATTAAAGATGAAATAGATAAGATAACAGTTAAAGGTGATATTCGTAATAGAAAAATTGTAGATAAAATTATGTGCGAAGTAGATTCAGTTGTTCATTGTGCAGCACAGGTAAGTGTTGATAAATCAATAAACAATCCTATTTATGATGCTGATAATAATATAATTGGAACCTTGAATTTATTAGATTCTGCTTTGAAAGTGGGTTCCATTAATCGCTTTGTATTCATAAGTACTGCTGCTGTTTATGGAAATCCTGTTAAATTGCCAATTGATGAAACTCATCCAAAAAACCCCCTTTCAGGATATGGACTAAGTAAACTCGCTGCAGAAAAATATGTAAGGATGTTTTATGAGATTCATAAATTACCAACAGTTGTAATTAGACCTTTTAATTTTTATAGTAAAAGGTCAGATCCAAAAAGCCCTTATTCAGGAGTTATTACAAAATTTATATCAAGAGTAAAAGAAAATAAAGCTCCAATTATTGAAGGGGATGGGGAACAAACAAGGGATTTTTTTTATGTACAAGACGTGGTAAATATCATTAGAGCTTCTTTAATTAAAGAAGAAGCGGTTGGTAAAGCCTTTAACTGTGGAAAAGGCAGACAAACATCAATAAATGAATTATCTGAAATAATAATTAAGTTATTTGATAAAGATTTAGAGCCTGTTTATGTAGAAAAAAGAAAAGGAGATATCAAACATAGTTATTCTGATGTAAGTAAGGCAAAAAATTTATTAGAGTATAACTCAGAATACAGCTTAAAAGAAGGATTGGAAAAAATAATTTAAAATAGAGATGAACTTAGTATGAAAGAAGAAAAAAAGGTTTTTACCTGTAACTATTGTGGAAAAAAGATTCATAAAATTGATTATGAATTAAATAATGGCTACTGTAATAAATGCAAGCAAATTATTGAATGGAAGAGAACACTTGATCATATCAAAGATTTTAATAAATAATTTTATGGACTGGACGGGATTTGAACCCGTGGCCTCCACCTTGCGAAGGTGACGATCTTCCAACTGATCTACCAGCCCTTATTTATAAATATAAAAAAGAATATTTTGAAGATTAAATAAGTTCTTTTATTATTTTTTCGCATTCTTTAATGCTTCTATAACAGGAAGTTTTTCACCCATCATAAATTTTTCAAGGGATCCTCCTCCAGTACTAATATGGGAGATTTTTTCTGAAATACCAAGTTTTTCAACTGCTGCAACGGTATGGCCTCCACCTACAATTGAAAAGACATCTGAGTTTGCAACATAATTAAAAATTTCTTTTGTTCCTTTCATAAATAAAGTATCTTCAAAAACACCACAAGGCCCTGATAAAAATACTGTATTTGCCCCTGAAATGATTTCTTTGAATTTTTCTATTGATTTCTCACCTATATCAAACAAATTATTTTCTGAAGGTAGTTTATCAATATCTATTTCTTCTCTATCTGAGTTATCCTTTTGAGCAAAATCGATAGGCATGAAAATATTTTCCTGATATTTTTCTAAGAGATTTCTGATGTCCTTAAAGTTTTCTTCATTTCCCTCTTTAAATAAGATTTCTTCGTTTTTATCACCTAAATTAACTCCTTTTGCTTTTAAAAAAGCATTTGCTGGAAGGCCAGTAAGTAGGATTTTATCAGCAGTTTTGTTATTAAGTAGCCTTTCAATTGTTACGACAACATCTGAAAATTTTGCACCACCAAATAAAAAAACTGATGGTTTTTTTGGCTCTGTTATGATTTTACTTAGTGTAGTTATTTCTTTTTCCATTAGTCTTCCTGCACAAGATGGTAAAACTGGGATAAATCCAATAAGTGAACACTGTGCTCTATGAGCTGCTGCAAAAGCATCATTTATAAAAAAATCAGCTAGAGGATAAAGATTTTGAACAAGTTCAGATTTAGAATGTTCAATTGCTGATTTTTTTTCAGTTTCGCCATCAAATTTTCTTACGTTATCTAAAATTAAGATTTCTTTATTTTCTAATTTTTTTATTTCCTCTTTTGCTTTTTTACCAAATATGTCTTCTACAAATTTTACCTCTTTATTTATTAGTTTACTTAGTGCTTTTGCATGTTTTTCAAGATTTATAAAGTCCCAGCTACCTTTTCTGCCCTGATGAGCAAGTATTACAATCTTTGCATTCTTATCAATTAATTCATTTATTGTAGGAAGAACTCTTTTTATTCTTGTTGTATCCAAAATTTCTAAAGAATTTTTATCAAGTGGCATGTTGAAATCTACTCTTAGTAAAACAGTTTTATTTTTAAAATTAAAATCATCAATTGTATTGTATTCTCTCATAATTTTACCTCCGCAAGATTTGTTATAAAAAATATTTATTTAAAGATGTTTAAAAAAAAATCACATTGTTCTTGTCATTTCAAGCTCGTTCATTGGTTTTGATTGGGGGAGAAAAATATAGTTGATGAGGTCTACTATTCTACAAGAATAGCCCCATTCATTATCATACCATGAAAGTATTTTTAATAGATTTCCTCTATCTCCATTTACCTTTGTACTAAGACCATCTATTATGCATGAGTGAGGATTCCCTACAATATCAACTGATACTAAAGGTTCTTCTGAATATTGCATAATTCCCTTAAGTTTACCCTCTGCTGCATTCCTAAACGCATTATTTACTTCTTCTTTTGAAACTTCCTTTTTTAGAAGACATGTAAAATCAGTAAGGGATCCATCTGGTGTGGGAACTCTTATTGCCATCCCATCAAGTTTACCTTTTAGTTCAGGCATAACAAGTGTTACTGCCTTTGCAGCACCTGTTGTGGTAGGGATGATAGATACAGCTGCGGCTCGAGCTCTTCTTAAATCTTTATGAGGGAAATCAAGTATCCTTTGATCTCCTGTATATGAGTGAACCGTTGTCATAAAACCTTGTTCTATTCCAAAGTTATCATTTAAAACTTTTACAGGTGGTGCCAGACTGTTTGTTGTACAAGAGGCATTTGAAATAATGTTATGTGCGTTTGCATCATATAGATGTTCGTTTACACCTAATACAACTGTAAAATCTGGGTCTTTTGCAGGAGCTGAGATAATTACCTTCTTTGCACCTGCTTGAAGATGTTGTGAAGCCCCTTCTCTAGCTCGGAAAATACCTGTGGATTCAATAGCTACGTCAATATCCATGTCTTTCCAAGGTAATTTTGAGGGGTTTACTTGAGAAAAGAATCTTATATGTTTTCCATTTACTTCCATTCCATCGTTTTTTGCTTCAACTTGACCATTGAATTTTCCATAGATGGAATCGTATTTTAATAGATGAGCAAGTATCTCGGTATTTCCAAGATCATTTATTGCTACAATCTCAAACTTTCTTCCATATTGTGAATGTCCAATTGCTGCTCTTAAGACATTTCTTCCTATTCTGCCAAATCCGTTAATTGCTACTCTTATCATCCCTTCCACAAATAGCTAAAATAATTACTTTCTATATAATACTTCCGACAAGATAATTTGAGGAAGCATCATCAATTTTTACATTAACAATTTTGCTGATTTTTATTTTTTTATCTATTACTACAGGTTTATAATTATCAGCTCGTCCAAAAGAAGAATTATTTTTTGCATGTTTTATAATCATTACTTTGTATTCTTTGCCAATAAGTCTTTTGTTTCTTTCATATGAGATTTTTTTACATAATTCTGTTAATTTAGTTGATCTTTGTTTTACAATTTCTGTTTTAATTCTGCCTTTTAATTTCTTTGCCTCAGTATATGGTCTTGCAGAGTATCTTGTGATATTTGTAATGTCAGGTTTGACTTTGTTTAATATTTTGACAGTATTTTCAAACTGTTCTTCTGATTCGCTTGGAAAACCAACTATTATATCTGTAGAGATTGTGCTATCTGCAAATTTATCTTTAAAATTTTTAACAATTCTTATAAAATCATCAATTCTATATTTTCTATTCATTTTTTCTAAGACTTCATTATCACCAGATTGAACCGGTAGATGTAAAAATTTATAGATTTTAGAATTTTCATATCCCTTTATTATTTTATCAAAGTCGTTCATAAGGGTATGAGGATTCATCATTCCTACTCGAATCTTGTATCTTCCTTTGATATCAGACAGAGAAAGTAGTAAGTCTCCTAGTGTATAATTTTGTTCAAGACCGTATGATGCAGTATCCTGAGAAGTGAGTTGAATTTCTCTGCATCCCATTTTTATTGCATTAATTACTTCATCTTTAATTTCGTCAATAGGATAACTTCTTAATTTACCTCTGGCAATACTTGTAATACAATAGCTGCAGGAAAACATACAACCTTCAGATATTGAGATTGGTGCAGAGATATCGCTATAATATTTTGGAAAATTTGTTTTATCTAGTTCAATAAAATTCAATTTTTTATTATTTATCAAATCAACTATCTGATATGTATATCTTGGCGGAAGTATTAATGCAGCTGGTAAAATTCTTTTAATTATCTCTTTTTGAACAGACGCCATACAACCAGATACAATTATTTTTTTCCCAGTATTTTTAAAAACTTTTAATCTAGAAATCATTCTTTGTTGAGTAGTATCTATTACAGTACATGTTAAAATTATTAATAAGTCTGCATTTCCTATATCATTTACTATCTTGTAATCATTTTTTAAAAGAAGTCCTTTTATTAGACTTGCATCGCTTTTGTTTGCAGTACAACCATATACTTCGATATAGACCTTCATGATTCTATTTGCTAAATAAAATAACTATTTAACTGCTTCTTTAAACCTGTTTATTACAAAATCTTTATCTAAATTTGATAAAAAGAAGCCAGCTCTTGGTCCTTTTTCTTTACCTAAAATAATTTGATATATTGTTTTAAATGCGATTTTTATAGATATTTTTCTTTTTTCACTAGCCTCATATATTGCATTATGTATGCTCTCTGCATTCCATTGGCTTTTTGATAAAATATTTATAAGAACATCTAAGAAAATTTTTTGTTCATTATCTATCTTTAATTTAGGGATTTCTTTTAAAACCTTGAATTTGACCATTTCGGGTGCATAGTTTTTCAACCAGTATTTAACATGAGCTGCTCTTTGTTTTAGGTGTTCTTCATCATCTTTGCCTATATCCTTTGGAATTTGATCTGTCCTTATAAGAATATTTTTTAATTCACCCCATTTTTCTGCAAGTTGAACAATTGTTACAAGGTGTCTATAAGGAATTTGGAATGGAATATTGTTCGGAAGTTTATATGGTTGGGACAGTTCGTATGTTTTCTTCAAGTCCTTCATTCCTTTTGATTTTTCTTCTATTTCAAAATAAGCTCTTTCAAGCTTATCATATTCATCAACTAAGTTTAGTAGCCCAAGACCTGAATCAAATGTTAGATGTTTACCCGGCTGGTTATTCATAAGTAAAAACCTTAATACTTCAGGAGGTGTCATATGAAGCATTTCTTCTGCACTTAGAGCTGTTCCTTTAGAACTATGCATTGCTCCTTTTCCTTTGAGTAAGATAAATTCATAAACAACATAATTAGGTGACTGGAAATTGTAAACCTCCTCAACAATTTTTTCACCAGTGTCCCTTGCTCCCCCAACCGTTCCTAAGTCTTTTCCAAAAGGTTCAAATGTAACTCCAAAAATTTTCCATCTAGCAGGCCAGTCAATTCTCCATGGTAGTTTTCCAACCCCGCCTTCTGTTATATCAACCTCACCTTCATAGCCACATTCACATCGATATTCTATTTTTGGATAATCATACATGACAGCTTTAGCTTTAGTCATCCTTTTGCATTCTTTACATCTTATATTAAAAGGTATCCAGTCCTTTGGTAATTGTCTTTTTGAAATCGTTTGTATAATATCTTTTATTTTATCAATATTTTCCATTGCAATCTTTATTGATTCGTTGTATCTACCTGATTTATACATCTCATTTGCTCTATAGACAGTAGGTTTTACCCCAATTTCTTCTAAAGAATTTAAAAATGAAATCAAAAAATGATCTGCATAACTCTCATGCTTTCCACAGGGGCAAGGAATATCAGAAATTGGCATTCCAACATATTTTTCGTATGTCTTTGGTAAATAAGGATAGACTTTTCTTAAAGGGTCAAAATCATCTGCAATGTATATTAATTCGCCTTTTCCACCTTTTGATATTAGAGATCTGTAAACAGCATCAGTTGTTAAAATCTCCCTCATATTACCAATATGAATTGGCCCTGATGGAGTAATACCTGTCGCTAAAACATGTTTATTATCCCTTTTTAGTAAATCATCTGCTAAAACATCTGCCCAATGCATTGAATATTTCCCCTGGTACAATTTATTATATGTTTATAATACCCTTGCTCTAATTAATGCACGAAGAGGTACGCCATCAATGCTGTTTTGTGCTCTTTTATTTAAGACAGCTAAACATAAAGCAACTTTAGCTTTTTCTTTCTTTGATGCCTTTATTGCTCCTTTGAAGGTATCACCTGTTCCAACCATGTCATCAACAATTACGACATTTTTTCCTTTTACATGAGAAAAATTTGAAGAAAAAGCTCCCGATTTTTGGTAATGTGGTCTAAAAATAGCCATTTCAAGGCCTAGTTTATCAGCAATAAAAGTAGCATAAGGAATTCCATTTAATGCAATACCTACAATAGTATCGATATCTTCACATTCTTCAAGTATTATATCACATAAAGCATCTGAAATAAAGCTAATTCTAGAAGGATATACACCAACAGAACGCCAACCAACCTTTACATCTCCAGATGGCTTTTTCTTTTTACCTTTTCCAAGTAGCCAAATGGCTGTTTCCCTAGATACATTTAATTCATCAGCAATTTCGTGCTCAGTAAGTCCACTTTCCTTATATTTCAATGCTTTATTTATGAGTGCTTCAATTTCTTTCATGGATTTACACCCTTGGAAATAGGTATATAAATTTGATATTTAGATGTTTGGTTTTTATTGTTTTCTTTTAAAATTATCTAACAGTAAAACTAAAATATGGTAATCATATGCATAACTGAAAATAAGTGATTGAATATGGCAAAACAAAAAAAAGGTGAAGGCTTTCATTCTGCAGCTGGATTGATTAGATATTTTGATGCAGAAGAAAAAACGTCTTTAAGGATTCCTCCTTGGCTTGTTATAGGAATGTGTATTGCAACAATTGTGATTGTTACAACAGTAAATGTTATTTATAAATTATAAAAACTTATTTTTTTAATTTATCTTTTGTTAACTTCCTTGCAAGTTTAAGTGCTTCATCTATTTTGTCTTTATCGGGTCCTCCACATTGAGTCATTTTCTCTTTTCCTCCACCGCTTCCGCCTAGAACTTTACCTATTTTTGGTGCAATTTCTCTTAAATCGATATCAATATTATCAGAAGCCATTGAAACTAGTTTTTTACCATCATAAATGTGGGCGACATAATTACCCTGTTTTATTATTTTAGCTGCGGTTGCCGTTGCATCTGATGAAGAAAAACCTATAATAATTTCTATATCCTTATTTTCAACTTTTTCTGAATTATTAAAAAGATCTTTTAGTTCATCACTTGTAACATTTTTCTTTTCTTTTTGAGTTTTTTTCCATTGATTAAATAACTCTTTAGCTGCATCAATTATGTTTGTAACAGTTTTTTTGTCTTTTATTTTTGATTCTTTAATAAATCGTTTTAATGTTTTTTCAAGTTGATCTGATGGTACTGAAAAAATATTTGATAGTTCTTTCATTGACTTTGAAATATCGATTTCTTCTTTTATGTTAAAATGTGTATCTAATGTTTCAAATAATTTTTTATAAATCTTTTTTTCGTTTTCTAAATATTTATCAGCCATTTTACTTGCTGCAAAAATAACCCTATTAACTCCATCTTGAATTCTCTCTGTTTTAATAATTCTAATTTTTTCTATTTCTGAGATATTGTTAAGATGGGTACCTCCACATGCTTCAACATCTATTCCTGGAATATTTAGAACTCTAATTGAGTTGCCAGGAGGAACTCCGCCCTGATATAATCTAAAACCATAATTTTTCTCAGCAGAATTTCTATCCATTGTCTTTTTCTCAACCTTTACTGATTTTTTAATATAATCATTTGCAAGTTTTTCAATTTCGTTTTTTTCTGATTCAGATATAATATCATAATGAGCAAAATCAAATCGTGCTTCATTTATAGCTAGTTGTGAACCTGCCTGCCAAACATGTTCACCTAATATTTTTCTTAGAGCTCCATTAACAACATGCGTTCCAGTATGGTGTTTCATCAATGTGTATCTATACTCCCAGTTGATTTCTCCATGTACTTTTTCGCCAGTTTTTATTATACCTTCTATGATATGAATGATAGAATTTCCTTTTTTTATTGTGTTAGTAACTCTATATCTATTACCATTATTTGAAAGATATCCGATATCGCCTGGTTGACCTCCACCTTCTGGGTAAAAAGCTGTCTTATCTAAAATTATCTCTGACTTATTTGACCAGATAACCTCAGCATCAAACTCTTTTTTGTAATGGTCCTTATAATATAGTTTTTCAGATTTTGGAAGATTTTCTTCTTCCTTTTCTTTTTTCTCTTTTTTTGATTCGTGTGTATGTAATTCTGCAATCATTGACTCAAAATTTTTTGGAATATTAATTTTCACTCCTTGTTTTTTAGCAATATTCTTTACAATATCTGGTTGCATTCCATGTGTATCATAAAGAGTAATCAATTCTTCATTATCAATTCCATTCTTTTCTTTTAAAATTCTTTTTATTAGGCTTTTTCCCTTTAATAAAGTCTCTTTATATCTCTTTGTTTCAATGTCTAGTATTTCTCCAACTTGGCTCTTTCTTTCTTTAAGAGATGGAAAATCTTTTTCTAGCAAATCTAATTGTAAAAAAACAATATCTTTTAAAGAAGAATCCATCTTGATTTTTTTTATAAATCTAAGAGACCTTCTAATAATTAATCTTGCAAGATAACCTGCTTTTACATTTGATGGAACAATTCCATCACCTAGCATAAATGATAAACATTTACTGTGATCAGCAAGTGAGTAAACTGCAGTTTTATCCGATATGTCCTTTGAGTTATTAATAATATAATCAATTATTTCTGGAAAAACAGATTCATAAACTGTCTCAGTACCCTTTGTTAACCATGATATCCTTTCTAGTCCATAACCCGTATCAACTATGTTTAAAGGATTTGGTGAATATTTTTTACCATCAATTTCAAAATCTCCTTTTTCATCCTCAACCATGTTCATAAAAACAAGGGTTGCGATTTCAAGCCCTGCTGCAAGTACTTCTAAACAAGGACCAGCATTTCCACCACCAAACCATAGTTGCTCTTTGTAATTGATTTTCTCTCTTGGAATTCCGATATCCTTTACAAAAAAATCGTTACAATATCTTACTGTATCTTCTTTAAAATATATCTCATCATTATTTTTATTAAAAGCATGATGCCCCATCATTTCAAAGATTGTTAAATGACGGCCACTAACTCCAACTTCCTCTAAGTCATTTAAACGAATGCAGGGTTGTGATATAACAAGAGGGTTTTCAGGTGGTGGGACCTCTCCAGAAGTTACATGTGGTTGAAAATCTGCAATTGATGCAATTGTTAGATAGATATCAGATCTCCATCTTGCAACTACAGGGCATCTTTCTCCAGTTATAGGATATTTCAATCTAGAATGATCATTCTTTTCAAAAAAAGTTAAAAATTTTTCTCTTACTTCAGTCAGATTTAGAGGTCTTTTACCTAAAGCTTTGTTAATAAAACTATATGATACACAAGGTTTGTCACCACATAATTCTGAATCTTTATCTAATGTCCAGTAATAATCACCACATTTACTACATTTCTTACGAAAATAATTATTTTCTTTGAAGTATTTCAAATCGCATTCTTTTTTTAGGAAATCACTCATTTTTTCATCACGAATTTTAAATCGAAATATAACGAAAGTTTATAAATGATATTGATATGAAAGACTAAATAATGATTATTGTTGCAAATATTTCCCAATTCTTGTTATGGATCCTTTATATTACCCTTCCAATAATTGTATTATATATCTTATATCTCCTTTTAACTAAAGCATTTAGTTATATGGGTTTTACTTCTTGGGAAGCAATTCTTATTGTTTTCATATCATTTATTTTTGATTTTGATATTGTTTTTCTTGGTTTTAATATTTCAAATATCTATCTTTTTAGCTATAATAACTGGAATGTTGGGATAAATACAGGTGGTGCATTAATTCCAATATTTCTAAGTATATATTTATGTTATAAAAAGAAATTACCAATTAAAAAGCTAATAATTGGGATATTAATTGTGACATTTATTGCTTTTTTAGTAACTTCACCTGATCCAAATAAAGGAATTGTGGCAAAACTACCAATAGGTCTTCTTCCTGCTTTTTCTGCAAGTATCCTGTCAATTTTCTTTTTATTTAAGGATTTTAAGAAGGCGGCTCCTTTTGCATATATTGCTGGAACTCTTGGAGTATTAATCGGTGCCGATTTTTTACACATATATGAACTATTAAGTTTTGAAATAGACAAACCAATAAATGCAATCATTGGTGGGGCAAATGTTTTTGATATGGTTTATATTACAGGCATAGTTGCAGTTATTCTTGATGGAATAATTCTGTTTAAACAAAGATTTAAGAAGGATAATAATTAATTATAAGTTTAAATATTCAAAATACTTAATAAATACTTCTTATTTACCCTATAATATAGGCTAAAATAATTCGAGGCTTACAATGAGCGAATCAATTGAAGATTTATCAAAGAAAAAAGACGAATTTCAAATAAAAGCAAATGAGTTAAAGGAAAAAAGAAACAAATTGCATCTAAAATCAAAAAAGCTTGCAGAAGAAAGAGATTCCTTGAATTCATCTGTTAGAGATATGAGAAATCAGATTTCAGAGCATAAAAAGAGAAGAGATGAATTAAATGAACGAGTAAAACATACAAAAGAGCAGAGAAATCAACTAAACAAGGATTATACTGAAACTAAAAAAGAAATTGAAAAACTTCAGAAAGAACGCTTGAGTTCAACTGGTGGAAATATCAATAATTTAAAGAAACAACTAAGAACACTTGAAAATGAACAGATGACCCAACCAATGTCACCTCAAAAAGAAAAAAAATTAATTGAAGTAATATCTGATCTTCATACCAAAATTAAAGAAAAGGAAGATTTGTTAAATAAAGATCCAAAACTAAAAAAAGCAATTGAAAATGAAAAATCAATAAAACAAAAAGCAGAAAAACAACATGATTCGGTTGAAAAGTTAGCAAAAAGAGCTCAAGAAGAACATGAAGAAATGATTGAGCTTATTAGACAACTTGATAATTTAGTAAAAAAGGTAAATGTTATACAAGAAACAATTGTAATGACTAAAATCGAAGCTGATAATGTCCATAAAAACTTCATTGAATGTGTTGATAAAATTCATGAACTTGAAAGGACTATATCATCAAGTCAAGAGAAAAAAAGAAAGGAGAAGAAAGCAGTTGAAGCGTCTTCTGCTCAAAAGAAAGCAAATGAGATATTTGAAAGATTCAAACGTGGTGAAAAACTTAGTACTGATGATTTAATGACATTACAAAAAGCCGGCTTGATTTAGTAAATTATTTTATTCGGAGGGATGAAAAAAATGCAATGCGAACTTTGTGGTAGAGAATGCAGTTGTACACCTGCAATTGTTGATGGAGTAAAGATGATGCTTTGTCCTGGTTGTATGAAGCATGGAAAAGGAATAAAACCCAGATCAAAAACTTCAAGTACTCAAAGCAGACCTGTTTCAAGCAGACTTAAAAAACCTGTCCCTAAAGATGTTTATAAAAATATGGATAAAGAACTTGTATCCAATTGGAGCGAGATAATCAAGAATGCAAGAAAGAAAAAAAATCTAAGTAGGGAAGAATTAGGTTTCAAAATTGGTGAGAGAACCGTTACTATTTCAAAAATTGAAAATGGCGACTTAAGACCATCTGATAAAATGGTTAAAAAGCTTGAAAAAGAGTTAGATATCACCCTTATTGAAGAAGTTGAAAGTGTATCTTCTGTTTCTACAGGTTCTAGGTCGGGAGGAAGTTTAACACTGGGTGATTTTATTAAAAGAGAAGACTAATAAATATGGATGATTTTGATATTTCTAAAGCCCTTGAGGCTTTATCAAATGGTGAAGTAATTGTTTATCCAACAGATACATTGTACGGTTTAGGTGCAGATATTTTTAATTTAAATGCAGTAAAGAATGTTTATAGAATTAAAAAACGACCTATGAATCAGCCTTTATCAGTTTCTGTATCAAATATAGATCAGCTTTGTAAAATTGCATATAAAAATAAATTGTTTGATGTGATTTCTGAGAAGTTTTTACCTGGAAAGTTGACAGTAATACTTAATAAAAGAGATACTGTACCAGATATTGTAACTGCTGGGAAAAATAAAATTGCCATAAGAATCCCAAATAATAATATTGCACTAAGATTATTGTCAGAGTTTGGACCAATAACTTCAACTAGTGCAAATATTCATGGAAAAAAAACACCAGATATTATAAGTGATATATTAATGCAGTTCAAAGCCGATATCTCAGTTTATATTGATATCGGCAAATTATTTGACTTGCCATCAACAATAGTTGATCTTACAGATAATAATATAAAAATAGTACGATTAGGTTCAATTTCAAAAAAAGAGATAATGGATGCAATAGAAAATGGATGAAGAGATATTAAATAAATATAGGCTTGCAGGTAAAATTTCTGCTGAAGCAAAAAGCTTTGGTAAAAAGCTTATTAAACCTGGGGCAAGTCTATTAGATATTGCAAATAGGGTTGAGTCAAAGATAATTGATGGTGGAGCAGGCCTTGCATTTCCTGTAAACATATCTATTAATGAAATTGCAGCTCATTATAGTCCAACCATTGATGATAAATTAAAAATCAAAAAAGGCGATGTTGTAAAACTTGATTTAGGTGCACATATTGATGGTTATATTGCAGATACTGCAATAACAGTTGAAGTAGCTGAGAATAAATATACAGATATGATTAAAGCATCAAGTGAAGCCCTTGATGCAGTTATTGATTTTATTAAACCTGGTGTTAATCTTTTTGATATTGGAAAAATTGTAAGTGAAAAGATTAACTCCTATGGATTTATTCCTATTGAAAATCTAACTGGTCATAGTTTGAGGAAGTATACGCTTCATGCGGGGATATCTGTTCCAAGTGTTCCAAATAATTATAGAAATAAAATCCCAAAAGAAGGAGAGGTTCTTGCAATTGAACCTTTTGCTACAAATGGGGCAGGTCATGTTATACAGGGAGATGGGAGCAATATATACCTATGTAAGGGTTCTTTTAGTCCAAGACTTGTTAGAAATAGAAATATAAAAATTTTGTTTAATAAGATGAAGCAAAAATTTAAAACCCTTCCTTTTTCACAAAGGAATTTTATTTCTGAATTTCCAAATACAGATGTTAGTTTACGTAAACTCTGCTTCTTAGGGTTAATTCAACATTATCCTCAACTAATAGAAGCAGATAATGGCATTGTTACTCAAAAAGAGCATACTGTGATTTTAACTGATGATGGTTGCGAGGTGACTACTTGAAAAAAAAGAAAACGACAAAAAATAAATCAAATATATTAAAATTTGAAGAGTTGAATTGGAAGCAAATTGAAAAGCTTGATAAAGAAAAAACAATATTGTATTTGCCAATTAGCCCTCTTGAAGAGCATGGGCCTCATCTGCCTGTGGGAACTGATTTTTTGACAATAATTGATTCGACAAATGAGGCAATAAAGATTCTTGCTAATAAAAAACCAGATTTTAATTTCATAGTTCTTCCAGCAATCCCAATTGGTTACTGTAAGTTCAATGACGACTTTCCAGGTTCAATATCAGTTAGCGGAAAAATTGTTAGAGATGTTGTTTATAGTTTTGGTTATTCTCTTGCTTCTCATGGTTTTAAATATCTTGTAATTTGTACATATCATATGGCAATTCCTCACTTGAGAGGAATATATTCTGCAATGAAAAAATTAGAATCAAAGTTTGATATTATGTCAATAGAGCCCTGGTCTCCATATTTTTATAATAATGAAATTGAAAAAAATGAACCAAAATTAGGCTTTGATACAAGTAAAGAGGTACATGCCGGTTTTAGAGAAACTTCTCTTATGAAATATCAATATCCATATCTTGTTGATGAATCATATAAAGATTTGCAGAGTATCTATAGGGATATGAACTCACCAAGGGTCCTTGGTAAAAAATTCAAGGAACTCGGTCTAAAGGATGGCTATGTGGGAAGCCCTGCTAGAGCAGATGCAGATTATGGTAGATGGTTTTTTTCAGAAACTGTAAATGTAATTGTAAATTCAACCCTTGACATGATTAAAGGTAAAAAACCGCAAGAGTTGCCAAAATTTATTAAAACTGCTATGAAAGCATTATTTTGGCAATAATCTTTCAAAGACTGCACTTATCATTAAAGGCAAAAAGACTGTTGCATCCCCATCAATTGTAACATTGTCTGCCTTTTCTTTTATTTTACCCCACGATATTGCCTCTCTTGTTTGTGCTCCTGATAGACTTCCATCATATTCGACTGCAGTTGTTATATATACTGCATGGTCAAGACCACCTTTGAATTGATTCCACCAAATCGTATGATGTTTTGATATACCTCCCCCAATAATTAATGCTCCACTTTTATCTGCACTAAAAATTGTGTCTGATAGGTCTTGTTCATCTTTTAATAGATCTATTGTAAAATCCCTATGCTCTTGATAAAACATCCATATTTGTGAACCAAATGCACCATCTGTTATCCCTGGAACGTAAATTGGGATTTTATTTTTATAAGACCAATATAGAATGGATTCTTCCTTTTTTTTCTCATTTTCTAGTTTTTTTCCAAACTCCCAAATCAAATCCTTTGTTGACCATTTTTCTTTTGTTTTGTAAATATCTGAAAGTATTGGCTGCATCTTATCTTCAAGGATTTTTCCATAGCACTCGTTTGGAATGAATATATTACCAAGTCTATTTACTCCTTCTTTGTAGAGTCGACTGTCATCAGTCATAAATGAACCATGATAGTAATTTTCCCAGATTCTTGCAAGGTCATGGTCAAGTGTTCCACAAGTTGTGATTACAACATCAAATATTTTTCTTTTAATTAATTCTTTAATAACTCCTCTTGTTCCTGTTGATATAATGCATGCTGGAAATGAAAGGAATTTAATACAGTTCTTTTCTTTATACATATTTTCAATTATATCAACGCCGGTTGCGATTTTTTTTGCGGTAAATCCACCTGATTCGAATAATTCATTTATTAGCTCATCTGAACTCATTTTTTCTTTAAGTTCAATGTCTTTTACAGCTTTTCTTTTCATATTATTCTCCCTAATATACAACTATTGACCCATAACCTACACATGAAGAGCCAGGATGTACCTCATAAGAGGTTCCATATTTAAGCAATTCTGCTTTCTTTGCACCAAGGATTTTGGAAGCATAGAGCATACTTGCAATTGGCCCATATCCACACATTGTTATATTTTTTTCATAAACGGTATTAATAAGACCTTGTGGGTCTAAATTTAGTATTTTTTCAATTGCAAGTGTATCTTGCTTTTCTGCATATTCATCAACTTGCATACCTTCAGGTGGCATACTTTGATAATTAAAACCAACATGGGAAAAATCACTACTTGCAATAATTATTACATTATTATTTGATTTTTTTATTACATTTGCAATTATTTCTCCAATCTCTTTTGATGTTTCATTGTCCTGCATAGACATAGAAATTGGAACAAAATCAAATTCTTCTTTATTTGATATATATTGTAAGAAGGGAATTTGCACTTCTATACTATGTTCATAGCTATGTGCGTTTTCATCATCATCTATTATATCTTTTTTTATCTTTTTTGATATTTCTTTATTTATTTTAATTTGGCCTAAAGGCGTTTCCCATTTTCCTTTTGTCATAGTTGAAACAGCTGAACCTATACCTGTATGGTTTGGCCCAAGAATTATAAATGTATCTGCAAAGCCACTTTTTTTAATTTTATTATATGAGTGAGCTGCAATTGCACCTGAATATATGTATCCTGCATGTGGTACAACAGCTCCAATTATCTTTTTATCTGTTTTTTCTTTATTTGCAATTTGTTTAGGGCCTCTTTTATCTAAAAAGCAGTTTTTTATTGATTCTTCTAATTGGTTTTTTCCTGCATCATAGAATTTTCCTGCAGCTGAAGCTTTTCTTATTTTTTCCAAATATTTTGCCTCCAAAATAGGAAATATTAAATATGCACAATAAAGTTTGTGCACAAAAGTTATAAATACATTTATTTAATTCGGGATAAAGATTCAGCAGGTTTTATTGATGGAGACGGTCTGTCATATCGAAATAATCAAGGATGGCCGAGATTTCGTGGCTAGAGCTCATATGTCAAATGGCTCTATTAAAGAATATCGCCATCAGGTATTCGAAGATGTTCTTACTGAGATGGTAATAGATTTACAGGAAGAACTTGCAGAATAAAAAATATTTAAATTATTTTTTTTAATTTTTCCAAATTTTTTCAGTAAATTGATTTAGTTTTTCCTCCCATCCTTTTGGAAGTCCATTGCCTGTTTGATATCCATCTACAACATGATAGTCAAGCTCTGCGATTTTTACCATATCTTTTTTTGTTAGGAGTTTCTCCATTTTTCCTAACCAATTTTTCTTCTTCATTCCATGAGTGTTTATTATTGCATATTCTTTCTTTTCCATTCCTTCTAATTTTTTCATAAATTTTCTCATATTCTTCTGTACATTAAATGCTTCTGCGGGTGCTGAGAATATATAGAGATCTGCATTAGGAATGGATTTTGGGTCTGCTTCTTCAGTGTTATATATTTTTGTTTCTGCATTTTTTTCTTTTAATTTTTCTGATAAGGCATTTACAATCTTTTTTCCATTTCCATATCTTGACCAATAATAAATTACATATTTCATTTAATCTCACCTTAATTACAAAATCCACTTATAATATATAAAGATAATTTATATATTCTCTTTACTTGCATTTTCTTTTTTGTTTTCATAGTGACAAATTATTGACACTCCGACAGTTGTAATTATTGCAGTTCCAAGTATTACAACAAAAGCAATATCATTAAAAAAACCATCATATCCAGGTATGTATCTATCAACAAACAAATCTCCAAATTTTATTGCAAGTATCGCTGCTGCAAGTCCTCTTGGCATCATTACAGCAACTGTTTGTTTGTCATCTTTTTCAAAATTACCTTTATATGTTGAGATATAAATTGCTAGATATCTTAATATTAAAAGTCCAATTAATATTAGTATTCCAATTAATATGTAATTTATATTTTGGAAACTTACAATAATTCCTAGATATACAAAGAAAAATGTCCTTATTATAAATGATATCAATGAATGAAATTGTTTAGTCTCATCATCCATTTCAAATCCTTTACCATGATAATTGACCATTTTTAGTATCTTTTTTCCATTTCCAAGTATTAATCCAAATGTAAGACAGGCAATTGCTCCTGCTCCTTCTCCTCCTTGATTTTCACCAACTATCATTGCTGTCAATGAATAAACCAAAAATACAACCGCAAGGGTTGATACATATGAGAATTGCTCCTTTCTTGTCTTGTTCATTATAAAAAGCCAAATAAAACCCAGTATTGCCCCAAGTACAATTCCTACTGAGAATGTTTTTACAAGATTTCCAATTCCAAGTCCAATATTTATTTCACCAACGACAAATACCATATAATATATTGCAAAGGCAACAACAATACATAATGGGTCTGTAAGGATGCTTTCAATTGATGATATCATCTTTGTCTTATCTTGAAGATTCCTTAATTTATATGCAAGTGGTATTACAATTGGGCTACTCGTTCCACCTACTACTGCACCAAGAAATGCACCAATTATAAAACTATCTTCAAAAGCTACAGGTATAACTCCAATATTTGACAGACCAACAATAACAAACATTGTTCCAATAAAACTTAAACAAAAGCTACTTACAGTTAAAAGTAGGCCTCGGGGTGCTCCTCTGAAAAGCTGATAGATGTCTGTATTGATTCCACCATCAAAAAGAATAATTACAATTGCAATTGCACCAAATAAACTTGAGATTTGACTTAATAGTACCTTATCAATTTCTTGTATGTTAAATACTGCACCAACAATCAGGCCAAAAAATAAAAGCCATATAATTGAAGGGATTTGAGTTTTATTAAAAATTGAATTACTGATAAAACCTAGGATCATTATAAACCCTAGTACAATTAAGGAATCAATTACTGTAATTTCCATAATAGAAAAATAAAACTGAAAGCCTTAATTTAAATCTTCGCTTTTATTTTAGTACTGGCCGTATAAAACAAAAACAATGATTAAAGCTGCAAGTATTCCATACATAAGATAAACTAAGAGCTTTCTTCTCTTTACTATTTTATTATATTTCTGTTTGCATTCTTCAGAACATAATGTTTCTCCATATGGAATTGATTTTCCACACATATGACAATGTGAGTGTTGTGCTACGTTTGATGCCATAATTATCAAGCCTACAATATTTTATCATATAAAAATAATTTGTCTAAATTCAAAATTATTTTATTTCTCCTTTATCTTCACATACTTTTTTAAAAATAGCTATGAATTCATCAATTGTTTTTTTATTGATATGAGGCATCATTACAATTCTAATTGATGAATATCTATCCATAATATTTACTCTCCAACCAAGTTCATCTAATCTATTTGCAAGCTCTTTAGGATTTTTCAATTTGATTCCAATTACATTCATTGTGGGTTTTGTTAAGAGATTAAGACCAAGATTTCTTATTTTTTCTATAAAATATTCTGTATTATCCATGCATTTTTTTACAATTTTTTTATATCCTTCTAATCCAAAATATTTTGATACTGCATAGGCAGATGCTACGGGTCCTCCTGATCTTGTTCCTAGTATACCTGCCTGAATATTTCCGGATATATAGTGTGTCTTTACACTTATTTTATTTAGCCATTCTTTTTCTCTAAATAAAATTGCTCCAAGGGGTATTGCTGAGCATCCCATTTTATGGGAATCAATTGAGATGCTAGAGACCCCTTTTAAATTAAAGTCAAAATCCGGGACTTTATAGTTTAGCTGTTTTAAGAATGGAATTACAAACCCGCCAAATGCTGCATCAACATGTAGAAAGATATTTTCATCAAGGCATATATCGCTTAGTTGAGGTATGGGGTCAATTGTTCCTAATTCTGAAGAACCTGCAATTCCTACTATTGCTGCAGTATTATTATTAATATATTTTTTAATATTAGAAATATCCATATTATATTCTTTGTTTAATTTAATAATATTTAATTTGATATCCATTAATGATTCAATTTTTCTAAAAGAAAAATGAGCGCTTTTTGGAATAATTATTTCTTTTTTAGCTGATAGATTTTTTGCAAGCCAAATAGCGTTTATATTGCTTTCAGTTCCACCACTTCCAATAAGTCCTGTTGCGCCTTTTGGAGCATTTAAAAGTTTTAAATAAAATTTAATTAGCTTTTCTTCAATTTCTTTTGTCCCTGGAAATAGTTCAGGATCGCCAAGGTTTGTCTCTAAAAATTTCAAATAAATGTCTTTTGATATTTCGTGGGGTTGTGTACACATGGACCCCAGGATATGTCCATTTGAAAAATCATAGTCCTTTTTTTTGTATTTTTTTAGTTCGTTTAATATTTTCATGTACTTATTTTTATGGTCCATTTTGTATTGGCAATACCTAGTAATCCATTAATAATTTTGCTTTGTTTTTACCATCACATTTTAATATGGGTAATTGTATTTTGATTACATGATGGAAAAAGAAGAGAATTTTAACACTGAGGAGGTTACATCTTTTTTAAAACTACCTGTTTATACTCGTGGAGGGGTGTATGTAGGACATGTAAATAATGTTTTTATTGACATGGATGAAAAAAGAGTTAGCAGCCTGCTTGTATCAAATACTAATCCTACATTAGTTGAGGGTACAGTAGATGTTGCAGTTCCCTATAGATGGGTAACATCAGTAGGAGATATTGTAATACTTTCTTATTTCCCAGAGAGAGTAACTACAAAGAAAAAAGAAGAAGAACCTGAAGAGATGGAAGAAGATAGTTCAGAAATTGATCTTGTAAAATAATCTTTTTTCATTCTTCAAATATTTATTTCCTCTTTATTTGCCTATTAGTTTTTCAAGTGCATTATATGCCTTGTTTGCATCCTTTCTTCCAATTATGAATGTAACTTCTACATCAACAGATATAATTTCTATTATGTTTATGTTTTCCCAGGCAAGATTCCTTGTTATTTGAAATAAAACACCTGGTTCTTCGATTCTATCTTTTCCAACTGTAAAGGAAAGGGCCACTAGGTTTTCTTCAATCTTTTTTATTTTTTGGTTTTGAATAAGTTTTAGTATTCTTTCTTTGTTTCTTTCATTTGTTACAATTGATACATGTGTCCTTCCAATGATTATATGAAGTATGTCTCCTTTTTCAAAGTTCATTAGACTATAAAACCTACTTAATTTGTCAAAAAGAACATGTGTTTTTAACACATTTATATCAATGATATGGGTTTTTAGATTTAACTCTGAGTGACTTATATCAAATTGTTCTTCTTGAAGTCTTTTATTGATTTTATTTGCATATCTTCTTAGTGCTGTTACAATTGCAGTATGTTCTGTATCTTTTCCTAGTTCTTTGTCAATCAATGGTTTAAGGCGTTTTGCAACAGCTCCGTATGAGGCGATTCCTTTGCTTAAGGCTTCATGTAAGTATATTCTTTCAGAGACCAGTTTTGTTACTATATGACTTATTGTTACCATAATTAGAGCTATGTTTTTGAAATATATAAAACTTATTGGTACAATATATTTCACAAAATAAATTATTTGGTAATATTTTAATCAAAAAGAAATAATAATGTCAAAAATGAAATTATGATATCTTTTTCCCATTTACTTTATTTTTTTGATTTCCATGCTGTCATAATCTTAATTTGCTTTGCAGACACAAATATAATTAGGTGAAAGAAATGGAAATGAAAAGAAAGTTGTTGGCAATTTGGATGGTATTATTACTAAGTGTTATACCATTTAGTTGTATAGGAGCTGGCGAAACAAATATTGTAAACACATCAAGCCAAGATATGATTTCATTGGAAATAGGTGTCACTGAAGAGGATGGAAACATAGAAATTGAATCATTTACAATAACTGAGGGTCAATTAGAGGAATTCAAAGAAAGATTAGATCAATTAATGAACGAAATCGAATCTGCAGAGGATATGCAAGAAGTTGAAAATATTATAAATAATCTCAATTCAAAGGGCGGAATAATATTTTCAATAATTATGAAATTTATATCTAGAGTTAAAAATATATTTAATAGAGAACTATTAATTAGTAGTGGACACGGTTATAAACTCAATATATTAAAAAAGACTTCATTAAAAATGCATAAGAGAGTTATTTTTTGGCATTATTCGCCAAATAAATTAATAAATAGTAGGAGTATTATATTAAAGCCATTATCATTTCAAATGAAAAGCTTTAGAGGTCGACAATTTGGTCTTGTATCAAAATTCAATGGGCTTTATTTGTTTGTATCTCATAGGTTTCCACAAAAAAGTTATTCATTTATGATAGGTAGCGGGAAACAAATATTTGGCTTTCAACTATAATAAACAAATAGTTTTTATATAATGAAAGTTATATATATTATTAATATATTAGATTGTATGTATAAAAATAGAAAAATGAAAGAAATGTACAACAATCTTTATATATAGGTAAACCTAAATATATATTGGAAATATAAAAATTGGTGATTAAAAATGAAGAAGAAATTCAGAGGAATAAAAACTACAATAGTAATGTCATTAATCTTGATTAGTTTATTACTTACAGTTGTTCCTTCTACAACAGCAGGACTATTTACAAGTCTTGAAAGTTATGTTAATGTTGATTACGATGAAAGTATTACAGATGAACCAATAAAGATTCGTGGAACAGGTAAGGCAATAAATGTAAATATTACATTTGGTGTCACATCAGCATCTTTATTTGGAGTTGCTGATAAAATAATACTAGCGACTCATCTTGGAAGAACAGTACAACTTCAAGTAGAGCCTTATGAGTATCCTGAATGGGCAACTGTATCTGTCAGTCAATGGCCTACAGCAAGAATTCAAAATGACGAAAAATCTTATCCTGTCACATTAACTGTAAAAGTTAACGAGGAAGCTCCTGCTTTTGGAAAAGGAGATATTAAACTTAGAATAACAGTTCCAAAAGTAGGTCAAATAAACGGAATAACAAGTGAGATTAATATACCATTCTCAGTTGGTTATACTCCAATTGTAAATATTAACTATTTAGAAAGCAACAGTAAAGTAATCGGTCCAATGGACACTGCAGTATTCCCAATTGAGGTTGAAAATCTTGGTAATGCAAGAACACGCGTATACTTTGAAATAGCAGATATTCCAGACGGCTGGTCTGCAATTATCACAGATGATGTAATAATTGAGGAAGGCGAAGGATCAAAAGCAACAGTTTATCTGACAGTTAAGCCACCAAAAGGACTTGGTTATCACGATGACACTTCATCAATACTTATCAGATATACTCCGGAGATGGTAGAGCAACCTGATTTCGTTGGAACCTCAAAACCAATAAATGTATTAATTGAAAGTAGAGGTTTCTCATTTATAGGCATAGAAATTCTAGTAATACCAATAATAATAATTGTAGTTGTATTACTCCTAGTATATAACTTTGTAATAAGAAAACGATTTGGAAAATAAGATTAACTTATTTTCCCTACTATTTGATTTAATTAAAACTCCGATATTGGGGGGGAATAACAATAATATTGAAAAAAAAAAGAATCCTGGCAATATTCATTGTATTCCTATTTTGTTTTAGTATAGTTAACCAGGTTTTGATTTCTAATAATATTGTTAATGCTGAAGAGAATAAGACACAAGCAATAGATAGTTCTGTTGATGGACCGTTAAAAAGGATTTTACAAAAATTAGGAAGTTTTTCAACTCTCTTATTTCAAATTATTATTTTTGCTGCAGAAGCTGCAGCAGCAGATCCTCCAGTCATCGAAATTGGTTACAATGAAAGATTAACTATTGATGTTGGTTTATTAAACATGACAAGTGGTGAATTTGACCTATTAAAAGAAGATAGAGGTATATGGGAAGAGCGGTTTTTGACTTTTGAAGTAATTGAATACCCTAATGGAAATCAAGATGGTAAATGGCAAGTTACATTTAACCCATCCACTATTAAGGTTGAAAAGGGAGCTTTGTTAAAAACCAATATGACTCTGTCTTTAAGATCAGTAAGAAATTCAGAAAACCCAATACAAAATGGAATTTTAAAGATAAGGATTAAAGATACTTGGGCCGTTGGAGCAATTTATTTTCCAAAAAGAGAAAACTATGATAGTTTATTTACCTATTTATTTATTGCTCCCTTTTGGTTCTTAAATGGTGTTGTCCTTGGTGATTGGGCCTTACAACTCAGTGGAAAAACAGTTGTAGATTATATTTATCTGGATGTTCTTGTAAAAGTAAAACCTTACCATGATGTAAATTTTGACTCAGTTCCTTATAAGGTTTTTGAACCTGATCAAATAGTTTCTATCCCTGTCACATTAAAAAATCTAGGTAATTATAATGATACTTTTAGTTTTAGAATAAAAGGTAAGAATACAGGTATTAGAATTGCTGAGCCAACAAGTATTACACTTGCTCCAGGTGAAGAAAAGAGCTCTTATTTAGGTATATCAATCCCTCAATCAATATTTGATTATGGAACAATTCATAATATTGATATAGAGGCATATTCAATTGATGAAGAAAATGTAACTATTGCAACTAGAACAGTTACACTAGAATCAAAAGGCGTATATTTTAATGAATTAAGTAGTGCAGGAATCATATTCCTATTATTGTTATTTGTAGTTTTAATTATCTTTACATTTATTAGACGAAAAAAAATCATATCTGAAATTTTAATAAAACCTGACAAACAATGGGAATTACCAAAAGAGCAAAAATATTTAGAAAAGATAAAGAAAAAGGATAAAGAAAAATACAAAGAAACTCTAGATATGATGAGGGATGAATATAAATCTGCCTTACTTTGGTATAATTCTTACATTAAATCTATTATTACAAAAAAACCTAAAAAGAAAAAAACAAAGAAAGAAAAACCAAAAAAGGAAAAAATAAAAAAAGAAAAAATAAAAAAAGAAAAAATAAAAAAAGAAAAAGCAAAAGAAGAAAAGGAAGATAAAGAAGAAAAAGAAGAGAAAAAGGTTGAAAATGAAATAATTGAAGAGGATATAGATAAAAAAGAAGAAATTAAAGATAGAAAAAATATAATTGATGACTTTGAAAAACAAAGGGCTTTTGAAAGAGTTAGAAAGTCCCAGTCTAAACAAAGACGAAAATATTTATAATGATTAGAAAGATGATAAAATGACTAATAAAACTATTAAAAAAATACTTTTTTCAACTACAATATTAGTTTTATTTATCTCTATTATTTTTCCGATTTCTGCAATAGGTCAGGCATATAATGCACAAGTTGTTTTAGATTTAGATTGGGATGCTGATGAGTTACAAGATGTTGTTGTTTCAAGGGATGAAGTAACAGAACTCGAATTAGAATTAAAATTTAAAATTAATACAGGCGACTACTTTGGAAAAGGATTGGTAATGGGATATACAGGTAAAACTGCATTAATTAACATTGATATTATAGATAAATCTTCTTGGTGTTATACTGTTCTAGAGGTTACTCGTGTTGAGTTGAATATATCTCTGGAAGGCGATTCAACAAATATAAAATTATTTCTTTTAATAAATGAGAATGCCCCTGCTTATGGAAATGGTTTTATCAAAATTAAAGCTCAATGTCCTCAACTTGCATTATTAAAAGGCTTTGAAAAAGAATTTGAACTACATTTTTCACCTGCGTATATTCCGATTATTAGAACAGATCTACCTGAAACAAATACAAAAAGAATAAAACCTGAAGAAAAAGCAGTGTTTCCAATAGACCTTGAAAATGCAGGGAATGCAAGAACGATTGTTATTTTTGATATACAAAATGTTCCAGACGGTTGGAGTGCAACAATATCAGATGAAGTTATTCTTGATGAAGGAAAAGGCTCAAAAGCTCAAGCATATCTAACAGTAGTCCCTCCATCAGATCTTGGTTTTCATTATGAAGAAGCAAATATAAGAGTAAAGATTACTCCTGCAAGAGCTGAAGACCCTGACGAAACTGGAAATCCATTATATGCAAATTTCATTGTACAAAATAGAGGATCAACTTCTCAAGGTATTGAAAACTATCTATTCTGGGGTTTGATTGTATTTATTTTTCTTGCAATTGCCCTACTCATGTTAAGAGGACTAAGGAAAAAAAGTAAAAAGAAATCTTCTTAAATTATTTTTTAGAAAACTAATGAAAATTTTGTAAATATTTGAGTTAGGACTATTACTGCAGCAATTAACATAATAATCCATACTGTTGCATTCCATCTTATTATTTTTGTTCCGTCAAGTGGACCAAAAGGAAGTAGATTAAATGCACCTAAAAAAGCATTAATCAGACAAATAAAACCGACGAGTTCTCCAATTAAAGATTCTTCAAATAATACAAATAAATAAATTGGAAGGGTAATTGTTGCAATAATAATGTTTGCGAGAGGACCGGCAAGGGCTATAAGGCCTGTTTCATAAGTCCTTGATCCACCTCTAAACATTACCGCCCCGGGTGCTGCAAATATAAAGGGTGTAAATATTCCTAAAAATAAGGCAAGGATAAGGCCCTGTGGATACATTCTATATTCAGCCCATAGACCATTTTTTTGAGCCATAAACTTATGAAACATCTCGTGGAATAAAAAAGCAGTAACAATTCCTAAAAAAGAAAATAAAAGACCTTTTGGAATAATTGCTGGTTTAAATCCTTCAGTTAATCCATATATTAGATTATTTCTTGTAATGAGTAATGTAAAGACAAGGGTTAAAACACTCATTGAAATGATTAGATGACGGATTTCAAGACTGCTAAATCTTCCTGGTCTTCCAGATTCAATAGTTCCTTTTGGAAAATACATATATTCCCTTACTGGAATATCATGAAATGATGAGTATACTTTTCTCTCCTTAGGCATTTTTCCTTCTCAA
>Ga0272442_10000924_pt1 | contig 45638 bp, 57 predicted proteins | sample SSMForm2O_FD_200262 | JGI IMG/M metagenome (GOLD analysis project Ga0272442, IMG submission 200262) | Marine sediment archaeal communities from Little Sippewissett salt marsh, Falmouth, MA, United States - SSM-Form-2O | ecosystem: Environmental > Aquatic > Marine > Wetlands > Sediment ...
AGAAGAAAACCAGTCTAAACATACTTGGTATAATCATCTGTATCTGTAAAGGCATTAAACCCATTATACCACATAAAAATATTCCAGCAATTAAAAATAAAAACGCTAAAGCAAATATCATCTTATATCTTCCTCTATATATTCTGTTTTCTGTTTTCTACCAAATCCACCAGCAATCTTACTCAATACTCCTTTCTTTCTTTTAGTTCTTGCCAATACTTTCTCTATATGTTCTGTTCTTTGTATACCGTGTTGTCCAAATAAAGTTTGGAAACCATCAACAGAACGTGATACCTGCATTTTCATTAATTCTCTTCCCATCAATTGTCTTGCTTCTTCATATAAACCCATTTCCATAAGAAGTGTTATTTCATCAAAAGCAAGTATAATAGCGAATATTTCTTTTCTTTGAATATTACCAAGAGCCATTATATTAGTGAACAAAACATAAAATCTTTCAAAATACTTTCTTTGCGAAGCTGGTATAGAAGGATCCAGCATATACTCAACAGCAGTTAATGAAGCATCCTGAACAGCATTAGGATTATATTCCCCTCTCATCATATTTTTTACTGCCTCTTATTTCTTATATATAATGTCATTGTTGATATTGCTAATATTCCGCCTAATACACAAAGAAATCCTCTTGTAAAATCATGTATAGGTGTTGGCGTTAATCCTATTCCTATCAAAGCAACAGAGAAAACAATTCCCATTATTGATACCAAAAACATCAAAGGAGATACTTTTTTCTCTCTTTGATATCTTAAACCATCAATAGAATTCTTAAAAAGCTCCGTCATATTTATGTTGTTGTCTTTTAACCATTTATAATCATCAACAGGAATATCCATTGATATCTTTTTTACTTCCATAAATACACCCTATATATATGCTATATAGTAAAATATATATAAGTATCCACCAATATATAGGTATCGGTTTTTAAAAATTATATCAATTCTACTTCTGTTTTACTCATTATAAAACTTCAAAATATTTTGGCATTTCTGTTTTATCAAAAGTTAGTTCAATATCATTAGAAAATTTCACATTATATCCCATAGGTCTATCCTTTTTGCTAGTTATTATTCCGACATTTCCCTTTCTTACTCGAGTTATTGTACTATCTTTTAGAATAAGTTTTACACTAGTTCCAGGATTAAAATAATTTCTTTTCTTGATATCTTTAATCCATTGATTAAATTCCTTTTCTAACCCTAATTTCTTTATTGTTTTCCTACTCAATCTAAAAACCTCAAAGTATTTTTTCTTACATGAAATTCTCCTGTTTGGGTAGCTCTATGTCCCCCTGTTAATTTTATCCATCTAATAGGAACTTCTAGTTCCTTATTATATTCAGCTGCAAAATATTTTTTATAATCTTTAGGGTCCATTACATAACCTATACTACCTTCTTTTGTATAAGAATAAGTTTCATTTCCCTTCTCTGTCATTATAACTTTTCTTCCAACAAAAAACTTTTTCTTATGTTCATTCTTCCACTTATCAAATTCTTTTTCCATTCCAAGTTCTTTTAACTTTTTTCGTCCTTCTTTCATTTTATCTTCCTATATCTTTCTCTAATATAATCAAGCGTATAAGGTCTATTAATCTCATCAAATGTTATCTCTATACTTGAACTACTCTTCAACACCTCTTTAACTGTTCCCTTCATTCCAATTCTCAAATTAGAAAAAACAGCAATTGGTTTAACTAATTCTATTCTATCTCCTTTTTTAAGAGTAGTATTTCTTTCTTTAATATCAATTAACCAGTTCTTGAATTCTTCTTCCATACCTAATTGTTTGATAATATTCTTTTTTTTCATCTTAAACTCAATCCAAATAATTCTTTTTTAGGTTTAAATCGTTCAACATCTTTGATATTCATATCTAATTGCTCAATATAATAGGGTCCTTCTTTATAATACATATAAACAGGTATCTTTGATATTCCAAGTTTGTGTGCTGTAAAAGCACGATGTCTTCCAGCGTGACCAACGATTGCTTTGTGTTTGATATCAACATCAAAAGAAGGAGCATCTATCTCTAATCCAAGTTTCATACGATTTTCAAGATTATCAAGTGATTGTTTCTCATAATATTTTGATTCATATCTACTTGTTCTGGGTTTTTGCGGAAGTGATAACTCAAGAAATTCAGATGGTTTCATATAAGTTAATCTACGGGATTTCTTGTATTTACTTTTATCTTTTGCTTTTATGAATATCATTCTATCAACTTAAACCTATATGACCATAATGTTGTTGTGTCATTCAATTTATCAAATTTTATCTTTAGCATATGTTTTCCTGTTCCACCATAATCTTCCTGAATATCCACTACTTTACCCTTATCACCATATGCAAATGGTGAATATTTTAAATCTTCTACAAGCTCAACTCTACTACCAATTTTCCAATCTCTTTTTATATCTTTCATCCACTTTTTGAATTCCTTTTCAAGACCTAATCGCTTAATTGTTTTCATTTATCTACCTTTTTCACATCAAATATATGATATACCCAATGAGATCCTTTACCAGGAGTCCAAAGTGATACAAGTTTTCCTGAATCTGAGTTATTATAAACATCTCTAACTTCACGAATTGTCCCTACATGATCTTTCATACAACGAACATATAAATCATCAACATCAGATAATTGTTTAATTTTAACTTTATCCCCTTTTCTAATCTCCATACGAACAGATTTTACCCACTTCTTAAACTCATCTTCCATTCCAAGCTTTTTTATTATATTCTTTTTCATCTTTTCGGCTCCGCTATAAAATAATCATATCCACCTTTGAATTTTTCTTTGTAAATATCAAATTCATAACCGTATTCCTTCTCTAATTTCTCTTGTTTCTTTTTTGCATCTTTAAGATAACCATATCTGTATATGATATAATTTGGTGTTTGTTCAATCTTAACTCTTTTTCTTTGAACCATTAAACAATACCTCAAAATCACTTCTAATAAAAATCCAGTTAATACCTTTTATTTTAAAACACTCGTTCTCGATAATTGCCTCTATCTCAAATATAGTATTCTTTTTTAAATTTTTATCTATACTAGAATAATCTTTAACTAACTTTATTTTACGACCTACTCGTGGATAATTTTTAATCCATTCTTTAAACTCTTTCTCCATACCTAATTGTTTGATTTTCTTCATATCTTCCTCATGTACTTTTTATCTATAAAATAATTCCCACCAAAGTCAAACTGGACTATTGGTGTGTACATATGCTTTTTCTCATCTTCAGGAGAAATTTTATGACCAATATCTGAAATAATTGTACCTTTATCTCCAATAGAATATACTGTTGGGTGCTTGGAAGGAGTTTTAACTATTTGTATTCTTGTACCTACTTGAAATACGTTTCTTTTATTGATATTCTTAACCCAGTTATCAAACTCCTTTCGCATTCCCAATCTTTTAATAGTATCTTTACTCATTATCACCACTATCTATTTCTAAACTTGAATACACTTACATACCATTTCAAGTTAGAACCTTTTTTGTATGGAATGGCTCTATGTCCTTTCTTTCTTGCTTTTTTAGCATATTCTTTAGCTGTTTTTTTACTTTTAAAAGGTCCGTGTACTACCACATTTTCACCTCCTATAATCTTATCTCTGAACCTAAATCTCTTAATTTATTCTCATCAATATACTTAACAACATCTTTAGTTCTTCTTATATCATCTGCACAAATAGCAGTTGCATCAGGAATTTTCATTGCTTTGTTATGTCTTAACATAAGTTTCTTCAGATTAGAACTTGATTTTTTCTTTATTTTTGATACTGCTTGTTTTTCTGTAAAACCTCTACTTAAATACCACATCATATCATTTGAGTATTCTCTTTTTAATCTTTCGTTTCTCAACATTCTCTTTTTCCATCTTTTTGTATGTTGTTTTTTCCTATCAAATGGTTTACAATCTTTGTAATCAAGAGCTCCATCGTGATCTATATCTAAAGCTAATTTTTCTAAATCCATATTAACTAAATAATCATTTCTTTTAACATTATATGATTTCATAAACTCTTCTTTTCTTTTATCCAATTTCCTTTCAAATTCTAATCTTTCTTTCTTTTTTTCTGACAATTCTCTTGCCCTTCTTTTCCTATAATAATTTCTATAATATTCTTTTTTATCCCTTTTCATATTATAACCTCTTCAAAAATTTAAATCCTTTTTCACCATCTTTGTAAATATGAAAATCAGGAAGAGTTTCAAAACCTCTATGTTTATGCAATTTAATAGAACGAATGTTACTTTCACGAACAGTTGATCTCAAAGATTTTGCATCATCAATTACTTTTTTCGTTAATATATCAACTAAATTACCGCCTATACCACGTCCTTCAAGTTCTTTTTTGACAGCAACTCTACTTATTGTAATATTTCCTAAAGGTTCTTTTTTACCTAAAACAAATCCAATAAGTTTACCATTTTTAAAAGCACCATATGATAAATCAGGAAACATTGATAATCTATCTAAATAAAAACCTCTTGACCAATGAGAACCAAATCTATTATCAAGTTTCAGAATATCATCTATATTTTTTCGTGAAAGTCTCTTATATTGCATATTTTTTATCTCCTTCAAGTAATCTGATCCACGGTAATGGATTATATACACGTTAAGTATATACTTTTGTTCACTTTATAGCAGAATTAGGGATTGATGAAATATCAACCCCTATTTGTATTCTATTTTTTTGTAGTAACGCTGACTTTCCATTTTCCTTTTGCTTTGTAAAGTGATGCGCAAAATCCTTTCTTTCGCATACCAGAAGCAAAATCTTTAGCGTTACCTTTATTTTTAAAAGGTCCATGTTCTGCCATAATTCACCTCCTTTTTATATTTATTTTTTTTCTTCTTGGTAAATAGAATCGAGGCACATAACCTCCAACAGGTTTAACATCTATGCGTAAATTATTTCTCCTATGAACAAAATGATTTATATTATTGACAAAATCATTTATTTCATCTTTATCTGCCTCTAATTCTATTGTAAATTTCGCTTTCATATTAATATTTTCTCCTTTTAGGTCCACGAATGATATTAATAAATTCATTACCTGAATGAACAAACATTTGTGGTGCTCCTGTTATAGCTCTTTCAGTTGCTAACACTCTTTGATATTGTTTTAATCTTTTCATTCTTTCCTGCTCTTCTTTTGTTTTTAACCCTGTTTTTACATTCTCTTTCCAATTACGCTCTTTAACATATTGTTTAGCAGCTTCTTTAAAATCTCTTCTGTTTAAATATGATTCCATATCTGACCTATAAGAAGATTCAACGCCGTAAACAGCTCCTCTTTTAGATAATTCTCTTACAACTTGACTAATTACACCTTGTTCATAACCACCTATGAAATGCCATCTTAACCCGCCTTTTAATCTTGGATCTCCCATCTTCACGTAAAGATACACTGGTTTATTTCTATCATCAATTTGCCTTTGAATATCTGATTCTACTTGTACGTGTTCTTTAGCAGCATCAAAATAAGCTTCTTTACCTCTTCTCTGTTCTTTCATCTGTTTGACTTCTGCTCTTCTATCTTTTACCTTATTAATAGCATCATGCAAAAAACCTTGTTCATTTGGATTCCAAGGATTACAGTCAAAATAGTTTGGTATACCATCATTATCTGTATCATGTTTATCGTTTACCCAATTTACATTCATCGGCTTTATCTTAATTATTTTTACTTTTTTCATTTATATCACCTCATATGGAGGAAAGGTGATCTCTCTTTTCAGAGAGACCACATATGCTCTCTTGCCTATTGTCCACCTCTTCCAAAGTAACCAAACTTATGTAATAATCCGATTATCAATAATAAAGCGGAGATTGTTAAAAGAACTCCTATTATGATAACCAGAGTATCACCATAAGATGATACATCGGTAAAGGTCGTGTCGTATGTAATTCTCAAACTTTCAGTTTGTCCACCGTAAACTAAATATTCACTAAGTGTTTGTTCTTCCAATTGATCTGAACGTATTGTTGCATTATTATAAACTCTTGAACCATTAGTTATAGAATCAGCAGTTGCACTTATATTTACCATTAAACTGAATGTTTCACTTGGTTTAATATAAGGTATAACAAAAGAATCGTTACCTTCATCTTCAGGATCAACATTACTACTTGTATAATTGATGAAACTATCATATGTTTCATTTACTGTTACATTTGTAAGATTGAAATCTCCAGAGTTGGTGATATTTATCCACCAAGTTACATCAAGTTCAGTATCATTCATCATAGATAGATTAGATTGTTTTGTGAATGAAATACTTATATTATAATCAGATACATTTTCACTATCTGTTAATCCAAGATGAGATAAATTTGCTTTATTCCAAAATTCAGTGTTATTAACTAGATCATCATATATTCCATGTAACATAGTTATATTATACCAATGATTATCGTAACCTGATATGTTAAGATAAGGAATAGTCCAAGTCCAATGTCCATTACCTGAAAAATCACCAGAATGATTATAACTTATAAGATTTAAATCACTATGTTCTATATCCCATATATCAACATTTGTGAAGTTCGTAGAACCTGTATTAGTTACATTAATCCAACTTCTTATAGTATTATTCTCGGAATTTATAACCCACTCTTTAGTTAAATCAATACCTAAAGTTGATGTATTAAATGTCCAATAACCAGATGTTGGTCCTCTCGTTGTATCAGTAAAATCATCAGCAATTACATACCAACCATATTCTGTATTGTAATCTAAAGTTGAGGGATTAACAGAAGCAACCCCTGCTCCTGCAACAGTATCATTATCTATTCTTGTATCATTTTGCCAGTAGAAAGTTACATTAACAGTATCACCATCCAAATCTTCAACATCAACTGATAATGCTGTTGATACAGATATAGAAGGTGCAGAATTAGGTGGATCTTCATTCCAATCTCCTCCATCTCCACCTCCTTGTGGTTTCTGATTCACATAAAATGTATAATTTCCTTGTGTTGTATTTCCTTCATAGATAGCAGTTACATTCCACCATTGTCGTCCACCTGTTATACCAGTCATTGTATATGATTTAGTTCCAGAAGAAACACTTGATTCTGTTTTCTGTCCTGTTGTAGTATTAATCCAATAAGTAAAAGATGATGATGTATCATAAATATAAGTATATTCAACACTATACATAGCCCCAGGAGCAGGTTCATCTCCCGCAGGAGACCAATCAATTACTCCTTCATAATAATCTACTATATAATCAGTAGTTTCATTCCACCAAGTTGCTCCAAATGATACATTTATTATTTGACAAATATAATCATGTGTCAATTCATCAGATGCTCCCTCAAATGCTCCATGATTTAAACCATCAATAGTATCAGTAATATATCCTGCAACAATGGGAATACTTACACCTTGTTCTGTTTTATAAGCATAATTTGTATCATTAGCAGGAGATGGATCTCCTAACATTATACAGGTTCCTCCAACGGGTGCACTATCTGTTGTATTACTTGCTTGTTGAAATAGCATAGAATATAAACCAGCAGTTTCATTCCAACCCCAAAAAGAGTAATTCCATTCTTGTTCAGGTGATAATCCTGTATGATTGTAGTGATCACTTGTTCCATTATATATTTCATCTCCAGGGTTTTTACCAACAGCACTTCCAGTTGAATTAGCAAATACTACACACTTATCAGTTCCATTACCAAAAGGAGTTGTCCAAGTAAGATTGATTCTGTTATGTGAATGTGTTTCTGCAGTTGAACCTGACACAGCAGTTGGATGAACAGTTATATTTCCAAAATTAAATGATACAGTTAAAGGATTCCCCATATATGATAAATCTATGGAAAAATTTATGGGAGAAACTCCAACACCAGTTGCGTTACCGTTAATACTACATATAGAACCATCTGATGTAGAATTTTCTCCTCCTATGGTAAAACAAAAAGTTCCTGTTATATTACCAGATGTATTATTAATAGTTCCTTCTGTAAAAGCAGTAGAACCAAAATCAGATAAATATTCTCCTTCAATAACAGATGATATATTAATAATTCCTACTGTAAAGTTAAGAATCTCAATCTCCCAACCACTACAGGGATCATCAGCATCTGCAGTAACATTAAGATAAAATAGAAAAGAACTATCTATTGTAACAGATATATTTTCTGGTTCAAAACTAATTTCTGTTAAATCAACAGCATCAACTAAGGGGACAAAAGATAGCAACATAAATACTACTAATGCAAAGATTATTGCTTTCTTAGTTTTAAATTTTCTTCTCATCTAATACCTCTTAATATTCTTCTCCATAATGTCCTGTTACTGCTGTGATATCATTAATATCAATGTCACCATCTGGAGTTGATGGTGATATATCCTGTTTAATCCAACGACCTGAACCAGAAGCACCATATTGTCCTGTAATTGATGTAATATCATTAATGTCAACTTCATTATCTTGGTTCAAATCCCACTTATAATATATTGTATAGTCTTTAGATCCAGTGTTTATAGTATTTGTTGCAGCATCATAACCGTGGAAGAATACAGAATACGTTCCTATCTCTGCAAAAGTATTATTTCTATAATATACATCATTACTTGTTTTATTATCAATGACAGAAGTATTATCATATTCAGTACTGTTATGAGTTATATTTAGATAAACACCAGTTAATGCTATGTTATCTGTAAGATTACAACTGATATTTACCCAATCAATATTAAATATTTTTGTTACGTCAGTAAATCTTTCATCAACAGTCACATCTGTATTATTTACTGGATCATCATTATCAGATACAGAAACAGGAGAATCACCTGCAGTATTCAACTTATTACCAGCAGTATCTTCTACATAAAAGAAGTAAACGATATCACTTGTAGAATCATTTACAGAAAAGTTTACTTTCCAACTTCCACCACTATATGACATTGAATAGTTTGCTGTATATGAATCTTGAGTATAATTTGCTTTTACAACAGACAGATCTGCTTCTGCGTCTATGTTATCACTTAAATCTAAAACAAAATGGAATGTTTCACCTGTAGTTGCAGTTGTATCAGAACCATCATCTACAAGAGTTGGATCGTCATTATCTGTTACACTTTGAGGAGAGCTTCCTGATTCTTCTAACATATTACCAGCAGTATCATTAACCCAAAAAGTATAACTTAAATCACTTACACTATCATTAAGTGTTATAACTTTATACCAATGTCCATCTCCTTCAGCATAACTCATACTATCATTTGACGAACTGCCATCATGAGACCAATTTACATAACAAGTAAGTTCTGATTCTTCCTGTATATTATCATCCACGTCTAACGAAAAGTTATATGAATCAGCTGTTGTCCCAGAAGGAGAGTTATCTGATACTGAATAAGGAGCATCATTATCTGTTACTGTTGCAGTAAGTTCTTCTGTATAATTTGAATTTGGATAAGTATCATTCACATATATATGATATGTTAAATCAGATACACTATGACCAAGAGATATTTGCTTTTCAAAATAATTTCCACCTACATGAGCCATAGTATCATTAGATGATGTACCATTATGTGACCAATTTACTTTGACCGTAAGCGCCGATGCACTATCAACATCATCACTAACACTAGCATTAAACAGAAAAAAGTCTCCAGTAGTCCCAGCAGCTGGAGAATTATCCACTATTTCTGGTGCCACATCATCATTGACTGTTATATTTCCATAAGCAGGAGTAAAAGATTGAGATTCTCCAAGATATGATAAATCAATTGTAAAATTAATATCAGCGATACCAGCTGAATCAGCTGTAAAATTAAGAATACATAATGTTCCATTGCTAGATGTATTTTCTCCCATAATCGTATAACAAACAGTATCTTCTAAAGTTCCTGATTCATTATTAATTGTTCCATCCATAAATCCAGTTGAACCTTCATTACTTAACCATGTCCCTTCTGATACAGAATTTAAATTTAATATACCAGAAGTAAAATTTAATATTTCTATTTCCCATCCTGATATAGGATGACTTCCTCCTGTTATATTAGCAATTATATTGATTTCAACATAACTACCGTTAATAGCAGTTTGTTCATTTGGTTCTATACTTATAGTCCAACTTCCTTCAGCACTTACAGTTGTTGTAAAAACAATTGTAGATAACACCAGCATTATTCCTATTATTATCATTTTTATTTTTCTCATTTATTTCACCTCTTTTTTCTTCAAGTGTAATCTTCTCCATAATGCACTCCTACACCTGCAATATCCAAAATATCTATTTCTCCATCATTATTTAAATCCTGATCAATCCACCCTGGATCACCAGTTTCACCATAATATCCGGTAACTGATGTAATATCATTAATGTCAACTTCCATATCTAAAGTAACATCATAAATTGATGTAAGATTAAATACCCAAAAAGCTGACCAATTCGACCATACAAAACTTCCAGTAGTAAAATGGAATGTTTTATTATTCCAGTTACCATTAGTGTCATTAACTGATACATTCCACCAATAAGTAGTAGATTCAGAATCAGCCCAAGTAATATCCTGTGTAAAAGTTCCATTATCACAGGAAGAATTATAAGCAACCCATTCAGTTGCATTTGTAGTCCAAGTAATATTGAACTTATCTCCTTGATATTCTGTTACATTTATTGATAAAATTAATCCTACTGTATCTTCATTCGTAGAACCATTAGTTGGAGATTCATCACTAATATTGGGTTCACCTTCATTAATGGTAACTTCTCCACCAAAAGATGATTTTGACCAATAAACATCAGCAATAACACTATAAGATAATAAAAAAATAGTAAGTAATCCTAATGATATAATTATATATTTCACTAATATTCCTCTCCATAATGTCCGGTAACTAGCGTTATATCATTAATATCAATTTCACCACTTCTCGTGGTATCTGCTCTTATCCAATGAGGAGTACCTTCATCTCCATAATACCCTGTTACACCAGTTATATCATTAATATCAATTTCTTCATCTCTATTGACATCCCAATCATATGCTTCACCTTTGAACCACCACGTTGCACTTCTGTTATTAAAATGTGTTGAATTAACAGTAATATACCATTCATATTGTTGATATCTAGTATAATCTCCGACAACGGTTACATTTGCATATGTATTATTTTCTACATTATTATCTTCTCCGATAAGAGTATCGTTTATCCAATAGAATGATACATTCATTGTTTCACCTAAATTATTTGATACATTTACTTTCATTGTATGATTATCTATATCTCTCCAAGATTGATTAGATGGATCTGGTAATTGCATTATAGCAGATCCTCCATAATTTGGATCGTTTGTATCGAATATACAAGTTACAGATGTTCCGGCTAATGCTACAGGCATTAATGCTGTAGTTAGCAACATTAACACCGTAACGGCAACTTCTCGTATTATAATGCCTCCTTCAAAGGTGTTTAGTTTTCTTTCTTTCTTTTAATCTTATTCTTACAACTAAGAATATTATTGATATCAAACCTATTAATACAAAAATATAGTATATCAAAGGTACAGGAAGTTTAAATCCCTCTTCAAATTCTATAAAAACTTTATGTTGATAATTAACTCCAACTGATCCTGAACCATCCTGTGGTTGAGGATTTATATCTATGTAACTTATGAAACCATTTGTTTCATTTACATAACTAGGAAGTTCATTTAATGGTATTTCAACGTGATATGTTACTAAATACTCACTTTTTCCTTCTATTTCAATATATTCATCTTCAAAAACTATCCAAGATTCATCTGGTAATGGATGAAAATATATATAAGGACTAACTATATGTTTTCTTGGTTCTCCATCAGGACCCATATCACCTTGTTTTATATTATTTGATGAGGACAACTTTATAAAAACCTTCTCATCATCTTGATTTGATACAATAAATTGTCCATCAGATTTAAGAATATCTTTATTTGATGAATTAAACTCATGAACACTTATACTATTGACTAATGATATATTAATGGCGTTGGCATTGGAAATAAATAAGATGCTTGATAATAGTATTACCAAGCAGATTTTTTTATTCATAATATCACCTTATGTATCAGCAACTACAGATATGTCAACAATGAATGTTTCATCTTCATAGTATGCAGCTGTTAATGATGGACCTATGTATAGTGTTAAGTTATATCCTCTAACTGAACCAGCGGCTAAACCATCTGCGAGATCTATTGGAGAAGAATATCCTCCACCTATATCTTCTTCAGATGTATTCCCATCGGATAGAACTGTAACACCATATTCATTATTAGCTAAACTGCCATTAGTTCCTATCGTAAGTGTGCCGGAATCTTTTGTTGCTTGTCCTTGTGTAACATCAGCTATAACAGTACCATTGTTCTCTACAAATAATCCCTGCATTTGCGAATCACTAACACTTATATTACCAAAATCTATCGAAGATCTGTTTACATCTACGTCTAAAGTTGCATTACAATCGAATGAACCTGTTACTTCAGTATTACTGGCAAACACCATTGGAGCAGCAAGTGATATAGTAACTATACCAATCAGTAATATTATTGCTTTCTTATTCATATGCTTTTCACCTCTTCAACTACCCCACAGGATAGGGATTTGCCTATTTCCGTCCTGCCCGTTTTAATTCTATGTATGTTGAGTAACAGTTAAAACCACCTCAAAATCTTCTCTTTTATCTATTACATCCATAGTTTTAGGCATCCAAATTCTTACACCAAAATCAAAATTACCAGGAGCAAAATTAAGTTTAAGTGTTTCGTTATATGGACTTATCTTGATATTGTGTTCAGATACCCAACTATCATTTGTAAAGTTTGCGCAGTATTGATTGAAACCATCAGCATTCCAATCAGAATAATTAACAAATGTAAAGTTTGTGTTACTTATTCCAATTTCTACATCTATATTAACAGAACCATTCTGCCAGAATTTGAAATTCTTTGTAGCAGAATTACCAACTCCTAACTCTCCTATAATCCAGGTTGTAGTATTAAGTTCGCAATCAATTGCTTCAGAGTAAGTAAATGAAAGACTTACATCAGAATATGAACTATCAACAGAATACCCAGTTCCAGCAGAAGCAGTAATATTTAGTAATCTACTGATATCTACATTACTAGACAAATTATCAAAATCAGCCCAAAGATACAAACAGAAACTATCATCAACAGCTAAATCAGTTTTAATAGTAGATGGACTTGTAGTAACATTAGCACCACATGAATATGGTGTACTCCCTCCTCCACCATCTTCATCAAGATCTATACCAAAAACTGTTCTAACATTATCTAAATCACCAACTACATGCTTAGTAAAACTTGGATCAGTTAAACCATCACTTTCATACCAACAAACCTCATCATCATCACTATTAGCTGAAATTATATCTATGTCATTATCACCATCAATATCAATTGCAAAAACATCATATGAACCATTGGCATTTGTATCTATATCGCGTTTAGTGAAAGATTCAGCACCATCATTTTCATACCATACAACTTCATCTGCACCAGAAGCACCTGCAACAACATCTGTATCTCCATCATCATCAACATCAATTCCAAATACAGCTCTTACAGCAGAAAAATCTCCATCTATTGTATGTTTTGTAAAACTGGTTGTTTCATTTTCGTACCAAATGACATCATTAGCAACTGCTCCTGCAGCAAGAATATCCATATCTCCATCTGGTTCAACATCAATAGCAAACACATCAAAAGCATAAGCTAAATTATCATCAATAGTTATATTTTCAAAATTTTCTTCTCCATCATTAATATGTATGCGAACATCATTTTTTGTTGATGCAGTACTAAAAAAATCTATATCATTGTCACCATCAATATCTGCTGCGTAACACTTTCTTGCACAAGTATAATTTGTATCAATTATATGTTTTGTAAATGTTCCATCACTATTGTTTTCGTACCAACCGAGTTGACTTGGTGCATCAGCGGCAATTCCTAAAACATCCATATCTCCATCTGGTTCAACATCTATCATAATAGAATCCCATGCTTTCTCACATGCGTTATCGATAGTATGATTTGTAAAGGATTCACTTCCATCATTTTCAAACCACATAATCGTGTCATTGGTTACATCTGATGTAACTAAATCTAAATCCCCATCTCCATCTAGATCACCTGCAGTTGCTGACGATGCTCTGTCCATTTTATGTATCAAATACCTATCGAAATCTTCACTTCCATCGTTTTCAAACCAATAAACACCATCATCTGTACCATAATCTGCCGAGGAAATAATATCTATATCTCCACCAACAGCAGTACTTGAAGGTGTATAACCTGGTGGATTAAAACTATCATTCCATTTAAGATAAATATTGTTTCCAATTGACTCATTAAGTTTAATTGTAATATTAATAGGCACATCACCATCATTTGTAATATTAATAGCACAAACACCATTACTTTGTCCTGTTGCATTTACATTATAATCAGTAGAAGAAGTTGTTGAAAAAGAAACTGGATTAGATGAAAGCGTAGTTGAAAATATTATTGTATTTTCTTGCCTCACAAAATTTTCTGTTATATTCTGATTATGATAACGTGCTTTTATCCAACTAGCATTCCAACAATTTTCATTAATTTCTACTTGATCCATTGTACCATTAAATGTTAAATTTTCACTTGCATCTTGATTTTTAGTTCCTATAAACCAATCATAATATGTTACAGCAGGATATTCTTGTAGCGTAAAATCATCAATTGGATTACTATCTCGTAAAACACCATCCACATAAATTGCTACATAACTACCATTGAATGTTCCAACCACATACTTCCAATCATCAGCATCTACACTATTGGCATAAAACGCACTTTCACGATTATCCCCATCATCTACACTTCTATTCCATACACAAGTATGTAATCCATCTTCACTCCAACCAGCAAAAGCAGTTCTTAATGTCGCTTGAGGTTTGAATAACATATAATTAGCAAAACTACTTCCATAATCATTACCAACTAAATCATCATTACTTCTTATCCAACAAGCCCAACTTGCAGTTGTTTTGTTGCTAAAATCTAACTCATTCTCAACACTACTATCATCATGAACTATTCTAATATAAGCGTGACCATCAGGTTCAGATTCATTACTAAATTGATATCCGCCACCTATTTTACCAGAACTATCAAATGTTGCATTAGTATTGGTACCAGCGTTACTATAGATAGAACTATCTTTGATATTAGTATCTGCACTATGATTTAAATGCCATACACCATAATAATCACTATTCCAAACACCAGAAACATTTTCTTGGTTTTCACAATCACTATCGTTATATCTCATCCATATAATTGTATCAGCATCTGCAGAAATACTTGTTACATTTACCCATACATAATTATATCCGCTGTTATCCCAACCTGCTGTACCATTCTCTATTTCGTGATTAAAAGTTGTAGTATTATCAGAGTTATTAAAACTTATGCTTTTACCACTATCACATTCTGCACTAATTGTACTATTAAGTCTAATCATTAATGGGAAATTGGTAAGTGGTTCATCTATGTAATCTTTATCAATTCTAATCTTTAATGATTTTGATGGTACATATATAGGTTCTTCTTCAGTAGTAAAATGATAAAATTCAATTGTTTCATTTGTTCCATCATTTACATTCACCTTCCACCAATAAGTAGTATTATACTCGCTAAAATTTGAATTAGTTTGAGTGTATGTATCATCATAAACACTATTATTTGTTCCAAATTCTATATAGTATCCTTGTTGTGTTTTGTTATATTGATCTAGATCTCCATAAGCTCTTAGATAACCATCATCACATCCAACTACTAATATACCATCACCAACTGATGGTTGTCCATAACATCCGCTATCAAATGTTTCGTTCCACACTTCTGTTCCATTATTCTCATAGAGGCACCATAGTTTTTTATCATTATATGAGGTAAAGTAAACATATCCGTTTGAAATTACAGGAGCACCATAAATATCTCCACTTGTAGTAAAATTCCAAATTGATCTACCAAAAGGACAAACAAACGCAGTATCAATACATCTCAAAACATTATCATTACCACCACGTAATAATTTTCCATCATTATAAGCTTGTACTAAGACCATTGAGCTAACACCGGATGATTCTTCCCATATAATAGTACCATTATTTGGATATAAACAATATGATGTTTCTCGGTCTAATGTATCTCCTCCTGAATGAAGTAAAACATCGGTTCCTTCAATTGTTGTGAAAATAGGATTTGAATCCCAAGCATCAAAACTATCATCATCCTGATGCCAAATTTCTGTACCATTCTCTGACCAAAGACAATATAATCCCCAATTTGCACTAGAAAATACTACTATTCCGCCGACTAAAGAATCATTGAAATAAGTAACATCAGAACCTGTACCACCTGCAGTATTCTCATCTGTTGTATAGTTCCATTCTTCAGAACCATCATTTATATTTACACCATATACTTTATTACTACAAACAGATATAACAAGATTATTTTCAGGGTCAATTGTTGGTGGACCCGTGTAAGTTGTCGTTGCATCCATTTCAGTAAAATTCCATTTCTCTGTACCATTACTAGCCCATAAACATATTAATTTTTCATCTACAAAACCTTCAAGATCTGTTTGGATATATAACATTCCATCATAATAAGTTGCTGTATCATCTACTTTACCTGTAGTAGTATTCCATTTCTCAGTTCCATTATTTAAATATAAAGCATAGAATTTACCATCAGGATGTTTTGTTGGATGATATACTATACCATCTATGATTGTGCTTCCACCATATTCATCAAAATCATCCAATATGTCTTTTGACCAAATAAGCGTATTTTGTATAGGACTATACTCATTATATTCAGCAACACCTGTTCTATTGGCACGTCCTCCGTGACCATTCCAGTTTGAATGACTTAACTGTGTAGAATTACTATACCAGGTGATATTCATTTCATTTGCATCACTATCACTCACATCAATTGATAAGGTTGGTAATAGAGAAATATCTGTGCTTTCATTTGTTGGTTGTTCATTAGTAATCAAAGGATACGTATTACTAAATTCAACAGTAACACTACCTCCAAATGATGATGAATTCCAATAAACTGTATTAGTTGTAGCATCTATAACATCTGAACCAGAACTCCAAACAGATTGTGTTGAATTCCAACTCCACGCTTTGTAATAGTAAGTTGTACCAGATGATAAACCAGTATGTGCTTCAGAACCAGATGATGCATTGATACCTGTATCATTATGTTCACCACGAGACCACTCTGTATCATTTACACTATCCCATTCTATATAGGTACTATCAGCTTCAGTATCATCGGTCCAAGTTATTGTTATCTGTGTATCACTATTAACAGTTGCTCCTGTTAAATCTGGCGCATCTGGAGTATAATCTATTGTTGTAAAACTATATGTTTCATTAGTCCATCCTTTATTTGTAGCATTATCAGATACATTGACAGACCACCAATATTTTTGGTTATAAGTATCTATCCAACTAACATTTGTGCAATAGAAAGTACTGTTACACTCTGTTGATTCGTTATAACCCATATCTTTCCAAGAACCACTTGAGTTTGTTCTCCAAGTAACATTTATTGATTGAATTGCATTATCTTTATCCGTAACAGTTATATTAAAATGGTTATAAAAGTTTGATAATTCAGATTCTATATCTGTTTGAGTATCAGGTGGATTCTCGCTATCACTTGTTATTTCAGGTTCACTATTAACCCAACCAATTGTCACAGAACCTCCAAAATTTGAAGTGGTATATTCTCCATTTGCTTGAATAAAACTAAATGATAATATGAAAATGAATAATAATGATATCAATATTACTAATTTGTTACGTATGTTCTCACCTTCATATAATATTTAGTATAACTAGACAATTCAACTGGTAAAATAAATGATGCTGTGTTATCAACTATCTCAAAATTTGATGGATAATTCAACTCACTTATATTTGAATAATCAATTTCTGGTGAAGAAAAATCGGAATTGTTATCTATTTGAAGATGATACTTTGATGCTTGTGAAATTACAGTCCAATTTATAACTGGTGTTTTATCTCTAATTGTAGATGAATTTACTTCACCATTAATACTTAAAAAAGATACACTTTCACCTCCTAAACCAGTAAAATTTATTTCTATATACTTATCTTCAGAGTATGATGTTTCTCCCCATTTATTCCCATTTGGTTCAGTATATACATCACCGTTTGTCATTGTAAAGGTTTCATAATTGGTGTTAAATGGTAAAACTTTAAAAACTGATCCTGTCCATTCACTACTACGGGATTTCAATGTAAGATTAACAACATCATCATCATAAGAATTTACAACAAAACGAGCATTACGAGTTAATAAAAACGGTTCACTATAATATAAAAGTGCCATACCCTGATGATTTCCTCCAATATCTGCATACAACGAAATATAACCTGTATCATTTATAGTGTTAAGAGGAGAAACATAAAATTCATCATATGAATTTTCAGATAGAGTACCACTATCATTATACCATACATCATTTAATTTTAGATGAAAATCTGATGTAGAATCACTACTTCTATCTCTAGTTATAGTAAACTCTGTTACTTGATATGTTTTACTATCATCAAAACTTAAATTCCCTTGTAAAAAACCAGCATTATTATCATCTGGAACTGTATAAGAACCATATACCGTTTCAAAATTAGTATCAAAAGAATGAGTAAAGACCTGAGATTCACTACCTGAAAGATAATCATACTGAGAATTACTAGATACATCCTGAACACTCATATCAAGTGTTATATCACCAGAACCGATTGTTACTCTAGCAGTTATAGAAACATTATATGTCTCCCCAGGAATACCAACCGATGTACTACCACATTGAATAAAATCTTTTATTTGACCGCTTCTACCATCACTTGCACCAGCATCATAACTGGTTGTACATGGAAATGGTAAAACTTTACTACCTGAAACTTGAATTCCACCATCAACTAAATCAATATTTGAAACACCGCTCGTATCATCATCAAAACAACCTGAATAAACCTTGTTAACACTATCATCATTCCAATCAACAAGATTAGGATCATTAAACAAACTATAAGGTCTAACACCAACAAGCTGAAGCGTAACATTCTGAGAGGGAATTACATCATTACTAACTATTTGAGTTTCTCCATCTTGTAAGAAAAACGGAATCGAATACCAATCATCAACAGATTCATCATAACTGGTACCAATAGAATATGTGTGATCATAATCACTTTGCCACCCCTCTGTACCACCATCATGTCTATATGTATCAGTTGATATAGATGAAGAAGAAATATTTATAACAGTAAATTCATCAGGATCATGTGTAGCATAAGGATTACGTTGAGCTGGTGGAGCTATAAAAGCTATATTATGATCCCAAGAACCATTTGTACCACCATATCCTTCTTGATTATTATTTGACAATACGTCCCAATCCATTACATGATTATGACCGTGAATAAAAGCTCTTATATTGTTATTATCATGAAATAAATCCCACCAAAACTCCTCATCATGTCTCCATCTATACTTTCTATCATTTGAATAATCAGTAGTCCCATGAATGGCATTATGATCTACAATAACAACAGTTTTATCACTATATTCACTACACATAAATTCCAACCATTCATGTTGAGATTCATGAAGTTTATGATTACTTCCTTTATCACCACAAAACAAAAACAAAATGTTACTTCTGCACATAGCATAAGTAGGAGTAGTAATTTCGGATTCCTCTAGAAAAGTTTGTAATAGAACATAAGGATTATTCTGAGTAGTTGAATCAGTATCACCACCATAATTCCAATATTCCTCAACATCATGATTCCCAAGATTTAAAAAATATGAAATGTTTATGTTAGAAATAAAATCATTTTTCCAATAAATATCTGTAGAACCAGGTTCATTAACAGCATGTATAAGATATTCTCTATGATGAACATCATCACCAACACTCATCACAAAATCAATAGTTGGAAGATCAGTAGATAAATCTTTTACAAGTTCCTCAAGATAATCAGTTAAATCAGCACTATCAGATCCTAAATGTGGATCAGCAAAAACAACAAAAGTTATTTTATCCTCATTATCAGTTGCTTCCGAAGTGTTATCAAAGAGAAAACTACTTAATAACGAAAAAATTATAAAAAAAGCAAAAATAATCACTTTTTTATTCAAAGAATCACCACGTTGTTTCATACTTATGTGATATTTCCCATATAGTATTATTATCAGTAGCGTATTCACCTTGATTAATACCTTCACCAATTACAAGTTTGAAACGGCAAATAATAGTGATATTTCCACTAGCATTTCTAATTGTAAATGGATTAGCATCATCATCAGAAAGATTCTCCCATTCATTATTTAAACTAATATTATATCCATTAGTTGAGTTGAATTCAACCCATGTTGATCCATCCCAAGTAGAATTAGTTGAAACTTGTAAATACATAGTACTTCCTCCTCCAGTAGAAAAATTAACTTCATCACTATCACCAAAAGTAGTATCACCAGATAAGTCTATGTATATATCAGTACAATTTTCGCTTGTATTGACAGATGTATATATTGTTACATTCTTTCCTGTGCTAACAGATTCATTGGAGTAAGATGTTTCTCCAGAAGTTCCACTAAAAGTTATATTGTTATTATTTAAATAAGAAGCAAATATACCAAATTCAGATGGATCTTCGGGTTCTTCTGGTGTTTCTCCTTCAAGAAGAACAGGACTACCAATTGTTAGGTTATCAAGATAAATAGTTCCAATATTGACTTTAACTACATTAAAACAGATGTATTGTATATTATCATCAGTTCCAGACTGCCGTAAACCATAATTTAACTCATTACCAATATCTGAATAAAAATCAACTTGGTCATTTGCATGATCAAACGAACAATTAAACCAATGCCACGTGTCCTCACTTATTGCACCAATAACTGTATAAGAATCACCATCATACAACTCAAGATTATCGTTATCAGAACCTATCATTACTGCAAGAACATCCTTATAATCACCGCTATCACTATCAGCATCATTAATGAAATTAAATGCGAACTTTGTATCAGCAGCAGATGGTCTATAAAAAGAGATATTAAAAAATGTTAAATTAAAACCAGATGTACTATTCAACATAAAAGAATTAATCTCAGTATCAGAACCATGACCGGCTATCCTATAAACCTGTGTGCTACCAGTATCATAAATATCAACATGACTATAATCCTGTGCTTTGCCCCATGCAGCATTTTGTGTATGATTATACCAATCCTCCAAAGGATTAGTATCACTACAAGAAGCAATAGTATCATCCTCGAAATCATCAGTATAAACATAAGCAGCAGGGGGATTATCTCCTGTCTCTGTTAGTATATCCTTTTTAGACTTAATTATATCCTTTTCAAATATGAATTCAGAAGATGCTGATGCTATTAACATTAGAACAAATACAAAAATAGCACCAATAATATGCGTTTGGCTTTTATTTTTTATCATTATTTTCACCTCTATCCAGTCATACCAGATGGTAAGACAACTACACTTTGATCTAAAACTGTATAATCAGAATCACTAACTGTATACCAAGCATTTCCATCAAATTGCTCAACACTTACTATACTTTCTATTGGATAATCTACATTACAAGTTTTTGATACTGATGGATTTGTAACAGTAAAAAGTTCAGTTTGTTCTGTTGTATAACTTATTTCAGAACTTACTGTATAAAATGCAAAAAACCCAACAGAAAAAATAATTAGTGATACTGACAAAACTAAAATTATATTCGGTAAACCTTCATTATACATACTTTCCTCCATAAATAAAAGATAAAAGATGGAGGCAAATGCCTCCTGTTTGTTTTGCTTATCGGACGTAGTTATAGACGAGACCAACAATACTCATTATAGCTCCAATAATTAACACAATACCAATTATGTTAAATACTGAATCTGCTGTGTCAGATGTATTGTTGATTGCTGAACGTGTTCTATTTCCTGCAGCTCCTGTTTCTGTTGGTATACTGTTTATAGTTACAAAGAATGCGAACACGCCAACAGCGAGTATTATCAGCGAAACAACTACTCCCATTATAGCACCGGGATCAATGAATCCAAATCGTGTTTTCATGATATCTACCTCACGTAATTGTAGACAAGACCAACGATGGACATGATTGCACCGATTATTAACACAATACCAATAATGTTAAAAACACTATCAGCTGTATCGGATGTGTTATTTATTGCACTTGAAGTTCTTGCATCGCTTGTTGGTATTTCACCTATAGTCACAAAGAAAGCGAATACACCGACTGCTAGAATAATTAGAGATACTACAACTCCCATTATTGCGCCTGGATCTATGAATCCGAATCTAGTTTTCACTTTTATTACCTCCTTTATTTATGAAGTTAGTATTATCTTTTATGGTATATAAAGGTAAACTGATATTTATTCATATATATCTTATCTGTTAAGAGCAATATATATTTTCTATATAAATATCTTAAAAATAGTAGGTCACCTGAACTTTCCACTAAAAAGTAGTATCTCTTACTTTTATCTTGAAGCTATAATCTCCACATCTTTCAACATAATAAGTGGGTTTTATAAATATAATACCTTCTTTACAGAATACAGTATTATCACGTTTATAAACATCAGGGATAAAACGAGGAAATAATCTCATAACAGCAGAATTATCAGTTTTAGCAAAGTTTTCTTTCTCCAAACGATCTAAAACCTTTTTCATCTCTTGTCTTACATCTTCTGGAGTTTTCATCCTTATAACTTTGATAATTTTATTCATGGTAACTTTCTTCTCTCTTTTAAATCAAAAAACAATATTAGTATCCATATAATATTTATGAAAATGAAACCTATTGATACGGGAAGTAAAGCATTTTCAGTATATGATGTATCACCAGGAACTTCTATGTATAAATGTCCTGCCATTACTATTATCCACATAAGTATAGAGCTACCACTAAATATTATATTTTCTTCTATTATTCCTAATAAGAATAAGACAAACGCCATAAGAATTATTATGATGAATATACTATCTAACATTTTTCTAACCTCTTTTCTTATATATCTTCAAATATACTACCTCTAATTTCTAAATCTCCACTATTTGATAATTTTAATATATCTACATTTGTTATGTTTTCAACTTTCCATACAGGTGCAGAAACTGTTGTTAATGTTCCACTTATATGTAAATCACCATTAACTGTAAGCCAAAATGAGTTATTGATATTCACCGCTACATTTGCAGGTAATGAAGAAGATTCAAAGAAACTTCCTGCTATAGAAATATTACCGTTAGTTGATAAATTAAGTATCGTTATATCTGTAATATTAATAACTCTCCAAGCAATCTCAAATGATAAATTCCATTCTGCACCTGAAGCAGTATAATTACATATTGCATCTGCTTCATTTGGAGCTATTTCTGTTTCTTCAGGAATCTCTCTTTGAGCCATACTATAGAATTGATAATATCCTGTTCCGTTTGGAAAATTAAAATCCCACGACCATGGACTTGATTCATCAGGATTACTTGCATCTGACCACTCTATCCAAGGGATTCCAGTTGTCATACCTGCATTATATATATCCGCAAAATCTGAACCTGTTAATAAGGGACTTTCATCTCCCCAATAAATCATATCTTGTATCCTACCATCAAAGTTACCAGTCACTTGTCCTTCGTCCCAACCATCACCATCACTATCACCAATGCAAGGAGTACCTGTGTGTGATGATAAACTTGTCGAAGTGTTGAATGGTCCTGTATGGTTGTCAACTTCTATTCCGTTAAGATACATATGCATCTCTTGTTCTGAATAATCAACCCAAACACCAACATGATAAAGAACACCTTCTGAAATTGGATAATACATAGTATCTATGTTTGCAGATTCCCCAATTACAAAATAGAGTCTATCTTCCCCATCTTCCTCATGGACATAAAGAACAATAGAATTTGTACCACCACCTTCTTCCCATATAGCACGACCATTACTGGCTGTATCAATTGTATCTGCTATGAACCAAACAGACATAGAACGGTCATATGTTGTACCATCATTGATGTCGCCTTGATTTGGTATATCTGTATCATCTCCGTCATAATCACCACAATATGTATTAGAAGAACCCGGAACGATGGAAGAAACCCAATCTGGGTCAATACCACCATTTGAATCTGCACCATCAGCACTATCTGTTTCATCACCATCAAGTTTCCATCTATAATCAGGAGATAAATCACTAATTACGGATTCATAATCGGAACCCCAACTTGTATTGGTATCATTATATCTATAGTAAAGAGTAACATTACTTGCAGCCCCGCCAATTGAAGTTGCAGTTATTGTAAGAGGATTTGTTGATGTATCATAAGGACTTATAGTATCAACACTTGTATCTAATGGATTTGGTGCTGTTATATTACCACCATCAGTTGTATTATCTAAACAAACCCAATATACAGTTTCACCATTATGGCTATTAGAAACTCCATCTCCATCTTGTTCATTATAACGAAATTCTGGTGTGTTGTATAAGTCTCTTGCTTGACAATATTCAGGGTCTTGTGAACCTGAATCACTATTTTGCATTACTAATACCATTGGTTCCGTTGCAGTATGAGAGAATGAAGTCCATGCTGAAGCAGATATTACTGCACTTCCGTATTCAAAATCTTCAATAAGACATTCATCTAAATCAATTGCTACCCATCCAACATCTTCATGCCCATTTCCAGAATTACAATCATCAGTAGAATAATGTACTCCACCTTGAAATGTAATTGTAGTACTAGAACCTGCTGCTGCTCCCCAATAATAAGCTGGTAAATCCCCACCTTGTCTATATGTTTGTGGACATAAGAAAACCGCAGCATCACCAGATAATGTTTTTCCAAATGATATAGAATCAGTATTATCTCCTGTAAGACCAGAAGATACATCATCTTTAACTCCAGCAGCAATCCAATCATAATTAGTTATAGCTGAAGTATTAATTACCCAATATGATAAATTATCTGTAACGCCTGGTTCAGAGCCAATTGGAGGTTTAGCACTTGTACCATTATCATACATAATTGTTACATTAAATCCAGTTGTTCCAACCCAATTAATCACAGGTAATATTCCATCGCAAGCATCATCTGCTCTTGAATCACCATCATTTATACCACAACAATCATCTTCTTCTTGACCTGCTCCTCTGTTGTTTGTAGTAGGAGAAGCTATTACTACTGGGATAGAATCATAGGGTCCATTTCTAAAGGTTATGTTATGCCATTGCATTTGTTCAATAACAACTACGCCCATCTCACCAATAACTGAATCTCCGGGACCAGCACTTATAGAAGGAGTAAAAACAAAGAAAGTAAGAATCATTAAAACTAATATAAAAATTGATAATATCTTTCTTTTATATTTTTTTATTCTATTTCCCAAACTAACACTCCTGTTGCATTAACATATATATTCCAAGTTATTCCACCGTTTGACATATCTAACGTATTATCAACTGTAACATTTTCAAACTCCACATCAGATGAAGTTAAAACATTTTGATTCATATCATAAAGTTCATTTGCTCCTTCACCTGTATCTATTGTATCAAAAGTTACAGCGTTAGTTGTGTTTAAATCTTGATTGTAACCAGAATAATTAAAAGGATGATTATGATTGTCCCAATTAGTAACATTAGAATCGTTTATAGTTTTTGTTCCTATAGTGATATTATCAGTAAATGTTGAATTTGATAAATATAACCAATTTCCACTTAATAATGATTTTATTCTTGAAAGTGTACACCAATAATTTGTTGCTCCTTCAGATAAATCATCTGTAGTATTATCAGATAAATCATCATCATTTGTGTTTATACCAGTTAGTAAACTACCATTACCAATATAGAAATCAGCAGATACATTCTTTGATATATTAATAAGTCCATTTGCATCAATTATCATACGTTCTGTATTGTTAGTTGCAAAAACCATTGGTATGTTTTCATATAACCAATGTTTAAATTGAGTATTTGTATATAAACTCATAAGATAACCATCAGTTGAAGCTCCTCCTGTATCAGCATTCATCATCTTAATAGTACATTGGTCAGAAGGGGTTGCTTCATAAAGTGTTAATTCATTACCACTTCCACCATCATCACCAACAGATATTTCTCCTTCTGAATAAATTCCATAAGAAGGAGCCTGATATCCTTCAGATAAACCACTTCTAATCAAGAAACCACCAACTAATTCTAAAGAATTAATAGGAGTTGAATCGCCTATACCAACTTGTGTATATGATTCATTTAAGTAAATATCTGTGCCTGATATATTCCATATGTTACTTGTCATACTACTGACATTATCAATTCCATCTGCAAAACCAGAAGGTATATTTGATAAGTCATTCCAGCTGCCACTAAAATCATCTGTTGAATCTGTATCTGTATTTGGGTATATATCTAAATCTAAAAAGTTTTGAAGTAACAACCATGTTAAATTTAATTCAAAAGTATTACCAGTTTTATTGATTGTTATGTTATCTGAATAATATATTGTGCCTCCACTATCGTTATCCACACCATCAGCGAATCCTGAAGGAACATTTGTAAGATTATCCCAATTCGTATCAGTAGTGTCATTATCAATGTTATCTGAAAATCCTGATGGAATGTTTGTTAAATCATTCCAACTTCCGCTGAAATCATCAGATGAATTTTTATCAAGATTTGGATAGTTTGTAAGTGTTAAATTAAAAAAAGTAGGACTATCAGTTGTATTTAATGATTGATCGTATCCTCCACCTCCAATACTTATAGAATCATTAAATGGTTCCCATTGAGATGATGTTTCATTATACTTTATAACTTGACCATCAGTTACACCTGTTACATTCACATCTGTAAGTTGACCTAAATTAAAAAAAGTGCTAGCAATAGAAGGAGTAGCAATAACCATTCCAACAATAACACAAGAGAAACCTACTATAACTAAATTTGATAAATTTACTTTACCATCTTTCATTGATTTACTTACCATAATATATCACTACCTTTATTAACCTTCTCTTTCTATAAACGCTTTGTAGAATATTATAGCTATCATCAGAGATAATATAATACCGAATAATCCCACAATATGTGAAGGAAATATCAAAGATACAAATATACCTGTAAGTATAAGATATGTTGTGGTAGTGCTTATACTTCTTTCATTAATATATAAGGCACCTCCTATAAATCCTAATATGATACCCCAAGTAAATTCACCAAATATTGAATAATAGGGATTAAAAGCAGCTTTTATTAAACCATCAGTTGTTAGATTACTCAAGTTAAGATTGATGGATGTCATTACTAAATTTATTAACGCATAGATGCCCATGGTCCTCTCACCAACTGTAACATAAATGATAAGAATGATATTGATAATATAATAACAAATATAACCACTACATAGAATAAACCAATAGCGGCACTTTCCTCTGTTAAACTAAACAAGATATCAACTGTATTCTTTGCCATTCCCCAATAAAAAGTGATAAACATAGAATAAGCAAAAGCGGCATCACCAGGAATTTGTGTTAAGAAAGATAAAGCTCCACCTATAACAGCACCCGTAACTAAAGAAACTAATATATTCCCTCCAAACATAGCCATAACATCAGCTTTATCATATGATTCTAATGCTTGTGTCGATAAATTTACGTTGCCTTCTACATCTTGTATAACATCATCTTCTCCTGTAGTATAGTTGACATAAATATCACCTGGAGATGTTAAATCGTTACTATAAATCCCAAGTCCTAACACAACAGAAACAGATACATTGAATAATAAAAGGAACACCATTAATTGATACGCGTTCATCTTGTATCAACTCCTCCCAATAATCCAACAATTGACAATCCAATAATAAATCCTCCAACACCAACTACTATTGATATTAAACCATATATCCAACCGCCAGCAGCCATAAGGAATAATCCAACAGCAAGTGAGCCAACAAACGCATTAATTTTTCCAAATGATACAAGTAAAACAAATGAGAAACCAAATAATCCTATATAAGTCCAAGATACAATATCTCCTTCATTATCATACATAGGAGAATCCCCAAATATAATCTGTATTATATCATCAATATCATCTATTCTTGTTATTACTTCAATTCCAGGATAAAGAATTGCAGCTCCATTTGATGCAGCTAACCAATAAGTTCCAGAATAATCTAAATTATCATCTAAATCTGTATCAACCACATCAACCTTAATGTTGTATTTCCAAGCAGTTGAATTATTACAAGATACACTAAAGTTGTATGAACTTAAATATTGAGGATCAGGGTAATCGTGGTATATTGTGTCATTATTATACCACCACACATACAATGTTATACTTGTTATATAATTGTGTCCTGTTGATTCTTGAACATCAACGAAGAAACCATCATCTTCCCAACCTATTTCTACAAAAACGATATCATGAAAAGAGAAATCGTTAATATATTGATATGGTATTTGAACGTTAGGGCTTTGATCATCTCCAGGTATAAAAGTTGATATTCTTTCAAATGTTTTCTCATCACAAGAAACTCCTATGTAATATCTTTTATCATATACTAACCAAGGAATTATCCTTTTTGTAGAATCAAAATATTCTGAATGTATGACTTGTTTTATCCCATTATCGTCATATGTGTAAATAGTAGCATAAGGATTATTATTAGGTGTAAAATCACCTGAACTATCTATGAATGACATAGTATATCTTACTAAACTATCATTCATATAATAAGATGAGTCTCCATATACAGGCAGATCATCTCTTATATAAAAAGTGATATTTCTTTGACTGGAATCTGGTACTATCATTCTGTGACAACTATATGTTGTTGTTGTTATATTACCAGATTCATTTATAAATGTTTTAGAAGCGTTCCAATGAAATGAAAAGAATAAAGGACGTTCATCAACTGTTATATTAAACCAACCATCATCAACAGAATCCCAATAACCTTGAGAATCGTTATCTCCATTCATAATCCCTGTATTATTAAAATAATTTTCTTCTGTTGAATATTCATAATGCACAATAAATTCATGATTATGTCCAGTAGTTAAATCGACAGGTCCATAAGTTCTATTTTCATATCTTATTGATATGTTATAATTTCCTTCAAATGTTGTAGTATCATCAAAATCGTAGTTATCACTATATTGATATAGTGTCGGTGAACCTGAATCGTATGCACAAGTCCAAGCACTAAAATAATATTTTGTATCGGGATCTAAATCATATGTTGTATTACTTTCAGCCGTTCCATTATAAGCTAATGTACTCCCATCTGTACCAATTGGAGATGTTGGATAAGAATTCTTTTTATATCTTACTACTGTATTTACTGTTGTACCTGCTCCAACATTTGTTGTTTTATCCCAATTTAGTGTTACCGAATTATGATTAGAATTTGTTATACTCAAATTTGTTGGACTATAAGGTTTAGTTAAAAAATATGTATCATTAGAACTAAAAGTATAATGTTCTGGTATGGAACTATTTAAACTCATATATTGAAAAACTGTATTAGGTTCTTCAGCATCTGCATAAAGACCAATAGAGAAAACATCAAAATATACATCATAATCACATTCTCTTTTTCCATTGAAATAAACAATGAATGATGAACCATTATAAATAAGTTTCAACGTATTGTTATCTCCTTGAATTGATGAATCATTATTAAATTGAGATATCTTTGTTCTATCTTCACCATATCTTATACCATCATAATCATTATCATATTCACTATCATCTCCAACTACTATTGAATAAAAATTTCCAGAAGAATCCATAACGATAATACCTGAACAATCATTATCATATCCTCTTAATCTAGTTTCAACACTCCAATATGTATTAGCTGTTATATTTTCTAAAGTTGAATTTCTCCAAACAGCATATTGACTATCCTCGTTATTACCTGGTCCCTCTAAATCTCCTGTTCCCCATCCAGTCCAAGTTCCAACAGTATCATATTGAGATGATAAATCCGAATCAAACGAATCGTTAAAACTAAATGGATATATATCTGAATAATCATATGTATTAACCCAAGCTTTTGCATAGTAATACTCTCCTGGTTGTAAATCTGTTATATCTTTATAAAAATTAGAATTAACAGCAGTAGCTCCATAAGTGACACTATTAGAATAATCTTCTATTAATACATGACTAGAAGTATCATAAGAAAATCCAGTATATTCATCTTCTCCAAATATATCTTTGATGTAACCGTTTAACCTTACTGTTGTTTCTTCAACTTGAGTTGTATCATTAACTGATAAATTCACTGTAGAAGCATACACACCATAATCATCAACATAATCATCACTATACTGATGTAAATCTCCCCATTCACTATACGACCAAGCTTGATAGTAATAAATTGTATTATTACAATCTACAGAATCTTCATAATGGTTAAGAGTATTATTGTAAACAATATCTCCTTCACCTAAGCTCCAAACAGTTTGACCTGTTTTGTTTCTTTCAATATATGTATTGTTTGCACCTGTTCCTTTTGTCCACGTTAAATTTATTTGATTCTCGTTATAAGATTCTGCAATAAATGATAAAGGTGGATCTGGTTTTGTAAGAAAAGTGTAATCTGATCCATTTCCAGTACCGACACTATCATTTGCTACTGCTCTATAATGATATAGAGAACCTTCGGATAAACCTGTTACATCAACAGAAAATTCTTCTCCTGTTTCTTTTGTTTGATTATCTGTTTCGTTTCCGTAACTATCGGTGAAACCATATTCAAATCTAACATAACAAGGTTCACCACCATCATCTTCTAAGTAACCATTAAGTGTTGCGTTGGTTTCTTCGATACCTGTGCTTTCATTCGTAACAACTGTTCCAACAAAATTACTTTCTATTGTTATAGTTGAATTTGATATTATTTGATAATCCCAGGGATATTCTCCATAAGAAACAATGACATCTGTGAGATTAATATGTGCAACACCAACACCAATTGCTTCAAAAGTGATATTGCAAAAATAACCAGCATCGCTAGAACCAGGAGCTGATATTACCCAGCCAACATCTGTGAGATTACCAACAACATTATCATAATATCCACTATACCACACCAATTCTGAACCGCCTTCAAATATATCACCTTTTGAAACATTATCAGTAACATTATGAGCAACAATATTCAACAAATCAGAATCAAATGTCAATTCATCTATTGCTATAGCATTTATAGAAGCGTTTGGAGATACATATACACTAACATCAAAAGTATCTCCATAATCAACTGTATCAGAATTAGGTATCAACTCAAATGATGATGGGTCGTCGGCGCTAACCATAGGAATAGGAATCAAAGATATTAACATTACTATTAAGAGAAATATTGATATTTTTGTTTTCATCACATCCTCCTATAATCTTCTGGATACTCTTCATATTCACTTTCATGAGATTTTAAGAATATCCCTAAAACTAAACCGACCATTGATAACACGAACACCAACCCGAAAACCATACGTAAAGTATTCAGGAATGGAGCTATACTAGAATCAATAGTATCCTGCTCGATATATTCTTGTGATTCATCTTCTACGGTATCAATTAACATATCATATGGATTTGACAACACTATAAATAATACCATCGTTATGAAAGCAAGTGTTGCAAACCCAACTGATTGTCTAAGCCAACTCATATTCAAGCATACCTCTTCATTAATTCATCTGTTACTGATTTGTTATGTGATTGCATAAGATATCTTATAACATCTCTATGTAAAGCATTTGAATACTTATCAGTTGATTTCAGTAACAATTTTTCGATATCAACTGATCTACTATTTTCTAACATTCTTATAAATGCTTCTTTTGTAGAACTACTTGATTTTGCTTTACTAACTAACTTATTAAATATACTCTCTCGGAATGGCGGTGCATAATTATTTAGATTAATGTTTCTTAAAAGATTATTAAGTTGTGATCTTGGTAGTTTCTTTATCATCAACTCAACTGTTTCTGGTCTTGCTATTCTTGGATTATTTATAAGATTCGAAAGTAAATCTTCGTAACCTTTTTTGAACATTCTACTTTGGATTTTTCTTTTTATACTTGATGGAGTAATCGCTGAATTGAAATATAATGAATTAGCAATTTCTGGGTTATTTCCAAACATTCTATATATTTTCTTTGCTATATTAGTGTCAATATGACCAGTGTTCATGATTAAGTAATGTATTTTCCTTATTTTATTCTCTTTTGACATCTTACTATGTGATAAATCTGTAATGTATTGTTCTATTATATATTTAGGTACATGAGGATTATTTCTGATAAGATCGTGTCTATGTTCAGGGTATTTATTGTATATGTATCCTATAAGTGCTTCATTAGATGTAGTATTAACGATATGAGCAACACCTTGTGGTCTTATCTTCTCTGTTACCTTAAATGATTCTTTAGCAACTCTTGGTTCTGTTTCTGCTTTTATACCGTGAGGATCATACATTAAATCACCTTCTCTTTTAGCAATGGTTTTTCTTTGTTTATAATCTAACGCTGGATTATAGAATAATCTACTTGTTATATCATATTCTTTTGAAGGTAATAAGGATTTTATTGTTTCTTGTTTAAGTCTTGGATACGATGCTACTCTCATTCTTATCTGTTTAGAAGGATCAAAGGACATCATATGGAATGGTTCAGGTTCAATTTCTTTTATACTCTTTAATTCTTTCTCTTCTTTTCTTAATCTCTTCTTTAATACGTCCTTCTGTTGTTCTGTTAAATCTTCATCTTTTAATTGATCCTTTATACGTTTAACATTTTCTTCTTGTCTTTTAGTTTCCATCTGAGGACGTCCTAAAGCTTTATATCTTATATCAGAACTTTTTGAATGTAGAAGATTATGGAAGAATGATCTTGGTATCTTTTTATCTCTAGAAACAAGTTTAAGTTCAGCATCTCTAAATGTTGGTTTTTCACCACTAGAACTAGGTTTTTTAATTTCACTACCATAAACAGATGGTATTCTGTGAGAAAAGTCAACCACGTTATCTACAACTACCTCTTCTGGATCATAATCATCATATCCTTCCCTCTCCATCTTTTCTAACCACTCATCTTCAAGATATTGAAATGCTTTTCTTGGGTTATGTGCAACCCAATCTGAATACCCTTTATGTGCTTTCTTTGTCTTTATAGGTATATGAAATAATTTTTTCTTCTTCAAAAATTCCTGTAGTAAAAATGGATACCACTCTCTTCCAGATCCTCCGCCATATATTGTTGGTTCAACACCTATATATTCTTTTGATAAATCTAATCTACCTCTTGTATCAACTGGATGTCCTCTTCTCATCATAACTCTTGCAGATGGCTTATCTCTATAAGGTTCTCTTCCAGTTAAATAGAAATAAGCAACAGGGTGTCTGTGTCTAACATCTGAAAATGGTCCCATACTACATATTCCACCAGTTATGGATTCACAACTGCTCATTCCACCATACATTGATTTCATGATAACCTCAACAGGATCATCAGATATATGAACTTTTATATCCTTTCTTGATGCAAAATGTTTTGGTAATTCTTCTATTGACCAATGGGGTTTTATATTATAACTAGATGATATTCCGCTTATATCCTCCTCTGTAACTAATCTTTTCTCTATCTGTTTCTTTTGCTCTTCAGTTAATTTCATACCTGTCATTCTCTCAATTTCTGGTATAATATTCTTTGTTTTTCTAGATTTTTTCTGAAGATGGATAGGAATTCTAACATCTGCCGATACTGATTTCATCGGTTTAGTAAGTAATTTTGTTATCTTCTCTGTTTTCTTTCTACCTTTTTCATCAATATAAGATACTTCACTTGGATTATATATATCAAAATTAAATTTCTTTTCAGGATAAGATGATTTAAGATAATTTTGTAAATGATGATGAGCAAAAACAGTATCATCTGAAACAGAACCAGGTTTTTCTAATTCGTGAACTCCAACCACTTTTTTCAAAGTTGGGATTTCTCCCTTCTCCATTTCTAAAAGTGAATTTGTTAATCTCTTAGAATATGTTCCACCTTCTTGTCCTTTTTCGCCACCATATGTTTTAGGTAATTTTTTCTCAATATTCTTGAATATCATCTCTTGTGTTACTTCACCAGGTTTAACACCATAACCTTTTGTATCATAAAAGAATACAGTTTTCTTCGCATGTTTCTTAAAAACCCCGTGTTTTTTAGGATCCAAAGGTTTACAATCATTTACATTGAAGTATCCATCTTTATCAGCATCACCAAAGGGTTTCAACAGATATTTCTTTTTTGCTTTTTTATATGATAATTTCTTATCTACTTTCTTCACTTTTTTCGGCTTACCTAATTTAAACAAAGGTTTTCCCCAAGTATATCTTTTATCATACAAACCAAATGTTTTTATCTTCTTCATTCAATTACACCATCCTTCTTCTTTTTCTTCAAATCTTTATAAATATAATCATCTATGTAACCAGTAGGTTCCTTGAAGGGAACAACGCCTGTTGGTTTTGGCTCCTTTCTCCATATTCTATCTTCATCTAAATACCAACTACCTCTACCAACATTCTTCTTATTTTTTTCAATTAAAAATTTCCTCTCTTCTGCTAACTCATTTAAAATATCCATCATACAATCTTCTTCTAATGCGTCCTTTGGTTTTATAACATCATACGCATCATCAATTACTCTTTGATAATTCTCATTACTTTTATCTCTTATATATCTATCAATTGATTTTCTTATTGATCTTAACTTATTCTTGTATTCTATTTCTTTATATTCAGATAATGTTTTCTTAACATTGTCAATATTACTACTATAACTTTTTCCCTCTTCTTCATCTTTATCTTTGTAATCCCAATAATTTCCATAAGAATACCAACTTGTCCACCCAGTATTAACTTTTTTAGCTTCTGGTTTTCTAACAGCAGGCAACTTTTCAAAATCAATTTCTCTTAACTTTGTATAAAGATGTCTAGCAAATCTTAAATTTTGCTTCTCAGCCCTTGAATGTGCACCTCTGTAACCGATTGATACATTCGTGCATTCTGGTACAAGATGTGAATAACTTGCTGAATCAGTAAATGAACCTGATGGATCAGGTCTGTAACCACCGCCTATTTTTCTTGCTAATTCCTTTGCAAATTCATCTGATGCTGTTCTATCCCCCATTTGATGTGTGATTATGTCCTTATAACCTTTTCTATCAAATGATATTACTCTTTTGATACCTTTCAACATTTCTGGTTTATTTTCTGCAATCCATTCACTACCTTTCCGACCTATTTCTTCCTCCCTATGAAAAATATATCTACCAGGTTTTTTCTCTTCTATGAGATTCAACATCAACCAATTACCAGTAGTATCATCAGCACCTAAAATATCTTTACCTGTGCTTTTTACCCATTTTCCCTGCATTATAACTTTTCTGTGTTCTTTCTTCTCTTTATTTCTTTTTGTTTTTTCAAGTTTGAATATACCTGTTTTTTTATCTAAAACCCATTCATAATCATTTTTTGTGAGATACTTTGGATCTCTATGAACTGTATCAGTATGAGAAGCGAAAACAGTAGTTGGTTTTTTACCAATAGTAAGAAAACGATTACCAAACTTATCCTTCTTCATTCCTGGCACAGTATCAATAAATTTATGTATATATTTCTCTTCCATCTTAGATCCAGCAGGACGAGGATATGTCAGCATTCTTGATAAATCTATTATACTATATTTACTTTTAAGTGGTCTCATAGCACGTCTATCAAGTCTTTTTTTCTTTATATATTGCATTTTAATAACCCTTCTTTTGTATCTCCATTATAAGTTGTATCCCAGATGCGAACAGAAATACTCCAGCAAGTGCTCCCCAGAAGAAAAACATTACTGTAGCATAATCTCCTGAAGTGGGATATTCTGTATTCATCCAATCTATTATCGGATTATATACATACATAAGTAATCCGAATACGATTAGGGATGCGACAAACCTAAATGGTGGAATGAAATCTATCTAAATCACCTTTTTTTATATTTTCTATATAACTTTTTAGCATCTTTCTTCAGTTTATACAAACCAATGGATGCATCATTCAGCATTAAGAATTTCCTTTTGTTTTTATTTTTTCCCTTTTTCATCTTCTCCAAACACCTCTTGCATATACCTCTTTTAAAACTTCTTCTCCTTTATCAGTTAAACGATATATACCACGCCCAGGTCTATCAATAAGACCTCCAGCTTCCATTCTTTTCAAATACATATTAAGATTTTGTGGTTCACAATGACATTGTTCTCCTAAATCAGAAAATCTCATCTTTCCGAATGTTGATAAATGTGCTAATATATACCATTTTTGTGTTCCACTACGTACAATATTAGTAGGCGCAGAATATCTATCATATTCCATTGATTTCGGTTTAGGTTTTTCAAGCGTATCAGGATTAACCCAACTGATATTATGGGTTCTTAATCTTTGATATGCTTTAATACCTTTACTGGTTATCTTATATTTCCCTCTTGATGGTTTTTCAACTAAACCAGCACCACGTAATTCGTGTAATCGTTGATTGAAATTATAAGTATCAAGAGGCCTAATTTCTCCTGAAGATACTGATGCTCCTTCAAAAACTCTGTCTTTTTCCCACAATTTTCCTAAAATTCTTTCAGATGTTGAATTTTTCTTTAATACCTTAATAGGCGGATAAAGAAATTTAGGTCTACTATCTAACCACTCTTTGAATTCTTCTTCCATACCAAGTTTCTTCAATATATTCTTTTTCATTTTATCAACTTGAATCTTATATCATATATGGGAATAGAGTTACGATCATGAAACTCAACGTGAAGTAATAATCTTTGTGGATACCTCTTTGATTTTGAAATATTAACAACTTTTCCTTTACTACCTTTGCTTAACTCCTTGAAAGGTTCTATTAATTCAACTCTTGATCCAATCTTAAACTTTCCTCTATTTTCAATTGTTTTTACCCAATTATCAAATTCTTTCCGTATTCCTAACCGATTTAAAATATCATCTTTTGGAATTTCACACACCCCAATAATTATCCATTTTAAATTTCATTTTTCTTTGTTGTTTTCTTTTATATTTTATTGGTTTATTCATTTTTGATATGTTTTGTGCAGTTTTTGAAAGTAAGCCAATTCCGATTGCGGCTCCAGCCATTCCAACTATGGGACCTATTAATTTACTTGTATCGTATACCATATTTATCACTTTACATACAATACATAACCATAACTTGATCCTTCTATCTTCGTTTTTAAACCTGCTTCTCTTAAATCTTGAGCAGCGTTTTCTAACATACTTCTTTCATATTCACTATCTTCACAAAAACCCGCAACTTCCCACTTGCTTGATTTTTTCTTCTTTTTAGTTTCTTTTTTTCCAACTCCATAATAATCAGGAAAATTTACCATACTTTTTACCTCCTATATTCTTTTACCTCTACTTCTCCAATATGCTTCTATTCTTTCCATATCTCTTCTTGCCTTAAAATGCCTTAAAGGTTGATTAAGTGCTTTCTGTGCCTTACGATATGCCTCTTTCAAATCCTCATGACGTATACCTTTTCTTCTATGTGTAGGCAAACCATGCGGTAACTCCATATAATCAACATCACCATCTTGGTGTGGCACAGTTTTAACTATAAACAACTCTTTAGCCATTCTTTCATCATCACCATTGAATTGATTAAGTTTAGGAATCTTTTGATAATGCACATATGCCATATCACAACCCATACATCTATCTATCTCATTTTCTATCTGATGAGCGCGTTTATTTGGCTCTTTAGAATAAACATCAAAATCCTTCGTTTTTCTAGCATATCTCTTACCAACTATCATATTAACAGAACGAGCACCGTGCATAACATCATTATTTCTTTTGATACTTCTGATAACTTTAGGTGGAAGTATCTTTTCCCAGTTTTCAACGAAATGTTTTACTTTCTCTCTTGAACATCTTGGTGCATCATTTCTCTCAGTAATCTCTTCCATTTTAGGTGAAGATGTTATCTTAACAGGATCTGTTACTTTTATAGGTATTATCATTCTTCTTTGCAACTTCATATTTTCGTTCTCCTTCGTGTTATTGCTCACAAGGGGGAATATCTCCCCCAGGTGAACAATAGGCAAGGTGTGTTACCACACGGTGATGTAGTAACTCTAATTTATTCAAACACTAGACCAAATTCTTCTAGTGTCGTTTGTCTTGTTTTCTTTTTCGATATAATTTCCCTTCAACAAATCTAAAATCTGAAAAGATGGGTTTTTTATCATTCATAAAAGCAGGATTTGCTTCACCAATAATAGGACTTTCACCTTTTCCTCCACTATATTGCACATATTCATCATTTTGCCTAACACCTAATAGGTCGCACATTTCTCTATTAGTTAAAGGTTTCCACTCATCTAAGGTAATCATACCAAAATCAACTAATTTACTTTGTTTTATTTTCATATTTATTCATCTCCTTTTGTTTCAAACATTTTTCTATCTGAAAATTCTTGTTGTTTACCCTCATTCCACTGGTTGACAGGTCTAAGATATCCAACAACTCGTGAATATACTTCACATTTAGTTCTTTTCATTATAGTTCACCACTCCTTATTTTTCTTATAACATTTTTGACATACACATTGGTCGGGTGGAAGTAATCTTCCACAATACATACATCGACCACCCCATACGTTTTTTACCATTTTATTTCACCTAATATTTCTTTTATTAATACTGTAAATATCAATTTTTATTCCTTCTTTATCTTATATTTCATCGCAGAATAAAGCGATCTCTCGTTTCTTTTTTTAACATAATTTTGAGCTTCTTTTTTAGTTTTAAACATTCTAATAATACCCCATCTGCAGTTATCACACCATCTGGCATACACGACATATGTCATTTCTTTTTGCTCCTTGGTTTTTTCTTAAATCCCTTTGTTGCGAAATACAATCGCATTTGTTTTAATGTGTAGATACGTCCTGAATCAGAACGATATTTGCCTTTGTTTTTTCCGGTTGTTATCTTTCGGAATGGCAAATTTATCTCCTTCTTTTTCTTATTTCTGGGTGTCGGCATTCATCAGTTCTGTTTAGTCCTCTACCGCCACTTTGGCGACCACGTTGAGAACCATCCATTCGACCGAATCCACTTCTACCTCTTCCAAATCTTGGTCTCATAAATCTACTCCTCCTTATATAATAATATTCTTTTTCACCATTTGGGGCTTTTACCCAACCATCATATTCTAAATCTTCAGCTTCCATTTCTTCTTGTGATAGTTTTTTCTTGGTTATCACATATTGATTTCTGTTCCAATAATTCGGTATCATTTTTTTCTCCTTATTAATCTTAACTTATTTGTTAATGGATCGATAAATACATCAGAGTATTTTTGCCTAAACAAATCAGTTTCATCAGATAGTGATATTGAATTCAATGTTGGTCTTTCATTTTTTATGATATCTGCCTTGTATGGAAGAGATGTTTTCTTTATGTGTCTACTTGTTGATCGTGAATATCCCTTCCAACCCTCATAATATGTAACTTTCCCAGTTCCTTTATTTCTCTTTGCTAATACAGCCCAACCAAAATCCACAAGTAAAGTATCTCCAGGTTTATCAACAATTTTACTTCTACTTGATTGCCCTGATTTCTTTCCGTAATGGAATCTTAAACCCAAATCATAAATTGATAACGGCATATTTATTTCCTTTTCATTATTATCTCTTTTGATATTTCATATATTGTCATAGGTCGTGTTCCAAATGAGTTCTTTGTGATATTCTTGTAGTAATCTTTACATTGTTTTAGTGTTCCTATCTTAGCGATTTCAACATCTTGCATTAACATGTATTTCTTTTTCATATCCTACAACTCATATTTTTTGAATTTTGCTATTACTCTTCTATCCGGAGATCCTTTAACCCAATCTTCTGCTTCTTCAGCAATCATCATTCTTTTGATATGTGGTGTTTTATCTGATGTTCCAACCCATATAGGTTTTGTATCAAGAATTCTAATTTCGCCAATCATATCTTTTTCACGTTTCTTTCGTATAAATCCCACTTTTTCACCTCTTTTATATATTTATAAAATAATATCATAAATCCAACAGCAATTAGCGCACATACACCACCTATAATAGAACCAATAGAGAATAATGATATTATACCTATTGATATGCTGTATATTGATATTATCAGCCACATTATTGATATGTAATATAATATTAATTTCATTTTACAATCCTCATATATTTTGGTTTTTTGCCTATTTCAAGTGATTTGACTTTATAGAAGCGTTCTTTGTAACCTAATCCTGCTCTTCCATAATAATCTCTATGCATTGGTATCTTCTTTTTATCTTTATCTCCAGGTAACAGTAACAAGATTCTTGGTTTTTTAGCTTTGGGTTTTGGAGTTGGTATTTCGTATGAAGAAGTTTTTACTGGTACATCAAGTATTGGTTCTGTAAGATATGCTTGTCTTTGTTTAAGTTGTTGTCTAGTTTGATAATTTAAACCAACAGAGGAAATTGGTGTTTGTGAAATATCTCTTAATTGCTCTTGTAATATATCTTTCCAATTTTCATACCTTTGTTTTATCATTGAATCAATCATTAATCCTGTTTCAGTTTTAGAACCAGTCATTCTTCTTGTTCCAACTCCAGTTTTTACTCCAGTTAAATTACTCATATCAATATTTGTATCAGAATAAAATTTTGGACCTGTTGGTGCTTGACCAAGTGCAGGAATTTTTGATTTCCAATATTCAGAGGGTCCTGTATAAATTGTTTCACCTAAATATTTGGACATTCCTCTTCCACCCCAAGGAGAATAATAAGAAGCAGGAGCAGGAGTGGAAGATAAAGTTACTGCTACCGTTTCTGTTGGAGTTGTTCTCACAGGTACTTCTTTTACTGTTTCTTGAACTGTTATTGCTTTTTGTTGTGTCGTAGGAATATCTGGAATTCCTTTAGTTGGAACTCCTTCTTTCATATAATAATATGGTTCTTTAACATTCCTCGTGGCTTTAAATATAGGTTTTTGGTACTTTCCTTTTAAAATATATTTACTTGATGCCCATTGTAAACTATCAGTTGCTATTTTAGGCTCAAATACAAATCCGTAATCTTCTAATGTTGTTACTTTTGATGATTTTAATATATTCTTCTTAGATATTACTGGTGATTTTTTTGCACTTTTTAATGATATCTCTAATTTTGGTATTTTTTCTACAGGAACAATTCCATATCTATTCCATCTTCTTGAGAACCATTTTTTTACAGTAGCATATCTTGTTGAAACATCTGGAGGAATATAATCATAAGTTCTTCTCAACTCAAAAGTTCTTTGAAATCTTTTTGGCTTACCCAATGTTTCTGTCCAAGTTAAACCTTCACCTTTTAACGCATCAATATCTCCAGCAAATTTCTTTGCATATTTTCTTGCAGTTAATTCATCTCCAACATAAGTAACATATTCTTTTGGTTTAACATATTTCATTCCAAATTGTCTCAACGATGCTTGTTTTGATCCTTCGATACCTCTAAAGTATTTAGATCCTATAACCAAAGTTCTTTTTCCCATTGGTGAAACTCTTTCTAAACTAGAATAATAATATCCTTCTGATGGTATTCCACCTTTTGATACTGTATAATATCCTCTTGGATGTTCTATTGCATGCTTTAATTTTGAACTAAATCTTTTAACAGATTTTGTAAATTGACCTGTAGGTTTATAAGTTGTTCCAGCACTAAACATACCAAGTTGAAAACCTGTTCGTGCGCCTTGTTGTAAAGAACGTATCCATTCTGCTCTACTTATTTTTCCTTGTTGATACAGCGCTGTTTTTGCCCCAATATCTACAGCAGATGGCGCCATAAAAACAGTCGTCATTCCATATGGATTAACTACTGTTCTACCAAAAAACTTACCTGCCTCAGCACCAAATCTTCTAAGAGATGCTCTCTTTATACCTGCTTCCCCTAACTTCATTGACAATTTAGGCATTTTCTTGAGAACAGCTGAACCTACTTTTGTAGCAATTCTACTACCTCCTCTAGTAACTAATTCACCTGCTTTGGATAATACAGGCGTCGCAGATGTAAAAGCCGCGCCAATAGTCAAAGGATAAACAACATCTGTCATAGCAGGAGATGTTGCAATTTCAAGACCATACGGCAACCATTCACCTGTTCTATGACCTAATCTTGCTGTTTCAGATAATCTGTAACCTGCTCCGTATATTTGAGGTTCAAGTTGTTCTCTATATTCTTTTGCATAATCACCACTTTCAATAGCAGGTGGTATAGCAGATGCTGCTGTCCAAATTAACCTTGGGAATTGAGTTGTTGCAACAGCACCTGCTTTAGAAAATTGTGCAGGTGTTACAGTTTGTTTTTCTCCAAATAAAGCTCCAGCAGCCACAGAAGCAGCAGATTCAACAGGTCTCAAGAATTCAGGCAAAACAAATGTTCTCCCTAATTCTTTCCATTCTTCTGATTCTGCCTTTTTATAATCAAGAGATGGTGTAAACATTGATGTTAAATCTTTCCCTTTTTTATTAATTTTTAAGACTAATGCTCTTTTATCAGGATGCTCTTCGTAATATTCCTTCCAATTAAGTAATGCTTCTTCTCCTTCTTGATCAATTAATTGTTCTGAATATTCTTCAGGTGTTGGATTTTCACTTAACCAGTTTTTAGCATAATTAACTTGTAACTGTGTTGATTTTCTACTAACAGCTGATGGAACTCTTGAAGGGAATTTTTTTGTATCTCCAGTAGCTATCTTCTTCATTGATTCGTATTTTTCTGTGTATTTATTTATATCATCTGATATATCTTGTCTTAAAAATATCTTTTTACTTCTACTAGCTCTTTCTAAATCATCTATTTCAGGATTATAACCAAACCATTTTATACGAGTATCTAAATCAGCACTTTTTAATTTCTTCTCAAATTCTTTTGATAGTTTTTCTTTTGCTTCTTCTTCTGTTATCTCATTAACTATAAATTGCCTCATTATATTCTTATAAGCAGTTTCCATTCCAAGAACATCTTTTCCTTCGTTACTCTTATAAAAATCAGGCATTTCAGGAATAGAAGAAAGAATTTGCTGTTGATATGTTTTCATTCCGGGAGTTAATGATACTGTATCAGAAATAGGTAAGGTATTTATAGCGACATCTCTAAATTGCCCTAATTTCTCACCATAAGCAGATGGTAAGTTTTCATAATATTCAACGATATCTTCATATGGATCTTTTCCATACTCAAAAGTTTCTCCTGGAACTTTTACACCATAAGCACCCTCAAAGTCAGGTATATCTACTTTCCCAACATCTTTATAATATTCTTTAGTTAAACCAGAAGCAACTAATCTTGTTTCAGCTGTTGGTTCAGCTCCTCTAACTCTTTCTAAAAATCTATAACTTGGACTACTTTCTGGCACTCTAAGTCTACTTAAAACATTTGATACTGTTTCGTATCTTTCAATCTCCTGTTGTGCCACTTTAGGTGTTTTATATCTTTTTCTTTTATTAATCAACGATTTCTTTGCTTTTTCAAATTTATTGATTAGTGATGAATACATCTTTCTTTGAAGATTACTACCAGCATTATCTCTCAACCTTTTAAATCTAGAAATCGTTTTATTTACATCTTTAATTTTATCAGTATATTCATCATATCTTTTTTCTCTAGCAGAATACTTACTTCCACTGCCCTTTCCTGATTTAGATTTTACTTTAACCTTTTTAGAAAATTGATATCCTTCATCTGTATCTTTAACTTTATAACCTTTCTTCTCGTATTCCTTGATTGTTTCCAATTGTTTCTCTATATCACCTTCAGATTCCTTTATATCCGAAAGTGTTTCTTGCTTAGCAGCTTGTTGTTGTGCATATTGCCTTCTGTATTGCGGACTTGACATTCGTGCTTCTCGTTGTCGTATAACTTCTGGGATAGAAGGAGTTCTCTGTAATCTTTTCTTCGCTTCTTCAACTTGTTTCTGCTGTTCACTAATTTCAGAATACACTTGACTATAATCTGATTTAGCCAAAAATTCACACCTTACCTTACCATATATATTATGTAATAAGGTGTATAAATAATTTTCTATTTTTTGGTAAAAAATAAGGTAAAGGTGATTTTTATACTTTCACCTTTTAATTTTCTTTACTTACTTTCTCAACATAACTTTTGAGGTTATTAACAAAATTACAGAGTTGTTCTTCTGTTTTTATCTGCTTGGTTTTATTAGCATCTTTACCAACTGAAACCCAAACAGATATGCCGTAATTTGTATCACGAACGTAACAGATGTTTTTATCAAACTTCACAGCATTAGTTCCTTTTAAAGGTACTAATTTTAATTTTGTGTCTTTGATATGTTTTTTAAAATCAACAAGAGTTACTTTCTCTGCTTTTTTTGCTTCCTCAATTTTCTTTTCTTCATTTTCGTTCATAATTCATCAAAGGTATATTACAATATGCCTTTTTAAAGTTTTTGCCTCTTTCCATACTTTTTTGCCAATAAATGGAATTTAGTAGTTGGTTTCATTCCATACTTTATCAAACAGAATTCACAAGTATAACCCTTTGTAGTTACATACATATTGTATTTATCATATCTTTTTCTACAAACTCGGCACATTTTTTTAGGCATTATAAAAACTCATTTTACTAAAATTTTAATATTAACTACAGGTTTTTCCATATCTTATACTTCCTGTTACGTTTTCCTAACTAAAGGATAATTATCCTTAACTTTTGTGCAGTAGACTACATTATCAACTTGTACAGTTAGTTGCTTCTGTCATAATATCAATATATTCATCAACACAATCCAACCAACCCTGACGATACTGATCACTTACATCCATATCATTAATAGTATCTCTTAAACGGTCTGCTGTATGAAACGGTGCAGTAATATAGGTATAAATACCAAGACCAACCACAACAGTCATAACAACAAAACCAATAGTAATTAAAGTACCAAGACTTATGCCTTCTTCATCTTCTTTTTTATCTTCCATATGTTTACACCATTCCTTACATTACCTTTTTAATTAATTAAAGATATGTTAAACATTACATTTGCTCTATCTCTCGACATAGATAATTATGCCAAGTTTTACCTTGTTTAATCTTTAGCACGAAAACCAGTATTCATATAATCTTCTAAATCACCTAATGTTTTACAATCTTCTTGTTTATCAATCCATTTTCTCATATTTATCTACCTCTTTTTTATTTCATAATACAACAATATACCACTACAAACCATAGTAATAAAACTAACAACAAGAACCATCCATTCTAAACTAATACTATCAGGAAAAACTAT
>Ga0272442_10000925_pt1 | contig 45598 bp, 50 predicted proteins | sample SSMForm2O_FD_200262 | JGI IMG/M metagenome (GOLD analysis project Ga0272442, IMG submission 200262) | Marine sediment archaeal communities from Little Sippewissett salt marsh, Falmouth, MA, United States - SSM-Form-2O | ecosystem: Environmental > Aquatic > Marine > Wetlands > Sediment ...
ACTTTTTTACCTTTTTTTTCAAGATGTCCATAATTTCCTTTTAATTCAACTATATTATTGAGAGTTTCAGTAGTCAAGTAATTTTCATCAATGAAAAAATTTACATAACCTCCTTTAGCTTCAACATTGCAAATCCATTTTCCATTCTTTATTTTCTTTGATAAATCACTTGCTATTTCCACGGGTGATTTTTTAAAAATTGGGGCAAGAGAAAAACAAGGAAAAGCAAAATCGCCCATTTCTTCAGGGCATGCTTCTAATTTAATATCATACTTTCTAGGGTATAAAGCAGTATTTAATTGTGAAATTATTTCCTTCTTAAATTTTTCCAAAGGGTAAATCATTAAGCTTGAGAATTAATATTTTATTTATAGGGTTTTTTGTAATTAGTTATTTTAAACTTTTTTCTAAAATTATTTTTTATTGGGTCAATTCTTATAATTCTTCCTAATAGTTAAATATTTAAACTAACCATTGTTAAATATATTGATAGGGGAAAAATATGAAAAACAATACGAAAAATAAAATACGGCATTTTGAGACTTTTTTTGTAACTATTGTATTAATTACAACTACCTTATCATTTTTTGCTGTTGCTTCTGATAATTCAAATATTATATTTGAAAAGTATTCTTTTGGAACTCCATACCTGCAAAAAGTTACAATAGATGGGATACAATATGATAAAATAAATTTGGATAACCTACCAAATTTTGGTGATATTGGAAAATACAATCTACCAAGGAGAAGTGTTTCTTTACTAATAAATCAAGGTGAGGATATTGTTGATATTCAAGTTACTCACGGCGAAAGAATTTTTTTCGGTTCGAACTTTAACATCGAACCTACAACTGTACCGATATCACTTTCAGAACAATATATCTCTAAAGCTATCCCCCAAAAAGAAGTGGATTCAGATTTAAATTATGTTTATCCAGAAACCTTATACGATAATGTAGGAACATATTGGTTTAGAGGCTATAAAATACTAGTATTGTTACTTTATCCTGTTCAATATATTCCAGAAACCCAATCATTGTATTATTTTAAAGATATAAATGTAAAAATAACTACTATTAAAACAAACCAAATTAATCCGAATTTACGATTTAAAATGGAAGATGAAATGGAAGTAATTAAAAGAGTCGACAACCCTTCTGCAGTTAATTCGTATAAATTGACAAATGGATACCCTCTTTCTTCAAACTCTTATGATCTTCTTATTCTGACAACTGAAAGATTTAAGGATGCATTTAAACCATTAAAAGAAGCTCACGAATCGCAAGGATTGGCAACTAAAATTAAAACACTTAGAGATATTTCACTAATTCCAAGCACAATAAAACCAGATGATATTAGAGATTTTATTAGAAATGAATATAGAAAAAATGGCATAGGATATGTTCTAATTGGTGGAGATGATGAAATAATTCCAGCCCAAAAGCTTTGGGTACAATCCTGGAATCATGGAGAAACAACATTAATGCCATCAGATCTGTTTTATGCATGTTTAGATGGAACTTACAATTTCGATAATGACGAAAACTGGGGTGAACCATCAGATGGCGATGAAGGTAAGAATTTAGATCTTTATGCAGAGGTCTATATTGGGAGAGCATGTGTTGACATAATGTCTGATGCATACAATTTTATAGATAAGACAATAGATTATATCAATTCAGGTGGATACTCTAGCGGAAAAACATTGATGGTTGGAGAATATCTCTGGTCTGATCCAGATACATGGGGCGGGGATTACATGGATGAGATGATTGATGGAGCAAATACTAATGGATATTCAACTGTTGGTATTCCATCTGATGTATATGAAATTGATACATTATATGATCGAGAATGGGGTGGAAATGACTGGCCAAAATCAGCAATAAAGAGTAAAATTAGTGATGGTGCTTTGATTTTAAATCATTTAGGGCATTCTTCTTATGGTTACAATATGAAAATGGTAAATAATGACGTTTTATCTCTTGATAATGATGATCCAATTTTTATTTATTCACAAGGTTGTATGGCTGGAGGATTTGACAATCCAGATGATTATGATTGTATAGCAGAATATTTTACTGTAAAAACAGATAAAGCAGCATTTGCAGTTATAATGAATGCTAGATATGGATGGGGCTCTGTAGGAAGCACAAACGGACCATCACAAAGATATCATAGAGAATTTTGGGATGCAATCTTTAGCGAAAATATTAATGAAATTGGCAAAGCAAATCAGGACTCAAAAGAAGATGCATTACCTTACATTAATTATGCATGTATGCGATGGTGCTATTATCAACTTAATTTATTTGGCGATCCAGCCCTTGTATTTAACATTAATAACAATATCCAACCCAATACTCCAAATAAGCCTTCTGGGTTAAAAAATGGAGCAACTGAGGTTGAATATGAATTTAGTACATCAACAACAGATTCTGATGGAGATAAATTGTATTTTAAATGGAGTTGGGGAGATGGAACATTTAGTGATTGGCTTGGACCTTATGAATCATACGAAGAAGTTGTAATTACACATAAATGGGAAAAAATGGGAATTTATAATGTAAAGGTTAAAGCAAGGGATGAGCATAGAGCTGAGAGTGATTGGTCAGATCCACTACCGATTGCTATGTCAAAATACCATCAATTTTCATTTGCTGAATTGTCTATTAAGATACTAGAAAGATATTTCCCGCAAATATATACAATTATTAACAATTTGTTATAATCATATAATTAACTTCTATTTTTTTAATATTACAAAAGGAAAAAAGAAAGAGATTAACCAATATATCTTAGTTCATCAGTTCTTTCTCTAGACATTGATTCCATTTCATTTAGTTGTTTTGCAATTTGTTCTATTTCTTTTGCTTTTTCTTCTAATCTGGAGAAATCAATGTCAATATTAGTCATTTTTGTAACAATTTTTAAAACAGCTTTTGCACTTTTAGGATCAACCAAATAACCTGGCGTTTCTCCCATGAAGCATACTCCTTCCAATCCACGATTTTTACCCAAGCCAAGAAGTAAGCCACTGGCACCGATAATTCCTCCACCAGGTTCATTTTTCTTAAAAACCGCTCCATATTTTTTAATTGTTTTTACTAAATGTTTATCCGTAGTTGCAAATAAAACCTTTGGATCTTTTATTTCATGACCAAGTCCATAACCACCCAAGGTAACCATTTCTTTTACTCCAAATTCCTGAATCACATCTAGAATTGATTCAACTAAGTCGTATTGGCCTTGAGATGATAAACCTTGATAATCACCAGTTAATAGAATTAAATCCCTTTGATTTTTTTTAGTTGCTTTTTTAAAATAAAATTCATTATTTACCAGTTTAACTGTTCCATCAGCATTAATGAAAACTTGAGGTGGAAAATCTTTACTGTATAACTCAACAAATTTTTTGGCTTTTGTTATTTCGATTAAATGTTCAACAGCTAATTTTCCAACATTTCCTATACCAGGTAATCCTTCAATAAATATAGGATTTTTTAATTTGGGTTTTTTATCAACATATTTTATAGTTACGTTTTCCATTTTAATCCTTTCTTATCAATTTTTTTTAATTTTCTTCTATATTCTCCATGTCTATCCTGAGGAGAAAATTTTGCAGGTTTTTTTATTATTGTCTTCTGTTTACAAGTATTACATATTTTATCTAGTGTATAAGTTTTACATAATTTACAAAATAATATTTGTGACATTAATCTTCTAATTCACGTTTAAATTCACATTCGCCTTTAAATTTGACAATATGTTCTTTTGCTTTTTCCATTGCCTTTTTCATTTGATTTTCTGCAATTTTATAATCGGGTGCTTTTACCGTTATTAAATATCTTGGTGCACCAATATATTTTATTTCAATATCTACGTCTTCATATTCACTTTTTTCAGCCTTTACTAATGCATCGCGGATATGTTTAATACCTTCTGAGTCCCAAGATGTAATCAAAATTATTCCTTTTATTTGCACAAATGGAATTGAGATATTGTCTTCAGCAACTGATTTGAAATCCTTTAACCAGTCTTCATCAAAACCATCTTTTATTAATGTATTGCAATCATAGGCACATTCTTCAAAAGCATCATATAGATTACCATAAGTTTTTACCAATTCACTACCAAACTCTTTATAACATTCTTCAATTGTTTTTCCTAGATTTTCCGCAACCATTTCAAACAATTTTTCGGCTTTTTGACTATTCTTCCACTCTTGTATCTTATCTCTTCTTTGATGTTCATTTACCCTCTTTAGTGAAAGATCAATATGATTTTTAGTAGGATCTACGCGTAGTACTTTACATACAATTTTTTGTTTTTCTCTAACATAATTACGTATGTGCTTAACCCATCCTGTTGCTATTTCAGATATGTGAATAAACCCTTCTCGTTCTGGAAATTCGTCAAGGGATATAAATGCACCAAAACTATGTACTTTAATTACAGTACCTACTACGAATTCTCCAACCTCAGGGTAATCCTTTTTTAACATTGTTTTCCTATTCAACTACTTCTAAAATTTTACCTTTTATTTTTGCCTTGCCACCACAAGGAATCGCTAATTTACTACCACAAATATGACATAATATAGTAGTACTACAACGGTCAAAAAGAACTTGTTCATTCTCACAATCATTACATCTAACCCTTATAAAGTTACTTTTTGGTTTAACCATAATCTACTCTCCTATTTCAAATGATTTAGCCCTGATGCCTGGAGATTGATGAATTTTATGACATACACTACAGTTATATCTCAATGCTACTCGCCTTGTAATTTTTTCTCTTCCTTCGGGTTTAGGTCTTGGGAAACCACCATAACCTCTCATCACACGTCTAAATCTACGTTGACCTTGCTTAAGCTCACTTCCTTTTTTCTTTTTAACTCTTTCAACATCATGTATAGTATGTTTTTTACAATATGGGCAATATCTTTTAAGCTTTCGAGGTCTCTTCATATAAATCACATGTAGATTGTATGGGTAATAAGGAGGTAATATATAAAAATGTAAGGTGGGCTATTTTATAACTTCTACTACATTTCTTTTAATTAAAGGTCCACTTATTTCTTTTGCAACAGAGAGAACATCTTCTTTTCTGAGATGGAAAGTTTTCATATTTGTTCCAATAAATTCTGGTATATTTTCCAAAACTCTTACAATTTGATTATCATTTTGTATGGTACTTTTTGATTCTTTTTTTTGGTAATCTTCTTTTCCTTCTTCTTTCTGTTTTTCATTTAAAATATTTTTTCTAGATTGGTTTATAAGTTCAACAAGAGATTCGAATAATCTTTTTTCGATTTCCAATATATTTTTTAAATCGGGCTTAGCTCCTCTTACTTTTGAAAGAGCAGATTGGACTATTTTTTTTTCTCTTAATTCATAAATATTAAATGCAATTTTTTTAGTGTTTTTAATTTCCTCCTGGAAAATATTGAGGTTCTCGGATTTTTTTTCTTGTTTTACAACCTCTTCAAGTTTTTTTATATAATTTGATAAATCACCGTAAAAATTTTTATTTACTTTAGATAGAAAAGGAGAGGTCTTTTCAAGTTGTTGAATTTTCCTTAAGTTTTTATAACTTATTTCGTCCGTATCCATTTCATTCAAAATATTACATATTTATATTCGTTAAATATTTTTCACTTACCCTGTCCAATACAAATCAATTTGATTATAATAAACCAGTTTGACCTATAGTAAAACCAGCATTTATTTCTTCTTGCTGAAATCTATGTTTAATTATAGTTGCTTTTCTTTTTCCAACATTAACCTTTTCTAACTTTATTATTGTTTTTGCCATATGTTCTGTATCTCTATTTGTAAATGGCTTTATTTCACCTTTTTTATCGGTATAAACTTGTTCAGATAAAATAACATAAAGGGCTTTTTTTCTTGCTGCAATTTGGAGATTTGAAACCTGCCTTGCAAGAGAACGCATTGAACCCTCACTGTCTTTTTCTATATTGATTCGATAAAACATATTTATGGTATCAACAACAATAAGATTAACATCAGCAATATTAATTGCATCAGAAATCATTTTCTCTTGTTCTTCAAAAGACATAGGATGAAAAAAGAGAATATTATCAAGTATTTTTTTATAATTATAATTATCATTACACATCTGTTTCAATCTTACTAATGAAACGCATTCTGTATCAATATATGCTACTTTACCCCCTTGATCAACACAATTTCTAGAGATTTGTAAGCAAAAATTTGTTTTTCCACTACCTGCTTCTCCATATATTTTTGTAATTATACTGTTCTCTATTCCCCCTCCCAATAAATTATCAATGGAATCGCAGCCAATTTTTAATGTTTTCATTTTATGAAAAAGGAGCATAATGGTAAATAAAAATTTTGTTGATAATTTAACAAACCAATTTATGGAATAAACATTTTTTCAATTTGACATTCTAACGACGTAGCTTTAAATACATTAATTGTCAAATCATGTCACGCTATAAATTAGCAATATAAACGAAATGAAAGGAAACGAAGAACCAATGACTCTAACTCTAAAAATCAAAAAACCAAATAACATCCATTATAGCAGGTTTATAGAGCTTGATTTCTTAAGAGGATTTGCAATTATTTTTATGATTTTCTTACATGTAATATGGGATTTGGATTATTTTGGTCTTGTTCCAATGAATACTCAAATTTATAGACTCCAGGTAATAGTTCCTGCAATGTTTTTTGTCTTATTGGGAATATGCCTTACTGTAAGCTCTAATAAGAAGATCAACAGCCCTTTAAAAGATCAAAAAACATATTACAAGCATCTATTAATTCGTGGTTTGAAAATAATCGGTTTTGGTATAATTATTACCTTGGTTTCTTTAATATTTATATCAGATAAACCAATTATATTTGGTGTTTTGCATTGTATAGGATTTTCAATAATACTAAGTATACCTTTTCTTAAAATAAAATATTTTAACATTATACCTGCAACTTTTATAATAATTATAGGTTATTTGATTGGCAAATTTCCAGTTGAAAATCCAACGGTTTTACATTTAGTAATTGGATTACATCCGTCAAATATATCGTTACATACAGTGGATTATTTCCCACTTTTGCCCTGGTTTGGAGCATGTTTATTTGGAATTGTACTAGGGAATTTATTATACAATGGTAACGAAAGAAGATTTAAAATTCCAGATCTCTCAAAATACAAACCAGTCACAATTTTCTCCTGGTTAGGGAAACATTCCTTAGCTATTTATCTTGTACACCAACCAATAATCGCTGGGGCGTTGACTCTTTTAATTATTTTTTAAAAAATCTAATTAACAGTCATTTTCGCTCCATAAATCATAAACCACACAAAAGCCGGAAAACAGGAAATTGATTCTGGTATAGCTATTCCTTCCCAAGGGAATATTAACATTAGGGAGCAAAATGATAATATTGAAAATATTGTAGCAATACTACCTAATGTCCGCTCAGATTGGTTCCTTCTTAGAGTCATTCCTATTATAAGCAAAGCTATTGTTAAAGTTATAAAAAATAATGCTGAGAAAATCCAATGTATTGTAAACATTGTCTCAGGAAAAACTCCAATTCCAATAAGTGCAATTGAACTTAAAAATAAAACGTAACCTCCGGTTTTAACTTCTAATCTTTTCACAAGACCTATGGAAAATATTAGTACAAGTATTCCTCCTAATATCATTCCGTTGTTGAAAAAAAACGCTGAAATCCCCTCAATCCCAAGGTCGCTTAATGCATTTTTTGTCCAATTAAACCAGGGAGAGTAAAAAATAGCAATTCCAATATTAATAAAAATAACAATTGGAATAAGAATACCGCAAAAACCCGATATTTTTTTTAATAATAATTTTATAAACATTTAAATAAAAAGTAGTTTTATAATTATTTATATTTTTTTATGATTTACTATTTATTAATTAATCACAAATTTAAATAATTTATATTATTAAAATATCTGGTCAAATTTAAAATCTTCCCATTTTCTAATTCCAAGAACAATCTCTAATTCAATAGGAGTTATAATTGGTATTTTATATCGAAGATAATCATCAATTGCAACTCGTGGACATGCAGTTGAAACAAAGCAGTCGATATCTCTAAAACCCTCTAGCGACTCGGGGGAAAAAAAGTCCAGTGAAATAACTAATGACTCTTTATTATTATCTTTAATTATTTTTTTTAATTCCGGTACTAATTTCATTCTTTGTTGTCCTCTTTTTATTCCAATTAAAATACCAAATTTCTTTGAATTTTTGGAATTTGCTATTGCACCATATCTCTGACGAAGTATAGCATCCTTCAACTCTTCAAGTTCCCTTTTTTTTACAGTGTTTGTGTAAGGGTCTGCTGCGATTACCGGTTTTTTCGAATCAATTAGAATCCCCAATGGATGAAATGTGCCACTTCCAATAAATAAAAAACAATCTACCTCTTTTGAAAGGCTGGTTGCAGAAGAAAAATTGCATCCTAGAATTTGTCCCTTAGATGATATTCTTTTATCGCCTTTAGATATTAAAGGTTTGAAATTATTTTTTTTAAGAATATCTTCGACTTCATTTAATCTATGAACATGTTGTGAGGTTGTAATAATCCCAATTATTTTTCCTTCTAAATATGTTAAAGATTTTTCAACAACTTTAGATATTTCTTTTTTAGAAAGAGCATTTATAAATGCCATGGGAATATGATATTTTCCAATATTTGGAAGTTCAGAATGTCCAATTTGTATTACAAAATCAACCCCTAAATTTAGTAATTCAATATTTGCAATATCACAAGCTCCATAACAGGGGTCAGCAATAATAATTACAGTTGAATTTGTTTTTTCTTCTAAAAAGTCAACAAATTTTGATGCATAATTTTTAAACCCCTCTGGAATCTGCAATGCAATAGTTTTGTAATTATTGTTTTTAATCGTTTTTACTACTTTTTCCAAATCAATATCATAGTCAGAAATTAGCATCAAACAGCCTTCTTAATCATTTTAATTATATTACTAAAGAATTTCATTCTATAATCATAAGAATTTATTGACATATCAATTTCAATTATCTGTTCTTTATCTGTAAATGGTTCGAATGTATTTTTTTGATTTTGATAAATCTCCCATCTCCCATCTGAAACGGATTTTTTCTTTAATCTTTCACTCAACCATTTCTTTACTATTTCATCGGGACAATTGCATTTGATCGTTACAATATAGGCGTTACATTTACTTGCAATTTCTCTTACCAAATCTCTATATTTCTTTTTTTGAAAGGTTGCATCTAAAACCACGTTTTTATCTTGTTTTAGATAAAACTTTGCTTTTTCTATGACTTTATCATATGTAAAGTCAATCTTATCTGGTGCATAAAGACCAGTATCTATTTTATCATGATGGCGTTCATATTTATTGATTCCTGCTAACTCTTTTCGGATAATATCTGTGTTAATATTTTGGGCATGATAGTCAACTGCTAGTTTCAATGCTAATGTAGATTTACCCGTTCCAGTTAATCCAGTGATCATAAACACAACAGGCTTATTATTAAACAAATCAAGAGAAAATAAAAGAGAATAATAATAAGCTAGGTCGAAATATTTTTTTGAAATCTTAATAATTGCACTTTTTTCATTTTCAAATATTGTTGAATCATCTAATCTAAAAGAATTGACTTTTCCCCTGACATAAGCTCTATATGATTTATAAAAATTTAATACATTAAATATTTCAATATCTTTACTTTTTTCTACATAATAATCTATTAAATAGCTAGATAGAAATGGATAATTTAGATAATCTAGATCCATAGCTAAAAAGGAAAGATCTGATGCTACATCGCAAAATCTAAATCTTTTGTTAAACTCGATGCAATCAAAAATGTAAATTTTATCGGTAATAACTATGTTTCCAGAGTGAAGATCACCATGGCAATCTTTGATATAACCGTCTTTAACCCTTTTTTCAAAAATATTTTTCTTTTTCTTAAGAAAATCCTTTGATGTTTTTCGAATAAAGTTGTAAATATCCTGTTTAATAGAAATATCAATGTAGGATTTTGTTTGTTCAAAATTTTCATCTATGTTCAATTCTACAGAGTTAACATCACCAAAATGATTAATTTCAACAGACTGTTTTCCAGAATTATAGAAATTAATTAATATATTACAAATATTTTCAATAGATATTACATCTATACTGCCTTTTTTTAACAGATTTGTCATTATTTTCTCTTGGGGAAATTCTCTCATTTTTAAGGTATATTCAACAATAGGTCCATTTCCATCTAATTCAATTTCATCATCTTTCTGGGTAATTGGAATCACATCAAGATATATCTCTGGACATAGTCTCTTGTTTAATCTCATCTCTTCTTCACAAAAATATTTTCGTTTTTCTAGAGTAGAAAAATCAAGAAATCCAAAATTAACTGGCTTTTTTATTTTATATGCATACTTTCCAGTTAAGATAATAAAAGAAATATGTGTTTGTAGAAGTTCTACTGATTTTACGTCATTTCCATAAAAAGATGGGTTTTTTAAATTCTCACATAAATTTTTTTGTTGCATTTATACCTGTGACAATGATTATTTTATTAATATTTTATCTACCAAAATTACAATCCTGAGAGATAAATTACAATACTAATAATAATTATTTGGATTCCTAATAAAGATATTGCAGCAGGAATGAACATTTTATACATTCGTGTTGTATCTGTTTTTAAGTAATCACTACTTAAAACATTACATAAATGTATAGGAGAAATTAGATATCCAACTAGAGAGCTAATGAATATCAAACTTGTTAAACCTACGAGAGAAATGAAGTTTATTGGTTCTGGAAAAAAAGGACTGACTATTGGATAGGATAATGCAACTCCTGCTACATTATAACCTGTTAATATCCCAAGAATAAATGGTAATATAACTACCATCGAAATTGCTGGAAATGGTGTACTTTTTATTATATTGGCAATTGCATCACTTGCACCAGATACTTCAATAATTTCTCTAAAAATCATAATTCCAAAAATTGCTAAAGCTAATTTGTATGTTAAAGATTTTTTAAATATATTTGGAAAATTTTTATTGTCTTTTAATATAAAAAATAGAAGAATTATACTCAATATAATTCCAATTAGAAAAGATCTAACTTTTGGAAAATCAAAAAACCATAAAATTGCATAAATTATAATAGGCAAAATTGGGGGAATAAGAAAAATTAAACCACTATAGTTATTATTCTTGTTTTCTATTTGTACTAAATTATTTTTTGTAAATTTTCTAATGAAAATATATCCAATTATAATAAAAGCAAAAAATGCAGGGAAATTTGCAATAATAATATTTAATATCTCAATATTTGAAAACTCGGCACTACATATTAGTATCATTGCAAAAGATATTGGATAAATGGGGAACCATATGTGTCTAAACCAAATATTTAGGAAATTTTTTTGATTTTTATTAAGATTATACTTATTACCCTCTTCATCTATCATAGGTGCAGAAAACAAAGCCCCGCCTGGAACTGGCATTAACCCATATATAGCTGGAATCACGCCTAAAATACCATTTTTTTTAACAATAGTTTTAAGCCCCTCAATTAATTTTTTTATTGCACCCGTTTCTTGCATGCATTTTGCTAAAGCAAATATTAATGTCATAAGCAGTGCAAGTTCGATTGTTTCAGTTTCTATTTGATTATTTTTAAAAGAATAAATAGTAGCTTCGATAAATGCGTCTCTCAATTCTATAATATTTAATACTTCAAGTGAAAAAATTCCAACAATGATTGAACCTAAAATCAAGGAAAATCCAAAATTAACTTTTTTACGTATTAATATAATAATTACGATAAATGCAATTATTACCCCGATCAGATTTAGCATCAGACACACAAAACAAAATAATGTTTAACTAATTAACTCATATGCACAATTTTCAGCTTCTTCCAGAGTATCATCATAATTTAAGGTTAAGAACTCACCATTTATCATAAGTGGTTTTCCATTTACTATTGAAGTGCAAACATCACTACCTTTGGTAGTGTATACTAGATGAGATATAAGATTGAATTTTGGAATAAAATGAGGATTTTTTAAATCCAACATTATAATATCAGCAATTTTCCCCTCCTCAATAGATCCTATATAATTTTCCATTCCTACACATTTTGAACCCCCTATTGTAGAAAAATCAAAAACTGTTTGAGCAGGGAGTATAACCGGATCCCAACGATGCTGTTTATGAATAAGCGCGCAAAATTTCATGGTTTCAAACATATCTAGACAATTGTTACTTGCTGCCCCATCAGTACCAAGACCTACTGTCACTTTTGAATCTATTAGCTCTGGAACAGGTGTATAGCCACCTGTAGCAATTTTCATATTACTAACAGGATTATGAGATATTTTCGAATTTCCTTTTTTTATATCAAGAATCTCATTTTTTGTAATCCAGCTACAATGAGCTAAAACCATCTTATCATTAAGTAAGCCGTACTTCTTTAGCTGATTTATCGGTCTTAAACCATATTGTCTCTGTACATTGTACACCTCTTCCCTAGTCTCAGAACAATGTATGTGCATGAAAATATCATTTTTAATAGCAATTTCAAGAGATTTTTGGAGTGTTTCTGGACCACATGTATAGGTACCATGAGGAGCAATAACAGGTTTAATCAGATCCTTATTTTTCCATCTTCTAACAAATTTATCACAGTTTGGTATTAATTCTTCATAAGAGTATTCTGGAGTCCCATTATCAATAAACGCAAAACCAAGAAAACCTCGCATTCCAATCTTTTGAGTAACCTCCCCGATTGCATCTTCAAAAAAATACATGTCAATATATGAAGTTGTCCCTGTTGAAATCATCTCTAACATTGCAAGTTTAGTTCCAATTTCAATTGATTTACTATTGAATTTTGATTCAATTGGCCAAATTCTTTCTTCTAGCCAATTTTTTAAAACCATGTCATCCCCATAACCTCGAAGTAGAGTCATTGGTACATGAGTATGAGTGTTTATTAACCCAGGTAAAACTAACTTATCTTTACCACTAAGTTTATAATCTGCCTCGACAGAGATTGAATTTTTTGATATTTCTGCAATACGGTCACTATCTATAAAAATATCAGCCTGATACTGCTCCCTTTTTTTATTTTGAGTAATAATTTTTGCTTTTTTAATCAGGATGCTCATAAATCTTACTCTTCATATTTGAACTCTGTAGCTTTGTACCAACTGTCTTCGAAATATTTGTTTAATTTTTCAAGCATTTCCTTTTCAACAGTCCAAATACCCAGTTCATCTTTTTTAATTGGGCCTGATAAGACCAATGCTCTATTTTCTCCAAGTATGAAATTCCCTCTAATACCAGAATGTTGTTTTACTGCTTTTCCTTTTAAAAGGTCCTTATTTTCATATTTATTTACTACAATTTTTGCATCTTGAGGTATTTCAATGTCACCCATATATTCAGCAATAATTTTAGGGTTTTGTATCTCCGAAATGCTCCATTTGTGGGTAGGTCGTGATGCCGATTGTTTCGTATTTATTTTTCTCAATCCCAACTCAATTGCAAATCCAACAAAAACAACTCCAATAACAATACCAACAAAGACTGATAAAGCATCCATTTTAATATCCTCCTAATTGTAATAAATTATCTTAGATATATAGATTTGCATACAAAATTATTAATGGCAATCTTTATGTTTAATATTGTTATTCAGGTCAAAACATAAGGTCTTTTTCATGGTCGAAAATAATATCCTTGTTAGGATTAAGTCATTAAAAAAATCTAAAAATGCTTTAATCCTAGCACATAACTATCAAATTGCAGAAGTTCAAGATATTGCTGATTTTGTTGGCGACTCCCTAGATTTGGCAATGAAAGCAACTAAAACAAATGTAAAGAATATTATATTTTGTGGGGTCGATTTTATGGCAGAATCAGCAAAAATTTTAAATCCTGATAAAAATGTGGTTATTCCTGATATTGAGGCTAAATGTCCTATGGCAGGGATGGTTGATTCAGAAAGTCTAAATCTAATTATTAAAAAACATCCCGACGCAGATGTTGTTACTTATATCAATACAACTGCTGAAGTAAAAGCAATATCTGATATATGTTGCACATCTTCCAACGGTGTAAAAATCGTTAAAAGTAGAAAAGCCAAAATAATAATATTCGTTCCAGATAAAAACTTGGGTCTATATATTAAAAGATTTACCCCCGAATATGAAATGATTTTATGGCAGGGTGTATGTCCAACCCACAATAAAATTGAAAAACAGGACATATTAAAATTAAAATATGAACATCCAAATTCAAAAATATTGGTTCATCCTGAATGTAAACCCGAAGTAATTGACATCGCAGATCAAGTATTTTCGACCAATGGAATGGTAAATCATGTTAAAAAATCAAAGGATGAGGAATTTATTATAGGAACTGAAAAGGGGATTTGTCATAGATTAAAAAAGGAGAACCCGGATAAGATATTTTATCCAGTTGAGTCAGCTGTTTGTCCCAATATGAAAAAAATAACCTTAAAAAAAGTATTAAAAAGTCTAGAAAATTTAGAACCAAAAATCAAATTATCTGAAGATATAATTAAGAAAGCTAAATTACCATTACAGAGAATGATTGATATGGGGCGAGGTGATTAAATAAAAAGAATTTTTATGGATCAAGCATCCACAACCAAAGTAAATCCTGAAGTTATAAAAACAATGCTACCTCTTTTTTCTAGATATTTTGGAAATCCTTCGTCTGTTCACAAATATGGTAGAGAAGCTTTTGAATATCTTGAAAAAGCTAGGGAAAATGTAGCAAATTTGTTAAATGCAAAAAGTAATGAAATAATATTTACAAGTGGAGGATCTGAATCAGATAACTTAGCAATAAAAGGGGTTACCTACAGACATAAAGATAGAAGGAAATTAAAAGGGCCGCATATTATCACATCTGTAATCGAACATCCTGCTGTACTTGAAACAATAAAACATCTGGAAAATCAAGGTTTTAGAGTAAAATATCTTCCTGTAGATAAATTTGGTCTTGTTTCAACAGAAGATTTACAGGAATCAATTTCTAAAAACACATTTCTAATTTCAATTATGTTTGCAAACAACGAAATTGGTACCATTGAACCTATTGAAGAAATTGGTAAAATCGCTAAAGAAAATAACATTCTTTTTCATACTGATGCGGTACAGGCAATCGGAAAAATTCCTATTAATATTGATAAATTAAAAATTGATTTACTTGCATTATCGTCTCATAAAATTTATGGACCTAAAGGAGTAGGAGTAGCTTATATAAGAGAAGGTGTAAAGCTAGAACCATTTATTCATGGAGGGGGACATGAAGGAGGTTTGAGAAGTAGTACTCATAACATGCCCGGTATTGTTGGCTTAGGAAAAGCTTGTGAACTAATAAAAATAAGAATGAATGATGATATTAAACATCTTAAAAAATTAAGGGATAAGTTGATAAAAAATATTTTAACTATTAATGAAAGCTACTTAAATGGCCATCCTACAAAAAGGCTAGTTAATAATGCTAATTTTCGTTTTACAGGTGTTGAAGGTGAGTCAATTCTTTTATCATTAGATGAAAAAGGAGTAGCAACTTCAACAGGTTCAGCATGTTCTTCAATGAAATTAAAAGCTTCTCATGTACTTACTTCAATAGGTTTAGATCCAATTGAAGCAAGCAGTTCAATTAGATTAAGTCTAGGACGTGAAAATACGGAAGCCGAAGTGGACTATGTTACAAATATTCTTCCAGATATTGTTGAAAAATTAAGAAAGATATCTCCTCTATGGAAAAAATAGGGATCTTAAATGTCATATCTATTGGAAATGGATGGATGGAAAAATAATATAAGATTTTCATCTGCGCATATGATATTTGATCACGATAAATGTGGTTTTTTACATGGACATACCTATGCCATTCATTTGAAGGTATTTGGTGAAAAGGATAAAAATGGATTTATAATTGATTTTTCAATTTTAAAATCCGCCCTTAAAAAAATAGCAGATCAACTAGATCATAGGGTATTAATTCCGGAAAAAAATGATTTTGTAACAATAAATAATAACGAAATAGAAATTTGTCATGAAGAAAAAAAATATATCTTACCCAAAATAGATTGTGTTATTTTACCCATTAAATCAAGTACTGCTGAGAATCTTTCTGAATATCTATTGGAAAATTTGCTAAGTCAGCTTACAATAACTAAAAATATCAAAAAAATTTGTTTAGGTTTAGATGAAGGTTTTGGGCAAGGGGCAGTTGTAGAAAAAATTGTTGGTTAGTAAAATGTCAAAAAAGGCCATTGTTTTAATCTCCGGCGGTCTTGATTCATGTGTATCATCCTTTATTGCAAAAGATAAAGGGTACGAATTATATGGTATTTCTTTTTATTATGGACAACGACATGAAAAAGAAATAGAATGTGCTAAGAAAATTTGCAAAACTTTGGATGTCAGAGACCATATTATTTTAGATATTGACTTTAACAAATTTAGTAAAACATCTCTTTTAAAATCATCTTTGAATAACATAAGTAATCATGATTTAGATGAAATAGGCAAGAAAATTCCATCTACATACGTATCAGGGAGAAATACCGTTTTTTTGTCTTTAGCCTTATCTTATGCAGAATCAATTGATGCAGATTATATTTTCCTTGGTGTAAATTCAGTGGATTATTCAGGTTATCCTGATTGTAGACCAGAATATATCAAAGCATTTCAAGAAATGGCAAATTTGGCATTAAAAAAAGCAATTGAAGGAAATCCGATTAAAATTGAAACACCACTAATAAACCTGAAAAAATATGAAATTATTAAAATTGGTTCCAGATTAAAAACTCCTTTTGCAGACACTTGGTCATGTTATAGAGGGCAGAAAAAGGCATGTGGTCGTTGTGATTCCTGTTTAATAAGATTAAAAGGATTTAAGGAAGCTAAAATAAAAGACCCTTTATACTATGATTATCTTCCAAAATGGTATATTAGTTGATTTTATTGTGATTGTTTATTTTTCTTTTCCCTAATATAATCTTTTACATCTAAAATTATAGGAATAGAAACCAATATTGCAATAACTATTCCAAGTGATATTAGACAATCTTCATGGACGTTACTTACGGTATTCTTACCACTTATTATATCCTCAAAAAAAAGATTTATTGTTCCAAGCCATGGAATTTCTAATCTGGCTTTTCCAGATATCCATTCTAATTTAATTGGTTGAGGACAAATATCTGACGTCTGATCGATTACTTTGTTATTATCTCCTTTAGTTAAATAACCTGAATGAATCCAAGAAGGTTTACTATTTCGTAATCCTAATTCAGGTATAGTAATTGATGTTTCGTTGATTATTCCATATTCTGCAATAGTATAAGTTGTTGCTCCAGCTTCATTATTTACTTCTACCCAACACATTAACCTATGAATTATTTGGGATACATCTTCACGTCCTAATGGTTTATAAATTACTACGTCTCCCCAGTCACCATAAAAGAAATTATTAGGATCCTCTTTTTCTTTTGCTCCACCAAAATTCCCTCCATGGACAATAATATCATCATCTGTGTTTACTTTCTGAACTAGGACCATATCTCCAGCATCGATTGTTCCATATCTTCCAAAAGGAGGATTGGTATGTTCCATACTCCCAGATTCAATTGCAACCATGGGGGCAGAGAACCACTGTCCAGTATAAGCCCATAAAATTAATAATACGATTAATACAGCAACTACTGCAACAATTACATCCCTCAAAAGAGAAATTTTTTCATTATCACTTCGCCAAAATCGGATCAATAAATCTTTGATTTTCTTGAAATTCATGTAAAATCCCTATTTCATTTGATGTTTTTGACCGATTGAAATCTTAATTTTCGTTCCACAGATATGGCAGATTTTTATCGATTCCTTAAATTGTTTTCCGCATCCAGGACAATAGTAATGCCATTTAAATCTTTTTGTTATTCCTCTTTGAGAAACACTGTGGAATTTTATATTCAGATTATTAGCCACATTTTGAATTGAATAATCATCAGTTAAAATCATGCTCTCTTGATTTTCATTTTTATTAATATCTAATGCAAGAGCAATTATTTCCACGTCAGCAGGTGATAATCTATCTATATCTCCTGTTTTCTCAGCAATTTCTTTAATTTTAATTATTGATTCTTGAGAAGCTGATTGAATCTTAAGTCCTTTCTCTTGAAGAAACTGAAATTTTCTATAGTCATTACCACCTGGTTTTAACTCTTCAGATATTAAGGGCGTTGTTATCATGATTGAATTGTTTAGATTAATAGGATTACCTGAAAGTATTGCTGAGGTATCTATTAAAAAAATTTGTTTTTTCATATTATTAAAATATTTCAAAGTTAATTATTTTTTAATTTATTTATTAAATTTGATATTTTTATAATTTCCTGTTCTCCAGATTTCATATCTTTCACAACAACAGAATTTTTTTCTAACTCTTCTGGACCGATAATAATTACCTTTTTAGCATTCTTGGAATTTGCATATTTTAATGATTTACCAATGCCTCTTCTTAATAAATCCATATCTGTCAAAATACCTTCTTTTCTTAGGTTTTTAGCTATTTCAATGGATTTTCTAATGGTTGTTTCATTGACTGGTATAATATATACTTCTATATCATATGACGGGAAAGTATAGTTTTCTGTTTCTAAAGCAAGAATAGTTCTATCAAAACCTAATGCAAAACCCGAAGTTGAAACGTCTGTGCCACCGAATTGTTCAACCAAATCATATTCCCCCCCTCCACAGAGTTGTTTTTCTGCCCCAAGAATAGGGGCGTCTATTTCAAAAACTAATCCTTTATAATAATCCAATCCGCGAGCAATTTTCATCTCTATTTTTATTTTGGATATGCCATAGTCGTTTTTTAATATGCTAATAATTTCTTCATATCTTTTTAAGTCCTTAACCTGAATATATTTCTTCAAATCATTTATATTATTGCTGCCTAAAAACCCTAGAAATTTCTTTTGTTTTTCTTCAGGGATCCCATAATTGTCAAATTGATTATGTAATTCGTTAAAATCCTCTTTATCTATTAATCTAAATACTTCGTTTGCACCTGCTGGGTAATATTCAGATAAGCAAGTCTTAAATTGCTGATTTAAAAAATCAAGATTTCCTATCCTAATATCAATATTTTTAAGCCCAGTATTTTTTATTGCATAATAAGCAAGAGCAATTAGTTCTGCCAGAGCTTCAGTGGTGGATGTTCCAATTAATTCGCATCCCATCTGTTGAAATTCTCGGTATCTACCTTTCTGGGGTCTATCATATCTAAAACAATTACCAAAGTAGAATAATTTTAAAGGTTTTGGTTCCATCTGAAGTTTTTCAACATAAAATCGCATGACAGGAGCTGTAAGTTCAGGTCTTAAAGCAAGATCTCTACCACCTTTGTCCTTGAATGAATAAAGTTCGTCAATTATTGCATCTCCTGATTTGGCAGTAAATAGTTCCAACGTTTCAAATGTTGGAGTTTGAATTTCCCTGTAACCAAATGATTTAATAGTAGAGGCCATATGGTGCTCTACATATCTACGTTTTTCCATTTCTTCGGGAGTAAAATCTCTAGTACCTCTTGGTAAATTAAACACGGTTTGATTGTATAAAAAGAATATTTAATTATGTTTCTATCCATGAGAACAATTTTTTTCTTAAAATTTTCAATAATTAGGATTTGAAAAGTAAAAATTCCATAATTTGATTTTTTTTATCCAATGTATCAATTTTAGAATTTATTGTTATTTTTCCATAAGATTCTACATGATATCTCCAATAATGAGCTGTGAATATTTTGGAATGTTGTGTAAAAATTGATTTCATATGTATTTCAGCATGTATTGGAATATCTGGTTCTAATGTTGAGTTAATTATTAAATCAAATTCAGTTGGAATTAATTTTCGATGATTTTTTTTAAAATTTTTTGGGACGAATTTAATATATTTTGGATTAATGCTATAGTATTGTTTTGTACTTTTTGGTGTTTTCTCGTCCTGATTAATTACTGCCAACAAATCCCCCTTTTTTATATTGTGAATAGTATTTGCCCAAGTTAAATTTAGAAAATCTCCAGTAACTCTACCCCAAAACCATCCAATATTTTTAAACATTGTAGAAGGAGAATACCCCCAATTATGATCATGATATCCAATACCTTTGACAGATATTTTTCTATCTTGGAAATTTATTTCTCCTTTTACTTGAGCTTTTGGTAAGGCAACTGCCCAACATGTTTCACTGGTTTCTATCTTCCACCCTGTGGTTGTTCCTATAAAATTAAGATTAACATCAATATTTCCAATTTTAATAGATACATCATATATCCATTCTCCATATTTTTCATAACGCTCTCTGTTAAATTCAACTACCTTCTTACCATTAATTTTTAAATCAGGATATTTATTTGAAGGTACAAAACTATTATAAAAATCTCTTTTTGTTGATTCTGATTCAACCATACCATTTTTATAAATGTTAATTCGAGATTCTAATAATCCACTATTTTTCAAATGATAAACTCTAATGCCAATGTGTATACTATATCCATTATCAAAAACTGCATCAAAGTACCACCATTCAACATCAATAATGTTAATGTTTCCATGAAAGACATCATCTTTAGGAGTTATATCAACTCCCTGATGAAAGTTGACAGAGTTATCTAATTTTTTAAAAATATTTACGTCCATAGTTTAATCTGAAAACAATTCTTAATTTATAAGAATAAGGGTTTGATTTGGTTGAGTTTCATACTAATGAATAATAATGTAAAAAAATAATAAAAATCCACTAGCTGTTTTTTTTACTTCCTCAACTTCGTTACATTTTACTGAGATTGTAATATCAATAGCTCCAAATCCTAATACTGGAACATTATAGGCACCAGAATAATTCCCTGCTTCTATAATTCCAATGTCATTTGTAACATCTTTCCCTATAAAAATTACTCCACCCTTTACAACAACACGAGCAGTTACATTTGTAGCATTTTTAATTCCAGTATTGTTAATTAAAGCAGTTATTCCAAGTAATCCACCGACTATCTCTCCAATTTCTATCTTAACAGAAGGTTGAATTGTTATATTAAAATCATCAGACCATTCACTTTGTGTTCCATTTGTATTGTTAGTTTTTGCCCTAATTGTGTAATTCCCTTGTTGCTGCCATGAGTGATTAACAGTAATATTTTCTCCAGATTCGTAAGGGCCTATCCATTCACTAATATTTCCATCTCCCCATTCGATGTAATAAAATAAGACAAATCCAGATGAATCTGTTGAAAAAAAAGTAAAGTTGTATTCAATACCTGGTTCTCCTAATTGCGGACCAGTAATTATTGGGGAAGTAGGCTCTCTAGTATAACTATTTATGTTATGAATATTTGTATAACCAATGGTGCTTGATACCGGCATCACGATAATAGTTAAAATAAATATTATACTAATTTTCGCTATATTTTTACTCATAATAACTTGCCTCTTGTATAGATAATTTAGTTCTGTGTAATATATATAATAAAGTATATTGAATATATAATTTAAATATTTCCATTATATTTTTCTTTGAATAAAGTTGAACTGAAAATATCTTTACTCTAGTAATATAAATAAAAAATTTTTTCAAATTAAAATGAATTTTTTTTATAATATATTATAATTAAAAGAAAATATCAAATAATAGTACCATAATGGGAATAGTTAATAGGGATAAAATAAAGCTTGCGACTATGAATTGATTCACAATATATCTATTGCCCCCATATTTTTCGACCATGAGAGGTACAGCTGTTACAGGTGGAACTGATGCTTGTAACAATAGAATCAAAGCAATATCATATTCAGGTCGAATTACAAATAAAATTCCAATAAAAATCAATGGAAAAATAATATTTTTCACACTTACGAATTTGAACATTTCGATAATATGAAGTTTACCTTTTTTATTAAAATCTATATAGATATTTCCTCCAAGTATTATCATAATTAATGGGATTGTCATTCCCCCAATTAATGCAAATATCTCAAAAATAAAATTTGGAACATACACATGTAATCCACCAATTTTAATTAGGATTGCAATGGTGGTGGTAATTATTACTGGATGAATTATCTTTTTTAGATTAGTGGTTAAATTGAACTTTTTTCCAAAAAAAATATGACTAGTGCTAAAAAAGAAAGCAGGATAGAAAATTGTGAAAATAAAAAGAAATACTAGCAAATACGAATCTTTTCCAAACATTCCTGCAATTATTGCTAGTGGAAAGAAAATTCCATTTTGATAAAATAGGCTTATAGCAAATTCTCTACGATTTTCCTTTTTAGATATGAACATGAATATTAATGTCAAACCAGCAGCAATAATTGTAAAAAATAGCCACCATATTGGTAGTTGCCACCAATTTTGGTAGCTATTTGGCTCAAAATCTTGAATTATGTTTATAAAAATCAGACTCGGAAGGGCAATTTCAAGTGCAATAGGAGATAAAAGACCTAAAATATTTCTTGGAATCATTTTTCTTCTAATAATCCAGAAACCAATAATTCCTATTCCTAGAAGTACTGCAACAGATTCAAATGTAGTAATAAACAGGTTCATAATATAGCCGTTCTTCCTTTGTGTAAAAAGTAAGCAATACTTTATCTTTTACCTTATCTTAAAAATTGAATTTATTTGTTAAATCAAAAAGATATTAAAAACCAAAATTATATTCAAAATAAATCTGGGAGGTATTTCAGAGCATGACGCAAAATACAAATGTTGTAAAATTAATGGTTAAACATCATTATAAAATTGAAGAATTACTGGATAAATTTGAAGCAAATATCGAAAGTAATTATGAATCAATGTTGAAATTATTTAATGACTTTGAATGGGAACTTGAAAAACATATTTTTATTGAAGAGAGGGTAATTTATACTCAGTACAGCCCAGAGGAGATTGTAGGCGGGTATAAGATGCTTCCAAAATTAACTACCCAGCATAACTTTATAATTAATAAATTACAAAATTGGAATAAAGATATTCGTAGTAAAAAAAAGATACTTGATTTCAGTGTACTTAAAGAATTTATTATAAATCACAAAAATTTTGAAGAAAAGGAGGTATATCCTCTAATCGATCAAGTTCTAAATGAAGAACAAAAACAGGATATGGTAATAAAGATAAATGAAATTATAGGCCTAGATTCAATTAACTAATTTATATATTCTCATGCAATTTCCATTAATTAATAGATAAAAAACTCTAATCGACAAAATTTACAATTTTTTTTTAAATGAATTTCCTTTCAACTACTATCATCTTTTTCCTTTCCATACAAAAATAAACAGCAAATTATACATTTTAATCAAACTTTAATTACATAAAAATACGGTCCAGCCAAACTATAATTTCGGCAGTAAATCTCAATATCATAATTTAAATAATCCCTGAATGTCCATACTTGGATATATAGATTATTAATCGAATGATACCATAAATATTATTGTACCAATCGAGTAATATTCACTAGGGATTTTATATATAAATCCATAGTCGGACTAGGGATTTATTTCTGTACAGGAGGGAATGTGGAATTATTTAAAACAATTTCCTTTGGAGAATTTGTGATTTACTAATCCAACTCATTGATTTTTACCCTAAGAGCAAATCCCATATAGAATTCATCACTATCGATATTGTCGTTTATTTTTATACCAATAAAACCGGTAATTCCAATCAAATCATCAAGAATCCCTTGACGAATATCTCCAATAATATCTCCTTCCCATTGTCTAACACCAATAATCCCAATTGTGTAGACCCATCCATTAGCAGGATAAGTCCATTGTACATTATGAACACCAAGAGAGATTGTATGACCCACACTTATAGGAAAGAAGTTAGAAAAATAATAACTGCTCATCCAAAGTAGTACAAACACATCAAAACCAATAAATAAAAAACTTAAAACTAGTAATAGATTTGATAAAAAACCGTTAAAAATTGTGTTGTCTGTATTACCAGCAAGCAAACAAAAAAAATTCCTCTTTACTCTTAAGCCCATCCTTGTTTTTTCAAGAAATTCTTCCATTCTTGGATTATTATACCCCCCAGATACCAACTTCTGTGCCTGCTTTATACTCAATCCACCCAGCAATCCATACTTATCCAGTTCCACAACAGCATCCTTGAATATCTTTTCTGCCTGTTCTCTTGATTCAGAGGTATTCAACTGTTCTCTTATTGAATCAAACAATGACTCAACTTCATCTGCTTGTTGTTGAGTAAGTTTAACTGTCTGTTTACCACCATTGAGACTACAAACTTCTGTAGTGAACTCAACAAAGTCACTTTGGATATTTGCATTGATGCTTGGTGCAAATGCAAGTCCTATGAATAAGAGGATTACAATTACAGATATTAGTTTCTTCATTTCACACTCCTATGTCGTAAGGTTCTTTAGCAGGATGCCAATCAATATAAAAAGAATATTTGAACCTTGATGGATGCTCAGGATCTCCTTTATAAATGCTAACAAGTAAAAATTTTGGAAATAGCCTTGGTCTCCTCCAATAATTATTTTTCAATGTATTATTAGAAAAGAAAGGAACATAAATATGAATATGACGAAATTTGCGAATTAATTTATGTGATAAAAAGTTATTGCAAAAAATAGAACAGTTTCGACATTCATATCTAAAAACAATATCGTTAATATTATCAACTAAATTATTGTATGAAATTGTACTATTGAAACAGGAGGTAAAGCTTATTCCATCGCTTATGTTTGTGATAGTATTTCTTGAAATATTAACATTGTTACAGCCTTTAAAATAAATTTCAGAGTAAATATAATTTATTTCATTCCAATTTATTATATTATTTATAAAATTAATATTATTAGAATTACTAAAACAAACATATGAATTTGATATTATATTATCTATTATATTACAATTGTTTGAATTATAAAAATGTAGGGCATAATGTATATTAGAAAAATTTTGATTTTTGATAGTTATATTATCGCAATTTACAAGTATAACCTGTCCAGAATCATTATCAATTAATCTATCTGATATATTGTACAAAAAAACAAGAGATTTACCATCAATGGTGTTATTACTTAAAATGTTATATGATGGACAAAATAAGAACCAAATCCCACCATGTTTAAGTGTATTATTGGTTATTAAATTTTCAACACTCCAAAAAAATTTAATGCAAGGATGCCCTTCTTTTGAAACAAATATATTGTTATTAATAAAATTGTGATAAGAGTTCTCCATATTAATACCATAATTATCATAACCCCTAGAGAATATAGTATTGTTTTCTATTGTATGATTTGAACCATCCCCTCTAATTCCACCATACTCATTGCTTTTTATAATATTTTTTAAAATTGAATTATTCGATCCATGAAGTTCTATTCCCGTATTTGACGAAATATTGTTATCATAGATAATATTATCATTTCCAGATACATATATTCCTCCTATAAAATTTGAGGCATTCGCTCCTATAATAGTAAATCCTTTTACAAGAGCACCATAATTAAGAGATAGAGTAGGTTTATAGATGTCAATATTATTAATTATTTTTGTTGTGTTTACATTTTCTCCTATTAAGTTTATTGCCCTAAATACATTTACAATTTCATAATATGGTGAACTATCATCGTAAACAAACACAGTATCCCCATCACTTGCATCATCTATCGCATCCTGTATCTTTGTATAATTTCCTGGACCACTCCCTCCAACATACAATGTGTTGCCATCAAACGATACTGTAGATTTCTCAACATTAATCCCTGTTGATGGTGCGCTCATTCCAACCAACAGAATGATTATCCCAATAACCAGCAGTTTCTTCATCAAATCAATACCTCCAGCAACCTCTGCAACAATGGGAACCTGTTTAACCAATTCATGAACCAGATATGAGTTTTAGGCATAAATATAGACAAAGAACCTTTGCAATATTCACCCGAACCATATTCTGCCCAAGCAGTAATAACAAGATTTCCTGTTTTTTCAAATGAATGATAAATACTTATTTCTTGACCAGAATCAAAAGGTCCCAAGTAATGAGTCTGTTCTCCATCTCCCCAATCTATCGATAACCATATTTCTTCTCCTTTTGGAATTGTAGTATTAAATCCGTATCCAAGAGGAGGACCTGCCTTACCAAATCTTGGACCAGTAATAGAAAGTTCATATTCAGAGGGATTTTCAACTCTTACAATATAACGTTGTGTGTCGAAGCTACTTTCATAAACATATACCATTAAGGTTACAGGAAAGAATCCTTCTTCATTCCACGTATGGGATGCCATAGAACTTGTTGAATTTTCATCAAAAACAAGGTCGTTATCCCAATCCCATTCATATCTTTTTATTTTGGAACCTACATGGTAACTACTAGAAGCATTGAATATGATTGCATCACCAGGTTCAGGATACCAAGGTGTCCAGCTAAAATTTCCAATTGGTAGATAAAATCTATCAGGTTCGATAATCATTGCTGAAATAACAGCGCCACCTTGGAACTCTCCAACCAACGTACATTCACCTATCTCTGTATCTACCTTGTATAATCCACCTTTGCTAGATAAATAAAGGTTATCATCATCCCAGTCATGGGCACATTCAAATTCTGCATTACAGTCTATATCGATAACTAGTGGACCTATGGGTTCAGTATCCCCTGTTTCCATATCAATATAATATAAAACATCATCAACATATTCAACGCCATAAAAACTATGAGAAATACAATCCATAGAGATACTTCCCATTTTTCTTCCAGGGGGAAGAATAAAGTCTGCTATCAGAGATAGTTCTCCAGTATCTTCATCGACTTCATAGAGCGAGCTGTTACTTGAAGCTAAAAGCCCATTGGGACCCCATGTTAAGCCATTTAAATGAGCTCCCCCGCCACCAATCTCAATCATATAACCTGAATCAAGGTCAATATGCCACAACTCCCCAGTATCAGACTCAAAACAAAACCAACCATCATATGTCCAAGCACCAGCTGTCATAGGTGCGGGAGATGTCGTACTCCAAAGCTGAGTTACATTACCTGGGTCATCTGTATGGAATCTAACCGGACCCTCCTGTATTAGACCACTTGGGTCATACCTACAATAACCATATGCAATTGTATAATCGTCTATTACTATCTCTGAACTATCAACCATCAACCCCTCAACCTGATTACCCACTCCAACAAACGAAATAGATATAAGTAACAGGATTACCATTACTGGGATAAGACGCTTCATTTGATTTCCTCCCGTATAATAATTGATGGTTTGGTATATAAATACTGTCCTTACAACTGTCCCTTCTGTCAACCAATATATTCCTCGGTAAATCCAGTAATATATAGATTATTAGCATCTATAGACAGTAATATTCACAATCAGTTACTAGAAGAAAAACAAAAAAAAATTAAATAATTAATAAAAGAAAAGAAGAGGTTTAAAAGAGTTTGAACACCTCTCGTTCAGCACTTGCAATATTTCCTTGATCATCATATGCAATAGCGGTAATAGTATGTTTTCTTAGTGAAAAGGTATCCCAGAGGTACTCATAAGGTTGCTCATCTAGAGAGGCGACAAGTTCTCCATCAATTAAAATTTCAACGTACTCTGCATCACCTTGCCCATGATAGCCTTCATCGATACCAATTGATATGTTAATTGGTCCAATTACCCAGGCTTTTGGGAAAGGAATGAATCGTTTACCATTGTTGTATATTGCATTGAGGGGTTTTTTAATGACGACATCAAATATTGTTCTTTCTAACTCTACATCCATCCAGAGGGTTTCATGATCAACAACATCAAGACGATAGGGGTTATAGTAATCATACCCTTCTTCGCGGATATCGTGGTAGACTTCCCCTGCTGCAATATTGATTTCATAAAATCCTTCACTATCTGTATATGTTTCATTCTCATAGGAATGATCTAGTTCGATGTCATACCAATACAGTTCCATGCGTGCATTTTCTATGGGGTCACCAGTTTCTTTATCGGTGATATATCCACTTACCAGGGCATTTTCCTCAGGGCGAGGATAAAGAACAACGTTTATTTCCATCATTTCTTCTTCAATATAGAGTTCATGCATTGATTCACGGAAATATCCATCTGCTTCAAAACCAAGTTCAAAATATCCTGGAGCTATATTGATACTATAATATCCTGTGACATCTGAATTGGTTTCATTTTGATAATATTGGTTTTGTCCTTCATACCAGAGAAGATTTATTGTTACCCCTTCGATAGGATCACTGGTTTGACCGTCTGTTATATATCCATAGATCATCGCTGTTTCCTCCGGTCGAGGGTCAAGAGAGAGATTCATCCATTGTGTTTCATAGTCATTTATGTTAAATTGACCAGATTCAGTACTCAAATAACCACCAGCATAAGCAGAAACTCGGAATCGTCCTGATGGTACATTCATATGATAATGGCCATAGATATCCGTTGTTGTTTCATTATTATAAGAATCCCATCCATCAGTACGTCCTCGAATGGAAACATAGGCATTTTCTATAGGATTACTGGTCGCATCATCAGTGATATCTCCTTGTACAACAGCAGTTTCATCAGTTGGTTCACATGGTATAATCTGATTACCTAATCGCGAGTTGATATTTTGAGATTCTTTGTTATTGGAAATTACTGAGGAGCCACTGAGTTGAATTAACGGCAACTCTCCATCATATCCATCATACATCGTTGGATTCTGACGTTCAGGACGAGGTTCAGCATAATAAAACGCTTCCTCAGCAGTAACAATACCATCAATATTCGTATCCCCAAACCCACGAAGACCATCAATAAGAAAAGGTGCAAAACCTCCAGAATAGGAGTATTCATCTTCACAGGATGCCATAAGCACAACTCGCCCTTGTGCCTGTACTTCTTCACCAAAACCTTCAATCCACTGTTGAATTGCCTGATCGGTTTGTCTCCGATAAAACGGATTAAATGACCGTATGCTAAAATTCCAATCTGGCGGGTCATTAAAACCACCTGCAAAGCAACTATCGACAATCAGGCAGACACCTTGCGACTCCAACCTATTTAACAACACATTGAGTTCATCATCCCAGATAATTGTAGTAGGATAAGCAAAACCCCAATAACTCATGAGAGCTTCATCAAAACCATCTTCTTCATCTAAAGGTGGAATATCAAAATCCAAAGGAAAACCATGTGTAGTAATATATACAACAGAGATATCATCACTGTCCTCCATCCAATCAAGCCATCGTAATCCTTTAATGATACCCGTTGTTGTTGCTTCTTCTCCTTTTATTACTTTAATGTGATCCTCAGACCACCAAGGAGACTCAAGAAGTAAATCATAAAAATCATCTACTTCTTCCAACATAAGTGGTCTATCTTCTTCAGGATTATCTGCATAGACCCCAACAGCTACGAGTAGTGCCCAATATTCTGTATCTCTGTCGCCAACATACTCAATATCTAATGTTTCAGAATTAAGATCTTTAATATCATTTTTCAGTGCAGCAACTCCAAGTCCACTTAGAACTAAAAATCCTGCTATTAATATTGGTATTATTTTCTTCATATCATATCCTCCATTATATTCTGTAATATTAATTTAATAAATTTAAATGTTTTGTATAGAATAAAAAAATAGAATGATTTCATCTCCACATTGTGATATCACCTGAACGAGCTTATCCTGTCAACCAATATATCCCTCGGTAAATCCAGTAATATATAGATTATTACGCGATTTGCTACAAAGTAATAGGATTATTTTGGATAGAATTATGTTAATTGGTAAACCCAATAACTTGTAGATCATTTTTCTGTTAGATAATAATTTATAAAACTTATTTAAAAAATAAACTCAGTTAATTAATAATATAATCTTACAATTATTATTGAAAAATAATTATTAATTTCTATTTGATAAATTCCTCAAATCTATCCTTTTTTGCTTTACAAATTGGACAAACTTCTGGTGGTTTATCCCTTGCGCATAGATACCCACATACCCTGCATCTCCAAACTGGTTTTGATAATTTCCTAAAGGAACCTGAAGATATTGCCGGATTCTTTGATTTTTTATGTTTTTTCTCACGACGTTCTGGAATTGGTTTTATTTCTTTTTTCCCATTTAATATATCTTGCGAAACATAAAGACCACAATAGCACATACCGAATTCATTTAAATCTGGATCACGATAATCACAAGGACATATAATATCAATATCTTCTGATTTTTTTCCAGAAGCTAATCTACAGGGGCAAGCCCAATAACCATATCTCTTATCATTAATTATTAATCCTTTTACTAGCTCCTTGGTAAATTTAATATCTGGATTCAGATGGTAACCTGATGCTTCAGCCTCTCTTTTCAATTTTTTATGTAGACTATCAACATTATCCTTTTCTTTCATATTTTCAATGCCTCTTTGATTTCTTCCTCCCTAAATCCTACTATACATTTACTATTATTAATTACAATAGTTGGATATGAGCATCTAGGATTCCATTTTTCTAAATCCTTTAATTTGTTTTCTTTTTCTTTCCCTTGGATTAAATCCATATAGATGTAAGAATATTTTACACCTAAACTATCCAATAATTGTTTTGTTTTTTTGCACCAAACACAGGTACTAAGAGCATACAACATTATTTTACCTATATCTCTGCCGTCAACTTGTTCCAGCGACATTTAATACCTCATTTTCATTTGCTTAACCAATTTTATTTATAACTTTTTCCCCTCTGCTAATTGCTTTTTTAAAATTTTCGAAGGTTCATATTTTTGTTCAGCATTTTTAAGAAAATTTTTAATTCATTTAATATGGTGTTTAAATGGTTATTCTTTCGTTACATAAATATTGGTTTTTCTCTACGGAATTTACCATCAAATCTGTTTTGTGTATTTTTTTTATCACTTTGATATTAACTACAATAGATAACTTATTTACATTATTTTTTAATTGCATTTTTACGGTCTTTAAAAAAAAATTTATTTATTTTCATCAAAATATTGATTTAAATATACAAACTTCTTAACTGCTAATCGTTTTGGACGATGTTTTTCAGAATTTCTTTGTTTTTTAGATAGTACAGGATTTAATTCATTAGAATGTTTTCCAATTATTATTAAAGCAATCACATGCATATTTTCAGGAATTTTTAAAATCTCTCTAACTTTTTTTGGACTAAATCCTGCAATCGGATGGGCAACTAAACCCAGTTCTGTTGCTCTTAAGATAATAAAAGCTGAAGCCATACCTGTATCAAAAAGAAAATATTTACGTTCTCTAATAACACAATCATATTCCTTTTTGCTAAATACAACAACAATCATTGATGCACTTTTTGCCCATGCGTTTCCAGCTGTCAATACATCATGCATTTTTTTTAGAACCTCTGGTTCATAAACAAATACGAATCGCCATGGTTGATTATTAAAACAGGAGGCAGAAAGTTGAGCACATCTTGAAAGATTATCCACAATTTTTTTTGTTATTTTTACCTGTTCTAATGAGCGATATGCCCTTCTTGAATCTATAGCTTTTTTTACATCCATTATATTTTTTATGTAGTTATTAAGCATAGCTTGGGTCATCATCGATCCAAGTTGCTTTCTTTTCACAATTTTCGCCTTGAGTCAGTCCATCTTCGACTGCCTTCTTTAGTAATGCAGGATAGATAGCACCTGAAATTTCTTGAATCGGATGTCCTTTACAAAAATATTTAAAAGTGGGAGTGCCCATAATTCCATATCTGCTAGCAATAGTAATGCTATTAACAATATTAACCCTTCCAAATAATACTTTATCTTTAAATTCTTTGGCATATTGATAAAAATATGGTTCCATCTGTTTACAGAAGGCACATGTTGGACTATAAAACATTATAAATGATGGTTTTTCCCCCTTTTCAACTTTTTTTTCCCAGTTGGTATCATCTAGATCTATTACCACCAGACTATTCATTAAATCCCCATGTTGTTATGGCTAATTGTTACAAATATTTTTTTATTAATATTACTTTGAGCAATCAATTTAACAATAAAAAAAATATTTCTACCCTAATTTATAAAAACATCTTAAAGATGCCTATTTAATTAAAAATCCTGTTAGGGAGAGATTTACAATGAAGAAAATAAAGATATTATTATTACTTTTAATTTTAAATATATTTATAATGTCTTCAGTTAGTGCAGATCCGACATTAATCATTGAAGATTATTATTTCACACCAAATGTCTTTATGAAGGGTGATTCAGGGTTATTAACTCTTAAAATTACTAATGCTGAAACAACAAATACATTTCAGCAGACAACTGCAAGTGGTTCTACCACAACAACAAGAACATATACGGTTGGTGCGTTTATAAATAATATTTGGATAGTATATGATTCTGACAGTAATGGTTCCAAGATAAAAGCAGTATCAAATCATGAGGATGTAGGTAGTTTAGCTCCTGGTTCAAGCATATATATTAATTTTGAGATGATTGCTGAAAAAAACATCACTGAGGGTTTGTATTTTCCTGTAGTTAGGATAGATATAGAATCCTTTGATGATGTTCAATTTCCAATACCTATTAAAGTGAGCAATGAAAAAGTCGATGTTCTACTTACTGATGTGCCTTCAAGAATTTCAAAGAGCGGGTCTACTCTTATTACTGTTACTGTAGTAAATAATAGAAAAAATCCTGTGGATGGTGTGTCTATTACACCACAATATGCTGATGGCGTTGAATTCACACCAAATAGTATTTATATAGGAGCTCTGGAAACTGGTGAATCCTCAGATGTAAGTCTATCTCTTAAACCTAGTAAAATCGGATTTTTTAATATCACTTTTAATATAAATTTTAAAAACGGGGATAATATTCACACACAAACCTGTACTTTTCCTCTTGAAATTATTGATATTCTTGATGTAGGTTCAGTGTTTACTAGTATACCAAGAAGTATTCAAAAGGGAAGCTCATCAAGGATTACATTAGAAGTATATAATGCAAAAACAGAAGAAATAACAGGTGTAATTGTAACTCCAATATCTGATGCTATTGTTCTTCCATCTCAATATTTTATTGGGTCAATGGATCCTGATGACGTTTTTTCTGCTAGTTTTGATATATTTACAGAAAATATTAGTTATGGAAATCATACAATTGAATTCGAAGTATCATTTAAACAAGGTAATGAATATTACAAAACGCCTACAATAAGTATGTCTTATGCTGTTGTTGAGGGTCAAGGTTCAAATTTTCAATTATATGATAGAACTAATGGTCAATCCCAAGGAGTTCCTGAAATGAATATTTGGGGCGTTTGCTTACCAGTTATCATTGCCATAGCCTTGATTATTTCAGCTATAATTTTGTATAAAATAAAAAAAAAGCGGAGTAAATAATGAAAAACGAGGTTATCGTCACTGTTGATCTCACAAAGACTTATGGAAAAGGTGACCTTCAAGTTCATGCATTACTCAAAACAAATATTCATATTTACCAAGGTGACTATATTGCAATTATGGGACCTTCAGGTTCTGGAAAATCTACACTTATGAATTTATTAGGTTGTCTGGATAAACCAACCAGTGGTAAATTGTACATTGATGATGCAGATGTATCAACATTAAGCGAAAATGAACTGGCAAAAATTCGAAGGGAAAAAATTGGTTTTATTTTTCAAAAATACAATTTAATTCCCACACTTACCGCGCAGGAAAATGTCGCTCTCTCAATGGGTTTTGCAGGTGTAGGTTCAAAGGAACGACTTTCTAGAGCAAGTGGGTTATTAAATTCGGTTGATTTGTCACATCGTCTAAACCATAAACCATCAGAATTAAGTGGTGGAGAACAGCAAAGAGTAGCAATAGCAAGAGCACTTGCAAATAATCCTTCAATTATTCTAGCCGACGAACCGACAGGAAATGTTGATACAAAAGGTGGAAATAAAATAATGGATATTTTGGAGAATATCAATAACAAAGGAGAAACTGTCATTATTGTTACTCATGATCCTGATATTGCTCAAAGGACAAGCCGAATATTGAAAATTCATGATGGTTTGGTAAGTGAATTGAATGCTTAAGGATAATTTCAATCTAGCATATAAAAATATTAGGGAACGTATGTCCCGTTCGATTTTAACACTTTTAGGTATTGCAATTGGAATTATGGCCATCATATCTTTGATGGGTATTGGTGAAGGTATGAATCAACAAATAACTGGGGAACTCTCGTCTTTGTCTGATACAATTATTATTAGAGTTGGACCTGGTTTTTCGATATTCACTGGTGGTTTTAGTACTGAAAATAATGATGAATATCTGACTGAGAGAGATATTTCTGACATCGAGCGTATTTCAGGTATTAGAGAAGTTAATACTCAGCTTTCAGGGACTGCAATTCTAACTTTTAATGGCGAAAATGTTAGTGCAACAATTACAGGTATGGATAGCGCTTCGATTGACCTTACATATAATAATAATGATCTTGAATTTGGTACTATACTTAAAAATGGCGATCAGAATAATATCATTATTGGATCAAATATTGCTTATTCTTATTTCAATTCTGATGTTTTTATCGGAAATCGTATTAAAATAAATGGCAATAAATTTATCGTTAAGGGAATTTTTGCTGAACAAGGTCAAGGCGGACTTATTTCAAATGATAATGCTGTCTTGTTGACATCACGGGACTTTAAAAAAGTTACTGGAGAAAGCAACATATATTCTGCAACTGCAACTGTTCTTAACGTTAATGAAGTGGAAAATATTGCTGATGAGATTGAACTAGTAATTAATGAAAATCATGGAAAAGATGATTTTGCTAGTGCTACTACAATGTCATCCATTCAGGAGAGCATTCAGATGATTATTGGAATTTTGCAAACCGTACTACTAGCTATTGCCTCTATAGCACTAGTTGTTGCTTCAATTGGAATTATGAATACCATGCTGACATCAGTTATGGAAAGAACTCGGGAAATAGGCATTATGAAGGCAATTGGTGCAACAAATACTGATGTTATGTTGATCTTTATTATTGAAGGCGTGCTTGTAAGTCTTATTGGCGGAGCAATTGGCATTGTTTTGGGTGTTTTTGGTTCTCAGGGCATAAGCGTGATATTAAGTGGTTTTGCAGGAAGGGGTGCTGCTCTTCAACCTATTGTTTCCTTAACTTCAGTTGTTCTTGCAGTTGGAGTTTCTCTTCTTGTTGGAGTAATGTCAAGTACTTATCCTGCATGGAAGGCAGCAAAAATGAGTCCAATTGAAGCTGTAAGATATGAATAATTATTGTATCTTAATATTTATGATGTGATAATGTACAAATTTTGACATTTTTCTCAGTTAATTTTATATATAATGAATTATAGAGTATAGCATACAAAAGGTGGTATTTAGAAAAATGATATTAGGAGTAGGCGGAATCACTTATACACATGAACTCAAGGATATGGGTTCAGTTGTTGAAATATTTGCATTAAATATATTGCTTAAAAAAATTCCTCGAAATTAGAATTAATTGTTCAGATTTCTAATAAAAATTTATTTTCAAAATATTATCTCATAATTTTGTTACAATTGTTACAATAATTTTTTTCATATTTCAACAGGTAATTTTAAATATGTTTTTTAGATTATAAAAATCGATAGATGAAAACCATAATGAGCAAAAAAAGCCATATTAAAAAAAATTTTGTTGCAGAAATAATTACTTTATTATTAATAATAGCTTTTAGTTCCCCAGTTACCGGAAATTCATTTAACAATCAGATTTTAAATGATCAAAAAACGTTATTTACCAAATCTAGTTTTAATAGAGATATTTTATATGTTGGTGGTAATGGGGGTAACAATTATTCTAATATCCAGGATGCAATAAATAATGCCAGCGATGGAGACGAGATATTTGTTTATAGCCATTCATCACCATATAATGAAAATATTGTAATAGATAAATCAATAAAATTAATCGGAGAGGATAAAAATACTACAAAAATTTTAGGTGATAGTACTTCAGAAGCTGTCAACATTTTAGCAGATGAAGTAGAAATTAGTGGTTTTGCAATACAAAATATTTACGATTGGAGTGTAGGTGTAGTACTTTTATCAAACTCTAATGTTATTAAAGATAATAATATTTCTGACAATGGATGTGCAATAAGAATAGAGAATTCAAACAATAATGTAATATCAAGAAATATCGTTTCAAACAACACTTATGGTATGTATACTTATTCAGATAGTAATGATAATATTTTGACATATAATGATATATCAAATAACGAATATGGAATAATTTTCATTTATTCAATAAATTTCACCATTTCCAATAATGTAATTTATAACAATAAATATGGCATTCATTTACATTCAACTACAAACGACACCATATTTAACAATGATATTTTTGATAATAATAGAGGTATTGTTATTTGTGGTTCCAAATATGACTACATATATGGTAATAATATATTTCAAAATGATTATGGGCTATATTCTTATTGTTCCAGTGATAATAATTTCATAACTATAAATATTGTTACCTTAAACTATTATGGAATCTATCTTGATTTTTATTCCAATAATAATTACCTAAAAAGTAATAATGTCTCAAACAACAATGAGGGTATATATCTTGGTTACAAATGCCACGATAACATTGTAAAAGATAATAAGTTATTGGAAAATGATTATGGTATAATTCTAAATAATGCTGGAGGAGAAAACACAATTGATGAAAACAACATAAAAAACAGCGATTATGGCATACATCTGAGCTTTTATTCCAATTCAAACACAATAAAGCGTAATACTGTTTATAACAATATTAAAGGCATAACTATAAGGGACTATTGTAATCAAAACTTGTTGTATCATAATGACTTTGTGAATAATACCCAAAATGCATATGATGAGTGTAATAATAAGTGGAATAATGACTATCCTTGTGGGGGTAATTATTGGAAAGATCATAAATTAACATTTGTGGAGAAGGAATCTGACGGATTAGGAAAAACTCCATACAACATAACTGGAGGAAATAATCAAGATTCCTTTCCATTATTAGGTCCCCATAATACATATTATATTTTGGATGTTCATTCAGATTCCCAAATAGATGAGAACATTGATTTTATAATAACTGTCAAATCAATGGGAGGTTCCTTTATACCGGATGCACATGTCGAATTTAAAGGTGAAGTGAAAGTAACAGATATAAATGGAGAAGTAAAGTTTAGAGCGCCATGGGTTGATAATGACACAATATTTTGGGTGAATGCAACAAAAGAAGGATATATCAAAGATTCAGAAAAGGTAACCGTAAAAGATGTACCTAGACCAAAATTAGCTTTTATTGTTGGTAAATTTTCAAATCTCCAAAATATTGGAGGATATATCTTATTGGAAGCAGAAAATATTCGTTATGTAACTTTTTTACCAATCAACTTTGTGCATTATGAATCAGGGGAGATAATCACTACTTCAGAATATTATTTTGGTGTTATTTCTCAAGATTTTATTCTTGCATTAACTCTTATTTATCTATTAGAATAAATAAATTAAAAATTTTTATTCGTTTTATCTTCTTATTAAATTCAATATTATTTTTTTTAAAACGGATCTGCCGGGATTCGAACCCGGGTTAAAGGCTCCGGAAGCCTCTGTGATATCCAAGCTACACTACAGATCCTTAGTTTATCTTTTTTGCTATCAAAATAAAAGATAATACATTTTCTATGTAAAAATTTAGAATTATTAGCTATTTATTTATAAAATATGGCTAGATATAGATAATTGGAATTTAAAATGGAATTAAAAGATACAATACAAAAACGTCATAGTATAAGAAAATTCTCTGACAAAAAAATACCCGCTAGTTTAATCAATGAGATAATTGAATTAGCACACCTTGCACCTTCTGCAGGGAATTTACAATCCCCCGAATTTATTATTATTGATGATTTGTTACAAAAAATAAAATTGGCCAAGGTATCTTTGAATCAAATGTTTATCACAGAGGCTCCATTAAACATAGTAGTTTGCGCTAACTTAAAGCGGATATCTGCATATGGTATAAGGGGCCAAGAACTATACTGCATTCAAGATACTGCTGCAGCAGTTGAACATATTCTTCTATTAGCGGTAGATAATGGTTTAGGTGCATGTTGGATAGGAGCTTTTAATGAATTTGAAGTTTCAAAAATATTAGAATTACCTCAACACATTAGACCTGTTGCTATTGTGCCTATAGGTTATCCAATAGGAAAAATTGAAACAACCTCAAGAATAGACGTAAAATTAATTACTCATTTTAATAAATGGTAGTAATATAATTATTCAATTTTTCCTTCTTCAATATTGGACTCAATTGATTCGTCTTTAACATCTTCAGTGGTTTTTTCAAACTCTCGTTCTTTGGATTTTATTTTTCTCTGTTCGCTTTCATTTCGACCTTTAAATTCCGTATACCCACATTTACCACAACTTAAGCGGTTTTTATGATCAGCAAGAAAAACACCATCACCGCATTTTGGACAGTTTCTTCGTAATCGTAGGATTTTATCCCCTTCAACTTTAAAGAGTTCTCTTTTAATCATATTTATTCCTTCTTCTCAGGTTTTTTTTCATTTTCAACTTTTTTCTCGCTAGTATTATCAGCAGACTTAACTGATTTTTCTTCTATTGTTTTCTCTTTTTGTTCTGTATGTTGTTCAGCAGCTTTTTCATCCTTTTTATCAGTTACTTGTTGTTTGGGTTCTGGTTTTTCCTCAGGTTTTTCTTCTTTTTCTGACTTCTTTTCTTTTACAATTACATTGTTTCTTTTTAAGATATGATTTTTTTCTCCTGCTTTAGCTGCTTCAATAGATGCATAAACTCTAGCATAACCCGATGTTTCTGTTTTTCCAAAGTTAGATTTCATATTATTAATCATAATATTTTCTTTTTTAACCTTAAGTTTATCTGCCAGTTCACTTCTAACAAGCTCTCGTTTTGGTGTTCCTTCACCATTATGTTTAAGACAGAAGTAAATCTCTGTTCTTTTTAACAAAGGATTATTGTTTTTCGATTGAATATCAATTTCCATATCTATCACATTTTGTCTAATATTTCTTTTACTTTACTTTTATGTTCTTCAGTAGCTTTAACTACCAAGACACCTTTATTCGGCAATCCATATATTATTGTTGCGTAAGATGGAGCAAGATAAATTGCTACAAGGGAGCCAAGATCTTCTTCACCTTCAATCTCTATTAAAAATGGACCATCATCAATATTCTTATAAGCTCTGTCTACAGCATTCCATAAGTCATCTGTTAAAGTTCCTTTGGGATTTTTAATTTTGATATGTACATTTCCAAACATTGAAATTTTTTTCCCCCTATCTTCAGGTATTTTCTTTCTTTCTGTGACATAATCGACAATTGCTATTTTTGGCGTAATTCCATTTTTAATTAAAGTAAAAGTAACCAAATCTCCAACAGATACAATGAATTCATCATATCTTAAAAGTTCTAAAAGTTCATTCTCATTTACAAGCTGTCCTATCGGTTCTTTTAATTTTCCTCTTAAATCCTTGGGTAGAACACGCATTACTACCCTACCTTTAATGCATATTTTCCAGGTTTTGTAATATTCATTTTTTTCGCTATTTGAGATTTTTTAGGGTCTCTAATTATAACATAACCTCTCCAGCGTTTCAAAGTTTGGTCAGAACAAATTGGGCATCTATCTTTATCTGTTAACAAGTGGCAATTTTTACATGCCATTAAATTCTTCATTTCCTACCCTTCTTTCTCTTTTTACCTTGTTTAATTTTTGCATCATCCTTTTTTTCATCTTTTTCTTTTAACCAATCGTGAGCACCAAGAGCGGGTTGTCTCATAGTTAAACCAATTTTACTTTCTCTTGCTGATAATTCATTAAGACTTACTGCAACAATTCTTGCTCTAACAGTATCACCAACTTTTAGAACCTTTTTATTTTCCTTTCCAACTATTCTTTCATTTTCGGAGTCCACATTCACATAATCATTCATTATTTGACTCATGTGTATTAAAGCATCAAAAGGCCCAATATGACAAAATGCACCAAATTCCACGATTTCGCACACAATTGCATCAACAACTTCTTGTAATTGGGGATTAAATGTTAATGCTTCAAATTCAACCCTTTGATACATGCCTCCATCTCCATGAATTACGATTCCATCACCAAGCATATTAATATTACTTACAGCAACGATTAAACCATGTTTTTTTCGGATAATTCCTTCAAATGTTTTTTGAACTATGTCTTTAACTGCGGTTTCTAAATCTTCACCAAATCGTTCTGGAGGAACACGTATTGTATCTATCAATTTGACTAAATTATACATTATATCACTTATTTATATGATAAAATCGACTTGGAATATACTTAATCTTTATATTCTTTTTGAGGCAAAGCCTATTGTTTTTTATAATTAAATTGAAAAAACAAAAAAAAGAAAATTTTCTCCTTTAGAAAAGGAGATTTATTAAATTTTCTAAGATTGGGAACTTTTGGCTTAGAAATTCTAGGATAAATGGTAGAACCCTTGGTTGAGGTACATTAACAGGATCATCTCCATCCACTGCGTTAAGTGTTGGGTCACCAAACATAGAGTATTCGCATAGCGTCTTATAGTCCCCGTCATTTGCTTGTGCTTGGAAGGATAAATAGTAATCTGTAACTGAATTTGCCCACGTCTCACCAAGTTCTTTTGTTGTAGCAAGTTCTTTAAAAGTGTTAATTTCCATCCAACCAAACAATCTTTGTGACTCCGCAGTCCCCTGAGATCCATACCCTATACCTGATGCTGCAAATGAAATAATGCCACCTCCATTTTTATGCATAAGGGTTTTCCAACCAAGACAAGTCTCAGATTCTGAATATTTATTATTTGAGCAGGCATTGTAAAATACTATCGGATATTTTTTTGAGTTCTTCACTAAAAAGAAATCAAAATCAACATACAACCATCCGGTGTAAATTGAAAATAAGAATTTGGCTGGAATCCATACAGTATCATCTTCAGGTGGATGTGTTGCCCAAGAAACTGGGCTTCCATGTCCAGATGTATCTATAAAATCTGCACCGCTTTTAAATCCTTTTGCACAATTTAATTTAGTTAGGGTTTTTTCTGAACCCCATAATCTAGTGGTTGTATAACCTGGTAAAACATCCATTACTTTTCCACTCATATATTCCCCTTCATAGACGTTTTGCGGGTCTCCTGGAAAAGTATCTCCGCCCCATTGGACAATTTCATTTGTCATTTTATTATGATTATCATACCATATTATCTTGTCTATGTAGTTGTTTAATTCTTTATTATTATTACAAGGAATCTTACCTAATTTTACATCTGGAATTATGTCCATATGAGAAACATCAACAGGATATTCCCCATATTTTCCATCCCCATCTGCATCCCAGTCAGAAAATGTCATTTCACCATCATAAATATCTGCATAATACAAATCACTAGGGAAGCTATCTTCATATGGATCTGAAGGAACATATGCATATCTCACTGGAAATAATTCAGCATCCTTAACCCCTGCTCCTACAAGAATTAAATATTCGATATCCCAACTTTCAATAGCGTCTTTAATGTAATATTTAATATCCTCCTGTACATCATCTCCAACACCGGATGGAATCTCATCAAGAGTTGTAAGCTTCGTATCAAATCCCATAACTGCCTTATGATCAATTAACCTCTGTAAAGGATTTGCAAATTCACTTGGCGATATTATGAGGATATCATAAATATCAGGAAATGAAATCGGTTCTATCGGTTTTTTATATTCAATATTATATGTTGCACTTTCGCTAAATAATATTATATTTTCATTTGGTTTATATTGTATGGGTGCAAAATTTAAATTTAGAAATATAACGCGTTCCCCATCCTTTATTCCTGCACTTGTTTTGTAACTAAACTTCGTATTTGGATAAATTTCAATATCAGAATAAGAGGCCTCTGTATTTTTTTCACTAGAACTAATTAATCCATCACGAACTTGAGGAACTGGTGAAGGAGCAATAGGTTTATACACACGTTGAACAACCGGTTTTGAGAATGTTACTTGAACATCCTCGATAGATGTTCCAAAAGGAAATGTAAAAACTTTACTGACAAGAGGCATTTTTGGCATGCCTTTTTCCCATATATCAGATGTTGCATTACTTAACTCTAATGAGATGAACTCCTTTTCATCGTTTATATTTGGTTGTGAAAATACAATAAATTCTGATATTAAATTCTCAGTTTCATCAACAGAAACAGCAATAGCTCCAAGTCCACTAAGGACAAACATACTTACAATTAATATTGGAATTAATTTCTTCATTTTTTACCCCCGTAATATCTTTTTTTAATATTTATAATATTATTTCTTTATTTAAATGTTTATCGTTATTGTTAATTCTTCCCTTAAACTAATTTAATAATTTTAACAATTTTTAAAAAATTTACTTATTAATAATTAGATAAAATATACTTTTTATTTTAAATTTTATACGATTTGTTGCAATAATCTATCAATTTAATTACCTTCCAAAAGTTTTTAAAACATGCATTATTCCACTTTTGTAAAAGATAGTAAAATAACATTATCTAAATGTTTATTGGATAAGTCTCTAGGAGATACAGAAATGGTAGAATTTAAAGTTGTTGTTAACAATACAAAAGATGGTAAATCACATAATATTGTAGTTAGTGGTCATCATGCAAATTCTTTGATAGGGAAGAAAATTAATGACGAAGTTGATGGAATTTTTGTTTCCCTTCCGGGCTATAAATTACAAATAACCGGTGGAACAAATAAGGATGGTTTTCCCATGAGGGCTGATTTACCAGGAACTATAAGAAGAAAGTTGCTATTGAGTAAAGGTCTTGGTTATAAACCAAAAGAAGATGGTAAAAGGAAAAAAAAATCTCTTAGAGGAAATACCATAAATCCAGATATTGTTCAAATTAATATGAAGGTCATAAAACACAGCTCAAAACCAATTGAAGATTTAATTAAGACAGAAAAAAAGGAAGATGGAGATAAAAAAGAGGAGAAGTAATGGATAATTCTCGAGCACCAGAAGTAAACATTGGAATGATAGGTCATGTAGATCACGGTAAAACTACATTAACTCAACGTTTGACTGGTAAATGGACTGATGAGCATTCTGAGGAATTAAAAAGAGGAATTTCAATAAGATTAGGATATGCAGATGCAGCATTTTATAAATGTCCAAATTGTGAAGAACCAAGTTGCTATACCACAAAAAAAAATTGTGCACAATGTAATGGTCCTACTGAATTATTAAGGGTAGTTTCTTTTGTTGATGCCCCCGGCCATGAAACTTTGATGGCCACAATGCTCTCAGGAGCAGCGATTATGAATGGGGCTGTTTTAGTTATTGCCGCCAATGAACCTTGCCCACAACCACAGACTAGAGAACATTTAGCGGCATTAGAAATATCAGGAACAAAAAATATAATTATCGTTCAAAATAAAATAGACCTTGTAAGTGAAAAAGACGCATTAATAAATTATGAACAAATTGTAAAATTTATCAAAGGAACATGTGCAGAAGATGCTCCAATTATACCTGTAAGTGCTCATCATGACATCAATATTGATGTGTTAATAAAAACAATGTATGAAAAAATCCCGATCCCAAAAGTAGATCTTGAAAAACCTCCACTTATGTATATTGCAAGAAGTTTTGATATAAATAAGCCAGGTTTACGTCCTAATGAATTAAAAGGTGGAGTAGTGGGAGGATCATTAATAAGGGGTGTATTAAATAAAGGAGATGATATTGAGATATCCCCTGGTCGAAGTATAGAAGTTGAGGGAAAACATGTTTTAGAACCAATTATAACTAAAGCATATTCATTTTTTACAGGAGGACAATCTGTAGATCGTGCCACACCTGGGGGTTTACTTGCCATTGGAACCTTACTAGATCCATTCAGGGTTAAATCAGATTCTTTTTCAGGTCGTGTGGTTGGAAAACCGGGTCAATTACCACCTGTACTGGAAGAATTTGATTTGACAATGCATTTATTAAAACGTGTTGTGGGCACTGTCGATGAGAAAAATGTTGAACCTTTAAAAACAAATGAGCCTTTAATGTTAACTGTTGGTACTGCAACAACTGTTGGAATAATTTCAGAGTTACGTAATGAGCAAGTTAGGGTAAAATTAAAACTGCCTGTTTGTGCAGATAATGGACAAAGGATAGCTGTTAGCCGAAGAATTGAAGGAAAATGGCACCTTATCGGCTATGGTGAGATAGCATATATAAAAAAGTAATTTTTGACAGTAATGCTCTTTTATCACTTTTTGAATTTTCAATAAATTTTGAAAAAGAAATTTCTAGATTAGTTGGTGCATTTAAAATTATTATTCCAATCTCTGTAATTCAAGAATTAAATATTTTAATGAAAAAAGGAAAAGGAAAAAAAAAAATTAATGCAAAAGCTGCATTAAAATTAATAAAAAAATTTGAAACTTATTCTGATGAGGAAAAATGCGTGGATAATTCTATTGTCAATATTGCATTAAAAACACAAGGGATTGTTTTTACAAATGATAAAGAACTACGAAAAAGATTAAAAGAAGAATCTTTAACTGTAATTTTTCTAAGGGGGAAGAAAAAATTAGAATTAGAATAGAAAATATATTTGAATTGTATTTAAATCAGAAAAATCACGAAAGTTTTTATAAATAAAGGCAGCATTCAGCTGTTAAATAAGTCGGGGTGGCTCAGCCTGGTTAGAGCGCCTGACTCATAAGCTCAGCTTAAAGGTTCGTAACTTTAGCATTGCGCTAAGAAATCAGGAGGTCGCGGGTTCAGATCCCGCCCCCGACATGCCAAGCATTAACACGGTTTATCAATAGGAGAAAATATAGGGTTTTTTAACGATAAAAACAGATTTAAATCTCGCCCTTTCTGATAGAGGTTAGGATGATTTATAGCTAGAAAGTCATTAAGAAATCCCTATTTTTCATAATATTTTTTAAAAAACCAAATAAATCTTCTTTTTCCTTAGTTACAATTGTTGCAATTAATTTATTATTAATAATTATTTAGATTATTATTTTTTATATAGAAATAAAGGATAAAATTAATATATTCCAATATCATTACATTAATCACACAATATGGGAGGAATAAGTTTGAAAAAATGTTTAATTAGGAAAGGACTAATTTTAGGAATAATATTGTTGTTTATTGGAGCAGGTATTATACCCTCAACTGTTGGTATTAAGAAAGAAAAAACACAAATTCAGACTATTAAATCTGGAGGATATATACAAAGTTTAATTGACAATGCGTCTGATGGTGATACAATATACATTCCCAGTGGCATCTATTATGAAAACATCATCATCAATAAATCAATCAGTCTGATTGGTGAGGATAAGAATACAAC
>Ga0272442_10000926_pt1 | contig 45584 bp, 42 predicted proteins | sample SSMForm2O_FD_200262 | JGI IMG/M metagenome (GOLD analysis project Ga0272442, IMG submission 200262) | Marine sediment archaeal communities from Little Sippewissett salt marsh, Falmouth, MA, United States - SSM-Form-2O | ecosystem: Environmental > Aquatic > Marine > Wetlands > Sediment ...
TCAGCGAATTTGTGAAAATAGCTTCTATACACATATGTACCAATATCCCACCACCAGACCGGTCTTCTTCATAATAAGGCTCATTTCCAGCTACGATGAGATTGTTGAAATAACAGGAAGCAGATGCATCAAAATATTTAGCAACCCTTAAAGCTTGGGTTCCAATATTATTTAGAACTTCGATATTATTTCCTTCTATATATCCCCCACTTACACTAATTCCTCCAGCAGAAAAACTCGTGCAATCAGTTATTATTATATTTTCAATTTCTATTTCACATCTTCTACAAGATATACCGCTACCAATAGAGCTATTACCATTTATGATAGAAAGATCAGATAGATAGCTGTAAATAACATCCTCATAAAAGAATAAACCATAAGTGTTATCGCCATCGAAAACAGTCTCATCTTTTCCTGATCCTATAATATTTACATGGCTTTTACCATTGATCCTGAAATACTGATCATTATCACTTGCAGAGTATACTCCCGGAGCAAGATAAATAGTCTTTGGATTGAGAGAATCAGATTTAATCCTGGCAAGTGCCCAATGTAATGTCTGTAGCGGATCTTCTGCAGTGAAACCGGTATTTTGATCGGAGCCCTCAGGGTTGACATAGAGATCGCAGTTGACCTGCTCGTATTTGCCATGCTGAACATCAAAATTTAGATTTGAAAAACTGACGACGAAATGATAATCATAATCATACACAGATAGTGTATCAACAAAAATCTCCACTAATCCCTCATATGTCTCAGGCACATAAATATCGTTACCATCTCCTGCATAATTATAATAAATATTACACCTGTTCTCAGTACTGAAAGTCAGATCAGAATCTTCATTCGTCGGTACATGCCAATAATAAAAACCTCCACCATACCGGAAGGCATGGTTATATCTGATGGTTACATCTTCCAGATAGGACTCTGAGGTTCTGCAATGTATTCCCCCACCTTGTCTGGCATTATTGTATTCAATTATTAGATTTTTTAAAGTTGGAGAAGATTCTCTTATATATATTCCACCTCCAGAAGATGAATAAAAAGGTGTATTTTCTAATTTCCCAGAGCCATTGGTTATCGTAAACCCGCATAAAACAGCATCGTTTGTCTCTTCTGTCTCATCAAACAAGACCACACTTCCGTTCTGGTTACCATCAATGATAGTATTGGCTATATAGCTCCTGTCTTCCGTTGTAAGGTAAAGGCTGGCAACGGTAATGAGTTTACCATTGAAACTGATATTCTCAACATAAGTTCCTGGATAGACCAGTACTGTATCACCTTCCACAGCTGCATCGATCCCAGCCTGGATTTCGGTATAATCTCCGGAACCGTCAATATCTACAGTTATGGTTTCAGCTGATATATTTGCTATGGATATCGCCAGCAATATTGTGAGAACGTACTTCATCGTTTTGAACTCCTGATAAACAAAAAGCCACACACAAAACGTGTGTGGCAATGTTTTTTTCCAGATTTATTTGAGCATCATCATCTTTCTCATATCTGTTTTTCCCTCGGAAGTAAGTTTATATAGGTAAATGCCGCTGGATACAGACTTGTTATTAGCATCGGTACCATCCCAGATTACCTCGTGAATGCCCTTTGTCTGAGTTTCATCGATCAATGTCTTTACTTTCTGTCCCTTGATATTGTATACGGTCAATTCTACAGGAGAATCTTTGGAGATGGAGTATTGTATGGTGGTCTCAGGATTGAAAGGATTAGGGTAATTAGTCAGTTCCAACACCAATTCCGGTACTAATTCGGGATTAGTACTTACACCCAGCCAGATCCTGGCGACAAATTCAGGGATATCTATAAAAGGATTGCGGTTATCCTGGTAATTGTAGATACGGTCATTCCTCAGTCGTTCCCAGTCATCCACCGGATCGTCCAGATGCCACTCTAGAAGAGTGGATTTCTTACCATGCCGGGGTTCGTTGTTAGGGGCGGAATTAACCCAGTCCACCATTTCCAGGTCCGGTTCTCCGTCTTCACCCTCATAACGGACATCCATGTAGAATATCATTCTGGCAACATCACCCTTATCCTCATCCCTAGGTTCCCAGGAGTTACTATCATAATAGCAACCGGTTGGGCCATCACCATCTATGTATTCATTACCACCGTTATCAAAATCAAGGTTACCCCTTACAGAATTAACCGAGGTGTCGCAGGGGCGGACATGGTGGGCATCGGTTCCGCAAGGGGGCACGTTACCAAAATCGCCATGGGATTTGGCCCAGACATGTTCCCTGTTCCATTGGTCTGGATCACCTCCAAAATCTTCGATCGGGTAAGACCAGCCAGTGTAGATCAAGATCACGTTATCGGAATTAAGGGTATCACGATCAGTATTGGGCAGGACAAAATCCCTGAGATCGTTGTAGGAATACTCTGTATGCCCGGAAATGATATTATTTAGAACATCTTTCAATTCTTCGCCTGATAGACCTTCCGTATCATCATAATAACCTTCGGGAATATCTGCCAGTATCGAACCTGCTGATATAAGCAACAGGATTATTAGGTTTTTTACATTCATTTTTAACTCTTTCATAAAATTTTGTGTGTCAGGATACAATCCTGATAACTTAGTCAGACACATTATACTATCCTGTTTTTTTTGTAAAATCATTTGTTAATCTCAATATTCTGATAAAGGATAATACCTTAAGTTTAATATTAAGATCAGGTTATAATCATAAGATATGGAAACTGAATTAACAGGATTTGAGATCGTATATATTGACATTCTTGAACTAACTTTTTTTTTGGCTGAGGTTTAGCGGTTATGAGAAAAGAGGATTTGTCTGAGAAAAGAGAATATTTTGTTATAAAACCAGAAATAACTTCTCAGCTTGATATAGAGCAGGTTTTTGGAAATTCGAATCCTGTCCATTTGGAGATAGGCTGTGGAAGGGGAGAATTCATTGCTCAAAAGGCGAAACAGCGTAGAGATCTCAATTTTCTGGGTCTGGAAGTGAAAGAAAAAAGAATAAAATCTGTTTTAAGAAAACTGGAAATAGAGCAGGATTCTAATGTAAGATTGATGAGGGTTTTTGTGGATAAATCAATAAACAAGATTTTCACTTCTGATTCCTTTGACCAGATCTATATCCTGCATCCCGATCCCTGGCCGAAAAGAAAACATCATAAGAACAGGCTTATCCAGAAAGAATTCGTTGATAATTTGTATTATTTACTAAAACCTGAAGGTATAATTGATATCTCAACCGATCATAAGGAATATGCTGACTGGATTGAAATTGTATTTAAGGAGAAACTTAGATTCAAATCATTATATCCTGAGACTATATCAATGTTCCCTCCTCCAGGACATATAACTACCCATTTTGAACAGAAAAAAAGTGGGGAAGGTTATCGACCTTTGTATCTGAGATACCAGAAGGTGACATAATGATCGATGTCAAGAAACTGCAGCAAATATATAAGCAAAATTTGCAAAACACAGATCGGGAGCTGAGCCCGTTTGCCTGCCATGATAAAGATGCTCACAGGATCAGGAAGGAAAAAAAAGATATGATCAGATCGGATTTTGCGATCGATCGTAACAGGATTATCCATAGTGGGGCTTACCGACGTTATCAGGGTAAAACTCAGGTTTTTGCCTTTACCAACCTTTTTGATGAAGAAATGACCAATCGTAGCCTGCATATAACTTATGTTTCTCATACGGCACGGACTATCGGTTATAACCTGAGACTGAATCTGGATCTAATCGAAGCCATTGCTCTTGGACATGATCTTGGTCATACTCCTTTTGGTCATGACGGTGAAATCGCTCTGAGTAGATGCTGCCAGAAATACGGCATAGGATCCTTTCATCACAATGTGCAGAGTCTGCATATCGTTGATAATATTTCCTCCAGAGGGGATGGTCTTAATCTCACTTTTCAAGTCAGAGACGGGATTTTGTCCCATGATGGTGAAGTACATGATCAAAAGCTTATTCCAGCAAGAGCAAAGAAGGAAGAACAGATCGAGGATTACATCAACAGAAAAATCAACGATGAAAAGGTGCCGTTCCTGCCAGCTACATTAGAAGGCTGTGTAGTGAGAATTTCAGATACAATTGCCTACATAGGTCAGGATATTGAGGATGCGATCCGTTATCGGATCCTGAAACCTGAAGAATTACCTCGTGACTGTTTGGAATATCTCGGTTTTAATAATTTTGAAGTTGTTGATACCTTGATCAAGAACGTTATTGTAAACAGTTTTGGTAAAGATTATATTGCATTAGATGAAGACACTTCTTATTATTTGCTAAAATTGAAAAAATTCAATTATGAACGAATATATACCAATGAAAATGTTAAAAAATTCAAGGCAATAGTTGATCGAAGTATGGAACTGCTTTTTGCAAGTTACCTGCATGATCTGGAAATAGAAAATCATAAATCCAAAATTTACTCGCAATTTCTTGACCGAAAGAATGAGCGTTATATGTTTAGATATTCAAATGAAGAAAAGGTAAGAGATTTTATTTCTACAATGACCGACAGATATTTTGATGAGGAGTTACAGAAAAATTTCTTGCCGGGAAGTAATTATTGATAAAAGAGGGTTCAATAAATGGAAATGATAGATTTGATCAAAGAATCTGAGCAGATAGAAGAAAAAGTAACAGAAATCAGGAGGTTACTTTGACTCTGTTTCTGTTACAAAGCAAATATCTATTCTGGAAACAGAGATAAATAAACCTGATTTCTGGAACAATCAAGGCAAAGCCAAGAAGATCACTCGTGAAATAACCCGTTTGAAACAGATCTTGGAAAATGACGATAAACTGGCAGCGATCTCTGATGATCTAGAAACCTATAGATTACTTCTAAATGAAGAATACAACCAGGCTTTTTTCCAGGAAGCAGTTGGTAAACTCCAAGAATACAAAGTATTTCTGGAACAGATCGAGATCCAAACCTTGCTAAATAATAAAAATGATGTAAATGATGCTATTTTAACCATTCATCCGGGAGCTGGTGGCACTGAATCTCAAGATTGGGCTGAGATGCTGTTAAGAATGTACAATCGCTGGGCAGAGAATTCCGGTTTCAAATTTGAGATAGTTGATTATCTTCCGGGAGATGAAGCTGGTTTAAAAAGTGTTACTGCCGAGATAATGGGAGATTATGTTTATGGTCTTCTGAAATGTGAAATTGGGATTCATCGTCTGGTCAGGATCTCACCGTTCAATGCCCAGGGTAAGAGACAGACTTCTTTTGCTTCCGTTTTTGTCTATCCGATCATAGAAGATGATACCGATATAGAAATAAATTCCAGAGACCTTAAGGTAGATACTTACCGAGCCAGTGGAGCAGGTGGACAACATGTAAATACAACAGACTCAGCAGTCCGGATAACCCATATTCCCACAAACATCATTGTCCAATGTCAGAACGAACGTTCGCAGATCCAGAATCGGGAAACAGCAATGAAAATTCTCAGATCCAGATTATATCAATACTACGAAGAGCAGAGAGAAAAAGAAAGACAGAAGATAGAAAATACAAAGACCGAGATTGGTTGGGGAAATCAGATACGATCCTACGTTTTTCATCCTTATCAAATGGTAAAAGACCATAGAACAAACTATGAAACAGGCAATACAGGTTCGGTGATGAATGGTGAGATCAACGAGTTCATAAATGAATATCTGCACTTTATTGCTTCCCAAAAAAAGGCATAACAAAGACCATGAACTCAGATTATAAGGAAATAAAAAATAAGATCGATCCCGGGCTTTTACCACGGCATATTGCGATAATAATGGATGGTAATGGTCGCTGGGCCGAACTTCATAATACTAAAAGAATAAATGGTCATAAAAAGGGAGTGGAAGCTGTTCGCAAGATTGTGGAAGTAAGTGTTGAAATTGGTCTTAAGTATCTTACCATCTATGCTTTTTCCACCGAGAATTGGGCTCGGAGTAAAAGGGAAGTCAATTATCTTTTGAAACTTATTATGGATTCTCTCGTTAATGAGATTGAAGAATTAAATAGAAATGGAGTGAATATCAGGTTCATCGGTAGCAGGAAAGAGTTATCCGAATCCTATAATAAAAAAGTGATTGAAACCTGTAAAAAAAGCTGGAAAAATGAAAAACTTTATCTTAATGTAGCTATGAATTACGGGGGGAGAAGAGAATTGATAGAAGCGATTCAACAGATCTCCCATGACTATGCCCAGAACAAACTTGATATTTCCCGCTTGGATAACAAAAAATTAGAACAATATCTTTATACAGCAGGAATTCCCGATCCCGATCTGATCATCAGAACTTCCGGGGAACAAAGATTATCTAATTTCCTGATCTGGCAGAGCGCTTATTCAGAATTCTGGTTTACACATACGCTCTGGCCGGATTTTTCCAAGGCAGAATTTCTGCAAGCCATAGTTGAATATCAGAATCGAGATAGAAGATTCGGGAAAAGGATCATCAACAAGGAATTAATATGAACCTGCTGAAAAGAATCCTCATTGCTGTGATCTCTATTCCTGTGGTTCTGATAATTCTCTATAAAGGTGGAATATCCCTGATCTTTTTACTGGCAATGATCAGTTTTACCCAGGGCTATGAATTGAGAGAATTGCTTCTAAAGAAAGGGATCCTGGTTCCTAGAAGCATAATTTTGTTGAACTTAATCACTTTTCTGTTGATTGTCTTTTACCAACTGTCTGGCCTGATCCTGGCTTTAACTATGAACCTTATCTTGATTCTGGGAATTGATCTTTTTAACAATAGGATTAATGACAGTCTTTACAGAATATCAGGAAGTATATTTTTAACTGTTTATACCGCTGTTTTTATGTCCACCTTTTACCTTACTCGGCAACTGGAAAACGGAGCTATCCTCGTAACTTCTCTGATGGTCCTGATCTGGTTGACTGATACATTTGCCTACTTTATAGGTGCAGCTATTGGGAAAAAGAATAATCTGCTTAAAGCAAGTCCTAAAAAAACCCTGGAAGGCCACATAGCCGGTTTGATCGCTGCCTTTGTCGGATCATTATTGATCATAAAGTATTTTTCCTTATCACCCATTTTGCTTATTCCCATGACCCTAGCTCCGGGTATTTTTGGACAAATGGGTGATCTGTTCGAATCTTTGCTTAAAAGAGATGCCGGAGTTAAAGACAGCTCGAATATCTTACCCGGGCACGGTGGTGTGCTTGACAGATTTGACAGTTTATCGATTGCTGCTCCCGTATATTATATTTTGTTACTTATAATTTCAGAGATGAACGGAGTTTGATTTAAATGAAAGTTAGAATTTTTATGTTGATCGTAGTAATAGCTATTATTACTTCCTGTGCGGTTAATAAAGATCAAATAGGTGAAGTTGAGAAATATGGCTATTGGGCTAAGATCGATTCACTAAAAGAAGATATGATCGAGATCAATTATGCTATGGATTCTTTGTATCTTCATATTGAAGAACTCAACTTTACTATTGATTCTCTTTATCAAGCGCTTGAGATATCAAACAGCCGCGTTGCAGTGCATACTGATTTTGAAATTCCCGATTCTATTGTTTTTGCCGGTAGAACATTTGACCTTACCAGTGAAAGACTCAGAGATAAAATCGAGACTATCTATCAATTGGAGTTGAAATCAGCGCATAAATATATCCCTCGCAGTGGGAAATATTTTGCCATTTTTGATTCAATCTTTGCCAGATATGATATTCCTCCAGATGCCAAGTATCTTGCTGTAGCTGAAAGTAGACTAAGCTCAATGGCAACCTCCAGGGCTGGAGCAGTTGGTGTCTGGCAATTCATGAAATCAACTGCAACGGGTTTTGGATTAAAGGTAAATACTTTTGTGGACGAACGCCGAGATGTCTTGAAAGCTACGGAAGCAGCAGCTAAGTTATTGAAGAATAACTATAACTATATTTCCGAACGCGGAGCGCAGGATTGGTTGCTCTCCATGAGTGCTTATAATGCAGGAGCCGGAAGTATAGCAAAAGTGATCCGGGAGCAGGGTGGTACTGATTTCTTTGATCTGATCCTAAAATCAGACGAGTCTCATCAATATGTCTGGAGAGCTGTTGCTATAAAGATCATTTTCGAGAATCAAGAGAGAATATTCGGAAAGAAATTTGAACTGGAAGCACCTTTGTTTGAACAAGTTCGAGTTGAAAAATTACATCTTAATGGTCATTACAGGATCGATGACTGGGCAATCGCTCAGGGAACAACTATTGGAAAAGTATGGGAATATAATCCCTGGATCAAGATTTATCAACGAAGTCGAAAAAAATATTCTCCCATCAATGACGTAGTATTACCACCGGGAGATTTCTCGATATTAATTCCCAAATTAGCTGAAAAAAATCATCGCTTGCTGGCTCAGATCGAAAATGATTTTAAATCGGCAAATGCCGGTTATTTTGCTTATCATATAGTTAAAAAAGGTGATACTCTCTATGATATTGCTAAAAAATATAAGACAACAATTTCCCGGATAAAACAATTGAATGGATTGAAATCGAATATTATCAATCCGGGTCAGAAGCTGAGGTTATATGGAGCAAGCAACTCGGGAAATTGTTACATAGTCAAGAAAGGTGATTCCGTTTCTAAAATTGCCGGAAGGCTGGGTCTTTCTACCCAACATTTAATTGCAGTGAATAATCTTAAGTGGAAGAATGGAATTATCATCATAAATCCTGGACAGAAACTATTTTATTGATGGTTACGGTAATCAAAAAAATGAAATATGAAGACCTTGATTTTATCATAGAGATCGAGAATAATGCCTTCAGTAATCCCTGGACCCTTACTATGTTTCGGGAAGAGATCAACAAGCAGCAGAGTTATGTGATAAAATCGACCAAAACCGATTTGGTTATAGGGTATATTTGTGGACGAAAGATACTGGATGAATATCATATTACCAATCTCGCTGTTTCTCAGGAGTTTCAGAGAAGGGGCTTGGGAACTAGATTGGTAAAATATATAATAGGAAAAATGAAACTCAGGAACTGTCGTGAATTCTATCTCGAAGTGAGAAAGAACAACCTCAGAGCTTTGAGGATGTATTTAAAGATTGGTTTTATGATCGTGGGTGTTAGAAAAGAATATTATAGTGAACCGGTAGATGATGCAATAATAATGAAGTATGAAATCGAGAACTGATTATGAAAGGAATTTTCATTACTTTTGAAGGGATTGAAGGTTGTGGTAAATCTACTCAGGCAAAATTACTCAAGCAATATCTACTTGCCAGAGGTGAAGATGTACTTCTCACCCGAGAGCCGGGAGGTCCGAAGATATCAGAGGAGATAAGAAAGATTCTTCTGGATCTAGCTAATTCTGAAATGCTGCCTGAAACAGAAATGCTCCTTTATATGGCCAGCAGGAGTCAACATACAGGACAGTGGATTTTACCCGCTTTGAAGGATGGTAAAATTGTGATCTCGGATCGCTATTACGATTCTACTCTGGCTTACCAGGGAGCTGCCCGTAAGATCGATAGAGAAATAATTGATGTTATAATTCGGTATGCAACTTTTGGACTTGTCCCGGATCTAACTTTTTTACTTGACCTTCCGGTTGAGATTGGCTTGTCGAGAATTGAAGATCGTGATTCCGATAGATTGGAAAGTGAAGCGATCGATTTTCACCGGCGAGTACGAACGGGGTTTTTAAATATTGCCAGAGATCAGAAAAAGAGATATATTGTATTGGATGGTGAAAAAACTGAAAGGGAAATTCAGGAAGAGATAATCAAATACATTGAAAAAATGAGGTAAGACATTATGAAATTAAACAAATTAAGCCGCTTAGTAATCACTGTCAGCGTTTTCGGTTGGATTGTAATTGGATTAATACTGATCGATTCAGTTTCGATTAGTGCAGCCAATGATGAGGATCAGATCAATATCTATAAGAAAATCAAATTATTCAATGAGGTACTGTTCAAGCTTCAGGAGAATTATGTTAAAGAAATTGATGTAAACCAACTGATCGATTCTGCTATCGAAGGTATGTTGAAAAATGCCGATCCCCACACTGTCTATTTCACTCCTGATGAATATAACCGCTTTAGCACTAATACCCGCGGTGAGTTTGAAGGGCTTGGTATTTCCATAGATAAGAAGGGGGATTACATAACAGTTGTATCACCTATTGAAGGTACCCCTGCTTATCATATGGGAATCCAGGCTGGAGATAAAATTGTAAAGGTAGATGGTGAATCTGTTGTGGGGATATCAACCAATGACGCCATAAAAAAAATGAGGGGTGAAAAGGGAACTAAAGTAGTTATCAGCATAATGAGACCTGGAGTTGAGGAAGAACTTGATTTTGAGATTATTCGTGATGTGATTAAAATAGACAGTATCCCATACGCTTTCAAAATGGATAATGGAGTCGGTTATATCAGAATAAGGCAATTCAACGCAAACACCACCCGGGAGCTAAGAGAACAGCTTGATGAACTTGAAGAAGAAGGAATAAAAGGTCTGTTGATCGATCTGAGATTTAATCCTGGGGGTTTACTGGATGAAGCTGTTAACACCGTGAATGAATTTATTGGCAAAGATAAAAGAGTTGTCTTCACCCAAGGACGAATTCCCCGTGCTAATACGGAATACATTACCAGATATAATCGGATGAGATCAGGTTATCCGGTTGTGGTCTTGATCAATGAGGCTTCTGCCAGTGCTTCTGAGATCTTCGCCGGTTCTCTGCAGGATTGGGATAAAGGACTGGTCGTTGGAAAGACTTCCTTTGGTAAAGGATCTGTTCAGAAACTATTCCCCCTTTCTGACGGAAACGGTTTAAAAGTTACCACAGCTAAGTATTATATTAATTCCGGGCGTTGCATCCACAAAGAGATAAACGATGAGCTCTATAAGGATGAAAGGGTGATAAACGGTGAAATGAGCAGGGAAGAGATTGAAGAAATAAGAGAAGAGGCCAAAGAAGAAAACATGGACGAAATATTCTACACTAAAAATGGCAGAGTTGTTTATGGTGGTGGTGGAATAACTCCCGACATCGAAATTGAACAGAGCAGGATCTCAGATCTGGGTGTGGATCTGAGAAGAAAAAATCTATTCTTTGATTATTCGGTGGACTTTCTGTTGGAAAAGGAAGCTGAAATCATGTCGGATTTCGAAGTTGATGAATCCACAGTAAATGATTTTCTGGAATTTGCCCGGGAAGATGGGATTGAATATGAACAGGTTGAGCTTGATTCTACATATCATTGGATTAGAAATGAATTGAATTATAATATCATTAGCAAGAAATTTGGGCTTGAAGAAGGATATAAGGTATTGATAAAAGAAGATACGCAACTTCAGGAGGCAGTTGAATTGTTCGATAGTTTTTCTACTCTGGGGGAAATGTTTGCTCATGCTGAAGAAATAAAACTAGCTGAAAAGGATGATTAAAGTGGAAGATCAAAAATTACTGGAAGCTGTTAAAGGTGGAATAAAAGCAGAACTTGATAGTATTATTATCTATCAACGTGCTTATGATGAAGCAAAAGATCAGGAAGTGAAAAAATTCTTTGCTAACAGAATAGAAGAAGAGCAAAGACATTATAACTATATGGTAAAATATTACCAGCAACTGGATAGTGGCAAGCCTATTGCTCAGATTACAGCTATTTTACCTGATACCTTTGAAAAAGCAAGTCCAATTATAACTCCTCAATTTATTAGAGCTATTGCTGGCAGCAAGATCCTATTTTCGAGTTTATCTACCGCTGCCCTGCTGGAGAAAAATTCCATGGACTTTTATCAGAAATGTGCTGAGGAAAATGAGGATATAGAACTGAAAAACTTTTTTCTTATGATGGTAAATTGGGAAACACAGCATTACGATGATATATTACGGATTCAGAAGGAAGCTGAGCAAGAATATTGGCAGATAAATAGATTTGAACCTTTTTAGATAAACGATATAAAAAATTAAATTTACAACCGCCTCTGCCTTTGGGGCGGTTTTTTAGTTATGAATCCTTCCTGCTTTCCAGCCCCCTTTTCTATAAAGGACGAAAGCCCATATACCTGCTAGGAAGTTGCTAAATATCATAGACCACCAGAGAGCATCGTAGGGATATGATGCTAAGGGGCTTGCAAGAAGATTCAAAAGATTCTGCCAGATCTTGTTTTGAAATATCGTTAGATCTATTAGTTTCCCGGATAGTAGAAAGACAAAAGGAATACGAAACAACCACAATCGGGAAACATTAAAAACCATTGCTGATTTCGTGTGCCCCGAACCATTGAACACCCCCATGAAGATAAATCCTACCGAGAAAAAAAGAGTAGCGACAGCAGTGATCCTGAACATCCTATGACCCAATTCGATCACCTGAGGTTCATCTATAAAGAATCGAGTTAATTGAGATCCAAAGAGGAAAACAAAGGTACAACCCAAGAACATTATCGCTAAAACTAATCGCATGGCAACAGCAACACTCTTTTCAGCCCGGTTGATCTGTTTTGCACCGAGATTTTGACCAATAACAGCAGCCAGCGCATTGCTGATTCCCATAGCAGGCATCATAAAAATACCGGTCATTCTATTCCCAATCGAAAAAGTAGAAATAACTACGGTTCCATAACTGTTTACAAAACTTTGAAGAATCAAAAATCCAAAACTGGTTATGGACTGTGCTAAAGAAGATGGAACACTGATCTGTAGAATTCGTCTGATCATCTGAGGATTGGGAAGCAGGTTTTTAAACCTCGGTAAAATATGGGGCAATTTCTTAAAAAAGAAAGAAAATGCAAGTACTGCTGCTAAAAAACGGGAGATAACCGTAGCATAAGCAGCTCCCTGAATACCCATTTTAGGCAGGAATCCAAGACCAAAGATCATGATTGGATCAAGGATCACATTCAATCCAACCGAAAAGAACTGGATCTTCATTGGGGAGACAGTATCACCCAACCCATGTGAAAAACTCTGATAGGTAAGGAAAATAAACATAAAGACCATTCCAGAGAGAATAACTGAGATATAGGATCTGGCCGATTCAATTATTTCGGTAGGAGTATTGAGAAAGATCAGGATTTTATCTATGAACAAAAAGCTCAGGGTAATGAAAATCAGGCAAAACAGGACCAGAATAAAAACGAATTGACCAACAACTTCCCTAGCTTTTTCATATTTTTGGGCTCCTTTATATTGGGAGACAAGTGAGGTGCCAGCTACCACAAAACCGAAACCAAATGAAGAAATAAAGAATACCAGTGGAAATGTTAACCCGGCAACAGAGACGGCATTTTTAGCTTCTGCACCTAATTTACCTAACCAAAAAGCATCGGTAAGATTGTAGAACATCATCAGGAAATTTGATAGCATTATAGGAAAAGCTAATTTCAACAAGGTTTTCATTATCTTGCCCTGAGTCAGATCTAATTCATTATTATTCATACAATTCCAATTCTATTATTTTAAAGGTGTAGAAATATTCAGCATTCCTCAATTGTAAACTAAAGATTGTTGTTTTTTTATTTTATTAAGTTTATTGATGTTAACGGAGTCCCGGGTGGCCCGTTTACTCCTTCATATTTAAGATATAGTCCATCTTTGAGTCGGAACCAGTAATAACTGTGCCAGAAATTAGAGAGAAATCCGGTCAATTTCACTTCTACTTTTTGTGCTTTATAAGCTTGGTCAGCCAAATAGATGGTTTCGATTTCCCGTTTGATTGCCTGCATTTTGTATACTTTGAATTTATCGGTTCTGAGAAACCAGTAACGAATCTTTTCCTTATCTGAAAGAGCAAAACTGTATAGTGAATATGACATTGCTTGATACCAGGGATCATCGTCAATATCGAAGATCTTATCGATTTTCTTATCCTGGTCAAGACCCCAGAGATAAAGCTTGTTATTATTTCGTTCTACCTCGATCTGTAACCGATTCACACTGTCACGGATCGTGAATCTAACGGTATTGACTGAGTCATAAAAACTCTGGTATATAGCTCCTTCGGAATAGTATGTCCTGACGATCTCCTCTTCTGCCTTTTTTAATTCATAGGTTTCTTTGATTATCTTTTTATCAACGGTTTTGATATACTCATGCTTGTAATCGTCTAAGGCAAGTAGATAGCAGAAAAGGAGAATAAAAACAATTGTTATTTTATTTCTGAGCATGGATTTTATCGAGATTTTCTTTTGCTTCGGGGGCGTATTCGAAAAACTCAGATATAATCTTGCAACCATAGTCTTCACATAAAGCGCAATTATCTAATTGTTTTCCCCGGCAGCATTTTCTAATCTCACATTTGTAACAATGACCAAATAGTACACCGTTATTGCTTAAGCAACCTTCGCAATTAATATCTTGGGGTTGTAATTGTGTTTTGTAGATTTCCGACCATTCTTTTGCTGTTTTTTCTCTCAGTTCCTGGTCATTTTCTTTTAAAGCTATATAGGCAGGACACTCATGGCATTTTAATCCACAGGAAGCTATCATCTCATTCATTTTTCCTCCCAATTAGTTTACTTCTATTAAATCAGAGCGGGATATTTCATATATAAAACCTTCTTCATTGCTTAATAAAATAAATTCTTTATCAAAGCAGATTGCTTCGCATTGTCCGGCTATAATTGGCAACCAGGATACCTTACCGGTAAAATAATCCCCGGTTTCACTCTCGAATAACCAGATCGCATTATAGGTGAGTACTACAAGATCTCTGGAATCTGATGAGCAATCAGCTGCTGTAACCATCCCCTGGATGTTGAAACATCCCAATTTGAGGGGCGTGTTTTCCCGGTTTGGATCAATTTCGTCAAATCTGTATAGGCAAGTGTTTGTATCTGATCTATGTTTGGTAAGTAGGTGGATTTTATCATAAGCTATGAAGATTGCCTCGCAATCATAATTCATTTTTTCCGGAGGAAATTCAATCTGGTCGGGATAATGGAATCGAATCTTGTGAGTAATAGTGGTTTGGGATGTAAACTGTGGATAGGGATCTTTCAGAATATAAACAGCCAGATCTCGTCTGGTATTATTATTGTTACCACAGGCTGCAATATAAAGGTTACCTGAATCATCAGTGGCTATGTCCTCCCAGTCAACATTCACTGCTTCAGGTAATCTGATACCAGCTTGAGTACTGTCGTACCATTCAGCCCTATAAACATTACCCTGACGATTTACAGGGAAAATTCTAGCTTCATCTCCGGAATCGTTGAGGGTCCAATAGAGGTTTTCCCAGAACCTGCTTTTTACGAGGGCAGATGATTCATTAATTTCTGGAAAATCAAATTTTGTATAGTGTTTAAGCTTTACAGCACTCTTATCCGGCAATTCTATCCTGATTATTTCAGCCGTAAGATTTACTATGAGGATAAAAATCAATAAGAAAAATAAAATACGCAAATTTATCTCCTTTTATTTAAAGTTATTTAACAGGTAAGATGAAAAGCTGCTATCACTGAAGTACCCCCGGGTAGATCATTAAATTTTTTTACAGCAGTGGGTGTTTTATTACAGACTAACTCGATCTTGTGATCCTTTAGATATTGTTTTACTTCTGAGTCGATTCTCATCATTCCGTAATATCCGGTTCCAAATATTACCAGATCAGGGTTACTTTTTTTGATAAAATCGATATCAACCATACTCACATGATGTCCTTTCTGACGCCACCATTCTTTGGTTTCCTTCTCTGTTATAATAAGATCGTGGGATATATTATTACCGGAGATCCTTATCCGACCGAAGGAATATTTATCAATTTTCATTTACAGGATATATTTGGAGAGATCCTCATCTTTGATTATCTTGCTGAGTTTCTTCTTCACAGCAGTTTTGGTAATGACGATTTTATTGAGTGTCTTATCGGGCATCCGGAAAAGGTAATCTTCCAGCAGAGCGTTCATGATGGTATGTAATCTTCTGGCTCCGATATCTTCCATTTTTTCATTGGCTTGCGTTGCAAATCCGGCTATTTCTTCGACAGCATCTTCTTTAAAAACCAGACTAACCCCTTCGGATTTAAACAAAGCCTTATATTGTCTGGTAAGAGAATTTTTGGGGTAAAGTAGGATTTTTTTTAGATCGTCTTTTGTGAGACTGCTAAGTTCTTCTCTGATTGGGAAACGCCCTTGCAATTCTGGTATAAGATCGGAGGGTTTAGCTGTGGTAAAGGCACCAGCAGCAATGAACAGGATATGAGAAGTATTTATGATCCCGAATTTTGTTGGAACATTTGAGCCTTCCACAATTGGCAATAGATCTCTTTGAACCCCGGAACGGGAAACATCTGCCCCTGAATGATGGTCGTATTTGGCTGCGATTTTATCAATTTCATCAACAAAGATAATCCCGTCGTTTTCAACCCGTTTTTTAGCTTCACGGTTTACCTTATCTTTACTTACCATTCGGTTTGCTTCGATATCAGTGAGATATTTTAGAGCTGCTTTAACCTTCATTTTCTTTTTTCGCTGATCTTTTCTTACCGGGATTATTCCAGCCATAAGTTCACCCAATTGCAGGTCAATATTCTCCATACCGGTTTGGGAAAATATTTCGATGTGGGCAGGTTTAGCTCCCTCGATTGAGATTTCAACTTCCCGGTCGTTCAACTCACCTTCATTGAGAAGTTTTCTCATTTTTGTTTTGATCCTGTTGTAGCGTTCTGTTCTTTTGTGAGTTTCTTCCTTTGTTTCATTTGGTACAACCGGGGGCGGAGGATAGAGAGTGTCCACAATTTTCTCTCTGGCTTTTTCTTCTGCTTTGTCTTTTACTTCCCGCATCATTTCTGAGCGTACGTCATTTATAGCAATATTCATCAGCTCTCTGATCATTGATTCCACATCACGTCCGACATAACCGACTTCTGTAAATTTAGAGGCTTCAACTTTAATAAAAGGGGCGTTTGCTAGTCTTGATAACCTTCTTGCGATCTCAGTTTTACCAACCCCGGTTGGTCCGATGAGAATAATGTTGTTGGGCATGATCTCTTGCTGTAACTCACCCTTAACCTGTTGACGCCGCCAACGGTTTCTCAGGGCAATAGCAACAGCTCTTTTTGCTTTGTCCTGCCCGATAATATATTTATCAAGTTCCTGTACGATATTAAGAGGGGTAAGGTTCTTCATTAAATTTCCTCAATTACAATGTTTTTGTTGGTATATATACAGATTTCCGCTGCAATCTTTAGAGAATTCTTTACAATGTCTTTCAATTTCAGGTTAGTATGATTAGAAAGTGCTCTGGCAGCAGCTAGAGCATAATTTCCACCAGAACCAATAGCGATCAATCCGTCATCTGGTTCCAGAACGTCACCTGTACCGGAAATAAGCAGTAGATTATCTTTGTCAGCTACGAGGATCATAGCTTCTAATCGTCGCAGGATCTTATCGGAACGCCATTCTTTTGCCAGTTCGACAGCAGCTTTTTTTAAATTAGCTTTATTTACCTTGAGTTTTTCCTCAAATTTGTCAAAGAGGGTAAAAGCGTCAGCAGTTGCTCCAGCGAAACCAGCGATGACATTTCCCTGAGATAACCTACGGATTTTCTGAGCCGAATCCTTGATCACTGAATTACCGAGTGTTACCTGTCCATCACCTCCGATTACTGCCTTGTTTCCTTTTTTAATTCCTAAAATTGTTGTACCATGCATGTTCATCATAAATATTGTCCTTAATGGTAATTCTAATCAGTCTGACCTGGACTATCCTTTTTTACAGGATTAGAAGTTGATTTTTTTTTGTTTTGATCAGAAATTTTTGTTTTATTTCCTTGCTTTGAAGTGGTTTTTGGTGTTTTTTTCTTTTTGATATTCTTCTTTGTTGCTGTATCGACGGTAGAATCAAATTTCATTTCCTGGATACGTTTATATTTCAGTTCCAGTAGTTTTTTTTCTTTTTTAGTAGCTCGTTTGAAGGCAATTTCATAGATTTGATCAGCAGTTAATGTTTCCTCTTTCAGTAAGACCTTAGCCATTTCATCCAGTAATTCCTGATGATTATTTAAAATCTCGAGGGCTTGTTCATGTGATCTTACCACAATTTCACGCACTTCCTGATCAATCAATTTTGCTGTTTCTTCACTGATGTTCTCCTGTTGCCCGAAATCCCTACCCAAAAAAACCTGAGATTCTTTTTTAGCTACAGTCATGGGTCCGATTTTATCACTCATACCCCAGTTGCAGACCATTTTCTTGGCAATATCGGATACTCGTTGGATATCATTAGCTGCTCCAGTTGAAATTTCATTGAATACAATCTCCTCAGCAGCTCTTCCTCCCAAAAGCCCAACCAGCGATTGTTCCAAATATGTTCTGGAATAGTTCATTTTATCTGTTTGCAAAAAGTGAGTAGCACCACCTGTAAATCCTCTGGGAATTATAGAAACTTTGTGGATAGGTTCCGCTTTATCGAGATACATGGAACACAAGACGTGACCAATCTCATGATAAGCCGTTATCCTTTTGTCTTCTTCAGTAATGACTTTACTTTTTTTGGCTTTACCCAGGGTAATTTTATCTTTTGCTTCTTCAAAATCATCATTTTCAATTTTTTTCTTGTTCTTTCTGGCAGCAAGCAACGCAGCTTCATTTACCAGATTTGCAAGATCTGCGCCGCTAAAACCGGGCGTGCCCCGAGCGATCAAACCAAGATTAACTTTCCTGGATAGAGGTAATCTTCTGGTGTGAACCTGAAGAATAGCTTCCCTACCCTTAATGTCGGGAAGGTCTACGACAACTTGACGATCGAATCTGCCGGGTCTGAGTAAGGCAGGATCAAGTACGTCCGGTCTATTGGTGGCAGCAATTATAATCACCGAATCATTGGGATCGAATCCGTCCATTTCTACCAGAAGTTGATTCAGGGTCTGTTCCCTTTCATCATGTCCTCCGCCCAAACCAGTACCACGATGTCTACCGACAGCGTCAATTTCATCAATAAAAGCAATACAGGGAGCATTTTTCTTTGCCTCAACAAACATGTCTCTAACTCGGGAAGCACCAACCCCGACAAACATTTCAACGAAGTCAGAACCACTGATACTATAGAATGGGACCTTAGCTTCTCCAGCAACAGCTTTGGCCAATAGAGTCTTACCAGTACCTGGTCTGCCCAGGAGAAGAACACCTCTGGGGATTCTTCCACCAAGTCGTTGAAATTTCTTGGGATCCTTCAAAAATTCGATGATCTCTTCTAACTCTTCTTTTGCTTCATCTACACCAGCGACATCCTTAAAGGTGATATTTGTCTTACCCCCAACAGAGAGTTTAGCCCGACTTTTACCGAAACTGAAGGCTTGACTTGCTCCTCCTCTGATCCCACGCATCATGAAAAACCAGAAACCAATGAAGATCAAAAAAGGTAACCATGATAAAATAATGTTTAGGAATTTTGATGGTTTTTGGGAACTGACATTTATTCCTACCGAAGTTAATTCTCTGGTGAATTCGGAATCAGGTTCAAAAGGTAGATAGGTGCTGTATTTGTTGTTATCTGCTCCAACAATAGTTAAATCCCTGTCGTTTATTGACACTTCAACTATTTCACCGTTTTTATACATTGTCTCGAATTGACTGTAACTGATCTGGTTATTCTTCCCGGAACCCATTCTGCTGAGTTGGAACATTACCACAATGATCAAGAGTATTACGACCCAGAAAGTAATGGTCTGGGACTTTTTCATTTTGGGGCCCTGCCCCTTGCTTTGAGGATTCTTATTATCCCGGTTTTGATTTTTGTTTTGCTGACCGTTCATCTTATGAATAAATCTCCTTTTTTAGTACGGCTATATAAGGTAAGTTACGATATTTCTCCGCATAATCAAGACCATATCCAACTACAAATTCATTCTTGATCTTGAATCCGAGATAATCTATTTTTAATTCTGTTTTATGGGCATCCGGTTTGTCAAGTAAGGCACATATCTTTATCGATGCCGGATTGTGATTCTCAAGATAATTTATAATATACTCCAGAGTAAGTCCGCTATCAATGATATCTTCCACAATGATCAGGTCCCGATTGGTAACGTCTGTGTCAATATCTTTTCTGATTTTAACCACTCCGGATGATTTTGTACTGGCGCCATAACTGGAAACTGAAAAGAAATCGAGTTGTAAAGGAATATCCATCGACCTGATCAAGTCTGATAAAAAAACTACACCTCCTTTAAGGATACAGATCATGACAGGATTTTTATCTAGATAATCATGTTTGAGGATTTTACCCAGTTCTGTAACTTTCTTTTTTATTTCCGATTCTTTGAACAAAACCTCGGAAAAATCATTTACCATATTTAACCTTCTTCTTAATTCTTTCGGCCGGTCGGGCTTTTTTCAAAGCCATTTTTTCCAGCTTCAACTGTAATATATTACTTGTATTTTCGGTTATTGCAACCCTGTTATCGATTCTTAGACCAGCGATCCATATGATTTTCTTGCTATCACAGAATAATAATACTTTATCCCTGTCAAATTTGGAGATTTTTTCGTCAATGAAAAAATCCTTTAATTTCTTGGTGTGTTTTAAACCGTAGGGCTGAAATGAATCTCCAGGTTTTCTGTGACGAATAAAGATTGGGAAATTGATCTTATCAAGATCAAGATAGACCCTGTTATTATCTTCGTAAAGATTTCTTTTGTGAGGAAGCTTTTTGAGCTTTTTCATAATTATTCGATAGTCTTCAAACATCAGACGATTACGAATGGAAGTGATCTCTTTTTTATTACTAATATCAACTTTTTTTAGGACTTTTTTGGGACTGAATATAAGATCCTTATATTCCTTGTAGACAAATACTTTATTGGGGAGGTATACTTTTTTGCTACCTGAGCTTTCAAGGATAGCTTCTATTTCCTCAAAATTGCTTAGATAGAAATCTTTGTTATCACCATTGATGAAGCTGTAAATCCTTCGATAAATATAAAATCTGAGAACCGGACTCAGTTTTCTGATTATATTTAGGGCGATTATATAATCAGTCTCATTTTTTTTAATTAAGGTTTTCTGAATTCTTCTCCGAGCTAGTTCTTCTAGGATCAGATCTGTCTCGGCAAACACTGTTGAGACATTGTTCAGTTTGTCGATTATACTGGAATTTAGATTATCTGCTATCCAGGGAATGAGTTCATGACGGATTTTGTTACGGGTGAATTTTGTTTCTTGATTAGTCTTATCTTCCCTCCAGGTAATATTCTCAGATCGGAGGAATTCTTCAATTTCTTCTCTGGTAAAAACAAGCAAAGGGTGGATCATCTTACCACTAATGGGGGAGATACCCTTTAGTCCGGTATATCCAGAACCCCTGATCAAACGGAATAGGATTGTTTCTGCCTGATCATATTTGTTGTGACCCAGTGCAATCTTATCCAGACGATAATTCTTGATGAGTTTATTGAAGTAATCAAGTCGGATTTCCCTAGCATTATTTTCCAGATTAGCCTGTTTTGTTATTTTAATATTTTTGATTACCAACGAAATGCTTCTGTCGAAACAAAATCTTTTTACAAATTCTTCATCAGCTTTGGAATCCTCGTCTCTGAGATTATAGTTGATATGTGCTGCCAGTAATGAACAATTATACTTAGATCGAAGGTAATTCAAACCCATGATCAGGGCAGTGGAATCTGCCCCTCCAGAAAAACCAACAAGGATCTTGTCTTCTCTGGTGATCATTTTGTGCTTGGATACAAACTGATCGAATTTCTCCAGAAATTTATGATTACTACTCATTAGTAAATCCTAAATATTTTTCTATCAATAAATTAATATAAACTAAATTTTTGCAAGTTTAGGAACAACTTTGTTTGTGTCAAATAAAAAGCTTGTAAGAATAAATAGATAAAATTATATTGAAACAAAATTAAAATGTATAAGCTAAGGAGTTGTCATGAAGAAATTGTTGCTCTTAGGTGACGAAGCAGTTGCACAAGGAGCTCTTGACGCTGGTCTCTCGGGAGCTTATGGATATCCGGGTACACCATCTACGGAAATAATTGAGTACATTCAGCGAAATAAAGAAGCAGTTTCACGAAATGTACATAGGACCTGGTCGGCAAATGAAAAAACAGCTTTAGAGGAAGCTTTGGGAATGTCTTATGCCGGGAAAAGGGTTATTGTTACCATGAAGCATGTGGGTTTGAATGTAGCTGCAGATCCTTACATGAATTCTGCACTCACCGGTGCAAACGGAGGAGTGATAGTAGCTGTTGCTGATGACCCTTCTATGCATTCATCCCAGAATGAACAGGATTCAAGGTATTATGCTAAGTTTGCGATGATGCCTGTTCTGGAACCATGCAATCAACAGGAAGCCTATGAAATGCCAGCATTAGCTTATGAATTATCGGAAAAATATCACATTCCGATTATGATCAGGTTAACTACAAGACTTGCTCATTCCAGAGCTGGTGTAAGTAGATCAAACCAGATCACAGAAAATGAACTCCAGCTTCCGGAAGATCCAAATCAATTTATGCTTTTACCAGCATTTGCCAGAAAAAAATATAAAAAACACCTTAAGATTCAGTCTGATCTAGAAGCAGAAGCAGAGAAATCAACATTTAATAGCTACCAGGACGGAAAAGACAAAAGTAAAGGTATAATAGCCTGTGGATTGGCCTATAATTACCTGATGGAGAATTTCAATGATGAATCCTGTCCCTATCCGGTCCTTAAAATATGTCATTATCCGCTTCCCAGAAAACACATTGCCCGAATGATAAATGAATGCGAAGAAATCCTGGTACTTGAGGAAGGAATGCCTTTTGCCGAAGATTATATCAAAGGATTACTGGGATTGGGTATGAAGATACACGGTCGTTTGGATGGTACACTGGATATGGACGGGGAATTAAATCCCGCTAAGGTAAGAAAAGCCCTCAAGCTTCCAGCTATACCAACTTTTCCGGTACCCGAAATTGTAACTGGCAGACCGCCTGCTCTCTGTCTTGGCTGTCCACATGCTGATACTTATAAAGCTCTAAAGAAAGCATTAGAGGATTATGGGCCTGGTCATGTTTTTTCTGATATTGGCTGTTATACTCTAGGATTTTTACCTCCATATCAGGCTATCAATACCTGTGTAGATATGGGGGCTTCTGTTTCCATGGCTGTCGGGGCAGCTGATGCTGGTTTATTCCCCGCTGTGGCTGCTATTGGTGATTCTACCTTTGGTCATTCTGGAATGACTCCATTGCTGGATGCAGTTGTTAATAATTCCAACGTAGTGATAGTGATACTTGATAACAGTACTACTGCAATGACGGGAATGCAATATTCTCAGGTTGAAGGAAGAATTGAAAAAATATGTAAAGGGATCGGAGTAGATGAGGAACATATCCGGGTGATTACACCTCTTTCACGTAATCATGAAGAAAATGTGCGCGTTTTCCAGGAAGAGATAGCCTACAAGGGTGTTTCAGTCGTGATCCCAAGAAGACCATGTATTCATGTTTATGCCAAGAAGAAAAAACAGGAGAAATAAATGAAAAAAGATATTATCTTAGCTGGTGTAGGTGGTCAGGGAATTTTATCGATAGCTGCAATAATAGGCTATGCTGCAGTGGAGAGCGATCTATATCTTAAACAGGCCGAAGTTCACGGAATGTCCCAGCGGGGTGGAGATGTTCAATCACATCTGAGAATATCTGATAGCGTAATATATTCCGATCTTATCCCAACCGGGAAAGCTGATATGATAATTGCTGTGGAACCAATGGAAGGTCTCAGGTATAAATCTTACCTGGCTAAAGAAGGTTGGTTGTTGGTAAATACAAAACCTTATCTTAATATACCAAATTACCCTGATCTCGAAGCTTTGATAGGCGAGATCGAATCTCTTCCCCACAAGATCAGTCTCAATGCTGATAAAATTGCAAAAGAACTGGATTCTCCCAGGTCAATGAATATGGTAATGCTGGGAACCGCAATTCCCTTTTTGGATCTGGAATATGAGAAGATCAAACAGGGAGTGAAATATATTTTTGGCAGAAAAGGTGATGATATTGTTACCAAGAATCTAAAAGCAGTAGAATCAGGTCGTGAATTAGCTGAAAAGAACAGGATTTAATACCTTTTATAAGCTGAAAACTGATAATTAGTTATTCCTTTCAGCAAGCTCCAGCCAGCGATCAGAGATCTTCTCAAGTTCTTTTCTCAGGGTTTCCTGCTCTTGAGAAATAGTTCGAAAATCTTCGGCAGAAAGAACGGAAGCTTTTTTCTCTATAATCAGGGATATTTCCTGTTGTCTGTATTCAAGTTCAGTTATCCTTTTTTCCAGTTTTTCCAATTCTCGTTTCTCTTTATAGGATATTTTATTTTGTGCAGGTTTTATTTTCTGTTTTGAAGTAGGTTTCTTCTTATTTTTTTCAATTTCGATCTGATTCCGGAATTTATTGACCAAAAGGTAATCGGAATAGTTACCTGGAAATTTTACTATACCGGTTTTTTCGAAGATGAAAAGTTGATCAGTTATACGATCAAGAAAATAACGATCATGGGATACGATCAGGATACAACCCCTGAAAACATCCAGATAGTCTTCCAGTATTTCCAGAGTTTTAATATCCAGATCATTGGTTGGTTCATCCAAAATGATAAAATTACTGCCGAAAATCAATGATTTTAAAAGATAAAGGCGTTTTTTCTCCCCTCCTGATAAACTACTGACAAGGTTTTGTTGCATTTTCTTGTCGAAAAGAAAACGTTCCAGCATTTCGGAAGCAGAGTGAAGTGTTCCATCCCTGGTTCTTATGTTATCAGCTGATTCCCGAACAAAATCCAGTACACTCACATCTTGTTTAAATTCTTCGACATTCTGTTTGAAATAAGCAAACTTTGTATTCAAGCCGATCTTAACATTACCCTGGTCTGGTTTTTCCTCTCCTGTTATGAGTTTCAAAAGCGTGGTTTTACCACATCCGTTGGGACCAATGATCCCGATTCTTTCCATTTTTTGAAAGGTATGGGAGAAATGGGAAAATAGTGAATTGTTACCATAACTTTTAGAAACGTCCTTAACCTCAAGGATTGTTTTTCCCATTCTCTGGGATTTGAAAGATAGTTCAAGTTCCTTGTCTCTGGTAAGGTAAGATTTATCAAGTAATTCTTTTACTCGATCCAGATGATCTTTGGGTTTTGAGGTTCTTGCCTTAGCTCCTCTTCGCAACCATTTTATTTCTTTGCGAAGTTGTGCTGTCCTTCTCGTTTCTTTTCTCTGTAGATCTACCTGTTCTAATTCTTTGCGTTTGAGAAAAAAACTGTAGTTTCCATCGTAAAATCGCAGTTTGCTTTGGTCGAGTTCCATGATCCTATTACTCACACCATCTACGAAATATCTGTCATGAGTAACGAAGATGATCACACCATTATAATCTATCAGATAATCCTGAAACCATTCGATAGTATCGATATCCAGGTGATTGGTAGGTTCATCAAGCAGAAGAACATCCGGTTCATCCATGAGTATCCTTGCCAGGTCCAGTCTCCTTTTCTGACCTCCTGAGAGAAGACCGGTTTTTTTGTTTAGATCATCAAAACCAAGTCTGGTTAAAAAAGCCTTAGCTTTAGTTTCGATTTCCCAACCATTAGAGGAATCAAGTTTATGTACCAGTTCCTGCTGGGTCTTTAGCAGTTCCTTTGTTTCGGAATATTTCAGTTGTTGAATTACCTGATAATATTTTCTTAAAAGTTTAAACTCTTTTTTATTGCTGTAATAGATCTGTTCAAAAACTGATAATTCGGGATCGAGATTGGGATTCTGGGCGAGATAAGAAGCTCTGATACCCGAACGAAAGATTATTCGCCCCCGATCAGGAGTTTCCAGATTGATCAGCATCTTGAGCAAGGTAGATTTCCCGCAACCATTAACACCGATAAAACCAATCTTATCGCCTTCATGGATGCCAAAAGTAGCATCTGCGATCAATATCTTACTACCAAAGGATTTTCTAAGATTCTCAACGGAAATGATATTTTTAGCCAATCTTTCCTTCTCTATTGTGTTTTAACTCAGTGAGAACTTTTATCATTTGCTCATGGATCAATCCGTTGGAAGCTATTATTGAGTTATCCCGACAATCCCATTTGCTACCGCTAAACTGGCTTATACTACCACCAGACTCATCTATGATCAACGATCCAGCTGCTGTATCCCAGGGTTTCAATTTACGTTCGAAAAAACCATCAAATCTACCTGCAGCAAGATAACACAGATCTATGGAAGCAGAACCAGCTCTTCTAACTCCCTGAGATCTTTGCATAAAAGCTTGATATTCTTTGATATAAAACTCACCTTTTTCCCAGCGATCGTAGGGGAAACCAGTTGCCAGAAGTGATTCTCTTAAGATAGAAGTAGCAGAGACATGTATTGGTTGATCATTTAAAAATGCACCCTTTCCTTTTTCTGCCCAGAACATTTCTTTGAAGTATGGATTATAAACCACTCCGAAATTTATGATAGAAGATATCTCGAGGGCAATCGAAACAGCAAAAAAGGGAAAACCGTGAGCAAAGTTTGTAGTTCCATCCAGAGGATCTATGATCCATATCCTGTTTCCATCCCGGATTTGATAACTTCTTTCCTCAGCCAAGACCAGATCATCTGGATATCTGGATTTGATCTCCTGAGTCAGGAATTCTTCACTTTTCAGATCGCTTGCAGTAACCAGATCTATCAGTCCCTTATGAGATATTTCTTTTTGAGAGATTCCGTATCCTTCAAGCAAAATTTCTCCAGCTTCTCGGGCCAGCTTTTTGATAAAATCAATCATAACAGAAATTCCTAAAGTAATTTTTTGGTCATAGACTCAGGATGGTTCGTTTTGTCAATCTTGAATTATCAGGTTGGAAATGAAGAAAAAAATTGACAAAACACTTCCCTGATATTAAGGAAACATACGCAACTTTTAATAAGGGGAAATTATGCAATTGCATCATAGATTTATAGAACTTGCCAAAAGCAAAGCAAAAAAAATAGCTGTTTATGACCAGGCAACCGGTAGAGATCTCTCTTTCGAAAGAATGTTGTTGGCTTCTCTTCTTCTGTCAAAGAAGTTTAAAAAATACAAAGGAAATTATATCGGGATAATGGTGCCTACTTCAGCTGGCTGTATGTTATCAATACTGGGATCTTTGATGTCAGGAAAGGTCCCGGTGATGATAAATTATTCTACAGGTGCCAGGGATAATTCTATTTATGCCCAGGAAAAATGCAGTTTCAAAACTATAATAACCAGCAAAAAACTTCTGGATAAACTCAGTATAGAACCTGTGAAAGGAATGATCTATCTGGAAGATATCATGGCTGGATTAAAGTTGAAAGATAAACTGACAGCTATGGTAAAATCAAAATTACCCAGATCAATTATAAAATCCATGGTTTATGACGGCCCAGACGATGATACATGTGTGATCCTATTCACTAGTGGTAGTGAGAAAGAACCAAAAGCGGTTCAACTTACTCATAAAAATATTTGCCACAACATCGAAAATATTCCTAAAATAATTTCAATCAGTGAAAATGATATATTTGCGGGGACATTACCACTTTTCCACGTTTTTGGTTTAACTACTAATTTCTGGTTGCCCTTGCTTCTAGGTTGTGCTATAGTTGCCCATGCAAACCCACTTGATTATAAAGCAATAGTAGCTTCAGTAAAAAAATATAACATAACAGTTTTGATCGGAACTCCAACGTTCTTTTATGGTTATTTAAAAAAAGCAGACTCTGGGGACTTCAGCTCTATACGTTATGCTATTGCTGGAGCTGATAGATTGACCGATAAATTGAGAACCACTTACATAAAAGAACATAACATTGAGATCCTGGAAGGATACGGAGCTACAGAGACCAGTCCGGTTATTTCCGTAAACGTTCCGGGAGCAAATAAACCGGGAAGTATTGGTAAACCGATCCCCGGAGTAAAAGTTAAGATCCTGGATAGGGAAACAGATGAAGAATTGGGAACCGGAGAAGAAGGTAAGATCATGGTTAAAGGTGATCTGGTCATGAAAGGGTACCTGGGTGATATTGAAGAGACAAGTTTACACATTCATAACGGCTGGTACGATACCGGTGATATGGGTATGATCGATGAAGATGGTTTCCTCTGGCATCGTGGTAGATTGAAGAGATTCGTAAAAATAGCCGGAGAGATGGTCTCTCTGGTTAAGGTTGAAGATGTATTAACCGGTTTTTTACCCGAAGATGTAATCTGTTGTGTTGTTGATGTACCTAATCCCACCAAGGGAGCTGATATTGTTGCTGCTGTTACAACCGGTGAGATTGATAAGAAAAAGATCATTAAGCATATGAAGAAAATCTTACCTCCCATAGCAATCCCAAAGGAGTTCTACGTGATCGAAGATATTCCCCTAATGGGAAGCGGTAAGGTTGCATTTCGGGAGGTAGAGCATATCTGTCGTGATTTTCAGGAGAATGGTAAGAAAGATAAAAGGATAGATTAGAAAATTTTCTTAATCCTCTTCCTTAATATACGCCAGCGATAGTAAAGATTATAGAACCACCTTAATCTTTGTAAAGTTTTATCCCCAGTACAATAAAGGTTGAAAAAATCATCCCTATATTGCTTCCAGTATAATCTGCTTATATCCCTTATTCTTAATAGCGGAGTTATTTTTTTTTTGATAATTGATCTATTGAGATCTATCAGAGTGAGTCTTGTTCCCTTACTCTTGTCTATGAAGAGGAAATTAGCCAGGTTCAGATCCATGTGAGCAAAACCGCATTGATGCATTTTACGAACATAGTCAGCAACACAGATCATCATTTCCCTAATCTTGGAAGAATCAGCAAGATTATTTCTGAGATATTTTCTCAACTTTATGAAATCAGTAACTCTTTCTGTGATATAAAAGCTTTTTTGAATGAAGCCATACTTCCGCTTAAATAGGTAACCAAGAGGTAATGGTGTATCAAGTTCATTTTTTAGCAGATGGAAAGCTGCTTTAAATGATTTTTCTGCTTTACACCTTTGAAAAAAAGTTCTTATTTTCTTCAAAAAATTCTCGGGAGCAGTTTGTTTTATCACTATCTGTATTTTACTTTTTCCAAGATCAATCGAAGCAGATATTTTGTAAAAAGTATTTCTTTTTCTTCTAAGAACGGTAATGTATTCTTTATTTTTATTGAAATAATCAAGATCAAGTTCTTCGAAGATTGGAACTAAATTTTTATGGATAATCCCCTGATAATTCTGCTGTTCGAATTCTATGAAATCAGGATGAGACAAAAATTGTATTGCCCGTTCATTAATCAAGCTCATTTAGAACTCCACTCCTATCGAGAAGGAACTAAAACCAAAATTATATTTGATTCGCTTCGCAGTGTGAATTTTACAGATCAAATAACTAGTAAAACTACCCATTATTGCACCAGCCAGAACGTCGCTAGGGAAATGTTGGGCTGAGGCTACCCTGAGGGAGGCAGTGGCTGTAGCTCCTCCAAAAAGTAGAACTGCAACAGGAATATTTGCACCATAATTGTCCAGATAATAGTAATAAGCATAAACAGCACTGGCGAAAGCTGTGGAAGCGTGGGAAGAATAGAAGGAATGCCTGCTGTAGCTTTCACTGAATTCCTCATTTTTATCATAAAGAAATGGTCTTGCCCTTTTAGAAAAAGTTTTGCTCCATTTGCAGATAGCAGACTGGGTCATAAGGATTTTGCTGAGAATCATCAGATTATCCCAGTAGTAATCTTCATCATAGGATGTTACCAGAGCAGAACCAATAGTAAAATATACAGCGTAATTACTGTATTTTTTTAACTTTTCATTGTATTCAAAACCAATCCAGTTATCAAAAAAGGGGATGTCCTGTGTTTTAAGTTTATTGATCTCTTCCACACTTATTTGTTTCACATTGTTGTCTTCGTAATAATTATTACCAACTTCCAAAGCTGTGACTCCCACCATGTAAAGTAGATAGTTAAGTCGATCGACTTCAAATGTCTGGCAGAAAAGACGGGTACTAATCAATATTAGATAAAATGTGATCAAACGTTTTAACATAGCTCGAAAGGTAAAGCAACAGATCAGAAAGATCAGGTTAAGGTTGCTATCATTACAGCCTTAACTGTGTGCATACGATTTTCCGCTTCATCGAAGACTACTGAGGATTCACTTTCAAAAATTTCCTCTGTTACTTCCATCTCCTGAAGAGAAAATTTATCCTTGATCTCTTTACCCATCTTGGTGTCGGCATTGTGAAATGAAGGTAAGCAGTGCATAAAGATTGCATCGGGATTTTCCGTTTTGCGCATTAGATCTGCATTGACCTGATATGGTTTAAGCAGGTTTATCCTGTTTTCCCAGACCTCTTTTGGTTCACCCATGGAAACCCAGACATCGGTGTAGATAACGTCGGCATTTTTAACACCCAGTGAGATATTATCCGTGATTGTGATATTAGCACCGGATTTAACTGCAATGGAATTACATTGGACGATCAAATCTTGATCTGGGTAAAGAGATCCCGGAGCAACAATTCTAATATCCATGCCTAATTTTGCTCCTCCTACCAGCAGAGAATTAGCCATGTTGTTCCTGCCGTCACCAATATAAACAAATACCATTTTGTAAAAAGGTTTGGTTAGATGTTCTTTGGCTGTGAGAAAGTCGGCCAGTACCTGGGTCGGATGAAATTCAGTTGTTAAACCGTTCCATACAGGTACTCCAGCAAATTTTCCCAATTCTTCCACAACTTCCTGACCGAAACCTCGATATTCAATACCATCGTACATCCTGCCAAGTACTCGAGCTGTATCTTTCATAGTTTCTTTGTGACCTATCTGGCTCCCAGTAGGTCCAAGATAAGTGACCTGTGCTCCTTGATCATAGGCAGCTACTTCAAATGCGCACCTTGTTCTGGTGGAAGTTTTTTCGAAGATAAGGGCAATATTTTTACCTTTGAGAAGCTGTTGCTCAGTATTCGTATATTTCCTTTTTTTCAGATCCTGGGCTAGATCAAGCAGTGATATGATTTCCTGAGCTGAAAAATCAAGAAGCTTTAAGAAATTACGATTTTTTAAATTATGTGGCATTTTTATTCTCCGATATTATTTTTGTCAGAAAATTTACGGGTTTATTTTTGAGCAAGTACTTTTCCAAAAAAAAAGCAGGAATCTCGTACAAGATTCCTGCTTGTAAAGCAACCGTGTATTTATTTGATCATCAACATTTTTGCAGTTACAGATCCGGATCTAGTTTTAAGCCTAGCGAAGTAAATCCCACTGGGCATTGAGTTTTTATTATTGTCAGTACCATCCCAGATAAATGCTTGCCCTTCGTTGATCATTGTATTGTCGAAGAGGGTTTTAATCAGTTGTCCTTTGAGATTGTATACGGAAAGTTCGATTGGATGTATTTTATCCTGATCTGTAAGCTGTAGACTGATATTGGTTTGAGGGTTGAACGGATTGGGATGAACAGAAACTGAACTTGTTGTAGCCGGTATGATTTCATTGTTATCATTATCAACAGTTACATATCCTGTTCCACCATAAGCGCCCATATCGTTTCGAGATCCATCTTCATCGTTATAAATCGGGTTGGGATGCCCTGTGTCGATGCAGGGAGAGCCAACAGCCAGTGTCCAATCGGCATTTAAACCATCAAAACCATTTCCCACTCCGGTAGAAGGATCGGTAAACATGGGGTCATCGTCAATATTGCCTGGACCTTCATAACCACCGGTAACACAACTATAAGACACTGTGGGAAGAGAATTGATAAGCATGAATATGCTTTCATTATCTTTGATGATTATATTGTTAACTAATATGGGGAACGAATCAAATAAAAAGAACTCGTTTGTAGCCAAGTTATTGGCGATAGTGTTGTTCTGGATCACCGGGTTAGAGCTTGTTTTTAAACTGAAGGAACCCCCAAAATATCCGTCGTTATTCACAATAATGTTATTATATATGTTGGGACTGGAACTTACACAGCCAATACCTCCGGTGAGTCCGACACATGTATTGTTTGCAATGATATTATATCCAATATTAACTTCGTCGGAAATTGTGAGATCAATAGAAGCACCAAGGGCTCCACTGGAGTTATTATAAAATCGGTTCCCAAGAATATCAACCTTGGAATTGTCCACAATGATTCCACTCAAAGTAGCATTTGTTATATCGCAGTTTTGGATGATGTTATCTTCCATTGTATCGGCGAATTTGATTCCTTTCCATTCGTCGTCACTGGTGAAAACAATAGCATCTCTTGCTTCCTCAGCATCAGCTATTAATAAACCGTTTACTATGAATTGACTGTTGTTATTAGTCACAATTGTTACCCCGGGTTCTATTATCAGAGTGGTTTCTTCGTCTACAACTGTATCATCAACTATGGTATAAGGACTGTATTCATTCATCCAGATCCCGGTAACTGAACCGGATATCTCTGAAGATTCGGTTACTGTTATATAACCTTCTTCAGTAACAGAATCAGTTTCTCCATCAAACGTGATTTGGAGTGTAACATCATATGTTCCAGGTGAGTCGTAAAGGAAATAGGGATCTTCTTCATTGCTGTCGAAAACACCATCTCCATCGAGATCCCATTCCAAAAGATCAATTCCAATCTGAGGGAAGGAATTGTTATAAAATTGAACCCCCAGAGCTACAGGTCCTTCGGTCCTGTCGCTTGAGAACATAGGAAGTAATCCTGAGAATTGGGAAGATCCAGCTTGAAGGATGGGATAGTTACCCACAGAACCACTCATTGTTTGAATGATCACAACAGCCGTAAGATCCTCAATACTCCATAATGGGTTCCAGGTTACTTCGGAAGTATAGGTCTCTGTTTCTCCGATCTCGGTCAGGTTAAAATCCTGTTCGTCATAATAACATACAGAACAGGAATAATCATCATTAATGTACCTTGTTAAGAGAAAGATCACTTTATTATTAGTTGTAGTGATTTCTCCGGTTACCTCTGTGTTAACTGTGATGGTGAGGTCACGATTCTCTCCGCCATTCATTTCGACTGTTAAAGCAATAGGACTATTGGTGTTTACAAGTTGATTGTAAGCATTGAGATATGCTGGATACATATTACCACCGCCACCCACAATATCTATGGTTCCACCAAATTGAGCGTGGGGAATACCACTAACACCATAAAGACCACCCCGTTGAGAATAATGTGGACTTGGTTCGTCGATATAACCATACGGACTTTGCCACAATAAAGGAATTACATAATCTTGGTTCTCTGCTAACTGATTGAGCCCGGCCCGGGCATCAGGACAGTATCCTCAGCCACTGCGTGTGAACACCTCACCAACTACTATATACTGAGTAGCAGTTAATGATATCATGGTGAGAATAAAAAGGGTTGTTAACAAAATCTTCTTCATTTTACTCCTCCTATTTTTTTAAATAATTTTATTTAAAAAATAAATACCACTTCATTTGATAGTATCAAATTTGTAAAGGATTAAATATATTAAAAACATATTTGTCCTGACTAATTTAGATTTCCCTAAATATCATTTCATCAAGATCATCTTTTTGGTACTAGTGTATTTACCCGATCTCATTTTATAGAAAAAGATTCCACTTGTGACGTTTTTTCCATCAGAGTCAGTTCCATTCCAAGTCACACTGAAATTACCAGCTTCCATTTCACCGTTGATGAGAGTTTTAATCCTTTCTCCTTTCAGGTTATAGATCTCGATAGAGACATGACCATTCTCATTTAGCTCGAAAGCAATGCTAGTGGTGGGATTAAAAGGATTAGGGTAGTTTTGTCCGAGACTAGCACCGGTAACCGGTAGTTGATCATCGGGATCGACTCCGACATTGTCGGCTGTATTAAAGGAAAATTGATATACCAGGGGATCACTAAGATCACCATCTTCGAAAGTAATGGTGAAGTTAAAACCACCGGTACTTTCAACTCCGATCAGAGCATGGATTTGCTCAGTTCCTCCCGGTTCGAGTTCTATCGGAGTGGGGAAGTTTGGAATGAAACAGCTTGTTGGAGTGCAGATACTAAAATACCAGCCAGCAGGTAAGCTGTCCCAATTGTAAATGAGTGTGTAGGTCTGAGTTTCAGCCCCTGTATTAGTTAGTGTTATCCACTCAGTCTCATATTCGTAAGGACCATTATCACTGAAAGATGGACCTATGATATCGAGATCGAAGGGTATATCCACTACGAAATCGGCAAAAACAAATCCTGAAATAACTAATAAAAAAAATGTTAGTAATACTTTCATTTAATCCTCCAAGATTAATTATTAAAACATCGTGATCAATTCCATACGCAGCCCTTCGAAAGAGGACTGATAACGGCAGGTACCGTTCCTGCAGATCTTACCACCTTTCTGCTTACCGCCAAACAGTTTGATTTGAGTAGATTCGGATATGTCTGAGATTATTTCAGCTCCTAAAAATACTTTCGCTTTAGATAAACCCTCTTCCTTATCATATCTGGATTCTGCCAGGATGGAAAATCCAAGAAGATCCAGGTTCATGTCAAACTGAAGCAGTGGTTCATAATAAGTGTTTGATTCCTCTCCGTGTTCCTGGTCGATTATTTCGTATTCTACTTTAAAGAAAACGGGATTTTCAAAAAGCATTAAGTCGAAAGCCAGAGAAGGTTTGAGTTTCTTTTCCCAATTTTCTGCAAGTTCATCCAGGATTTCCAGGTGAGAATATTCCGCAGTCACAGAGATCTTATCAAAATCATGTCTGGCTTCCCCGTAAAAATCTGCTTGTTTGATATCCTTATCACTGTTCCAACCTTCAGCATAATTGATGATATATTCATTCTCGTAATTGGGAACATATCTTATCTCAGCCATCACCCCTTCTTCGTCAAAACCAATGGGAAAATTTGAGTTTTCTGTCAGAGGTTCTCCACTGTGATTGACTGTCGGGAGGTCGTTCATCCTGTGATTAAAATCATCATATTTCTTATAAGAAGCTGAGAAGGTAAATTTTCCAGGATAGGCAATAAAATTGGCATAGATAGCCTTTCCATCCTTAGCATCACCAATCTCGACCTTGTCCTCATCCTCCTTAAGCTGAGCTGCTTCCAGGTATATATCCAGAAGGTCATTTAAATAATTTAACTTTCCCCCGTATATCCTGTAGTCAGTATATTCATTATCAATATTATGAATGTATCTTAACCCTATTGTTGAAACACCTATTTTGAGCGATTTGAAAGGATTAATATCCAGGTCGAGACCATAGGCCAGGTCTGATTTATCTTCTTTACCTACAATATCGGTTTTAAATGCTCCATATAGACCTTTCAGGCTTAGAAATTTCTTATATAATTGAGCCTGAACTCCTTCCAATCTGGTGTCTATATCAAAATCTTCATCCTCGAAAGCACTGAAAACAATTCCCCTCCCAAATGTGTCCTCGAAAGTTCCTCCCAATACATAAAAATTATCGTCATCATAGGAGATATAACGTTCTTTCCATTCGTAAGATATATCAGAGTTATTTAGTTTTTCGATTTTTTTAAAGGTATCGTATTTTGGTAGTTCGGCGATGAATTTCAAGCCAAAATTGAAATTACCATAATAGAGATTCATACCGAATTCATCTTTAAGGAAATGATGCAGTGAATCTTCGGATGTTTTATATACGTATTCAAGTTCATTTATACCTGAAACAATAAATTCAGCAGCTCCAGCTGAATAGATGATTGCTATAAAAATAAAGATTAATATACTTCTTTTCATAGGATTTTTCCTTTATTTCTGGTTGCAGTCTTCGCCATTTTTTATTTCTGATTCAGTTTCTGGAATTTTCATGCTTTCAATAGCAGCTTCTTCGATCTCGATCTCATCACCCAGGTTATATGTGTTATGGTTCAGTACTATTTCACCCTGAGGATTTATAACAAATGTTCTGGGTACCATGGATACATTCATGAGTTTCTGGAGTTGTTTAGCCGTATCGTGAATGACTATGAATTCATACCTGTTGGATTTTACGGTTGAAGTAACTTCACCGGCTTTTCTTGCTTTATCAACCGAGACAGCGATCACGGTAATTTTTTCATGACCCTGATGTATCTTATTAAGATGGGGGAGAGATTTCAAACAGGGTTTACACCATGTTGCCCAGAAGTCGATTATAACAGGACCTTTTTCTAGGTATTCATATAAAGTTATCCGATTTCCGTTTATGTCTTCCGCTGTGAAATTCTGCACCTTATCTGCAAACAGAGGTAGAAGAAAAGAAATGATTAGAATTATAAAAGTTAATTTTGCTGTATTCATTATTATCTCCCAATGGTTATATTTTGTTCTGCCACATTATGGATTTTGCAGATATCAGGATTGTATTCATCTGCCATGGTCTGTACCCAGATCAGGAGGACAATATCCTCAGGAATCGGTTCCGCGGGTAAGGGTACTGTAAAATCCTGCTCTTGTTCAAGGTCTACGCCTTCCAGCGACTGGCTTCCATTGAAGAGGGAAACTTGCAGACATGGGTCTCCATTGTAGTTATTTATTCTAGATTCTTCTTCAATCAGTGAATATTTCAACATCAGGTCTGTATCGGTAATTTCGCCGTTAATACTAATCATTACACTACAATCCAGTTCGTTACCGTTAACAGTATAAGTGATGTCTGAAAAAATCACTTCAGCTGGTATATTCAGATACTGGACCAGGATATTGTGATAGAATTCGTAGGTTGCCTCACTACCACCGGTGTATGAGGTCTGTCCTTGAAAAATAGCCATTGGTAAACCTCCTATTCCGTAATAAGTGAGGATGTTACCATTACCCTCGACCTCGAGTTGATCTCCCAGGTGATATTCTATATAATAGAATTGATCTCCATACTCCTGTTTGAGCTGGTTGAGAGCTTCTTCTGCATAGGGACAGCTGCTGCAAGTGGTTGCTGTACCCAGTTCTGCCAGAACCTTCTGGTATATTGGAGGGGCAGCTTGGTTACCGTAAAATAAAAGAATATCTTCATCACCGATCACAATATCCACAAAAGTTGTATCCAGAACAACCTGTGATGTTACCTGGTCTGTAACCTGTAATTGCCAGGTTACATCATATTGTTCCCGGTCTTCGGGTGGAACGGGATCAACAAGGGTGGTATTAAATACAACTGAATCAGCTAGATTAAACAGGGAAAGATAGAAATTCTCAATATCGGTCTTAGTCTGAAGATCATTGCTGTATTCATCATCGTAAAAAACCATAACAGCATCTACGTTACCGGGAATTATATCCTGCCAGGCAATTGCAAAATCATCCCAGAAATCATAGATAGGGTTTTCTTCAGGAATTTCAGGTTCAAACTTATGCTCAAACCGATCGCAGGAAAAAATTAGAAGTATAATTAATAATGACATCAGGTAATTCTTCATTTCCTTCACCTTTATTTTATTGGTTTTATAACTATATAAGTTGGTAAACCTAGGATATCAAAATGATCCAGTATTTCCTTGGTTGGAGATTCCTTGAGTTTTTCTGCTTGATATTTGATCAGGATAAATTCCCTAAATTCCTTGGCTACCAATTCATCCTTAAATGTTGAAGCTTCCATGGCAAGACAATTCTTACACCAGGTTGCCCAGAAATCTATGAACACGGGTTTACCGGTAGCTTTTGATTCTATTAATCCTTCTTTCAAGCTTATATGCCAGGGTAGTTCCATGCCTTCAGGTTCAATTTCGGTATATTCAACATTATGATCTTCCTGCTTGAATATCTTGTAGCCTGTGTAAGCATAGAGAATGGCTATTATAAGGATAATGATCCCGAAAATGATCTTAACCCATTTCATCCAGTTACCGGGTTTTGGCAGGAAGGAGAGACCTGCACCAGCAAAGGGCCAGGGAATTGCCATGCCCACTCCGAGAAGAAACGGAAGCAAGAGACCAGCGGAGTTACCAGCTGTATAAAGTGATGTGGAATAAATAATTACCGAGATCAGAACCGGTGCAACACACGCTCCAGCTAGCACAGCTGCGAGTACTCCCAGCAAAAAAACAGTTATAAATTTGCTTTTTCCACCTACTTTTCCACTCTGAAACTTGGAAAAATCGATCGGAATAATATCAAACATAGCCAGGGCAAGCAATACGAACAATGCTGCAATTATAATATTAAACCAAGGCGATGAATTAATTGCACCAAATTGTGATCCGGTTAAAACTACGATCAACCCAAGTGCTCCGTAAGCTAGAGCCATTCCCAAACCATAGGTACCTCCGATCAGAAATCCTTTTCCTTTAGATTCAGCCTGGGTTCCTGCACCCAGTACGGCTATTGTGATCGGGATCATGGGAAGTACACAGGGTGTAAGGTTTAAAGCAATACCACCGACAAGGATCAAAAGGATAATCAAGAATATACTTTTACCAGCAAAAGTATTTTGATCTAGAGAATCAGCAGCTTTAGCAACTTTAAGAAATTTTAAAAAATCTTCACTCTTGTGATATCCTGTCTCTTTACCGGTGATCACGAAATCCTTAAGGAGATAAGAAAGTTCTTCAAAACTATTTTCGGATAACATTTCCTGAGAAGTTGGATTTTCCTCGAGAAGATCGGTTTCAAGTTTCTGATTTGCCTGAGGAGAAAAGGAAAGAGAAAATTCTAATTCTTCGGGGAAAAGACATGCCCCGCTATCAAGACAGATCTGATAGCCTACATAGATTTTGATGATTTTTATTTTATCTTTATAAGCAGGATCGACTGTAAACTTTTTAGTCAATACCGTCTTCCCATGATATTCAACAGAACCATCTTCAGTTTTATGTCCTTCCGGGTATATTGTTTCAGAAAAACTTATACCTTCAGTTTCCTCTGGTTCAATATAAAAATAATCCTTCTGGAGAACCTGATGATAACCATCTGGAAATATGAAAGTTACTTCAATTGTACCCGGTTTGAGTTGAGCTGTAATTTCAACATCACTTTCCTGAGCATGACCTGAAAGACCAAACAAGACCAATAATAAGATCAAGATTATCTCTTTTTTCATATCTCTATCCTAAATTTTTTTTGTCTAACAGCAATTTTTATTCCTGTGTAATGTTAATTTTCATAGAGTGATTTTTTCTTTGGCAATAAAATCGTCTACCAGCATAGCTTTATTCCAGTAGGTGTAAAAAGTAGTCAGTAATGTTTCAGCCAGATCAGAATGTTCAATCACAAGATAGGTTAAATTCTCTTCCGGATTGATTTGGTTGATCATCGAGAACATAACGGTGTGATCATCAAAGACATGAAGCTTAATTGGAAGATGATAAGCAATTTTTATCTCCTCACCTTGCAGTTCAAAATTCTTCATTCTCCTGGCAAAAAAGGTGATATCATCTTTTTCAACTTCGAATATAGATTTATAAACCACTCCTTTTTTCATGCTTTCTTCCTGTTCTTCATGAATATCCAATTCTCTTGACATTGCATAAGGAGGTTTACAAAAAGATACAACACAATGCTCTGATTCCAGTTCCAAAGTATGATGTTTCTTAATAATGCTAGCAGGAGTACTGAATACCTGAATGAAATCAAGGGGTGAAGAATTTGGTAGTTGTTTTTTAAAAATTGGAGAAAGCAGATCGGGTAATTCATTTAAATTTCGAAACTTTTTTTCTTGGGTATCTATCAGTTTTACAAAAGCGATCCTGGGATCAACAGCTTCGAATTTTCTTACCTTACCCAGAAGTTCAATACATAATCCTTTTATGTTAAGACTCTTCAAGACGCTGTAGATTTTTGATCTGTTGACTCCCGTACATCTTGAAATTTCAGTGGCAGTGAATTGTTTTTTCTTCAACAGGCAAAGATAAGCTTTAGCTTCGTTTTCTGTTAGACCTGCATCCGTTAATACAGGAATAAGCTTAATTAGTTTATGTACTAAATTTTGTTGCTCCATAGGGGACAACAATAAAAACCATTATTATATGTCAATGATTTTTTATTGTTTATAAATTATGAATTCAGGACAAAATGGCATTAAAAAAACATGAGAAAAATAATGAATCCTGCCTAAAAAAACTAATTTTCAATCAATTGTTAAGATACTACCCAACTTTACTCCATCTGCAGCGCTGCTTATGATACCACCGGCATAACCAGAGCCTTCACCGATCGGGAATAAATTAACTACTGAGAGAGAATTAAATCTATTTCTATCTCGTATTATTCTAACAGGGGAAGAGGTTCTAGTTTCCGGAGCGATTAGGATTCCGTTTTGGGTAAATCCGGGATATCTTTTTTCGAAAAAAACCAAAGCTTTTTTGAGTGGAATGGATAGGGTTTTAGGGAAAATTGAGTTCAAATTAGCCCTGAAAGTAGAGGGTAGATAAGAGTTAGCAGGTAACCGGGAAGAAATCCTGTCACAAATGAAATCAGATCCTTTCTGAACCGGGGCGTAGTAACTTCTATTCGAGTTGAAACACTTTGATTCGATCTGTTTTTGCAATTTTATACCAGCACAGGGTAAGTTTCCAAGTTCACTTTTATTAATAGAGCAGACAATGGCACTGTTGGCAAAAGATCCGTTACGCTTACTCATGCTCATTCCGTTGGTAGCTATATGATCTGGTTCTGTTGCGGTTGAAATTACCTGTCCTCCAGGGCACATGCAAAAACTATAAACCCCTTTATTGTTTATTTGAGTAACAAGGCGGTAAGTTGCCGGACCGGTGATATCGAGATCAGTTTTTTCCCCATAAAATAAAGTGTTAATAAAATCCTGTTTATGCTCTATCCTGAAACCTACTGCAAACGGTTTATTTTCTATTTTTATCTTGTCCTTGAGAGTCGAAAAAGTATCCCGAGCAGCATTCCCGGGAGCAAGGATTAATATCTCGGGATGAAAGGTCTGGTCATTGATTTTTATTTCAGATAATTTCTGGTTCTTAATTTTGAGATCATTTAATCTATGTTGCCAGAAAAAACGGCATCCTTCTTTTTCCAGGAATTTTCTCATTTTCAGGATAATCTTCCTGATTACATCACTACCGAGGTGGGGAAGAGAATCGGTTTTAATTGCCGGATCGGCTCCCATTTCTACCAGGATATCAAAGACTTTTTCTGTATAATAATCTTGGCTACGACTTGTTAATTTCCCATCCGAAAAAGTCCCTGCTCCACCTTCTCCGAATTGAGCATTGCACTCAGGATCTAAATTACCTTTTTTCCAGAAATCATTTACTTTCGTAATTCTCGTTTCTAACTTTTCGCCTCGATCAAATATCCAGGGTTTAAATCCTTTCTTTACAAGTGATAAAGCACAGAAAAGACCTGCTGGACCAGAACCGATGATAAAAGGATGAGGATCTGCAAGTTTTATTTTTGCTTTTAGATAAGGTTGGGGGGGATTGTAGGTTTGAAGATCTGCATGTGTTAATTTTACATCTCCGGTATCGACCAAAACGGTGTAATTAAATTTTAGGTTGTTTTTCTGCCTGGCATCAAGTGAACGTTTTAGTAGTTTTAGATCGATTATCTGATCTTGATCGATCTTGATCTTGTTGGAACATAATTTTTTTAGATCAGGTTTTAATCGATAATCAACCAGGATATTCCTTAATATATACAATTTTCCTCCTGAATCCAGCTTTGAGATCTGGATAAAATGTCAAGTTTGGTACTTAACAAAAAACTCTTAATCCCGAAAACAGATGCAATAGTTTTTCCCAGCTTTATAGAAGGATTATTGCTACCGAAATAACTTTAATTGTTCAATGGGAAGTTGATCTTAGCGGACCCTTGTTAAAATCAATGCAGATAAAAACACCGATGATTTGGTACCGAATCTATTATCCGCTTATCAGTGCTTATAATCCTCTTTACAATTTTATCAGGGATTTTAATAAATAGAATATGAAAATTGATATACTTTTTCTGGATTTGGATAAGACCTTATTAGACAATGAACATAGGTTATCTCAGATAAATAGAAAAGCATTGGAGGCGATGGGTAAGAAAGGAATTATCCGGGTAATTGCTACTGGTAGATCATTATTCTCATTCGAAAAACTATGTGATAAGGACCTTGATGTCGATTATCTTATTTTTTCAACAGGTGCTGGTATCATAAACTTCAAAACAAAAAAAACCTTAATGGAAAAACACCTTTCGGAGATTAAAACTAAAAAGGCTGCTGAGTTGTTAATATCTGCCAGAGTAAATTTTATGATTCACGAACCGATTCCTGATAATCATAATTTTATCTATTGGAAATGTAATGTAAATGTTCCGGATTTTGAACGCAGACTTGAACTTTATAAAGGGCAAGCTAGAGAGTTGAAATACCATAATAAGATTGGTAAGTCATCACAACTGGTAGCCATTTTTAATCATGATGAAATGGAGAAATTTGCTGCGATTCAGGCAGCATTGTCCGATTTTAAAGTGATAAGAACTACCTCACCTCTCGATCATTGTTCCTACTGGATGGAGATCTTTCCACTGGGAGTTTCTAAGGGTCATGCTGCTGTCTGGCTAACTTCTTATCTTGGACTATCAAAGGATTTTACTGCAAGTATTGGAAATGATTATAATGATCTTGACCTATTATTATGGACAAAGTTTAGTTTTGTAGTGGAAAATGCTCCCAAAGAATTAAAACAACAATTCACTGTTGTTGCAGCAAATGATGAAGGGGGATTTTCCCAATTACTGGAGCATATAAAATGAGGATAAGGTTTTTACCGGGATCTTTGACAGTAAACAGCATAAACCCTCGGTGTGAATCTCCTTAAAATAGACCTGATCCCCAGTTTTTTCGACGGTATAATCCACTTTTCACTCTGAATGATATCCCAACCTGCTTTCTGCAGTAACCAGTCAAATTGCCAAGTTTCGAATTCATGATAATGTCGATCCCAGATATTATCCTGATGATGATAAGCTTTACTGAACCAGAGATTAAGAGGTACGGTCGCAATCAATTTTTCTGCTTTGATTGCTCGTAAAAGAGGAAAGGGGGAAACCAGGTGTTCTATGATTTCAAAAGCTGTAATCAATGTAAAATCAGAATGTTGTACAATATCATAATTCAGATCCAGGTCTTCTCCCTGACTGTTTGTAACACTATAGTTATTGCTTCTTAGGAAATCAGAGAGCTGATTTGATACACCCAGATCAAGAATATGCTGAGGTGGAGGAGTGTATTTATTCAAAAATGCTAGGGTTTTTATAAATCTCTTATTATTTTTTACCATATATTTCATGAATCTAACTCTTGTTAAAAATCTGATGAGTCAAATCTTTTTTGCTTTTTTAAATAAAAAAAAATGGTGGCAGGACCCAGACTTGAACTGGGGACACAAGGCTTTTCAGGCCTCTGCTCTACCAACTGAGCTATCCCGCCACAACAAAACACAAAAACTCGATTTAAATACTTAGTGTCAAGAAAAATTGTTTCATTCCGAATTATCCAAAAAGTTGGAGTTTTTAGAATGGAAAATTTAATCTGAGAGCAATTAATCCGGCCAACCAGCACATTCCCAATCCTATCATAACACCGATCGGAAAATAGATTAGGATCGCTTTGAAAAGACCTTTTATTGGGCTGGCACCTTTGTAAACCAAAATATCATCGATATAGATTTGAACAGGTTGCCAGAAATCTATCAGGCTTCTGGTATGAAAACTGATACTATGCTGTTTCCCATTGCTATCGTAAAAATATCCCGAGATATCTTCCGAGATATTAAAGCCCCCACTTTCCAGAAGGACTTCGTTGTTTAGATATAGTTTTTCGTTCGAAGCTAGCCAGAGGTAGTCTTTTGAGATAGTCGACTCGAATCTGAACAACGATCCGTTCCAGTTGAAAACAGCTTCCCGTTTGAAATTCTTTTTATGCTTGTTTAAGATCGACATAACTCCCGCCAGATTTTTTTAATGCTAACATTCTCGAATGATGAGATAACCAGATCCGCATTTGTCAGATCCTGGTTTCCCGAATTTGGATTTTTAAAGCCAACACATTTCATCCCAGCTTTTTTTGCAGCTTTAATTCCATTGGTAGAATCCTCTATTACAAGGCATGCCTGGGATCTAACCGCAAGTTTTTCTGCAACCAAATTGAAAATGTCAGGGGCAGGTTTGCCCCGCAAAACATTTTCGCCACTTATTATCTGATCAAATTTTTCTTCCAGTGCTGATTTTTTAATTACCAGATCAATTAACTCCCGCGAGGAAGAAGAAGCAAGTGCTATTGATATCTCATTAGTTTTTATGGAATCGATGAAATCTACAATCTTAGGTGTGATAGGAAGTGGACTGGTGGTTTTAATCGCAGTGGTCATTAATTTTTTGTGCCTCTCTATAAGCTCTTTAATAGGTTGATTTAGAGAATATTTGTGTTTAATGGTTTTCCAGAAATCAGTCATCGACATACCTACAAATCGTGAGTGCTCGTTTTTAGATATATCTAGACCTAGTTCAGCATAATATTGTTGTTCAACCCTGAAATAAATTGGCTCACTATCAATAATTACTCCATCCATGTCGAATATAACAGCTCTTAGTTTGTCGTTGATTCTATTCATAATTAATTATTCTTTAATATAATGGCAACCAATTGATTTCTTATTATGAGAAGCGGCATTTATGATTATTGATGCATTGACAACAGCATTTCTGAGTTCAATGATCTCACGATTGAGAGTAGCTTCTTTATAGAATTTCAGGATACGATGATAAAAATAATTGATATCTGCTTTTGCTCTTTCCAGACCTTTGATTGTCCTGATGATCCCAACATAATTCCACATAGTAGATTGGATCGATTGCCAATCCTGTTTGATCAATATTGGATCGAAATCTATCTGATTAGATGGTCTAACCCAGTCTGGGATTGTGCTGAACCTTTTTTCACTAATTTTCTTGAAACGTTTTTTTATGATTTCTGAGCAGGTTTTTGCCCAAACAAGACCTTCCGGTAAAGAAGAAGAAGCCAGCCTGTTAGCACCATGTAAACCTGTGCAGCTAACCTCTCCAATCGCAAATAGGTTTGAGATGTTACTCTTACCATTCAGATCAACTTTGATCCCACCGCAAAAATAATGAGCAGCTGGGACAACTGGTATAGGTTCTCGGGAAATATCTATACCTCCCTTCAAACAGGTGTGGTAGATATTTGAAAATCTTTTCTTCAGGGGAATATTGCCTTTATAGTAGGAATGGATGTCGAGCAGAAGGTAGGGTTTTCCCGTCTGGTTCATTTCTTCGAATATAGCTCTGGCGACTATATCTCTGGGTGCTAATTCTGCCATGGTACTGTATTTTTTCATGAATTGATCACCTTCATGATCGATTAGTTTAGCCCCTTCGCCCCGTAAAGACTCTGAGATAAGGAATCTTTTGATGTCCCTGTGAAACAGAGAAGTAGGGTGAAACTGGATCAATTCAGCATTTATGATATTTGCACCCGCCCTATATGCCATACTCAAACCATCTCCAGTAGCACCTATAGGATTAGAGGTGTATTGGTATAAATTGCCCAAACCACCAGAAGCAACGATTACATAATGAGCAAATCTCGTTTCTACTTTACCACTTACCTGATTGAGTACATAGATTCCCATAACTTCTCTGGATTTA